>Ga0214917_10001616_pt1 | contig 28792 bp, 27 predicted proteins | sample LL_1208_BB_MetaG_FD_177983 | JGI IMG/M metagenome (GOLD analysis project Ga0214917, IMG submission 177983) | Freshwater microbial communities from Lake Lanier, Atlanta, Georgia, United States - LL_1208_BB | ecosystem: Environmental > Aquatic > Freshwater > Lake | place: USA: Georgia | collected... | reverse complement strand
AGCCGAAGATCACACCGCGCCGCCCCAGGTCGCGCTCCTCGTGCAACCGCCAGACCATACGGGCCAGCGCAACCCGTTCGATCTCTGCGAAGCCCTCGGCCAGCCGCCGCGAAATCTCGGCATCGCTGCTGGCGTCGAGTGGCAGGGTAACGCCCACGATCTGCTCGCGCATCGCGCGGTCCAGATCATCCATCGTCTCGTTGAAACCAGGTATCAAATCGGCCTTGGTAACGATGAGATAGACCGGCAGACGCAACCCGAAGGCGCGCTGCAATTCCTGCAGACGGCCGCGGATGCTTTCAACCAGATTGTCGCGCCGGTCTTGCCGGTCATCAAGAAGCTGTTCGGCGCCGATCGCCACGAGCACGCCGTTGATCGGCTGGCGCGGGCGATAGCGGCGCAACAGATCTAGAAAGCCCCGCCATGCCGCAGCATCGGCGGCGCGGTCGCTGTCCTGGCTGGTGAAGCGGCCGGCGGTGTCGAGCAGCACAGCATCCTCGGCAAACCACCAGTCGCAGTTTCGAGTGCCACCGATCCCTTCGATAGCATCTGCGCCCATCTGCTCAGCGACCGGGAACTTTAGTCCGGAATTGCGCAACAATGTGGTCTTACCGGCGCCGGGTGATCCGATCAGCACATACCATGGCATGGCGTAGATATCGCCGGTGCCAGTGGCACGCATGGCCTCCACCGCACGTTCGAATTTTTCTCGCAGCGCGGCATTGTCGTCGGGCAGTCCGTTGCCGGAAAGGGCGACGAGATCCTCGCTATCTAGCAACCCTTTGAGGATGCGCTGGTTGGCCTGCCGCGCCCGCCAATAGGCAACAAGATTCCAAACCAGCCACAGGAGAAAAAGGCCGATAGCGACCCCGATGCGGGCTTCTTCGGGGGCGAAGGGCGCCCAGCCGTCGAATTGCACCCACGGTCCAAAGAACCATACCACCAACGCTGCGATCGCCAGGCCGGCGAGCGCGAAAAGGCGACGGGGGGCTAGAAGACTGGCCAGCATCGCTCAGCTTCCCGGCGCGATCAGCCGGATGGTGGCAACCACCTCGTCGATCCGCGTCGTTATAACGGCAAGAAAGATAGTATAGGCCACCAGCCCGGTGGCCAGGGCCGCCAAAGCCACGACCCAGAGCGGGACCCAGCCGCGAATTCGACCGCCGCGGATCTCTGCGCTCCAAATTGGCCCCAGCTTCTGCGGCCGCTCGCGCTTGCGGCTCGTGACAGTGCGGCCCAGGCTCTGCCGCAGGTCCTCCAGCTGGACCAGGCCATTGTCGAGCAGTCGGTAGCGCCCCTGGAAGCCCAACGACAAGCAGTGGTCGATCAGCTCGATCAGTTCGAAATGCCGGTCAGGGTCACGCCGAATGTTTTCCAAGATAGAAAACACCTTCTCGCCCCCCCAATTCTCCTGGTGGAGTTGGTTCAGCAGGCTTTTCTGTGCCCAGACGCTTTCCCCCCCCCAGGGTGTGGAGAGCACCGCCTCGTCCAGCGCCGCGCAGAGCACGTAACGGGCCGGGCCAATATCATTGGCCTCGCCGCCCCGCGCCAATGCTGCGCCTTCAAAGGCGCGCAGTCGCGCCAGCAAATCCGACTGCAGCGCTTGCGGGTCGGGGTGCCAGGCAGATTGCCGCAGAAGGGGCAGCATCAGCAGCATCTCGATGGCCACCGCGACCAGGCGATTGTCGAGCGGCAGGGGAGGCAGCGCAGGCAGCTCAAAGCCCGGGCCCGCGGGCCCCCTGGGCTCGGCCACTGCCGAGCGCAGCACGGTGGGCTCTCGATCGATACCAAGCTGCATCTCGCCTGACGCTCCCCTGCCAGACACCTAGCGAACCCGCCTGATCGCCCAGAGTTCCATCGAAAGCTCCGGCCACTCGCCGCCGACATGCAGCGCGAGGGCCACAGACGATTGCAGCCGCCGCCACATCTCGCCGCTACGCTCGATCTCGAAATAAGCGGTACCGGTTCGATAGGGGATTTCCCGCGGAGCCACCGGCATCGGCAAGATGGCAAGACCGGGCAGTTGCAGGCTGACCAGGTCGCGGACAGCCTCGAGCGGGCCGATTTTGACCTGAGCCGGAAAGCCGCGGCGCAGTTCCTCTGCGTCGCGCGCGGCAGTGACGGCAAGGACCAGCTGGCTGGCTTCGAAAAACAGCGGCCGGTCGCGCAGCTGCGATACCCAGACGCCATGCTCGTGCCGGGCCAGCGGCAGGGCGGTGGCGGCGGCATCGGCCAGCCGGCCCAGTGCCGCAGTGATGGCACCCAGCACCGCCGTGAAGCAGCCCGTCGGTTCCTCATGGCGGAAAGCCGGCAGGGGAGCAGGGCGACGGTTGGCGGTGAAGGTGGAAAGTTCGCCGGCTAGGCGCAAACATTCGCGATAGGCAGTCTCGGGCGCCACGCCGCCGCCTTCGGCCATGGCGTTGAAGATGGGCTGGGCGCGGTTGACCGCCATGAGCATGGCCAGATCGATCATGCCGGCGATATCGGCGCTAGCCTGATTGGGGTCGAGCCGCATAGCGAGAGCATCGCCGCGGCTTCGCAGCAGCGCCTCGATCTCGCGGAAGATACGGCCGAACCTCGGATTGGCACGACAGTCCAAGCTGGGAGGAAGCCATTCGTCGATCAGGGTAACGCTGGTGGCACCCTCCTCGCGCCGGATGCGGGCGATGGGCAGCGTGGCCATCTCGCTCTCTGGCTCGCCCTCGATCAGCAGACGCAGCTGGGGGACGGCCAAGTTGAGGGTTTCCACCCGCCTGTCGGGCGCAGTCGCATCGCGCACCGGGCGTTCCTCTGCGCGGAAACGACCCAGCCCCTGCGGCGCCCCGGCGGGCTCGGTCAGCGGCCGGTCGCCGCCGCCCAACGGCAGCGCCAGTTTGAGTAGGCGTTCTGAGGTGCCGGGCGGGATTTCGCGCACCAGCGGCCCGCCCAGATCATCGGGCAGGTTCACCACGGTGCCATCAGGCAGCACGGCGTGGCAGGCGACGATGCCGACCCGCCCCAGCGGCAGAAGGCTGCTGTCGAAGGCGATGCTGCGCAGGCCCCAGGCGCCCGGCACCAGCCCAGCCACCCGATCTTCCAGCCGCGCCGTCCAACTGCGTTCGAGCTGTTGCAGGTGATGCGGCTGCATCACCATCCCTTCAAGCCAAAGCGGTGCGAGGGCGCCACTCATGAAGTTGTCAACGATCGTGCCATGCGACCCCCATGATCATTCTTGCTCATCAGCGTCGCGTCTGACGAAGGCTGATGGATCGTTGCTCCACCACCAATGTCAGATTATTTACTGCGTTGAGACGAAGCGCTGTCGAAACCCGCCAATCCGCACCCTCGATCTCCCGATAGGCGGCGACGGCGCCCAGGAAGCGCGCCTCCTCCGGCACGGTGCGTCGGGCCTGTTCTACGTTGCGGCCGGGCACGAGGATGGTCTCTGTCCGGCCCAGCAAGTCGCCGCCCAGGCGGGTGGTCTCGCGGTCGTAAAGATCAAAAAAATCCGCACCGAGAAATCCCTCGCTGACCTTCAGGTCATACAAGCGCAGCACGACCGGCGAGGGCTGGTCCAGCTCATTCACATTCACGCGCGCGCTCACTGTGATCTGCAGCACGAGTTCGGTGGGCGAAGTGCCGAAGATCGAACAGCCGCCCAGCATCAGCGCCGGGGCGGCCAGCAGGGCACGGCGTGCGGAAAAAGGCCTGGGAGCGTCGGCCATCGGCAATGGGTGCTCGCTCGCAGACTGCTGACGATACATGGTGTCAACGATCCCCTGGCCGCGATGCTTCACGGGCGCGCTGGTCATAGGCGGTGGCGAAGCTGCGCGAGAACGCGTCCTTGAAACGGCTCTCAGCGCCATCTGCGATCTCGCTGTGCAAAGAGTTGTACAGCTCCCACAATCTGGCTTTCTTGGAGGTGAAAAGGCCGCCACGGATGGGTGCGAAGCGCCGCTCAATGGATGCGGGGGCGAGCCGCTCGAGCATTGCGCCAAGGGCCGCCTTCATGCCCGCGGCAATGCCTAGCTCATGCGCGCGCAGATCGTCAAAGGCACGACTCACGGCGAGGTCGACCGGGGTGAAGCCGGCCTCGTTACCCATCAGGCGGCGCAGCGCGGCCTCGCCGCTGGGTGAAAATTTGAAGGCGTTGTTGTCGGCGGCGGCGAGTTGGGTCTGTTCCAGGTCAACCTCCGACTTGACGAAGCGCCTTGCGCCGAGCAGCGCCACAAGCCCATCCGCGGCGGTGCGCATGGCACGGCCGAAGGCCTCCAGAGCCGCCGCGCGTTCCTCCGGTGATAAGCTGTCAGGCTCGATGCCCAGGCCACGCCAGAAGGCAATGTCGGAGCTCTCGCCTTGGCCTGATTGGCGGGGCGGGCGGCTGGCGCGGCGGGGCACAGGGATAGCGGTACCAGCGGCATCGGGTCCGACCTGCGGCAGTTCGGTCAGGTCTGCCAGCAAGTCGGGCGGCAATTCGCTGGGCATGGCGACCACTGGCATGGCGGGTTTGGCCGGTGCAGCGTGGGCTGGTGCCGTGCTCGCCGAGCGGGGCAGCGGCATGACCATGGCGAGGGCCGGGGTAGGGATGCTTGACCCTGGCGGCGGCGTTGGCACGGCCGAGGGCAGCGCCTCCGTCACCATGGCGGCCGGTGGCTGGCCGCCGGGCAGATGAACGGGATCGGGCAGCGCCAGCGCAGGCATTGCCACCTCAACCGCCTGGGGAAGCGCCAGTTGCGACACGGCGGGTGGCACTGGGCTTGTGACGGCGGCCATCTGCGGCAGGCTGGGCGCAAGGGACGGTGCCGGCGGTGGTGCGGGCAAAATGGGCAAGGGCAGCGCCGGCATGGTGGCGGCGGGCAGGCTCACAGGGGTAACAGCCTGGGGAGATATGCCTTGGAATGGGTCCTGCGCGGTCGCTGACGGCGCCGCGCCCAGCGAAGCGAGGAGCGCCGCCAACTCCGCCTCCAAGCCCGTCGGTGAAGCCCCCGCGACGGCAGATTGTGCCTGTGTGGCGCCGCTGACAGGCGCAGGCGGCGCTTCGGGATGTATCGGCAGTATCGGGAACTGAGGGGCTGGTGGGATCGGAGCGGCCGCCGCGAAATCGATTGGCGCCTCGGCTAACCCTTCGGCGGGCTCGAACGGGGCGATCAAGGCCGCGCTTCCGACCGAGGCGATGACGGCATAGTCGCCCAAGGCAATACTGTCCCCCTCGGCCAAACGGTGCCGGGCGCCCCGCCCCAGGGCCGCGGCCGCACCATTCACGAAGGTGCCGTTACTGCTGGTGTCCTCAATCCAGAAGGCGTCGTGGAGCCAAAGGATGCGGGCGTGGAATTGTGACAGATACCTATTCGGATCTGGAAGAGCCCAATCGGCCTCCGGCGAGCGCCCGATTGTGCCACCTTCGCGGCCGAAAACGCGAATAGCAGCGGACCCAAGCAGCCCGGCACGAAGGCCACTGACCGAGAGGGTTAAGCGCATTCTTCGACATCCCATGCCATTAGGGCACCGGAGCGGCGACCGGCTCGCGACGCACAAGTGCCTACAAAATCAACACTAGCGGAACCCATGCGACTTGCCTAGAGTTACCTGACAATGCCCGTCCGTGCAAAACCATGAATTCGCGTGACAAGCTTGCGTCAGCGCCAAGCGCCTCTCCGATCGACGAGGTTCTCAACTCTTTTTTCGGCGGCGAGCAAAGGCTGCAGCCTACTGTCACGGCGCTGGACCGGCTGGTGCGTTGCGACCCGGCCTCGGCGGTCGGGCTATTGGAGGCGCTGGAGGAGCGCCGGCGCAGCGGCAGGCTCACCCCCGAGGTCGAGCGAGAATTGGCCGCCCCCGCGAAGGCTGCTTCATCGCGTGGGGCGGCGGCGGCCGTAACCCATGTCCTGGACGATGCAACACAGCCCTATCACAGCGCTCCCGCCATCCCCGCCCCGGTGCCCGCGGCCCCGCGCAGCTTCGCCCTGCCCCTGCCCGCCCCGCCAATCCTGGGACCGACCCATTTAGCGCCCCCGACGAGCGACGCAGCCACAATTTCTGATGCCGCCAACCTCGGCGCGCTGATCGACCGCTTCCGCACCATCCAGTCCGGCCGGCAGGCCGGCCCGCCCAAGGGCGATGGCGCGCTGGACACCGCACTCGCCAATTGGCGCGGCCTGCGCGACAGGGCGCGTGCCGGCCAAGCTCCGGCCCCCCCCACCCAGCCGAGCCGCTTCTCCCCAGGCGCCGTTCAAGCCAGCCGCCCGGGGCAAATTTTAAAGGACCGCTTCGTGCTCGACAGGCTGCTCGGCAAGGGCGGCATGGGCGAGGTCTGGCGCGCAGTGGACCGCCGCAGATTGGAAGCCGGCCAGGCCGAGCCCTATGTTGCGCTCAAGCTGCTGCCGGCAACGCTGCGCTATAACACGCAGGCTCTGCGGGCGCTGGAGGGCGAAGCGAGACGAGCACAAAGCCTTTCGCATCCGAACATCGTGAACATCTATGATTTCGACCGCGATGGTGAGGCGGTGTTCGTCGCCATGGAATGCCTTGATGGCCAGACGCTCACGGCCGAAATCGCCGCGCTGGGCGCCCGCAGCGCCGAAGAGCCAGCAGTGCGCAGGCTGATCGGTGCGATGTGCGCTGCGCTGGCGCATGCCCATACGCGTGGGATCGTCCATTATGACTTCAAGCCAGGCAACGTGTTTGTCAGCAGCGATGGCGAGGTAAAGGTGCTTGATTTCGGCATTGCCCGGGCGCTGCGCGATGCGCCAGGGGAAGCCGCAGCGGAGTTGAACCTGACCCCGGCATATGCCAGCGTCGAAATGCTGCAGGGCCAACCTCCCGACCCACGCGATGATGTCTTCGGCCTGGCCTGCACCGTTTACGCCGTGCTGACCTCCCGCCACCCCTATGACCGCCGGCCGGCCACCGAGGCGCTGGCGGCGGGACTTCGGCCGCCACGGCCAGAGGGGCTGGCGCGCGGGCCCTGGGCTGCACTGGAACGCGGCCTGGAGCTGCGGCGCGCCACGCGCCTGGAAACGCCCCTCGCCCTGGCCGAGGCCTTTGCCGCCGGCCGTCCGAGGCTGGGCATCTTCGGGAATTGGTAATTTATTTGACACAACAAATTACTGCGCTTTTCTCGCCAGTAAGGACTTGCCCAAAAAACATCCAAACTCCAAAAACAATAGCGAGGCAGCTCTGCCGCTGAGGAGGGATCGAGTGTCAGGCATCGTCTTCCACGATCCACGCATGGCAGCGGGTGCGGTGCCCATCATCGGCGATCTGCCCGCCGGCCCGTCACTGCGTTATGAACCGGATTTCGAGGCGATCGAGGCGGAGGTCCGCCGGGTGGAATCCGAGGGGCCGAACGCGGTGCGCTGGCAGCAGGTTGCGCCGGACGCAATCGCCTTTCTGCAGAACCGCTCGAAAGACCTGTTGGTCGCGGCCTATGGCAGCTTCGCCCTTTGGCGGCAGGAGGGGGTGCGGGGCGTTGCCGTGGGTCTCACTATCATCGACGGCATGATTGAGGCGCATTGGGCGGGGCTGACGCCCCCGCGCGAGCGGGCCAGGGTGGCGGCGCTCGAATGGGTCGTGGGTCGGCTTGCCCCGGCCATGGAAGCGCTGACTCCCGGCCCCGCCGATGCCGCGCCGCTCGAAGCCGCCTATGAGGCGCTGCGCCGCAGCGAGGAACGGTTGGCCACGCTGCTGCAAAAGGAACAGGTGGCGCTGGGAGATTTGCTCCGCCCGCTGCGCCGGCATGTCGAGGAATTCCGTCGCATCGCCGAGGAAGAGCGCCGCAAGCGCGAGGCCGAGGCCGCCGCCGCCGAGGCTCGGCGCGTCGCTGCCGAGGCCGCCGCCGCCGAGGCCGCCCGTCGTGCAGAGCAGGAAGCGCTGGAGGCCGAGGCCCGCGCCGCCGCTGCCCAGGAGGAAGCCGCTGCTGTGGAGCGCGAGACCGGCGCGGCGCTAGCAACCCTGGGCGGTGCCGGCGCCAGCACCCCGGAAGCCCAGCTCGCCGCTGTCGCCGCAGCTTTGCTGACCCTGTCGCAAAGCCGCCTAGCGCAGGGTGATCGCGGCTTCGAGACCAATCTGCTCGTCGCCACCGCGGCATTGCTGCGGCTCAGCGTATTGCGCCGCGAAGCCGGCCGCAGCGCCCTGCCCGCGCCGCCGCGGGAAATACCTCCCCATGCCAGCGCGGCCGCGGCTCAACTCGGTGCCGCGCCGCATAGCCTGCCCGCCTGGCGGCTGCTGGACGCTGAGGCTGTCGAGCCCGCAGCAGCCCTGCCGCTGCGCGCCGCCACCCGGACGCTGCTGGCGCTGGAGCCGGATCTGGTGCGCGCAGTCGGCGCCGACGGCATGGCGATGACCGATGAGGCCACCCAGGAATGGGTGGCTGCCGAGGTGGCGCCACCGGTCAGCATCGAGACCCCGCTCAGCACCGCCCGCGCCCAGGCGCAAGCGCTTCTCGCCAGCGGCCAAGCCGAGCGTGCGCTGGCAATCCTCGCTGCCGGCGGCCGCGGCGCCCCGGCCGGTCGTGAGAAGTTTTGGTGGCAACTTGCGCAGGCCGAGATCGCCCTTGCGGCGGAAATGCCAAGTTTGGCCTTGCCGTTGCTGCGATATCTGGATGCTGAGGCGCAGCGGCACAGCCTCGACCAATGGGAGCCCGACCTTGCTGCGGCGATGCTCTCATTGCAGTGTAGAGCCCTGGCGGCGCCTTCCTCGGCTGGCTTGATAGGCGCTGACATTCGTCGTGCCGACTATGCCCAAGCGCATGACAGGCTTTGTCGTGTGGATATTGCCCTGGCGCAGGATGTGCTCCGCGAGGCACCACTGAGTTAACAACCAGTATAAGGAGACGCAGCATGTCAAAAGATTCATCGGTCGCCCCCAAGGAGCGCGTGAACATCCGCTTCAAGCCCGCCACAGGCGACGCCAAGGAAGAAGTCGAACTGCCGCAGAAGCTGCTGGTGGTCGGCGATTTCACCCAGCGCGAGGACGAGACGCCGCTGGCCGAACGCAGCCGGATGGACGTCAATAAGGACAATTTCAACGACGTCATGCGCAGCCAGGGCCTGAGCCTCAACCTCAAGGTCGCCAACAAGCTGGCCGAGGGTGAGGAGCCGGGCGAGATGGCTGTCTCACTCAAGGTCAACTCCCTTAAGGATCTGGAGCCCGAAGCCATCGCCCGCGCAGTGCCCGAGTTGCGCCAGCTGCTAGAACTGCGCGAGGCTCTGACGGCCCTGAAGGGCCCGCTCGGCAACGTGCCGGCCTTCAAGCGCGCCATCGAAGCGGCGCTGACTGACGAAGAGGCACGCAAGAAACTTCTCGCCGAACTTGGCGGCAAGCCCGAATAACCCCGGCACGGACGAGGACAAACGAATGAGTGAAACCCAAAGCGGCGCCCAGGCCGCGGCCGCCAGCGCGACAGAGACATCACTGCTGGACCAAATCATGGAGGAAACCCGGCTACGGCCGGCAGATGACGGCTATGACGTCGCCCGCCAGGGCGTCTCGGCCTTCATCGCCGAACTGCTCAAGCCGAGCAACGCCGGCGAGAAGCTGAACGCCAACGCAATCGATATTATGATCGCCGATATTGACCGCAAGCTCTCCTCGCAGATCGACGAGGTGCTGCATGCCGACGCTTTTCAGGAGATGGAAAGCGCCTGGCGCGGGCTGAAATATCTCGTGGACAAGACCAATTTCCGCGAGAATACGAAGATCGAGATCCTCAACGTCTCCAAGGAGGATATGCTTACCGATTTCGAGGACAGCCCCGAAGTCGCCAAATCCGGCCTCTACCGGCATGTCTACACCGAAGAATACGGCCAGTTCGGTGGCCAGCCTATCGCCACAATCATCGGCAATTATGATTTTGGTCCCGGCGCGCAGGACATCAAGCTGCTGCAATACACGGCATCCGTCGCCGCCATGGCGCATGCCCCGTTCATCGCAGCGGCGAGTGCCGAAATGTTTGGCGTGGACAAGTTTGAGGATGTCGCCAATCTGAAGGACCTCAAATCGGTTTTCGAGGGGCCGAAATACGCAAAGTGGAACGGCTTTCGTGAGAGCGAGGATGCGCGCTACGTCGGCCTCACCCTGCCGCGCTTCATGCTCCGCCTGCCCTATGGCAAGGACAACCCCGTCAAGTCATTTGACTATCAGGAAGCGGCCGAGGGCAATACCGACAATTATAGCTGGGGCAACACCGCTTTCACTTTTGCTGCCAAGCTGAACGAGAGCTTTGCTAAGTACCGCTGGACGCCAAATATCATTGGCCCGCAGAGCGGTGGCGCTGTCGAGGATCTGCCCATCCATAACTACGAAGCCATGGGTCAGACCCAGAGTAAAATTCCGACCGAGGTGCTGGTATCAGACCGTCGCGAGTTTGAACTGGCGGAGCAGGGGTTCATCGCCCTGACCATGCGCAAAGGCTCGGACAACGCCGCGTTCTTCTCGGCGAATTCGGTGCAGAAGCCGAAGAATTTCGGCAACTCTGCTGAAGGCAAGGATGCGGAGCTAAACTATAAGCTGGGCACCCAACTGCCTTATATGTTCATTATCAACCGCTTGGCCCACTACATCAAGGTTCTGCAGCGCGAGAATATCGGCAGCTGGAAGACCAAGACCGAGCTGAACACAGAGCTCAATAAGTGGATCATGCAATACGTGGCGGACCAGGATAATCCCTCCGCGGAAGTCCGCTCGCGCCGCCCGCTGCGCAAGGCATCGATCACCGTGGAAGATGTCGAGGGCGAGCCCGGCTGGTACAGCGTCGCCATGGCGGTGCAGCCGCATTTCAAGTATATGGGTGCTGATTTCACCCTGTCACTAAAGGGCAAGCTCGATAAGAGCTGAGCCATAAGGGGCGGCGCTGACACGCCGCCTTGAAACCTGGGATAAATGTTCGAACGCTCCCTCCTGGAACGCATCGCCCATCCCGACCCGCCGGGCGCACGCAGCGTGCGCCCGGATCCTGGAAATATGGCTGAGAGCATACTTCGCCATCTCCGCGACTTGCTGAATATTCGCCGCGGCAGTGTGCCCGCACGGATGGATTGCGGAATGCCCGATTTCAACGACTTGGTGAATAATTTTCCTGTTGCGATCGATATTCTGGCCGCAGAAGTGCGACAGCAAATCGAGACCTTTGAGCCGCGCCTGTCGGAGGTGGAGGTTCGGCACGAGGCTGATAAGATGGACCCGCTGGCGCTGCGCGTGCACATCTCGGCTGTTCTGCGGCTTCCCAATGACAATAGGCGCGTGCGCTTTGACACCGTGGTCGGCGATGACGGCCGCTGGCGCCTGGAGACCTAATGAACTTCGCCCGTCTCTTCGCCGACGAACTTGCCTTCCTGCAGGAGGTGGGACGCGATTTCGCCGGCGCCAATCCTACACTGGCACCTCTGCTGGCCGAGGAGGGCGGCGATCCGGATGTGCGCCGGCTGCTGGAGGGTTTCGCCTTCCTCACCGCCAAGCTGCGCCAGCGGATGGACGAGGATCTGCCGGAGCTTTTGCAAGACCTCATCGCCGTCCTGGCACCACAATTGCTGGCGCCGGTGCCGCCGATCACCACGGTAGAATGGCTCCCCCGACCGCGCGCGGTAACCACGCCACAGCTCATTGCCCGCGGCACCAAGCTGCGCTCACGCCCCGTGGCCGGCACCGCTTGCCGCTTCACCACCTGCTTTGACGTGCTGCTGGCACCGCTTCGGGTCGCGGGGGTCACGGTGGATGAGGGACCACGCGGGGCGACGCTGCGCCTTTCCTTCGAAGCCACCGAGCCCATGCCGCTGGCCCGCCTCGGGCTGAGCCGGCTGCGGCTGCACATAGCAGGGGGCAGCAGGTCAGGCCTGGGGCCCGAATTGCTGCGCAGGCTGCTGACAGATGCACTCTCCGTGCAGGTCACGGCCGGGGGCATTGCGCGCGAATTGGGGCCAGCGGCACTGCGCGCCGGTGGCCTGGGCGCCGAGGATGCCGTGCTGCCGCTCCCCGCCACTGCCAACCAGAGCTTTCGGCTGCTGCAAGAATATCTCATCTTTCCGCAGAAATTTCTCTACCTCGACGTCACCGGGTTGGAGGCTTTGGCGAGCAGTGATGCGCAGGGGTTTGAGCTCTCCATCCGTCTCGACCATTCGCTGGACGATCTGCCGCGGCTGGAGCCTTCGACTTTCCGCCTGCACTGCACGCCGGCGGTGAACCTTTTCGAGGCCGAATCGGAACCTCTGACCGTCGATGGCAGCCGCGGCGAATACACGATGCGCCCGCAGGGTTATCCGTCCGGCCATGCGGTGATCGCCCGCGTGCAGGCAATGTGGGGCTGGCTGCAAGGTAGCGGCCAGCGCATCACCTTTGAGCCCTTCACCAGCTTTGGCCACCTGACAGCCCCCGCCGGCAGCCGCCAGCCGGTGTTTCGGCCGCGCCTGGCGCCGGCGACGGTGGGCGATGGCACTGATACTATGGTGAGCTTCGGTTTTGAACGGCCCGAGGATGCGCTTCGCGGCTGCGTCGCCTCCGCCCGACTGCTCTGCACCAATGGCGAATTGGCTGATGTAGTGCCAGCCGGCGGCCTTGATGTGCCCGACGCCGAAACCCCGCGATTTGCCAGTTTCCGTAACATCGATCCGATCACCAGGCAGATAGAGCCGCCGCTGGCGGCGGGTCTTCTCGCACCGGTGGTAGCGGTGCTGGCCGGCGCCGCGGCGCCGATCACCGACCTTGAAACCCTGCGCCGCACCATTGCCGCCTTCGAGTTCCGCATCGGCACCGACAGTGCGGCCGAGCGGGCGCTGCGGCTCCGCCTCGCGGCGATCCGCGAGGTCCGCTCCGGCCCGCTGGACTGGTTCGTGGCCGGCCGCCCGGTGCGAGGCCAGCGCATCACTTTCGACATCGCCGAACGCGAGATCGGCGGCATGGGCGAGGCTTGGCTATTGGGCGGGGTGCTGAATGGCTTCCTGGCTGCGCGCGCGCCGATCAACACCTGCTTCCAAACCGAGATTGTCTGCCTGGCCGCTGAACGCAGCTTCCGTTGGGCGGTGCATGACGGCACGGCGCCCAGCCTGTGAACTTACCGATAGACGTCGCCGAGGCGGTGCTGGCGCGCTTCCGCCGCATCGCCTTCTTCGAGGCGGTGGATATGCTGGGCCATTCGGCAGAGCCGCCGATACTGCGTTTTCGCGCCGCCGCCACGCTGGGCTTCCCAGCCCATGAGATCGCCTCAGTCCAGTGGGAGGCGGGGCTGGAGCAGGGGCGGCGCCTCACCCTGACTGTGCCCTTCCTCGGGCTCTACGGCCCGGCCTCGCCGCTGGCCAGCTTCTATACGGAACGGCTGTTGGGCAGCGATCAGGCTGGCCGAAATCTGCAGGACTTTCTCGACATCTTCAATCATGTCGCCATTGGCCTGCTGCTGCGGGCGCGCAGCCGCGCGCGCGCGCTGCTGGAGCCCGGTGCGGCCTGGCTGCAGGGCGGCCGTTTGTTGCAACCGCAGTTGCGAGGCGCCGGCGCCGCCACCGCGCAAGGCCGCGCGGCGCGCAACCTCTACCGGCTGGGTGGCCTGCCCGCGCTCAGCGAGGCGGCGGCGGCGCCACAGGGGCCAGATGCCGCAAAATTGCTGGCCATAGCCGGCCTGCTCGCCTTCCGACGCGGCACGGCAGGCGAGATGGAGGCGGCGATCAGCCTCTATCTCGGCGGCGTGAGCACGAAAGTGGAGCAATGGCAGCCACGGTCGGTGCGGCTGCCCGATGCGCAGCTCGGCAGACTAGGCCGGACTTCGACCAGGCTGGGCTCGCTGGTGATGGGGCGCGGCGCGATCGACCCGGGCGGCGGCATTCGGCTGCGGCTGGAGGGGCTGGATGCCCTCCAGCGTGCGGCGCTGCTGCCCGGTACGTCCGGACATGCTCGGCTGGCAGCACTGCTCCGTAGGCTTTCGCCGCCGGCCCTCAATGTCGAACTGGTCCTACAGGGGCCAGACCCCGCCCCCTTCCGCCTGGGCCAGCTCGGAGCCCGGTTGGGGCTGACAAGCCGGATCGGTGGTGTATCGCAATCGGGCGAGGTGCGCTGCCGCGCCTTCGCGCCGTCATAGGCGAACTGCAGCTGGCCATTATCACCGTGGTGACCAAGCCGGCTACGGCACAGCAGGAGCTTATCCGCAGCGCCCCCCATACTTGCTCCGCGTAACACAGAGATTGAATCACAACGGGCCGAGCCAGCGCGATAGCGGATTTGGTCTGCGGCCTAGAGCATCATCCGTTGAAACGGAATCGTTTGAGCGGATGATGCTCTAGGCGGCATCGGCCATGACGACGTCGGCGGGCAGGCCCTCGATCAGGGCGTAAGCTTGCGGATAGTCGCCGCGCTGTCCGCCGGTCAGGGCGAAGCGCACCGGGGCGCCCAAACCCCGGACAGCCAGGTGGATCTTGGTGCTCAGGCCACCGCGGGCGCGGCCAAGGGCCTGATCTTCAGGCCCCCCTTTTTGGCCCCCGCTGCGTGCTGGTGGGCGCGGATGATGGGGCTGTCGACGATCAGGTATTCGAAATCGGGATCATCCGACATAGCCTCGAAGATGCGCCGCCCCACGCCCTTCTCACTCCATCGACTGAAGCGGCGGAACACGCTGTTCCAATCGCCGAACACCTCGGGAAGGTCACGCCACGGCGAACCCGTGCGCACGATCCACAACACGCCCTCGACGAACATGCGGTTGTCGCGGCCAGTCGACCCCTTCTGGTCAGGCCGGCCGATGATCAGCGGCGCCATCCGCTCCCACGCCGCATCGCTCAGTACCAAACGATCCAACACGCCCATGGCCGCCTCCCCAAAGGCAGCCTTGAATCACATCACGCCACCTTCGGGTATCCGAAGAGCCCACACCAGCTAGCCGCCCAACCACCCCACCGCCGCCACCCCCGCCGCCTCTGCCGGTACGCGGCCTTGGCTGCGCCCATCCACGCCACCCAGCGCCACCGCCGGCCGGCCGGCATGCCGCGCCAGCCAGGCCCAGCCATGCGGGCCCAGCGGCCGCGCGCCAGGATGGCTTTGGGTGGCAAAGATGGGCGAGATCAGTGCGGCATCAGCCCGCAAGGCCCGGCCGCGGAAGAGCCCGCGCCTGCCATGCACCGCCAGGCTCAGCAGCGCCCCGGGCCGCCTGGCGCGCAGGAAGGCGAGCAGCCCAGGCGTTGGCCGCTCGGGCAGATGCAGCCCGGCCCCCAGGCGCAGGGCCGCCCGGCCATCGCCGGCCACCAGCAAGCGAAGGCCGCGCTGGCGGCATAGCCGCGCCAAAGCGGGCAGCGCCGAGGGCGGCATGCCGCGTGCCACCACCGCCGCGCCGCGCGGCAGCCGCGCCGCCGCCGCCATCGGGTCGGGCAGGCGAAGCGGGTCGCTCAGCAGCCATAGCCGGGGAATGCCGAGTGCTTTATCTCGCCCAACCATGACCAGCATTGCCGCCGCCCTCCGCATCATTCAGGACAGGATCGCCGAAGCGACCGCCCGCGCCAACCGCGCCGAGGGCAGTGTCGCCCTCGTCGCCGTCTCGAAAACCCATCCGATTGAGGCTGTGGAGGCGGCGCTGGCCGCTGGCCAAGTGCTGTTCGGCGAAAACCGGGTGCAGGAGGCGGCGGGGAAGTTTCCGGCCCTGCGTGCCGCCCACCCTGGCATGCGCCTGCACATCATTGGCGGGTTGCAGACCAATAAGGCCGAGGATGCGGTGGCGATTGCCGATGTGATCGAAAGCCTGGACCGCCCGAGGCTGGCCCAGGCCATCGCCGCCGGCATGGCCAAGACCGGCCGTCGACCGGAATTGCTGGTGCAGGTGAATGTGGGCGATGAGCCGCAAAAAGCCGGCGTGCCCCGGGCCGAGGCCGATGCCTTTCTGCGCCTGACGCGTGACGAGTTGGGCCTGCCTGTCACCGGCCTGATGTGCATTCCTCCCGCCGAGGGCGACCCCAGGCCGCATTTCGCCTGGCTGGCCGGGCTGGCGGCGCGGCATGGGCTTTCGGTGCTCTCGATGGGGATGAGCGGCGATTTCGAGGCGGCGATCACGGAAGGTGCTACCCATGTGCGGGTGGGTAGCGCCATTTTTGGAGCGCGCGATTACCCGACCTGAAACCCGCGCAGCCCCTGGGCCAGCAGGGCGCGCAATTCCCGCTCGGGCAGGGCGATGCAGCCCTCGGTTGGTGCGAGCCCGGGCCTAGCGATGTGCAGAAAGATCGCGCTGCCGCGGCCACGGGTGACCGGTGCCATATTCCAGCCCAGCACGCCGATCACGTCATAGACCGCATCCTCACGCCACAGCACCTCATGCCGCGCGTCATGCGGCAGGCTGATCTGGCGGTTGTAATCGGCGTGGCTCTCATCATCGCACCAGCCATCATTGGGGGCCAGGGGCTCCACCCGCACCGCCGCCTGGGGTTTGGGGCCGCGATCGGCCCGCCAGAGCACCCGTTCCAGCGGCAATAGGCCGCAGGGTGTTGCGCCGTCGCCCTCGTGTTTCCGGGCTGAGATGCCGCCGCTGCCCAGGGCGCAGCGCAGCATTTGGCCGCGAAAGCGAAGCATGCCATCGGCGCTGACCTGGGCGATATCATCGGCGCCGATCATGGCCTAGCCATTCGCCTGCGCCACCGCGGCCGCGGTGACATTGACGATGCCGCGCGCGGTGACGCTGCTCACCAGCACCTCAATGGGCTGGTTCATGCCCAGCAGCAGCGGGCCCACCTGCAGCCCATCCGCCGCCGCCTTGAGCAGATTAAAGGCGATATTGGCGGAATCGAGATTGGGCATGACCAGCAGATTGGCGGTATCGGTCAGCCGGGTGCTGGGCACGGCGCGGCGGAGGATGGCGGGCAATAGGGCGGCATCGGCATGCATCTCGCCATCCACCTCCAGCCCCGGCTGCGCAGCCTGGATGAGCCTCAGCGCCTCGCGCATTTTCTTCGCACTTGGCGCCTGCGAATTGCCGAAGCTGGAATGGCTGAGCAGGGCGGCGCGGGGGGTGATGCCGAATTCGCGAATCTGGGCGGCGGCCAGGATTGTCATCTCGGCGATTTGCGCCGCGCTGGGATCAATCAGCAAATGGGTATCGACGAAGAACAGCGTGGCATTGGGCACGATCACCGCGCTGAGCGCATAGACGCGGGAAACCTTGGGCGATTTGCCCACCACATCGAGCGCATGGTGCCAGTGGCGCATCCAGTCGCCATTGCCGCCGATGATGGCGGCATCGGCCTGGCCGGTTTGCAGCAGCATGGCGGCGGCCACTGTGGGGTTCACCCGCATCTGCCGGCCGGCACTATCGGGTGGAATGCCGCGCCGGCCCACCTTTTGGGCATAAAGCTCCTCGAGCGGCCCAAAGATCGCATCATCCTCCTGTGGGTCGAGAATGGTGACGGCGTGGTCCATATCCAGGCGCAGGCCCATGGATTTGGCGCACTCGAGGATCACCGCGCGGCGGCCGAGCAGGATGGGGCTGGCGATTCTTTCATCCAGCACCGTCTGCACCGCGCGCAGGGTGCGTTCATCCTCGCCCTCGGCATAGACAACGCGGCGGGGCTGGCTGCGCGCCGTCTCGAAGAGCGGCCGCATGAGGTTGCCGGAGCGGAAGACGAAGCGTTCCAACTCCCGCCGATAGGCTTCGAAATCGGGGATGGGGCGGCGGGCAACGCCGGATTCCATCGCCGCGCGGGCCACGGCCGGGGCGATTTCCAGGATAAGCCGCGGGTCGAAGGGCTTGGGGATGATGTAGTCCGGGCCGAAGATCGGCGCGACGCCGCCATAGGCCGCGGCCACGACCTCACTGGCTTCGACCCGGGCGAGGGCGGCGATGGCCTCCACCGCCGCCACCTTCATCGCTTCATTGATCGTGGTGGCGCCGGCATCCAGCGCGCCGCGGAAAATAAAGGGGAAGCAGAGGACGTTGTTGACCTGATTGGGAAAATCGGTCCGGCCGGTGGCGATGATGGCATCCGGCCGGTGCTGGCGCACCAAATCGGGCATGATCTCCGGGTCGGGGTTGGCGAGGGCCAGGACGAGGGGTTTGGGGCCGAGTTTTCCCAGCCATTCGGGCTTGAGCACATTCGGCGCGGAGAGGCCGAGAAAGACATCGGCGCCGTCCAGCACCTCGGCCAGGCTGCGGGCATTGGTGGGCTGGGCGTAGCGCGCCTTATAGGGGTCGGTGCCCGGGCGGCCTTGCCAGACCACGCCTTCCACATCGCAGACCGTCACGTTTTCACGCTTGAGGCCCATTTCCAGCAGCAGGTCGAGGCAGGCCAGCGCGGCGGCGCCGCCACCGGTATTGACCAGCTTCACCTCGGATAATTCTTTGCCCTGCAGGAGCAACCCGTTGCGCACGGCAGCGGCGACGATGATGGCGGTGCCGTGCTGGTCATCATGAAAGACCGGGATGTTCATCCTGGCACGGAGTTCGCGCTCGATTTCGAAACATTCGGGGGCCTTGATGTCCTCAAGGTTGATGGCGCCGAAGCTGGGTTCGAGGCGGGCCACGGTGTCGATGAAGGCCTGCGGGTCACGCTCATCGATTTCGATGTCGATGCTGTCGATCCCGGCGAATTTCTTAAAGAGGACGGCCTTGCCCTCCATCACCGGCTTGCTCGCCAGCGCGCCAATGGCGCCCAGGCCGAGCACGGCGGTGCCATTGGTGATGACGGCCACCATATTGCCGCGCGCGGTGTATTCCCAGGCCATGTCGGGGTTGCGGGCAATTTCCTCGCAGGCCGCCGCCACGCCGGGGGAATAGGCAAGGCCCAGGTCACGCTGGGTGGCCATGCGCTTGGTGGGCTCGATGCTGAGTTTTCCCGGCCTTGGCAGGCGGTGGTAATCAAGCGCCGCGCGGCGGAAATCTTCGTCCATCACAAGCCCCCCAGAAGCTGGGGGATAATGTGCGGGCTGCGCTGGCCTGAGGCAACCGCAGGCCTATTCCCAGCGAATATTGGCAGCCCGGGCGATGCCGCCCCAGCGGGCAGTTTCGGCTTGCACCAAGGCAGTGAACGCCGCCTGGCCTGCGGACGCACGGGACCAGTGTGAAAGCGGCAGGCCGAGCAGCTGACGGCTCATATTGGTGCGGCCAAGAAGATTCGAACTTCCACAGGGTTTCCCCCACTAGCACCTCAAGCTAGCGCGTCTACCATTTCGCCATGGCCGCACGCGGGCTTGGCATAACCCAGGTCGCGACGGGTTACAACGGTGCCTCTGCCGCTCCATAAAGCCGCAATGCTGGAAAATGCCATTGCCATCCCGCCCGGCCGGCAGCTGCAGGGCGTCGAATGGGCCATCTCTGCGGGGCTTACGCCCTATTCACCCGCCATCACCGCCATGGCGGCGCGGGCGCATGCCATTCGCGCCGGCACAGCGGGCGAGGCGGTGTGGCTGGTGGAGCACCCCCCCACCTATACCGCCGGTACCTCCGCCAAGCCTGAGGATCTGAAGGAAACCCGCTTCCCCACCGTAGCGGCGGGGCGGGGCGGGCAATGGACCTATCACGGGCCGGGGCAGCGCGTGGGTTATGCCATGCTGGACCTGACGCACCCGCATGGTGGCGTGGCCGCGCGGGACGTGCGCGCCTATGTCCATGCGCTGGAGGAATGGATGATCCGCGCGCTGTGGCGTTTCCATATTCGCGGCGAGCGGCGCGAGGGGCGGGTGGGCATTTGGGTGGCGCGGGATGGCCAGGAGGCGAAAATCGGCGCCATTGGCGTGCGGGTGACGCGCTGGGTGGCCTGGCATGGCATTGCGCTGAATGTGGAGCCGGATTTGTCGCATTTTGGCGGCATCGTGCCATGCGGCGTGGCGGAGCATGGGGTGACATCGCTGCATGCGCTGGGCGTGCCGGCGACGATGGAGGAGGTGGATGGGGCCTTGATGGGGGCTTGGGCGGAGATTTTCGCTACAGCGTGAACAGCGCCAGCACCACCGAAAGCGTCACCACCGAGAGCACCGAACTCACCAGCACCGCAGCCCCACTCTCCGCCATGCCAACGCCATAACGGTTGGACATCAAAAACGCATTCGCCCCGGTGGGCAGGGCGGCGATGGTCGTGGTCACCGCCACCTCCAGATCGGAAAGCCCCAGCAGCCGGCACAGGCAGAACACCATCGCCGGGAGCAGCAGCAGCTTGGCCACCACCGTGACACTCATCTGCCGCCAGCCCGCCGCCAGGTTGAAGCCTACCAGCGAGGCGCCCAGGCAGAAGAGCGACACGCCCGGCGTGGCCGCGCCCACCAAATTCAGCGCCCTTCGCAGCCAATCAGGCACTGGCAGCCCCAACGTGCTCCAGACCAGCGCCGAGAGCACGGCCATCACGATGGGGTTGCGCATCACGCCCAGAATGCTGACGCGCAGCAGCAGCCATTTTCGCGCCTGGGCGTTTTGCGCGAGTTCCGAAACCACTGTCGCCGTGGTCAGCAGCAGCAGGGAATGCAGCGCGATGATGACCAGTAAAATCGACAGCCCCTGCTGGCCATAGGCGGCCAGGATGAGTGGAATGCCCATCATCACCGTATTGCCGAAGGTGGCGTCCAGCGCCATGGGGCCGCTGCGGCGCAGGCTCCAGCCCCGCCAGCGCCCGGCCAGCAGCACGCCGCCATAGACGGCGAAGGCTGCGGTAAAAAACACCAGCCCGGCCCAGCCGCCGCCACTATGCCCCGCCGTGCCCGAGGCGAAGAGCAGCGCGGGTGTGGCCACCGCAAAGGCAAAGCTGTTGAGGCCCGCGATGCCGGGTTTGCCGATCATCCCGCGCCAATGTGCCACAAAACCCGCCGCGATGATGGCGAAGACCGGCGCCACCACATCCAGCACCTGGCCCATCAGCCGGCGATCAACCCATCGACGAAGCCTGCCATGCCCCGCTGGCGGTGCACCGCGCTGCGGCTGGCCTGCAGGATAGCCCGAACCGCCGCCAAGGTTGCGGCGAAGTCACGATTGACCAGCACATGATCGGCATCGGTCCAATGGGCGATTTCGCTGCGTGCCGCCGCCATGCGGTGGGCGATCTCGGCGGCGTCATCCTGGCCCCGGGTGGCCAGGCGGCGCTCCAACTCGGCCAGGCTGGGCGGCAGGAGATGGATGCAGACCACATCGGCGGGCAATGCCGCGCGCAGCAGCAAATGGCCCTGCCAGTCAATGTCGAACAGCACGTCGCGGCCCTGCGCCAGGGCTGTCTCCACCGGGGCGCGGGGGGTGCCGTAGAAGCGGCCGAATACCTCAGCATGTTCGAGCATTTCGCCAGCGGCGACCATGGCCTGGAATTGCGCCACGCTGCGGAAGAAATAATGCACCCCCTCCTGCTCGCCCGGCCGCGGCGCGCGGGTGGTGGCGGAGATGGAGAGCGCCATCTCGGGCTCGGTTTCCAGCAGCGCGCGGGAGAGCGAGGATTTCCCCGCCCCCGATGCGGCGCAGAGCACCAGGCAGAGGCCGCGCCTGGGGCTCACTGCCGGCGCTTCACTCGACATTGGCCGCCTGTTCCTTCAGCCGCTCAATCGCCGCCTTGAGCGCGAGGCCGGTGCGGGTCAGCGCCACCGAGGCCGATTTGCTGCACAGGGTATTGGCCTCGCGGACGAATTCCTGGGTGAGGAAATCCAGCTTGCGGCCGGCGCCCTCGCCTTCCTCCAGCAATTTTCGCGCGGCGTGGAGATGGGCGTTCAGCCGGTCGAGTTCCTCGCGCACATCCGAGCGTTGGGCGAGCAGTGCCACCTCCTGCGCCAGCCGCTCCTCGGGGATTTTGCCGCGCATATCGCCATCGAGCAGGGCTGCGAGGTTTTCCAGCAGCCGGGCGCGCTGGGCATGCGGCTGGCCCACCGCCTCCCGCGCGGCCTCGGCGCAGAGGGTGGCGATCTCGTCGAGCAGGCCGGCGAGGATGAGCCGCAGGCGCTCGCCCTCCGCCGCGCGGGCCGCGACCAGCCCATCGAGCGCGCGGAGGAAGGCGGCGAGGATGGCGGCGTGCTGGGTGGCCTGAGCGGCCTCATCGGGTTCGGTGGCTTCGGCCCGCAGCACGCCGGGCAGGGAGAGCAGCGCCTCGGCACGGGGCGGCTCGCTGCCGGGAATGCGCGCTGCCACCTCCAATGCGAGGGCCAGCATGCGATCCAGCGTGGCGCGGTCCAGCGCCAAGGCGGGGCGGGCCTCCAGCTTCAGGGCGAGGCCGGCCTGGATATTCCCGCGCTTGAGCCGTTTGCCCGCGGCCTCACGCAATGCCGGTTCCAGCGCATCCATGCCGGCGGGCAGGCGCAGGCGGATATCGAGGCCCCGGCCATTCACGCTGCGCAATTCCCAGACATAATGGGTGCAATCCGCCGGCAGCACCCCGCTCTCGCGGGAGAAGCCGGTCATGCTGGCCAGGGCGGCCATCAGGCGGCCGGGGTGGTGCTTGCCAGCACCTCGCCCATGATGGCCACGGCCTGGGTCATCTCGGCATTGGTAATGGCGCCGATGCAGCCAATGCGGATGCTGGGCGTCTTGGTGGTGTAGAAATTGCTGATCAGCACGCCGCGCGCCTTGAGCGCATCGACGAAGCCTTGCAGGTCAAACCCCGGCGGCTGGTGCAGGGTGACGATGATCGGCCCCTGCTCGGCCTGGTCCACATAGGGGCGCAGGCCGAGTTTCAGCGCGCCCTCATAGAGGATGCGCATATTCTCGCGGTAGCGGGCGAGGCGGGCGGGCTGGCCGCCCTCGGCATCGAAGAGGTCGAGCGCCACGTCGAAGGCGGCCAGCGCCTGCACCGGCGGCGTGAAGCGAAAGCTGCCCCATCCGCTCTTCAGCGCGATATTGAGGATTTCCCACAAATCGAGGCTCCAGGAGCCCGCGCGGCCCTGTTCCAGCGCATCCGCCCGCGCCACGCAAAAGGCGATGCCCGGCAGCCCCTCGATGCATTTATTGGAGGTGAAGACCACGGCGTCGCATTCCGGGTGATCTTCCATTGAAAATGGCAGCGCGCCGAAGGCGGAGACGGCGTCCAGAATGAGGCGCTTGCCCAGGGCGCGCAGCACCGGGCCGATGATCTCGGGGCGATTGACGATCCCAGCACCGGTTTCGCTATAGACGGTGGCGAAATGGCTGGCTTCGGGATGGGCGGCGAAGGCGGCCGCCACATCCTCGGCGGTGACGCCGCGGGTATCTGGCACCGGCCAGGCATGCGCCACGCGGCCGGCGCCGCGCGCCAGCAGCAGCACACGCTCGGCATAGGCGCCGTTCATCGGCACGATGATGGCCCCACCCGCGGGCACGAGGGAGCGTATGGCGGCTTCGACGATGAAATGTCCCGCCCCTTGCAGTGGCAGGCAGGCATGCTTCCCCGGCACGCCGCCGGCCAGGGCCAGAACCCTCTCGCGGATGCGGGCATAGACGGCGCGGAAATCATTGTCCCAGGGGGCAATGTCCTGGGCCATGGCGGCGCGGGTTTGCGGCGCGGTCTGCACCGGGCCAGGGGTGAGGAGAATCATGGCCCGCGTGTAAACCCTGCCCCGGCGTATTGAAATGGGGGATCAGCCTCCTGGCGCGCCCCGCCCTTTGCCCGGGCTTTCCGCCGCCAGGGGATGATGCGCCTCCACCAGGGCGCGCAGGCGTTCCTCCAGCACCTTGGTGTAAATCTGGGTGGTGGCGATATCGGCATGTCCGAGCAGGATTTGCAGGCTGCGCAGATCCGCCCCGCGCCCCAGCAAATGCGATGCAAATGAGTGCCTTAGTACGTGTGGCGAGACCCGCTCGGGCGCCAGGCCGGCGGCCAGCGCCGCCTCCTTCAGCAGCAGCCCCAGCGCCTGGCGGGTGAGATGCCCCTGCTTGCCTCGGGCAGGAAAGAGGTAGCGTGCCGCCACCGGCCGGCCCTTGCCGCGGTGTTGCATGCCGCAATGCGCCACCGCCGCCGCCTCGCGCGCGCGCTCGGAGATGGGGACCAGCCTCTCCTTGCCGCCCTTGCCGCGCACGGCGATGAGCGGGCTATCGGCGCGCATCGCGCCCGGCGGCAGGGTGACCAATTCGCTGGCACGCAGGCCGGATGAATAGAGCAATTCGATCGCCGCCACCGCCAGGGGCGCATGCGCAGCCGAGAGTTTTGCGGCCCCCTCGATCAGCGCCGCCACCTCGGCCTCGCTGAGGGCCTTGGGCAGGGAGGCGGGCAGGCGGGGGCTGTCCAGCAACTCGGTCGGGTCGTCGCCGCGCAGGCCCTCGCGCGCCAGGAAGCGGAAGAATTGCCGCATGGCGGAGAGTTTTCGCGCCTGGCTGCGGGCTGAGAGGCCGGCGGCGGCGAGCCCGGCGAGATGGGCGCGACAATCATCGGCCTGCGCATCGGCGCCGTGCTGGGAGAGAAAATCAGCCAGATCGGCACGATAGGCCAGCAGGGTATTGCGGGCTGCATTCCGCTCGGCGGCCAGCATGTCGAGAAACATCTCCAGCAGGCGGGCTGCCGGCGGGGCCGCCATCACCTCACCTGGAAACGTTCATTGGGCAGCACGCGCTCAACCGGGACGGGAACGGCGCCGGGGGGGAAGGCCGCGAGGCCCAGCACACCCAGCACGCCCAGGCCCGATAGCAGCAGGACGACCAGCAGAAGCGGGCGGCGGAACATTTTTGCGGGGTGATCCTTTCGGTGGGGGAGGAAGCCTGTGCTAGACCGTCTGTGTCGTGTCACGCAACCTGGCCCCGCAGGAATCGCCCCTGCCCGAAAATTATGCGCCGCCCACCATTGTGCTGGTCGGCATGCCCGGTGCCGGCAAGACCAGCATTGGCAAGCGTCTGGCCGCGCGGATGCACCTGCCATTCCTCGATGCTGATACCGAAATCGAGGCGGCCGCCGGCATTCCCATCACCGAGATCTTTGCCCGCTATGGCGAGGCGCATTTCCGTGATGGCGAGAGGCGGGTGATCACCCGGCTGATGAGCCAGGGGCCCATGGTACTGGCCACCGGCGGCGGGGCCTTTGCTGATCCGGGCACGCGGGCCGCCATCAAGGCGGCGCCGGTCATCACCGTCTGGCTGCGCTGTGCCATGCCGATATTGCTGCGCCGGGTGGCGGGGCGGGAGCATCGGCCGCTATTTCTCAACAAGAACCCGGCCGAGGTGCTGGAAAGGCTGGCCGAGGCCCGCCATCCTCTATTCGCCGAGGCTGATATCGTGATCGAATGTGTGGATGAACATCCCGAAACCACAACGAAACGGGTGGAACAGGCGGTGCTGAGCCATCGCCCTCCCGCCCGCCTGCCGGTGCCGCTCGGCCGGCGGGGCTATGATGTGCTGGTGGGCCCGGGCCTGCTCGGCCGCGCCGGCGCGCATCTGGCCGATGCCCTGCCCGGCAAGCGCGTGGCCGTTATCTCCGATGAGGCGGTGGCGGCGCTGCACCTGCCCACGCTGCGCGCCGGCTTGACCGAGGCTGGCTTCAGCATCGCCGTGGAATGCCTGGTGCCGCCGGGCGAGGGTGCCAAATCCATGGCGCAGTATCAGCGGCTGGTGGAGGCCGTCCTGGCCACGCGGCCCGACCGCCGGATGGCGGTGGTGGCGCTGGGTGGTGGCGTGGTGGGTGATCTGGCCGGTTTCGCCGCCGCCACCATCCTGCGCGGCCTGCCTTTCGTGCAATGCCCCACCACGCTGCTGGCCCAGGTGGATAGCTCGGTGGGCGGCAAGACGGGCATCAATGCGGCGCAGGGCAAGAATTTGCTGGGCGCCTTCCACCAGCCCCGCGCGGTGCTGGCCGATACCGCGGTGCTGGCCACCCTTCCGCCGCGTGAATTGCGCGCCGGCTGGGCGGAGGTGGCCAAGCACGGCCTGCTCCAGGGCGCGTTGTGGGAATGGTGCGAGACCCATGGCCCCGCCGCCATGGCCGGTGACCCCGCGGCGCTGACCCATGCGGTGCTGGAATCCTGCAAGCTGAAATCCGCCGTGGTGGTGGCCGATGAGTATGAGGAGGCGGCGGATGGTGGCCGCGCCCTGATCAATCTGGGCCACACCTTCGGCCATGCGCTGGAGGCGGAATGCGGCTATGATGGCTCGCTGTTGCATGGCGAGGCGGTGGGTATAGGCCTGGGCCTGGCGGCAATGCTCTCTGCCAGGCTGGGGCAATGCTCCCAGGAATGGCCGGGGAGGGTGCTGAGCCATCTGCAATCGGTAGGCCTGCCCGCCCGCATCCGTGACCTGCCCAGGGGCTTTTCCGCCGCGACCCTCATCGCCCGCATGCGGGCCGACAAGAAGGCGCGCGATGGCGCGCTGCGCTTCGTGCTGTTCCGCCAGGCCGGTGCTGCCTATACCGCCGATGGTGTGGCCGAAGCACTCGTCGAAGCGATGTTGCTTGAGGAAGGCTGCGCACCGTGACCGATACGCTTCATCTGCGCCTCGCGCCCGAGGCAGCCCAAGTGACCACGCTTCTCGACGCGCTGGAAGCCTATGCCGAGGCGCAGGAATTGCCGATGAAAGCCGCCTCTCGCCTCGTGCTGCTGGCCGATGAATTGGCCGCGAATGTGGTGATGCATGCCCGTGGCGCTACCTTCTTCGCCGTGGATGTGTCGCGCGGGCCGGATGCGGTGACCTTCACCCTGACCGATGACGGGCCGGAATACGACCCGCTGGGCCGCGGTGAGGCCAACACCGATGCCAGCCTTGAGGAGCGTGCGCTGGGTGGCCTGGGTGTGCATTTCGTCGAGAAACTGGCATCAAGTGCGCATTGGCGGCGCGAGGCTGGCCACAACATTTTCACCATCACCCTGGATGCCGCGGCCGAATAACGGCAGACTTGCCTCCAACCTTCCACAGGATATCACCATGCAGATCACTTCATCCAAATCTGGCGCGCTGAACGTCGCTACCCTCGAAGGGCGGCTCGACACCGCAACGGCTGCCGAGGCTGAGGTCACGCTGATCGGGATGCTTGCCGCCCCTGGTATGGTGCTGGACATGACGCAGGTGCGCTATGTCAGCTCCGCAGGCTTGCGCATTCTGCTCAAGCTGGCCAAGGAGGCCAAGGCGAAGGGGGCGGCCTATTCCCTCGTTGGTCTGCAGCCGGCGGTGCGTGAGGTCTTCGAGATCAGCGGCTTCGATAAGATCATCCCGTCCTACGCCACCCTGGCCGAGGCCGTGGCGGCCTAGATCGCTGTCCCGGCCGGGTATATTGGCCGGCCACGCATTGCAACATGCGCAGGCCGGGCTTCGGACCTTGGCGGGGTTGGCGCCCTCACCGGTGCTCGAGTCCCGGCTGGAGCGCGCTGCGGCACTTTTGGCCAAGCTGCCGGCCCAACCCCTGCTTGGGGATGCGAATTGGGCGGCCTTGCTGGATGCCGTCACGGTGCAGGAGACCCAGCTCTTCCGCAGCCCGGCCCAGCTGGAACTCATCGAGCGGCGCCTGCCGCCGCTGCTGCTCCGGGCGCGTGCCGAGGGGCGGGCGCTGCGCCTGCTTTCGGCCGGCTGTGCCACCGGGGAGGAGGCCTTTACCCTGGCCGCCATCGGCCTGCATCAGGCGCGTGGCCATGCCCCTGGCGCTGCTGTCGAGGTGGTTGGGGTGGATGTCAGCCGCCCGGCGCTGCGCAGCGCGGCGGAGGGGGGAATCGGCCTGCGCCTTGGCGCGCCGCTGGCCAGCGTGCCAGCCCAGTATCGGCCCTGGCTGGAGGGCGAGGGAGGCCAGCCATTTTTGCATCCCAGCCTGCGCGCCATTGTGCGTTTCGAACGTGTGAGCCTGCTGGAATTGCCAGTGAGTTTGGGCGATTTTGATGTGATTCTGTGTCGTAATGTATTAATATATATGGATAAAATAGCGCGGGGGCAGGTAGTGACCGGCCTGACGGAGCGGCTGCGGCCGGGCGGGATGCTGGCGCTGGGCGTGACCGATAGCGCGCCGGGCGGTGCCTTCCGGCCCGCTGGCCTGGCGGTGTTCGACCATGGCTGAGCGCCTGGAACAGCCGCCGCTGCTGCGCCGCATGCCCGGCGGCTGGGTCGGCTTTGTCGATGGCGCCGCCTGGCCGGTGCATGATGCCGATGGCGTGGCGGAATGGCCCGGCACGCTGTGGCATTTCGATGGTGCGGCGTTGATTGCCGAAGCGGCACCGGGTGCCGTGCCGCCGCCCGCCGGTCCCAACCCGCCACCGCCCGCCGCGGCGGGCGGCCCCTTGGCGCCGCGCGCCACCGCTACCACTACCGCTACCGCCCTGGGCGCCATGCCGGGCATGCGCTTGCTACGCGGTGCAGCCGCGGATGTGCTGGTGCCGCGCGCCGCCTTGGAGCGCGTGCTGCCCTGGCCGGAGGTGCAGCCCCTGGCCTTTGCGCCGCCAGGCGTGTTGGGCCTGGCTATGGCCGGGGCTGCGGTGCTGGTGCTGGAGGGGCCGCAGCCGCAGAGCCTGCTGGCGGTGCTGCGCCTGGAGGGGCGGCTGATCGGGCTGGGTTGTGCCGAGTTGCGTCCCGATCCCGCCGCGGGCGGCACTGAATGGCTGCCCGAGGGCGCCTGGGCCCTGGCACCGCTGGCACCCAGCATTGCGCCTCGGCTTGAGCCACCAAGCCTGCCGCTGCTGTTCTGTACTGCGGGCGGCATCCGTTTCGCCCTGCCGGCGCTGGAGGTGGAGGCGGTGCTGCCGCCGATTCTGCCGGTGCCAGGCCCCGGCCACGCGCATATCGTGGCGCATCGCGGCCAGGTGCTGCCGGTCTTCGATGCAGGGCTGGCGCTGGGTGGACCTGCGGTGCTGGGCCAGGACGCGGTGCCGATGCTGCGGCTGGGCGGTGTGGCGGTGGCGGTGGCCATGGTGGAAGGACTGCGCCGGGTGCCGCTATCGGCGATCAGCGCCGCAAATGCGGCCAGCGCCATGCGCGCGGTGTGCTGGCCCGCCGGCGTGGCAGTGCCGGTGCTGGACCCTGCCTGGCTGGCGCGTGGCG
>Ga0214917_10001615_pt1 | contig 28798 bp, 27 predicted proteins | sample LL_1208_BB_MetaG_FD_177983 | JGI IMG/M metagenome (GOLD analysis project Ga0214917, IMG submission 177983) | Freshwater microbial communities from Lake Lanier, Atlanta, Georgia, United States - LL_1208_BB | ecosystem: Environmental > Aquatic > Freshwater > Lake | place: USA: Georgia | collected... | reverse complement strand
GAGGGAGGCTCGGTCAGCTCCCCGCGGATGATCAGCGTTTCCTGTCGGATCAGGTCGCGCACCGCGACCTCAAGTTCGCTTTCGGCAAGCCCATGGCAAGTGTTTCCCGCCATGCAGTCTTGGACAGGATTCCAGATCGCCCGTTCAACCCAATTGCCCCGAAAGTCCCAACCCGCCATTATCCTCTCCTGATGAACAAACCCCCGTCACCAGTGGCAGAAAAAAAACAGGCCTCCCGCCTGAGCCGGGTGGAAATTCTGCGGATTGCCCGGTTCGGGGCTGTCGGGGCCTTGGGCACCCTCCTCAACACCCTTTTGGTCTGGCTGTTTCTTTCGATCGGTTACAACCACCTTGGCTGGCATCCTGCGGACCACACCGTCGTCACCGGGGCCGCCACGCTTGCCTGGATCATTTGCTGCGGGACCAACTATCTCCTCAACGCCTTCTGGACGTTTCACCACTGGCCGCCTCATTGGCGCCAGGCTCTTCACTACTACTCCACCGCCCTGCTTTCCTTCGGCGCCCAGATCCTCGTTCTCAATCTCCTCGTGTATTTGCTGGTGACGGAGCGACCGGTCGAAACCGCCGTCCTCAACGGCGTGGCCGTCGCCACCGGCGCCCTTCTCAATTACGTCGCCGCCTCCCTCTGGGTCTTTTCCCCCAATCGCCATCCCCTGCGGAGACACCCGCATTGAAATTTTCACAGCCCAAAGCCAATGCCCACGTTCCCGGCGGGGGTGACCTTGGCTCCGTCCTGACCACCACCACCCATCTTGGCATCGGCGCCCATGCTGATGACCTGGAGATCATGGCCTTTCCCGGCATCTGCGCCTGCCGGGGACAAAAAACCCTCCGCTTCTCGGGGATCGTCGCCACCGACGGGGCTGGCTCCCCTTCGAAACTGTCCGGCCAAGAGCTCGTCAAAACCCGGATGGAGGAACAAAAACAGACAGCTGATTTGGGCGGGTACGCCGCCGTGATTCAGCTGGCCCACCCCAGCGCGGCAATCCGCGGAACGGGACGAAAGGCTCTCACCGCGGACCTTTTACCAATCCTCAAATCCACCAAACCGAAAGCGCTCTACCTGCACAATCCCGCCGACCGGCACGAAACCCACATCGCCGTCCTGCTCTCCTGCTTGGATGCCCTTCGCCAACTCCCCTCCGGCAAACGACCCGCGGAAATCTACGGTTGCGAGGTCTGGGGCGATCTCGACTGGGTTCCCGCCGACAAAGTCGTCCGCCTCCCCTGCCCGGCTCCGGCCGATTTTGGCCCCTCCCTCCTCCGCGTTTTTCGCTCCCAGGTCGACGGCAAACGCTATGACCTCGCCGCCGCCGGCCGCCGCCGCGCTCAAGCCACCTTCGCCGATGCCTACCAGGCCGACCAAGCCGAAGAGGTGGTGCTGGCACTCGACCTCCGGCCTCTGGTGGAAAACCCCAAGCTGTCCCTGACGGATTTCGTCTCCGCGCTGACCGGAGAATTCCAAAAGCAGACGCTGGACCGCATCCGGCGCCTGGAATCGGCCGGACGGTGAGCTCCCCGGAACTCTCTGCCCGCGTCTCGGAGGCCGCCCATCGCCTCGTCGGCCATCTGCAGCGCACCCAGGTAGCCGATGGAAGCTGGTCCGTGCCTTATACCGGACCGAACTTTCTCCTCCCCCTTTACGTCATCACCACCCATCTCACCCGCCGCCCCATCCCGGAATCCGAAAAACCCCGCTTTGTCGCCGGATTGCTGAAGCCCCAACTCCCCGATGGCTCCATCGGACTGCACGAGGAGTCCGTCAAAGGTGCGGTCTTCACCAGTTCCATTTCCTACGCCGCCCTTCGTCTCCTTGGCGAAAAGCCCGATCGTCCGGAACTGGAGAAAATGCGCGGGTGGATCCACGCCTCGGGCACGCCGGTCAAAGCCGCCGCCTGGGGTAAATTCATCCTCGCCCTGCTCAATCTTTACCCTTGGTCGGGCGTCACCCCGGTTCCCCCGGAGCTTTACCTCCTACCCAAATGGTTCCCGCTCCAACCGATCAACATCTCGGGATACGTCCGCATCGTCTACCTTCCCATGGCCTACTTTTACGGGCGTCGTTGGCAGGCCCCGCTCGATGCCACCCTGCGCGAACTCCGCCGCGAGCTCTACCCCCAGGGCTACGGACAAATCCAATGGTCGAAACATCGGGCCGATCTGGCCCCCACCGACAATCTGGTGCCCGAGTCCCTGCCCGTCCGACTGCTCATGCCTCTCGTGCAAAAGCTGGAACCGCTTGTCCCGGCCTGGATCCGACGGAAGGCCCTCAAGCTCACCTACGAACATATCCTCTACGAGGACGAGCAATCCGATTACATCCGCCAAGCCCCCGTCAACGCATGCTACAACACCCTCGCCCACTACCTCGAGGGTCAGGCCGAGCGGGTGGAAAAAAGCTGGGCGAAGCTCCCCCTCTACCTCTGGCAGCACCCCGACCACACCGCATGCCAAGGTTTCACTTCCTCCAAGGTGTGGGATACGGCTTTCACCCTGCAGGGCATGACTCAACTGCCTGCCGACTCGGTACCGTCTGAAGTGGTCCAAAACGGTTGCCGCTATCTCCGGGATAACCAGGTGATTGATGAACTTCCCAACCCACGCCGCTACCACCGCCTTCCCCGCAAAGGCGGCTGGCCTTTCAGCGAACGCAAGAACGGCTGGTCGATTGCCGACTGCACGGCCGAAAGCCTGCTCGCCCTGATCCAATCCAAGCCTTTCCTGCCGGAACCAGTTTCGCCGGATATCATCCGGGACGGCCTGAATTTTATTCTCAGCTACCAGAATAAAAACGGCGGCTGGGGAAGTTGTGACCGCGTCGTCGGGCCGGAATGGATCGAGATCTTCAACGGCTCCCATGTCTTTGCCGACATCATGGTCGACCACTCCTTCGCCGAGTGTACCGGCTCCGTCCTCGCCGCCCTGGCCTTGGTCCGGCAGGAGTTTCCCGAAATGGAACGGGTCCGGGTGGACCAGGCCATCCAAAACGGAATCCGCTACCTCACCGACACCCAGCTACCCGACGGCTCCTGGGAAGCCGTGTGGGGCATCTGCTTTAACTACGGCACTTCCTTTGCCCTGCCCGGATTGCGGGCGGTGGGCATCCCCGCCGATGACCCCCGCGTGAAGCTGGGACGGCAGTTCCTGCTACGTCAGCAGTTGCCGGATGGGGGTTGGGGTGAGCACCCGGACTCCTGCTACCAACGCCGGCCGATCCCGTCCTCCAAGGGCTTGGTGGAGCCGACGGCTTTGGCCGTGATCGCCCTCCTCGCCACGGGCCCCAAGGACGACCCGGCCGTGACCCGCGGTCTGGAATTTCTTTTGCGGACCCAACTTCCCGAGGGCGATTTCCCGCCCCAACCCATCCCCGGACTTTTCTATCGCACCACGCTGATCCGTTACGACCACTACAAGCGCGCCTTCCCGCTCAAGGCCTTTGCAAGATTTTTGGAATCGTCATCCTAGACTAGGAAAGAGACGTCCACGTTAACCTTAACGTTAACGAAAAGCTGAAATTTTTCGGCTTTTAGCTTCTGGATTTAACCAATCCCGCCAGCGCGTAGGCCAACGGCAAACGGATCCAGCTGGCCGCGGAGGCAAGGTCCGCCGCATCGACCCGTCCGGAAGAACGCCCCTTCCACGCCCCCCACAGAGCCTTGAGGAACGGACCCGCAAACGTAATAAAGGATTGGCCGTTGCCCATGAGCAGACCCATCGTCCGGGCGCGCTCCCGCTCGTCGTTCCGCCAAAGCGAAACCACCGCACGGCGCAGGGATTGGGAAAACGCATCTTCTTTGGAAAAACAGTCGTAGAGAGCGCGGGAGAGGAGTTCGGGCACCCGGCAGGCCCGGCGCCGGCTACGGACAAAGGAACGGAAGTCCCCCGATTCGGCCAACTCGATCGCGTCGACAAGCCCGTTGGTGATCCCGGTGGCGGTGAGTGGGTGGGTATGACCGGCAGCATCGCCGATCAGGATGCGGCGCCCGTTCCCGTAGTCGGCCCGGGCCAGAAAATGGTTGGCCTGCCAGGAAAGCTGGCCCTTGCGGATCTGCTCCTCCGCCGGTTGACGCCAGACAGGAGGCAGGGTGTCGCGGATGGCCTCAATCAGCCAGGCGGGATCCTTCATCTCCGTCTTGTATTTCAGCGGTACGTCCACGCAGATGCGCACCGTCGAAGGGGCGATCTCATAACCAAGAAGAAAGCTCGGTTGACCGAGAAAGACGTGTCCGTAATCCGGATACGGGGCCTTCACGCCTTCGAGAAGAATTCCGGTCATGGCGGAAATCGGTTTGTGGGCCGAGGCGCCACGCAGGCTCCGCCGCACCACGCTGGCACGGCCATCGGCTCCCACGACGCGGCCGGCTTCCAACCTTGCCCCGTTTTCCAACGTCACGCCGTCGTCGTCCGCGCTTTGAACCCGAACGCCGGAGAAAAAGGATACGCCTGGGGTTGCCGCCACGATTTTACGCATCTCGTCCACCAACTCCCCGTGATGGAAAGCGAGGCCGATCTGGCCATCGACATATTCGAGTTTCACCGGCGATTCCCCATGGCCCGGATACACCACGAATCCCCTCCCGCGGGGCCGCCCCACTGATGCCACAATTTCTCCAAAACCCAGTTGCTGGAGGGCCTCCACCCCCTGCGGGTGCAACCACTCTCCCGCAAAACGCTGCTTCGTTTTCCCAACCGGGTCTGCCTCCAAAAGGGCCACGGATTGACCGGACAAAGCAAAGGCGCGGGCAGCCGCACAACCGGCCGGTCCAGCCCCCACCACAATAATGTCAAAGCGGTCGCTCATCGTAATTTCAGTGTCCGAGGTCAATAGCATGATGCGGGTCAAATCCAAGCAAAAGCCTTGGATTTATTTTTTAAGTTATTCCTGCAGAAGGAGTTCTATCATCCAGGCCAGAAAGTGAATCTCCACCAGAGCCACCCTTTTATCCCCTCTGGACTTCTCCATCGCTTTCACCTCCAAGTCGCCCTCCCCTAGATCAAACTCCCCCGCACGGCGCAACCGATGGTCATTGAGGGATGCGACGAGCGTCTCCACATCCTCCTCCGCGATGTTCCAGGCACCGGCGTGGCCGGCTTTCGGCAAAGACTTCAGCCAGCGCCCCAGCGCGACCTGCCTGCCCAACCGCACCTCATGCAATCCCTCAATCCAGTGAATCGCTTCCTCCCCCCGGATGCCTGCTTCCTTCAGTCCCGCCCGTCCGTACCAGAGATTGGCCACCATCGGATCCAACTCACCCGGCGCAGTCTCATACGCCTCGTTCAACCCCTCCAGCACTTGCCGCAGGAGGGCCGACTCCGGCCCCGCCAGCTCCACCTGCCGTCCCCCGCTCTTGCTCCGGGAAATTTTCATGCCGCCGTAGCCTCCAAGGTCGACTTCAACCCGAACTCCTGCAGCCGGTGGCAGTAAAACTCCGCCTTCTCGCGCGTTTCAACCGCCACCACGCTCTTTCCCTGCTCATGAACTTCCAGCATGTGCTTTTGGGCCTGGGTCTCGTTGAATCCAAGCACCCGCATAAAAACAAAAACGACGTAACTCATGAGATTCACGGGATCGTTCCAGACAACCACCCGCCAGCCCTTGGCGAAAGCTTCCGACAGATCGGTCTCCTGTCCCGGCAACACTTCCGGAGGGGGCGTCGTCGCGGCCTGCATCTTGGAAAACTATTGCTTTTCGCAAGCCGATTTCAATCCGCTTCCCCTTCGCCAAAAGCCCGTGGTCCGCTACAAGGGGAGGGATGAACGGACCCCGAATCGCCGCCGCCGCCGTGGCCGCCAGCGTCGGCCTTCTCCTCGCCACCGCCCTGGTGCCGTGGTCCCGACTCTTACTGCCAGCCATGGCTCCACCCACCATCCAGCCCCCCCTCCCATCTGTGGTGGCCATCGAGGATCTGGCCGGAGAACCATGGCCCTGGCCAAGACTCGATCTCACTCTGGTTCTCCGGGCCGTTTCCCCCTACCGCCCCGCTCCCGTCGGACTTCTCCTCCCGCTGGACTCGCCTGACGTTTTGGAACCGGTCCAGGACGACCAACTCTCCCGCGCCCTCGCTTCTTTCGAAACCCCGGTTCTCCCCGCGGTCGCCTTCCGGGAAGAGGGAGGCGGGGAAAAACTGGAGCTCACGCCCATCCCCCACCGGGGTTCCCTCCGCGGAATCCGACCCGCCGAAACTTTCCTCGCACCGGAGGAAAGTCTTCGCCGCCCAACCCGCACCGCCGCCTGGAAAGTAACGCCGGAAGCCGACCGACATGTCCATCGTGTTCCCCTCGTCTTTCGTCAGGGCGAGCAGGCGATTCCCTCCTGGTTTCTGGAAATGTACGCCCGTGCGCTGCAAGCCGATCTTTCCAAATCCGAGCTTTCCGGCCGCAGGATCGTTCTGCGGGATGAACAAGGCCGGCCGCTTCAGTCCATCCCTGTCGACCTGCGCGGTTCCGTCCCGGTGGACTGGAACAGTCCCGATCCCGCTTTCACCAAGATGGAGATTCGCTCGGTCGTCCTTGCTTCGGAACAGGAACGCATCGGCGTCACGCCCGTCTATGATCTCGGCATCCTTTCCAAAAAACCCCTCATCGTCGCGGGCACGCTTCCCGAAGTGGATCCGTCGATTGATTCTCCGTGGGGACAGAAGTCCATGGTCGACGCCGTTCTCCGCGCCTGGACCCGCCTCGCGGCCGGCCCCCTGCCTGTTCTTCATCCTCCCCGCGGGACGATTCTCGGAACTGTTTTCTTGGCCGCCTGGCTGGGGCTGCTGCTTCCCTCAGGGTTCTTTCTCCGGCTTGGCGTGGCGGCGGGGTTGGCCGTCGCGGTTTTCGCGGGAGGTTGGCTCGCGGCCAGGTTCGGCGGTTACAGCGGCGCCTTGCCGCTCGCCCTCGGATCGGGGCTTGCCTTGCTGCTCTCGGCTCCCCTCCGCCGCTGGTTGGAGACCGGCCATGTTCGTTGACCGCGTCCGCATTCATGCCCGCGCCGGCGACGGTGGAGACGGCGTGATTAGTTTCCACCGGGAAAAGTTTGTCCCCAGGGGCGGGCCCGATGGCGGGGATGGGGGGCGCGGCGGCGATATCGTTCTCGAGGTCGACCCCCAGATCAACAACCTCATCGACCTCCGCTTCCGCCCCCACGCCCGTGCCGGCCACGGCGGCAAGGGGGGCGGTAACAACTGCACTGGAAAGAACGGCAAACCGTGCGTTCTGAAAGTTCCGCCCGGCACGGTCGTCTATCCCCTGCCACCCGGCGAGGAAGGCGACGCCTTGGCCGATCTGACCGAGTCCGGGGAAACCCTCGTTCTTTGCCGCGGTGGACGCGGTGGACGTGGCAATGCCCGCTTCGCCAGCTCCGTCCGCCAAACCCCGCGTCATGCCGAGGAAGGACAACCCGGGGAAACCGGCGAATTCGTTCTGGTTCTCAAATCCATTGCCCAGATCGGCTTGGTCGGCTTGCCCAACGCCGGAAAATCCAGCCTCCTCGCCGCGCTTTCCGCGGCCAAACCCAAGATCGCCTCCTACCCCTTCACGACGCTCCACCCCTCGATTGGCGTGGTCGGCTCCGCGGAGGAAAACCGCTTCACCGTGGCGGACATTCCCGGTCTCGTCGAGGGTGCCCATGCCGGCAAGGGACTGGGCCACGACTTCCTCCGTCACATCGAGCGCTGCGCCGTCCTGCTTTTCGTCATTGATGCCGCCGGCACGGAAGGACGAAACCCGGCCGAGGATTACCGTCTTCTGCGCAAGGAGCTCCGTGAATACGACCCGGGTCTTGCCCGCCGCCCCTTTTTCATCGTCGCCAACAAGGCCGATCTTCCCGAAGCAGCCGAACACCTCGCCCCTCTCCGGCAGACCGCACGCAAAACCGTGCTGCCGATTTCCGCCAAAACCGGCGACGGCATCCCCGCCCTCATCACCGCATTGCGCGGGGCCCTGCCCGCTTGACCGGGCGGGAGAGATACTTAACATCCTTAAACATTCATAAAATGAAGCATTTTTGGATCCTTGTCTTTTTCCTACCTTTGGCTGCCTGCAAAAAAGGCGGCGGTCCGCCCAAGGACGCGCCGGTCCCCGTCGAACTGGTCGCTGTGGAAGTCGGGCCCCTGCTGGAAACCCTTCGCGCCACGGGCACCTTGGAGGCCGAGGAGGCCGTCGACCTGAAACCCGAGGTCGACGGGGAAGTCACCTCCATCCGCATGACCGAAGGCGAAGTGGTAAAGAAAGGCGATCTGATTCTCCAGATCGATGAATCCAAACAGCAGGCCACCGTGGCCGAAGCCGAAGCCGATTTCCACCTGGCCCAGGATACCCTGCACCGCGCCGACATGCTCCTGGCCGACGGCACCATCTCCAAACAGGAACACGACCAAAGCCACGCCACCTACCGGCGATCCGAAGCGGCCCTCAACCTGGCCCGCAAACGCCTGACCGAGTACACCTTGACCGCCCCCTTTGACGGCACCCTCGGCCGCCGCTTTGTCAGCGTCGGCCAGTACGTCAGCCCCCAAACCATCCTCGTGAGCGTCTACGCCCTCGACCGCATGAAACTGGATTTCAGCGTGCCGGAGCGTTACAGCGCCCGCGTGAGACCGGGCCTCACCCTCAACCTCGCCGTGGCCGCCTATCCCGAGGAAAAATTCTCCGGAGAAATTTACCTCGTGGAACCCCAGGTCAACGTCGAAACCCGCACCGTCCAGGTCCGCGCCTACATCCCCAACACGGACCACCGGCTCAAGCCCGGCATGTTCGCCAATGTCACCCTCTCCGTCGGCACCAAGGACTCCGCCCTCACCATCCCCGAGGATTGCCTTTTCCCGCAAACCGGCGGGTTCGCGGTCTATCGGGATGCCGGTGGCGTCGCCGAACTCGTCCCGGTCGAAACCGGACTCCGCATCCCGGGTCGCGTGGAAATTCTCAGCGGCCTGAAGGCCGGCGACCTGGTCGCACGCTCCGGCAATCTCCGCCTTTCGCCAGGCCGGAAACTCCTCCCCCAGCCCGCCTCCCCGTGAACCTTCCCGAATTCTGCATCCGGCGCCCCATCGCGGCCCTGATGTTCAATCTGGGCCTCGCCCTCATCGGGGGGGTCGCACTTTCCCGCCTCCCCGTCCGCGAATTGCCCGACATCGACCCACCCATCGTCTCCGTCACGACAATCTACCCCGGCGCCAATGCCGAACTCGTCGAGGCCGACGTCACCGAACCCCTCGAGCAGGAAATCAACAACATCCCCGGCATCAAGATTCTCCGCAGCGAATCCCGCGAGCAGGTCAGCATCATCACCGTCGAGTTTGAGCTGAATCATAATGTCGACGTCGGCTCCCAGGATATCCGGGACCGTGTCAGCCGCGTCCGCGACAAGCTCCCCGACGACATCAAGGAGCCCATCGTCGCGAAACAGGATGCCGACGCCCAGGAAGTCATGTGGATCGCCCTTTTCAGCGAGAGTCGCTCCACCCTCGAACTTTCCAACCTTGCCGAACGCCAGATCCGCGACCGTCTGCAGGTCCTCCCCGGCGTGGGCGGCATCAACTTCGGAGGACAAAAACGGCCCTCCATGCGCATCTGGCTCGATTCGGAGCGCATGGCCGCCCGCATGATCACCGCCGCCGATATCCGTGCTCTTCTACAAAGGGAAAACGTCGAGCTTCCCTCCGGCCAGATCCAGGGGGAAACCCGCTCCCTCAGCATTGTCGCCCGGGGGCGTATGGACAAACCGGAGCAGTACGCCGATCTCGTCGTCCGGGAAATCGATGGTTCGCCCGTTCACCTTCGGGAGGTCGCCAGCGTCGAAATTGGTCCGGAGGTGGAGGACACCATCGCCCGATTTAACGGCAAGCCGGCCGTTGGCCTTGGCGTGGTCAAGCAGTCCGATGCCAACGCCATCGATGTCGCCCGCAAGGTCCGTGCGGAAATCGAACGCATCCGCCCCCTTCTCCCGCCCGACGTGAAAATGGACTTTCCCTACGACTCCTCCCTTTACGTCGAGTCCGCCATCCGGGAGGTTGCGGAAACCATCGGGATCTCCTCCGTACTCGTCGTGATCCTCATCTTCTTTTTTCTGCGGAACGTCCGCGCCACCATCATTCCTTCCGTTGCCATCCCGATCTCCATTCTCGGCACCTTCGCCCTGCTCTACCTCCTCGGATACAGCGTCAACATCCTTACCCTTCTCGCCCTCGTCCTCGCCATCGGCATCGTCGTCGACGATGCCATTGTCGTGCTGGAAAATATCGTCCGCCACATGGAGGAGGGCATGGCGCCGAGGGAGGCCAGCCTGCTCGCCATGAAGGAGATCACCGGGGCCGTCCTCGCCATTACCGCCAGCCTCGTCGTCGTCTTTCTCCCCATCGCCTTCCAGAGCGGCACCACCGGCATCCTTTTCCGCGAGTTCGCGGTCACCTTGGCCGGTGCCGTAACCATCTCCGCCTTTGTCGCCCTCACCCTCAGCCCCGCCCTGGGAGCTCATTTCCTCCGGCCGATGGCCTCGACCCACGTTCCCGTTTATGCCCGCTGGTTCGAGGCGAGCCTGGACCGGGTTTACCGCTTTTACGCCCGCAGCCTCGATGCGGCCCTTCGCCACCGCGGAATCTGGCTGGCCAGCGGAGTGGTCATCCTCGCCCTGACCGTCCTGCTCTACCGCCTGATCCCCCAGGAATTCCTCCCCGAGGAGGACAAAGGCGTCGTTGTCGCTGTCATCATCACGCCGGAGGGGTCCACCAGCGAGTCCACCGACCAATATGTGCGCCAGGCGGAAAAGATCGCCGCCGACTATCCCGAAACGCGCGTCTTCTTTTCCGCCGTCGCCCTTGCCCGGGGAGCCCCCGGCCAGGCCAACCAAGGCATCATGTTCATCCGGCTCAACTCGGACCGGGAACGCACCGCCCAACAGCTCGCCCGCCCCGGAGCCCGCGGATCCATGTTCACCCGCATGATCACGGAAATCCGCGGGGCCGTGGTCATTCCCTTCCTGCCCAAAGCCATCGGCCGTGGATTTGGCGAAACCTTCCAGGTCGTGCTCCAAGGACCCGACCTCGCCCTTCTGGAAAAAACCGCTCGGCAACTCCGCGACGGGATCGACAGGGCGGGTTTTCTCAGCCAACCCCGCGTCAGTCTCAATTTTGAAAAGCCCCAGCTCAACCTCGATATCGACCGCGCCCGCGCCGCCAACCTCGGCATCTCCGTCCGCGACATCTCCGAGGCCCTCCAAATCCTGCTCGGCGGCCTCGATATCTCCCAATTCAACTTCGAGGGCAAACAGTACGATGTCATCGCCCAGCTTCGCCGCGGCGACCGTCTCGTTCCCGACGAACTCAACACCCTTTACGTCCGCGCGCGCGGTGGCGAGCTCGTTCCGATCCGCGACCTCGTCAAGGCCGGCGAAAAAGGCTCGGTCAACACCATCTCCCACTTTATGCGGCAGCGCAGCGTCACCGTCAGCGGACAACCGCAAGGCGTCACTCTCGGGCAAGCCATCGAAAAAACCGAGGAAATCGGCAGCCGCCTGCTGCCTCCGGGCGTCTCCATGGAGTTCGACGGGGAGGCCCGCGAGCTTCGCTCCGGACGGGGCGAAGCCTGGCAAATCGTGGTTCTCGCCCTCCTGATCGTCTACATGGCGCTCGCCGCCCAGTTCGAAAGCCTCAGCCATCCCATTACCATCATGGTGGCCGTGCCGCTCGCCGCCATCGGCGCCCTGCTTCTTCTCTACCTCCTCGGCTTCGTGAACATGATGGCGGTGATTCCGCAGTACGCCCCGCCCGGCGCCCTGCCTGGCCCCCTCGCCTTTCTTTTCGGGCTCATGCCGGAAATTCCGTCGATGAACCTCAACCTCTACAGCCTGATTGGCCTCGTGCTCTTGCTCGGACTCGTCACGAAAAACTCCATTCTTCTCGTTGAATTCGCCAACCAGCGCAAAGCCCAGGGGCTCTCCGCGGAGGAGGCCATGCGCGAGTCCGGCCGGATCCGCCTCCGTCCCATCCTCATGACCGCGCTTTCCACCGTGATCGGCATTCTCCCCATCGCGCTCGGGCTGGGTGCCGGCGCGGAAAGCCGCCGCCCGCTCGGCGTGGCCGTGGTCGGTGGCATGCTTTCCTCCACCTTTCTCACCCTTTATCTGGTTCCCGTTTTTTATGTGACCCTGGACCGGCTGCTCTCCCGCAAACCGACCGCTGAGCCGGCCTTGTCGGATTCCTAACAGGTTTCTAGGTTCGCTCTATGACCATGGCGATGCCGTATGTCGGCGAGGAAGCCCGCGAGCGGCGGGACATGCTGATCGCCGCCGCCTTCACCCTCCTTTATTTCCTGCTGATTGCCTTTTTCTGGACCTCCACCGAGGCCATCACCCGCCTGACCAAACGAACGGACGTGCCTCCGGTCCGCCAAATCGCTTCCCTGAAGCGGCTTCCACCCCAGGCTCCCCCGTCTCCCCCCCCGGAAAGCCAGTTTGTGGATGCCTCCGGGTTGCAAGCGTCCAAGGATGTCGATCCCCGCACCGCCCTCCAAAGCGACCGCAACACGGCCGCCGCCAGCAAGATCATATCCGGCACCGATCCCACCCTTGGTGGTCAGGAGGGAAAAAAAGACGACAGCCTGACCATGCGGAATAGCCAGTTCTCACCCAACAAGGCATCGCCTCCTCCCGCCGCCGCCTCCCCCGCTCGCTTGAGCCCCACCGCCCCGCCCCCAAAACCCAAGCCCGCCCCGTCCCCCGCGCTTCCTAAACCCCAGGATCTCGTGAAACCGATCCCCGGCCCGGGCACCCCGATCCAGAAAGCCTCCACGGACACACCGCCAGATGCCAAACCGGACCAAACAGAAGATGCCACCCCTCCCACGCCTTCCGCCGCCCAAGCTGCCGCCGATGCATCCGATTCCTCCTCCGCCCTCGCCCCGCCGCCGGATATTTTCCGCGACCGCTCCGCCGTCGCCGGCGGCGCCCAAATGGGGCAGGACGCGTCGTTCGCCTCCATGGCCACGGCCCTCGGTCGTTACCAACACAAGCTCTACCTCGCCATCGGGTCCCGCTGGAACCTCAAGGTCCAGCAGACGATGGCCCAAATCGGCGTGGATCGCGTGGTCGTCCGCTTCCACGTCAATCCGGACGGCACCATCTCCGACCTGGATGTGGTCCAAGGAAACCCCAACTCCATCCTTTCCGTCATCAGCGCCGACTCCATCCAACAGTCCAGCAACCTCATCGGCCCCTTCCCCGCCGATCTTCTCAAGGAGAAACCCAACGGCTTCCCCTGGCAGCTTGCCTTTCGCATCTATTGAAGTTCATCCAGACTCGCCAACCCTCCTTCTTTCCCTAGTTTTCCATCCATGAACACCCTTCCTTTCCTCGAACATTTTCTAAAGCTGAACGTCTCCCCGTTCGTGCTGATCCTGATTCTTTTTCCCCTCGTCACCGCCCTGATCACGGGCATTTTTCTCAGCACCCTTATTTTTCTCCGGTTGCGAAGGGACCGTGTCACCCCCAAGGACATCGTGGATGCCATCCGCGCCCTCCGTCCCGGAGGCAACACGGAAACCCTTACCCGTCTCTGTGTCCGAAACGACTCCGCCCTCGCCAGACTCGTCAACAGTTGCCTGGAGCACTCTTCCTTGCCGCGCTCGGAAAACGTCGAGGTGCTGGAAACCGCCGCCCGCACGGAGGTCGCCCGGCTTGAACGTGGCATTGTTTATCTGGAAATCTTCGTGGGGGCCTCCCCCCTGCTCGGTCTCGTCGGCACCGTTTCCGGCCTGATCACCATCTTCGCCGCGGTCGGTGCCGCCAATGCGGACCCGGAAAAAATCTCCGCAGGTATCGCGGAGGCCCTCCACACCACGGTGCTCGGCATCGGTACGGCCATCGTCATGCTGTTTCCCTTCACCTTCTTCAGCAAAAAGGTCGAGGTTCTGGCCGTGGAACTGGAGGACCTCTCCATGCTGCTCCTGAAAAAGCTCTACACCGAGGAAGTTCCCGCCTGAAGCCCGACCGGGTTCGCCCGCGATGAGATTCCACCCTGCCCGCCGCCGCCGCGTGGAAATCAACGTCATTCCGTTGATCGACATTCTCTGCATGTTGCTCATCTTTTTCATCGTCACGACTTCCTTCAAGAAGAAGGTCGCCAACGTCGATGTCACACCGCCAAAGTCGGATAAAGGCAATGAAAAGGTGGAGGACGCCAAAGCTCCGCCCGAACTCACCATGAAATCCTCCAAGGCGGAGGAGTACGCCAAAATCTACGACACCGACAAGTTTCCCATCTATCTGGGGGATCAACCCCTCAACCTCGACCCGAAGTCGGATTCCTTCCGTGCCGATCTTGCCAAGGCCCTCAAGGAACGCGGGCTGAAAAATGTGATTCTAAATTTCGACGAAACCACCCCGATCTCGGTGTTCTTCAAATTCTTTGACGCGTGCGAGGACGCCGGCGTGCCCATCTCCGTTCGCACCTCCAAGATCGGCAGCGCCAACCCCGGCCCCTGAAAAAGGCCCCCATCCTCCCCATACGCCTCTACGGGGATCCGGTTCTCCGCCAGCCCGCCGTCGTCGCCCGTCCACCCGATCCCAAGCTCCGCGAACTCGCCCTTGCCTTGGAAGCCACGATGAACGAGGCCGAAGGGGTGGGCCTGGCCGCCCCCCAGGTCGGCGTCTCCCTGCAAATCGCCGTGGTCGATCTTCGCAAGGTGGAGAAACGACCGTCTTCCCTTGAAATCTCGGGAAAACCCGTCGACTGGAAAAAACATATGCCCCTTTTTTTCTGTAACCCCGTCATCACCCTCACCCGCAAGCGCGAGGATGCCGACGAGGGTTGCCTTAGCTTTCCCGGCTTGAGCGGAGCCGTCCGCCGCAGCCTCCGCATCCAGATGGATTATCTGGACCTGGAGGGCAAAAAGATGAGCCTCGCCGCCGGCGGACTTCTCGCCCGCGCCCTCCAGCACGAGGTGGATCATCTCCACGGGGTGCTTTTCATCGACCGGATGGAGCCGGAGATCCGCCAGCCTCTCAAGCCCGCCTTGGACGAGCTCCTCGCCGCCTCCAAGGCCGGCAAAGTCCGGGGTTAGGTCCATGCTGATCCTGGCCGACGCCCTCCTTTTGGCGCCGGATCGTGTCCTCCGCCCCGGCCGGCTCCGAATCTCCGGACGAGCTATTCAGGAAGCGGGAACTGACCTTCGCCCCACACCAGGGGAGGAAATCCTCGAGCTACCCGGCCTCACCCTGTCCCCGGGGTTCCTGAACCTGCACGCTCATCTCGAACTGAAGTCCCTCCATGGAACGATCTCGTCCGGCCTACCTTTTACCGAATGGCTCCGACAAATCCTTCAGCTCCTTCCCGGTCTCCACGCCACCGCCCGGACTGCTTCCATTCTCCAATCCTCCCGTTCCGCCGCGGAAACTGGCACCACCACCGTTCTGACCATCCTCTCCGACCCGGCTGCCCTCGCTGGACTCGCCGGTACCCTGCCACACATCTGGTGGGCCTTGGAGTTTATGGATCTGCACGGGGATCCGGAGCCGGCCAAACAGATCGACCGGCTCGCCGCCTGGCTTTCCCGACATCCAGGAGCGGATTGGAAAGCCGCCCTTTCCCCCCACGCCCCCTATTCCGCGTCTTCCAACCTCTACCGCGAATGCGCTCGGCTTGCCTCGGAACTGCGCGTCCCCTTCACCACTCATTGGGCGGAGTCATCCGAGGAAGAGGAACTTTTCCGCTCCGGCGGCGGACCTTTGCGGCCGCTCCTCCCAGAATCCTGGACGCCCGGTAATCTCTCCGACCGCCTCAAGAACATGCCTCGCGGCTCCCTCCTCGCCCACGGCAACCGGCTTGCCGAAGCCGATCTTCGGAACCTCTCCGCCCGTGGTGACTACGTCATCCATTGTCCAACCTCCCACGCCTGGTTCGGCCGGGAACCTTTTCCCTGGGAAAAGTTCCGTCAACACAGGGTTCCCGTGGTTCTCGGGACCGATAGCCCGGCCAGTTCGGACAACCGCAACTTGGATCTCCGTATCGAGGCCCGCACCTTTCACCAAACCCACCCCAAGGTTTCTCTGCAAGAGATTTGGTCGATGCTCACCACCCTCCCCGCCAAGGCCCTTGGACAGGAGGATAAGCTGGGTGTTCTCCAGGCGGGTGCGGAGGCCGACTGGGTGGGCTGGAGGATCGATCCCTCCGCCGATCCGGTTTCCGCCGTGCTGGAATCCACCGAACCGGCGGAAGTCATCAGCATTTCCGGCCGCCTCCACCGCCCCGACAGAATCTGAATCCTCGAGCCCGCTTTCCCCGAACTTCCAACCCGGGAGCCCATCTTCCTTCCGGCCTCCTGAATAAAATGTCACATATGTGACATTTTATTTTCCTCCTTGCACCCCACCCGTCCGTCCTGCCTCTCCCCCATGCAGGATTCTGCCGGACCGAGGAATGCGCAGTTGGGACCGGCACCATGGAAAGGTTTTTCCCCAACCTCCGATTTCGTCTAGTCCACGAAAGAGCATCACGGCACGATGGGAAGGATGTCCGCCTCCCTGACCGCACAAACCGAAGACAGAAAATGGATCCGCACCGCCCAAGGCACCCAACGATCCCTGCCGGCGACGTCCGCCCCTCTTTCCTTTGCGGACAACGACTATTTGGGGCTTTCCCTTCATCCCCAAGTGACCGAGGCCGCCATCCGGGCGATCCGCAATTCAGGCACCAGTGCCCGCGCCGCCCGCCATCTGGCCGGGCCTTGTCCCGAGCACGCCGCTTTGGAAAAAAGTTTGGCCGAATGGAAAGGAACCCAGGCGGCTCTGGTTTTTTCCTCCGGCTACCAGACTCCCCTGGGCGTCATACCCTCACTCGTGGGATCCAAAGACACAATCCTGCTGGAACGAAACGCCCACGCCTGCCTTTTTGACGGCGCCCGGCTTTCCGGTGCCCGGCTCCGGCTCTTCACCCGCAACGACCCGGCCAGCCTGGAGGGAATGCTCGGTTCCACCCGAAATCTTGCCCCTGAAGGAAAGATTCTCATCGTGGCCGAGTCCCTTCACTCCATGGACGGAGACTTCGCCGAGCTTTCCCACCTCGTAAAACTCAAGACCCGCTTCGGCGCCTGGCTCCTTCTCGACGAAGCCCATGCCAACGGGGTCGTCGGCGCCCAAGGATCCGGTTGGGCCTCGGTCCAGGGGTTTTTACACGAAGTTGATATCCACATGGGCACTTTGGGCAAATCCCTGGGCGCCTCGGGCGGTTTTGTTGCCGCATCTTCCTCGGTAATCGACCATTGCCTCAATGAGGCCCGAACCTTTTTGTTCGCCACCGCCCCTGCCCCGGCATCCATGGCCGCCGCCGCCGAGGCTCTTCACATCCTTCGCTCCCCCGAAGGGGATCGATTACGGGAACACCTCCAAAATAACATCCGGCTTCTCACCGCCCGTTATCCCACCGCCTCTCCGGGCCCGATCCAGCCCCTGATCCTGCGATCCAACGAGGCAGTCCTTGGGGCACGGGAGTTCCTCCAGGCCCAAGGCATTGAGGTAGCCGCCATCCGACCCCCGACGGTTCGCGAGGGGACCGCCCGTCTCCGCATCAGTCTGTCCGCCCGGCATTCGGAGCAGGATATAAAACGATTGGCGGACGAATTAGACCGACTGCCGTAGGTGTGAGTGCGGAAGAGACCATCCGGCTTGACCGGAAACACCTTTGGCATCCCTTCACCCCGAACTCGGTGTGGATGGACCCCTCCTTTCATCCCGTCAGCATCGTGGCCGGTGAAGGCACTTGGTTGATCGATGCAGCCGGGAAAAAGTATCTCGATGGCAACTCCTCGATCTGGACCAATCTCCACGGCCACCGCCATCCAAGATTGGACGAGGCGATCCGCGGCCAACTTGAAAAAATCGCCCACTCCTCCTTTCTCGGGTTAACCCACGAGCCCGCCGCCCGCTTGGCCGAGGAACTTCTGGCCTACGTGAATCCCGGACTGAATTCCAAGGGTCCACATCGGGTCTTTTTTTCTGATGACGGATCCACCGCCATGGAAGCCGGCCTCAAGATGATTGTTCAGTCCTTCGCCCAGACCGGACAAGGCAAGCGCACGGAGTTCATTGCCCCGGAGGGGGCCTACCACGGGGACACCGTGGGAGCCATGAGCCTTGGCCAAAGCGACCTTTTCCACCGCCATTATCAACCGTTTCTTTTCCCATCACGAAGGGTGATGACCCCTTTTTGCTATCGTTGTCGGTTCAATCGGGCCAAGCCTGAAACCGCGGACGCCCGTTCCTATCGCCAATGCGATTTCGAATGTGCGACGCTGGCCGAGGAGGAAATTACCAAAACCGGCGACAGGCTTGCTGCCTGGGTACTGGAGCCACGTGTCCAGGGAGCGGCCGGCATGGTGATGCATCCGGAGGGCTACGCCCGACGAACCTGCGCTGCCGCCCACAAAGCCGGTGCCAAGATCCTACTGGACGAGGTTCTCACTGCCTTTGGCCGGACCGGGCCGGCCTTGTCCGCTCACGCCGAAGGAGTGTCGGCCGATGTCATCGCCTTGGCAAAAGGCCTTTCCGGAGGCTACCTACCCATCGCCGCCACGCTCGCCACCGAGGAGATTTTTAGGGCCTTTGATGGCCCCGTGGAGAACACGTTCTTTCACGGTCACAGCTACACAGCCAACCCCTTGGGCTGTGCCGTGGCCCGGGCCAGCCTCAGACTTCTGCAGGACCCGGAGGAAACAAAACGGCGGGAAATGCTCGCCCGAAACCTGCGCGAGCTATCCCAGATCTTCTGGAAGCATCCCCGTGTCGGCGATGTCCGACAGGAGGGCACCATCCTGGCCGTCGAAATCGTGGCCGACCGCTCCACCCGCCAGACTTTCCCTTCGGACGAGATGCGGGGGGCCCGGATTTGCCATCGCGCACGGGATTTCGGACTTCTCACCCGCCCGATCGGGGATGTCCTGATCCTTATGCCCCCCTACTCCACCACTGTGGATGAACTGGAACACATGGTGACTGCCCTGCAAAAGGCGCTCGCGAGGGAGTTGCCGGGTTGAAAGGCATCTTCATCACCGGCACCGACACGGGCGTGGGCAAAACCTATTTCACCACGTTGCTCACCCGTGCCCTGCGGAAGCAAGGCATCCCGGCGATCGCCCTGAAACCGGTTGCCAGCGGCGACCGCACGGATGCCGTGCAACTGTCGGAAGCCATGAACGGAGCCCTGCCCCTTCCCAAAATTAATCCGGTCCACTTTGCCACACCTCTGGCTCCCTATGCCGCCGGCCTTCTGGAAAAACGTCTCTTCCCTTGGGATCTTCTCCGGTCCCACTGGCGGGAGATGACCTCTTCCTATCCGGGTCCTTTTCTCGTGGAGGGCATTGGCGGTTGGCGGGTGCCGATGGACTCCACCCAGACCGTCCGTGAATGGGCGAAAGAACTGGGCCTGCCGGTACTGGTGGTCTGCCGAAGCACCCTCGGCACGCTGAACCACACCCTGCTGACAGTCGACTCCATCCGCGGCGCCGGGCTTGGCATCCCCGGAATCGTCATGAATTTCCATGAGGCCTTGGAGGACGATGCCACCCGCACCAACCCGGGAGTCCTGGAGGAATGGTTGCAGCTGCCGGTCGCGAGGATGTCGACCCGGGCCAAGGAGTGGGAAATCCCCGGCTGGCTACACTCTGTTTTAGCCTGAGGCCACCGACCATCGCGGGTCGACATCGGTCTCCCAATCCGGCCTCGCCCCGTCCAGGTGCCGACGGGCTGTTACGGCCGCAATCATGGCGGCATTGTCGGTGTTCCAGCCGGACGTCGGAGCCAAAAGTGCCGCTCCCTCGGCCCGTGCTGCTTCCTCCAACGCCCGAGACACCATCCGGTTGGCGCTCACTCCCCCGCTGACGGTCAACAGTTTCCGGCCCGTTTTCCGCAAACCCAGCCGGCATCGGTCGGCAAGGCACTCGGCGATCGCCGCCTGCACCTCAGCGCAGAAATGGGACCGCAAGACACCCGGTTGCCGGATGCCGGGCTCTTTTTCCAGCAGAAGGCGGGCCGCATTTTTGAGTCCACTGAAACTAAAATCCCCCTCCTCCGACCCTTTCATGGGACGAGGTAACCTGATTTTTCCCACTTCTCCCCGCGCCGCCTCCTTCTCGATCTCCGGTCCGCCCGGATAGCCGAGCCCCACGATCCTGCCCAGTTTGTCGAAAGCCTCACCCGCCGCATCATCCCGCGTGCTGCCGATAATCTTCCGCTGCGAGGCATCCGGCACGTCGACCAGCAGGGTATGTCCCCCGCTGGCAATCAGGGCCAGATGCGGAACCTCCGGCCACTTCCCACGCGAAACAAACGGGCTGAAGATGTGCCCTTCCAGATGATTGATGGCGTGAAAAGAGGCATGCCGCGCCCACGCCAACGACTTTCCAAACGCGAGCCCCACCAACAGGGCCGGTGCCAATCCGGGACCGGCCGTGGCCCCCACGGCATGCAAGACATCCTCCCTCTCCAACACCTCCCGGGCCATTTTGGGTAACAGCTCCAGATGCTGCCGGACCGTCAGCTCCGGCACGATCCCACCGAGCGCCGCGCTTTCGTCCGGCCGCGTGGCCAACCGTTGCCGAACCAGCCGGACACCGGCGGCATCCGCCTCCGCCAGCGCGACGGCGGTTTCGTCACAGGAAGTTTCGATTCCCAGGACCCGCACGTTCAGCGGGTGGAAGCCGTGCGACGGGCCACCACCTTCCATCCCCGTAAAACGTCCACCGCCCGATTCAGCGGCTCGTCCACCACCGCCGTCAGCGCCTGGCCGCCTTGGCGGAGCCCGGGGCTCCGGCTCTCGTAAAGGGCTTTTTCCTCGGCAGCGGTCATCCGTGCCGTGATATCAGGCTCAATGCCCACGCCGTGGATTTTTCGGCGGGAGGGCGTGGTGTAATGCGCCGTGGTGAGCCGAACCGCCACGGCGGGCGCCACGGAAACATCCACCGGCTGCACCGTCTGGACGGATCCTTTGCCAAAGGTCAGCTCCCCCACCACCACCGCCTTGCCCAAATCCTGCAAAGCCCCGGAGACAATCTCCGCGGCACTGGCCGTGTTCCCGTTCACCAGCACCACCGTGGGCCACCGAATCTTCCTGAGAACGGGCTTGGCCAGATATTCTGTCCTGCCCGCGGAGGACTTTCTTCCTTCCGTCGCCACGACCAACGTTCCCGGATTCACAAAGCGGCTCACCACTTCGACGGCCGCATCCACCAGACCCCCGGGATTGTCCCGGAGGTCGACCACCAGAGCATTGGCCCCCTCGCGGTCCAGTCGGTCGATGGCTTGATCGAACTCGCTGGCGGTTTTTTCCCCGAATTGGGTGATTCTCAGATAACCGATTTTTTCCACACCCGTTTGAGTCGAAGGCAAAAGACCGACATCCGCCAGGGTCGGTACCTGGATCATTTCGCGGACCAGGGGCACCTCGAGAGTCCGGATTTCTGAGGGACGGTACAGCGTCAGGGTAACGGGGGCACCGGGACGACCCCGCAACTTTCGGATAGCCTCGGCCAAGGTAAATTTCTGGGTTCCCTGTCCGTCGATCTTCAGAATCCGGTCTCCGGGCATCAGGCCTGCGCGAAAAGCGGGACCCCCCTGGATCGGCACATTGACGGTGAGTTGGTTGTCCACCATTCCGACCGAAATGCCCAGACCGCCGAACTGTCCCTCCGTCTCCGTCCGGATCATCGAATAGTTTTCCGGATCCAGAAACTGGCTATGGGGATCCAGGGAAGACAGCAACCCCCGCAGGGCGGAGTAGGTCATCTTGTCGTAATCCGTTTTGCCCGGCTCCAGGTACTCGTCGCGCACCAGCTCGATGACGTTGGCAAACAGCAGGGCGCTGCGGTACCGGCCTTCCTCCTCCTTGGAATTTTCCTTGGGCTTGTTTTCCTCCGCCGGGAGGGCGGGAACCAGGACGGCCGCAGCAAAAAAGGCCGGAAAAAGGCTCCGCCCATTCATTTCCGTACCGTCGAATCGAGATTAGCCTGAAACCAACGGATGGTCTCGCGCAGTCCGTCCTCCAGCGCCACCTTGGGCTCCCATCCCAGCAGTTTCCTGGCCCGGGAGATGTCCGGTTGGCGCTGCTTGGGGTCATCCTCCGGAAGGGGTTTCCGAATCACCTCACTTTGGGTTCCCGTCAACCGCCGGATCCGCTCGGCAAACTCCGCGATGGTCAGCTCCAGCGGATTGCCGATGTTCACCGGCTCGTGGAAGTCGGACTGGGACAACCGGTAAATTCCGTCGATCAGATCACTGACATAGCAGAAGCTCCGCGTCTGCTTGCCATCCCCAAACACCGTCAGGGGTTCCCCCTTGAGGGCCTGTCCGATGAAAGCCGGTACCACCCGCCCGTCACGCAACCGCATCCGGGGACCGTAGGTGTTGAAAATCCGGACGATCTTGGTGTCGACCTTGTGGTAGCGGTGATACGCCATTGTCATGGCTTCCGCAAAACGCTTGGCCTCGTCATACACCCCCCGCGGACCGATGGGGTTCACGTTGCCCCAGTACTCCTCTTTCTGGGGATGCACCAGGGGATCCCCGTAACATTCGCTGGTCGAGGCGAGCAGAAATTTGGCCCCTTTGGCCTTGGCCAAACCCAGGGCATTGTGGGTTCCCAGGGAACCGACTTTCAGGGTCTGGATGGGCAGTTCGAGGTAATCGATCGGGCTCGCTGGCGAGGCGAAATGAAAGACAAAGTCCACCGCTCCCTCCACCGCGATAAATTGGGTCACATCGTGGCGCAGGAACCTGAATTTGTTGTTTCCCCCCAGATGGTCCAGGTTTCGCTCGTTGCCCGTGATCAGATTGTCGACGGCCAACACATGGTGGCCCTCCTTAAGAAGGCGGTCCGTGAGATGGGATCCCAGAAAACCGGCTCCTCCCGTGACCACGCTGATGGGCATTTTTCAACGATGAGGATTTTTTCCCTCTAAGGCAAGTCGGTGGCTGGCTTCGCACCTTTCCCTGCTCCAGACTTAAGGCATGACCAGCTCCGCCATGGCTGAAGGGGCCTTCTTTGGGAATTATGAGCTGGAACGTGAGTTGGGCCAGGGGGGCATGGGAACCGTCTATCTTGCCCGCGACACCGGGCTGGACCGCAAGGTCGCCCTCAAAATCCTCCGCACCGACCTAAGTGACGACTCTTCCTTTGCACAAAAGTTCCTCGAGGAAGTGGAAGTCACCGCTTCGCTGGCCCATCCGAACATCATTCGGGTCTATGCCTTGGGAGAGCAGGAGGGTCGCCCCTACCTGGTGATGGAACATTTGGATCAGCCGAGTTTGGAGCAGAAAATGGAGGCTTCAGGAAAGATTCCGGAACGGGAGGTTCTGGAGATCGGCATTGGCATCGCCTCCGCGTTGCTCTTCGCCAACGAGGAAACCGGGCTGATTCATCGGGACATCAAGCCGGGGAATATTCTTTTCGGTCAGGGCAACACCCCGAAGTTGGCTGATTTTGGGCTGGCGGCCGGCGCGCGTTCCGCCTTGGGACAACAGGATGAAATTTGGGGAACCCCGTACTACGTCTCGCCGGAAAGGCTTAACCGCGGGGAAGAGGACATCCGTAGCGACATCTATTCCCTGGGAGCCACCCTTTACCACGCTTTGGCCGGCCGGGCCCCATTCGAGGCTGGCACCGCCGAGGAAGTGGCGTGCCGCCACCTGATGGATCGCCCGCCCGCCCTCCGCAGCCTGTGTCCCGAAGCCCAGGAACAGACCGTCTTTACGCTGGATCGATGCCTACAAAAAATGCCCGAGCAAAGATGGGCGGATTACGGGGATCTGATCCAGCATCTGCAGGATGCCCGCCGCCGGGTCAAAGGCTGAGACGCTAGTTGATTTTTACGCTCGCGGACGCGGCGTTGCTGGAAGCCCCGCTGATGCTGACGCTGCCTGGGGAGGCCCCGGAACTTCCCGATTTGATGAACTCGGCGGAATTGCCAACCCGGTAGATGACGATTCCTTTCGACTTCCATCCAACGGTGGCGGAGGCGATCGAAACATTGGAAAAAGTGTTTCCCGATCCGAAATTTTTTGAGATCAAAAGGGGAAGATTGGCGTCATCCGAAGTGTTCAGGGGATTGTTGTAACCCCACGCGATGTTGGCCGGTTGGATGTTGCTGGTGGAACTGGCGGCGGTATAGCCGTTGCCCGCAAGGATCTTCGTGCTGTTCAACAAACCTTGGGACACGAGATTGCCAAAATAAACGGAAGACTCAATCGAGTTGGTATTGGTGCCGTTGTAGTTGCCATCGTTGTCGTTGGCGTAACTAAAACCAATGAGACCGCACTGACGAATATTGGATACATCGACCTGTTGCTTGGCCTTGTCCAGCCCCCCCTGAATCGCCGGAACCGCCAATCCGGCAAGCAACCCGATAATGCTGATCACCACGAGCAATTCGACAAGGGTGAAGGAGTTTGCCTTGAGTTTGCGCAACCGACGGAAGAGCTTGTCCATCCGTGCAAGATCGCCCAAGTGCCAAGCCCTGTCAAACGGGAAGCGGCTCCGCCGCTTTGCTTTCCCTGCTGGGATACACCCTGCCGCCCGGTCAGGTGGCGGTCTCGCCCGCCCACCCGCGGGATTCCGCCCGGCTCCTCCGGGTCGACCGGAAAACCCACACCCTTCGGGACCATACCATCCGGGACCTTCCTGACCTCCTCCTCCCCGGTGACCTTCTGGTGTTTAACGATTCGAAAGTGATTCCTGCACGCATTCTCTGCTCATCCAACCGCACTGAGCTCCTTCTCCTTCAGGAAACCAGGCCCGGCTGGTGGACCGCGTTGGGCACCCCGGCCAAACGCCTCACCCCCGGAACCGACCTCTTCCCCGATCCGGTGAAAGGAGCCACCCCCAACACCCCCTCTTTGCGTGTGGAAAAAACCATCCCGGGAGGCCAGCTGATCATCCGTTCCCTGGTCGAAAACTTTGACCTCACGGAGTTCGGTCGCCCCCCTCTTCCTCCCTACATTCTTAAAAGCCGCAAGGCCCGCGGACAGCCTGATTCCGATCCTGCCGATGTGGCCGCTTACCAGACCACCTACGCCAAAATTCCCGGCTCCGTGGCTGCCCCCACCGCCGGACTTCATTTCACCCCGGAACTGCTCGCCAAACTCAACCACGCCTTTGTCACCCTCCATGTCGGTTTGGGGACGTTCCGCCCCGTCAAAACCGCCGACTTTCGCGATCACCCCATGCACGAGGAAAAGTATGAAATCGGCCCCGGGTTGTCGGAAAAATTTGCCGCAGCCCAACGGGTCATTGCCGTCGGCACCACTTCGGCCCGGGTCCTGGAATCCGCCCCCCATCTCCATCCCCACACCGGATCCACCTCCGCCTACATCTACCCGCCCTACGAATTCAAAAGGACCCAGGGGCTTCTCACCAACTTCCACCTGCCCCACTCCACCCTGCTCCTCCTGGTGGCCGCTTTTGCCGGACCGGAGTTGGCCCTGCAGGCTTACCAGCACGCCATCCGGGAAAACTACCGTTTTTACAGCTACGGTGATGCGATGCTGATTCTTTGATCAGGGGGAGACCAACGGGGGACTTTTCTCCCCCGGATCCATGACGTGCACCAGTTCGATCGTGAAGGCCAGGGTCTCGTTCGGGCCGATGTTGCCATAAGGGCTTCCCTTGGCCCCGTAGGCGAGATGGGACGGAATCACCACCATCCATTTGTCACCCTCCCGCATCAGGGGCAACACCTCCTGCCACCCCGCCACGGTCCGGTCCACCCGGAACTCCTGCGGTTCTTCCCCCTTGGATTTGTCAAACACCCTCCCATCCACGTGCCGACCCTCATACCTCACCTTCACCCGGTCGCTCAGCTTGGGAGTCTGGCCGGACCCGCTGGCTTCCACCCGGTAAAGCACCCCGCTCTTCAACTCCCTCACACCTTCCTGCTGCTTGAACTCCTCCCGAAACATCGCCCCCATGGTGATGTTTTTGCGCCCCCCCTGCTCCGTGCTTCCTGCTTCCTCCTCCGATTCCGCCCGGACGAAAACCCCCACCAGCAACAGGAGAAGCACCTGGGTTAACCCCCTCATCCCGCCAGCCTAGGGCTTGGTTAAGGACTGACAACCATCCACGTGGACAGGCCGGATCAGGACCTGAAGAGACCCGGGAGGACGGTGGTTTAAAACGTCCCGCGGATGGCAATCTGGACGTACGGCGCCATCGTGCTGCGGATGGATTCATTCAGCCGCGGAAGATCGAAAGTCCGCCAAACCATCGCGCCCGCCTCGCCCTGCAGGGAAATCCCTTCGGCAAAGTTCCAGTTCATGCCCGCGCCCAAACGGGCTTCAAAATAATTTATCAGCGTCCCCGCGAGGCTGCGGTTCCCGTAGGTTCCCGAATCGTCGCTGGGCAACCGCGCCGTGACTCCGAGGATCTCCCCGCCCGCAAACACGTTGATCTCCTCATCCACGGCATAATTGATCGTCGGCTTGGGGGCACTCAGGTTGAACAGCAGTTCCTTGGCCGGTTGCCAGCGGATTCCCGGAATCGGCATCACAGGGAAAAACTGGAAAACATCCGCCCGCAGGGCGATAAACCATTGCAACTCCGCGTCGACAATGTTGGTCCAGGCAAAGACCGCCGGCATGTTCACGTTGTGCCAGTTGATGTAATTCCACGTCCCGTAGATACCCGGCTCCACCTGGATCCGCATGAACCACTCCGGGCTGATTTCAAAATCCCCCCCAAAGATCGCGTTCAGTCCCTGCAGGTTTTCCGGCAGGGGCATCGGCCCATCAAAGCCGAACGTGAAAATCTGCCAGTTCGCCCCCACGATCCCCACGCACCCCTCATCCAGGCGCTTGCTGCCCAGCAGGCCGATGATGCCCGATTGCTCGTTCACAGTCCCTTGGCCACTGCTGAGACTCGCGTCCCAAACATATCCGTACTCCGCCGCCAACTCCACGGACCACTGATCATCTTGGCCCGTCTGACTCCGGTCCGGCCCGAAGGCGGGGCGGGTCGTGCCGATCTGCTCCCGTACCGGCGCCAGCGGATCCTCGATATCTCCTCCTGGCTCCAGGGGATCCGTCGCCACCGCCCCCAAGGACATGGTTCCGGAAGCAGTGTTCGCAGCCAAAAGTGTGCTCCCATTCCCTGGAGTAAGATCAACAGGATTGGAAATCGCGCTGGAATTAACATCCATCCTCTGGGCAAAAAGGGAACCGACATTAACAAAAATTGTTAATGCTATCAGCAACAGTTGCTTGCGTGACTTTATAAGTGGCACGGCAGAAAAATATGCAGTTGTTTTAAAAAACCAATTCCTTTGTTTAAACTTGTAGTAAGTTATTGGTTTTTAAACATTTGCCTTTTAATTAATTCGCATCCTCCCTTAACTTCCCTCATAAACAATGATTCCCCGATCATTCTTGCGGTGGCTTGGGAAAGCTGCTCCGGATCCGTCTCGACCGCATCGATCCGGCAAACCAGCGATTTCCCACCTTCAAAAGGCCAGATCCCGTAAAGACTGATTGCCCCATAATAGCCGTTGGAAGCCCAATACTGCATATCCGCCACCTCCCAGCGGCCTCCCGCCCCCGCCCGCATCACGCCGCACCCCAACGAAACGGCTGGAGCCTTGTCCACCTCCATCAGCTGCCAGTAGTCGTTGGTCTCGATTTTTTCTTTTTCGTCCCGCCCTCCGTAGGCCAGCGCCGTCAACACCCGCCGGAACTCGTCCCGCACCGGCCCGTTCTCCTTCAACACCTCGCGAAGCGACGCGTCAAAATCCACCGTCGCCCCCGGTCCGGAGGGAACCCCGGGCAACTCCTTCCATCCGCCGCGCGAATACGTTTGAAATTTCCCCTCAAGCACAGAAATCCATCCCGCAACTTTGTCTTTGGCAATTTTCTGGATTTCCTCGGGGGTCAGGTGATACCGCCCCTCCTTTTGCCCTTCCACCAAGAGGAGGGCTTCAAAAGGCATTTTTCCCAGCCGGTCACGGAACCGCCCCCATGTCTCCGGGCCGGGGGGACGGGTAAACTTTTGCAAAACCTTGACGGTACCGCCCTCTTCCCAGGCCAACTCCTTCCCTTCCGTGGGATCAAGATTCAGGATAAACGGCGCCACTTTTTCGGGCGGAGCCGAAACCACAAAAAAAGCCTTCGCCCCCAGGAATCCGGGCCGCGCACCCCCCACAATCCACTTCTGACCCACAATTTCCCCTTTCTCAATCTCCTCCATCGGAACCTCAAACCCCATTCTTTTGAGATCCTCCTTCCACCCCGCCTCCTGCGCAGCACCTAGACCCACCATCGCCAAAAATACAATCACCGCACCGTGAACCACGTGCCACCTGAACCCCTTCACCCCTAAAACATTGACTCCAAGCCTGTTTTTCATAGGATATTCAATTACATTATGGCCACCGCCACGAAAAGTAAGATCATCGCCGGCCACCGCCTGCACGAGAAAGACACCGGCTCCTCGGATGTCCAGATCGCCATCCTCACGGACCGCATCAACCACCTTTCCGCCCACCTCCAGAAGTCGGTAAAGGACTTCGCCTCCCGCCGCGGCCTCCTCGCCATGGTCAGCCGCCGCCGCCGCCTCCTCGACTACCTTCACCGCACCGAGCCCAAGCGCTACCGCTCCCTTCTTGAGAAACTCAACCTGAGGAAATAACCCACCCGGATACCCCCACCCCCAAGTCCCCGAGAAAAGGGAACCCTCTGTCGGCCCACGGCTGGGCAGATGACACCCCGCAGGCTCACCGGCCTTCGCTGTGTCCTCTGAAAGCCGCCCCAAGCCGGCTCCGGATCCTCCCT
>Ga0214917_10001614_pt1 | contig 28826 bp, 29 predicted proteins | sample LL_1208_BB_MetaG_FD_177983 | JGI IMG/M metagenome (GOLD analysis project Ga0214917, IMG submission 177983) | Freshwater microbial communities from Lake Lanier, Atlanta, Georgia, United States - LL_1208_BB | ecosystem: Environmental > Aquatic > Freshwater > Lake | place: USA: Georgia | collected... | reverse complement strand
GCATTTCCCAGTATTCTTAGGGATCATGAGCGAGCAGGTTATTCCAGATCCCAATTTCTATGACGTTCACGCGGTTCAGGAGAAATGGCTACCAGTCTGGGATGAATTAGCCCCATTTAGATCGGGCCGACCTGATGACAATCGACCAACTAAATACGTGCTCGACATGTTCCCTTATCCATCTGGTGACCTTCACATGGGTCACGCGGAGGCTTACGCCCTAGGTGATGTGATTTCGCGGTACTGGGTACACAAAGGCTTCAATGTTATGCACCCGATTGGTTGGGACGCTTTCGGATTACCCGCCGAGAATGCCGCGATCAAGCGAAATGAAAGTCCAGCAATTTGGACTTACGAAAATATTGCAATTCAAAAAGCTTCGATGCGCCGGTATGCCTGCTCATTCGATTGGGATCGAGTATTAAATACTTGCGACCCGGAGTACTACCAGTGGAACCAGTGGTTCTTTTTGCAGATGTATGAACGTGGCCTGGCTTATCGAAAAGATTCAGCAGTTAACTGGTGTCCTTCATGCCAAACCGTTCTAGCTAATGAGCAAGTTGTTGGTGGCGAGTGCGAGCGCTGTGACTCTGCAGTAACAAAAAAGAAATTGAATCAGTGGTATTTCAAGATTACGGATTATGCTGATCGCCTACTTGATGACATGAAAGAACTTGAAGGCGAATGGCCAGAAAAAGTTTTACTCATGCAGCGTAACTGGATTGGCCGCTCTCAAGGCGCCGAAGTAAGTTTTGAAATCGAAGGCCGCGACGAATCTGTAGTTGTTTACACAACACGTCCAGACACTTTGTATGGCGCTACATTCTTCGTAGTTGCAGTTGATTCAGCGCTAGCTGCGGAATTGGCACAAGGTAGTGAAAGCGAATCAGCCTTCCAGGAATACCTAGAAAAAGTTAAGTCCACCAGCGACATGGATCGACTAGCAACAGATCGACCAAAGTCTGGTGTTTTCCTAAACCGCTACGCAATTAACCCAGTTAATGGTGAGCGACTACAAATTTGGGCCAGCGATTACGTACTTGCCGATTACGGTACTGGAGCAATCATGGCGGTTCCGGCACACGATCAGCGAGATTTAGATTTTGCTAAAGCTTTTGATTTACCAATTCGAGTTGTCGTGGAATCTGAAACTGATCCGGCTGTCACAGGTGAAGCTACCGCCGATGATGGCGCACATGTTAATTCCGGAAATCTTGATGGTTTAGGTAAAGCTGACGCAATCGCAAAGATCATTTCTGAACTTGAAGCTAAGAAGCTAGGTAAGCCTGCGACAAACTATCGCCTGCGCGATTGGTTAATTTCCCGCCAACGCTTCTGGGGAACGCCAATCCCAATCATCCATTGCCCATCGTGTGGCGAAGTCCCCGTAGCCATTGATCAATTGCCAGTTAGATTGCCAGATGCAGCTGGATTAGATCTTGCACCTAAAGGAACATCCCCACTAGGCGCAGCAGACGACTGGGCGAATGTGCCATGTCCAAAGTGTTCGGGTCCAGCGCGACGCGACGCCGACACAATGGATACTTTCGTAGATTCATCTTGGTACTACATGCGTTATCTAAATCCACAATTAAGCACTGCGCCGTTTGATCCAGAGGAAGCAAAAAAGTGGCTTCCAGTAGATCAATACGTTGGTGGTGTTACGCACGCAATCCTGCACTTGCTTTACAGCCGATTCTTTACCAAAGTCATGTTCGACATGGGCATGGTGGATTTCGTCGAGCCGTTCAAGCGCCTTTTGAATCAAGGCATGGTCCAGATGGATGGATCTGCGATGAGCAAGAGCCGCGGAAACTTAGTAAAACTAAGCGAAGAATTGGATGAGCACGGTGTCGATGCAATTCGCTTAGCCCTTGTCTTCTCAGGTCCACCTGAAGATGATGTTGATTGGGCAGATGTTTCGCCAAGTGGAGCCAGGAAGTTCTTGGCGCGCGCTTACCGCCTTGCTGGTGATGTGAATAGCGAACCGGGCTGTGATTTCAGCTCGGGTGATCTGGCACTTCGTAAAGCTACCCACAAAGCACTTAATGATGCCCAACTTGCGGTTGAAACATATCGATTCAACGTTGCCGTAGCGCGCACTATGGAACTGGTTAATGTCACACGCAAAGCTATTGACTCCGGTTGCGGTCCAACTGATCCAGCTGCCCGCGAAGCTACCGAAGCAGTAGCAATCATGCTCTCGTTAGTTGCGCCTTACACCGCCGAAGAAATGTGGGATCGACTTGGCCATGAGCCAACCGTTGCGCTTGCTCCGTGGCCATTAGTTGATCCAAAACTGTTGGTTGAAGATTCGGTGCAATGCGTTATTCAGGTAAATGGAAAGATTAAAGAGCGCTTAGAGATTTCGCCAAACATTACTGAAGACGAGATGCGAGACTTGGCTATGAGTCAAGCTTCAGTGATCGAGGCTATAACTGGCCAGACCATCAAAGTGGTTGTGGTTAAGCCACCAAAGCTAGTCAACATAGTTCTCGGTTAACTCATGTCCATTGGCATCGTCACCGACTCCACTTGCTATTTGCCGGCTGAAGTAGTGACCGAACTTGGCATTGAAGTTGTTCCGCTCCAGGTAATTAGTAATGGGGTTGCCTTCAACGAAGTTGGCGGCATAACCGTTGATGAAGTAGCAACTGCATTGCGAAGTGGTAAGTCAGTAACAACCTCACGACCTAATCCAGAAGTCTTTGTTGCGGCCTTTGAAAAGCTGCATAGAGCTGGATATGAATCAATAATTAGTGCGCACCTATCGAGTGAATTATCTGGAACATATGAATCTGCCGTTTTGGCAAGTCGCAAAGTAGATTTTCCAGTCGATGTTGTTGATTCCCGCGGAATTGCAATGATGCTGGGGTTTGCGGTGCAGGCGGGCGCCAAACTGGCTAACTCTGGTGGTAGTCATGCGGAAGTTTTAGATTTGATCCAGCGCAAATGTGCGGGTGCTTCGATTATTTTCTACGTTGATTCTCTTGAGTTTTTAGAAAAAGGTGGTCGCATTACGGCCATGCAAGCCAAAATGGGTGCATCCATGAATTTAAAGCCGCTGCTTCACATGATTAACGGCAAAGTAGAGCAACAAGAATTAGTTAGGACGAGCGAAAAATCAATTGCTCGAATGATCGAGATCGTAGTAGCGGCGGCTCGAATTAAATCTGAGATCGCTGTCCATCATGTCGAAGCACTTGACGTTGCAAGCAGGGTAGCCGAGCAACTTACTAAGTTAACTGGTGTCGAATCAATTTCAGTAACTTCTGCAGGGGCAGTAGTTGGAACCCATGTTGGCCCAGGTGCGTTAGCGGTAGTTGTAAGTCCACAGGTTTAATTACCCCACAATCTTTTCCGCTCTAGGACTTTCCAGACCCCGATTATTAGGGTCCAACTCATGCAGGTATTTCGAAAAAATAAAGCTCAACTTTCATCAGCTGCATCAGAGCGCCTACAAAAATTATTGGGTAGCAGAACGGCTCCTTTAGGTGGGGCTGAATCTGAACAGATGCTAGTTACGCCGCCACCGCAAGCGATCCGCCCAATTCTAAAGATTGTGATTGCAGTAGTTCTTTTGACAGCAGGATTAGTTTGGTTGAATCGACCGACTCCCGTATCGGTACCCGAAGTGGCTAGCCCAGGGATTCAAATTTCCACCAACTCAAATTCACCGGTTCCAGTTCAAGGTATTGATCAAATAGTTGTTGATGTAAAGGGAGACGTATTGACCCCTGGACTTGTCACCCTTCCAGCCGGTGCAAGAGTGGCCGATGCTATTGCGGCTGCGGGAGGTATTAGCCCTAACGCGAATGTGACATCACTTAACCTGGCAGAACGATTGTCAGATGGCCAGATGGTAATCATTGGAAACTCGCAATCACAGCCGGCCAGCTCTGATCCTCGCATCAATCTCAACCTTGCCACCGAATCCGAGTTAGATTCGTTGCCAGGAGTTGGCCCGGTCATGGCCGGAAGAATTATCGCGTGGCGAGAAACTAACCACAAGTTTCACTCCATTGAAGAACTACAAGAAGTTCCTGGCATCGGACCGAAAGTCTTTGCAAATTTAAAATCACTTGTTCGAATTTAAGTGGACTTTCGACTTAGTTCATTAGCGGTATCAACGTGGCTAGCCTCGGCGATTGTCATTACCGCAGTGGGATTAGCTAACCCAGTTTGGATAAGCACAATGTGCGCAACTTTCCTTTTGGTAGCGCGAACTTTTATTCGTCGATTTTCCCAAGACAAAATCGAAACAAAGACTCTGCTATCACTAGTTATTCTGGGTGCGATATTAGGCACTTCTATTGCAGCCCTTCGAATTTTTCCGCTTGCCACTGGGCCAATTGCACAGGCTAGTAAATCAAACTCTGTAGTTACTGGAATTGCAACGATTTCGTCAGATCCAATTGTTACTCAACGAAAAGAAACACTTAACTGGAACGATCAAAAGCTTTTGCGAATCTCACTTCGAATTAATTCAATTTCAACCCGAGGCAAAACTTTCAGCACCGATTCGCCGGTGATGTCATTTGTAACAGATCCAGATTTGATTTCAGTTGTCCAGGGATACATTCCTGGACAGAAAATAAAATTTTCGGCAAAACTGTCAGCAGCACCAATTGGTAAACCGTTCGCTGGGTACCTAAAACTTTTGGAAACTCCAGTATCAATCGAGGCAGCGCCCAGATATCAAATGCTTGCTGCCGAACTTCGATCTGGATTACACAGATCTTTGCGATCAAGTCCAGATGCAGCGCGGGGATTAGTACCAGGACTCGCGTTAGGCGACAGTTCAGAACTGAAACCGGAACTTGCGCAACAAATGAAAGCAGCCGGACTCACGCACTTAATTGCGGTGTCTGGAACAAACGTGACGTTACTAATCGTGATTGTGCTGGCTGTGATGCGACGTTTCCGGGTTCCACGGAATTGGCAATACCTAGTAGCTCTTTTCGCACTATTTGCTTTTGTTGTTTTAGTCAGACCACAACCAAGTGTGTTGAGAGCCACCGTTATGGGTTTAGTTGCTTTGGCTGCGACTTATTCGAAATCTAATAAGTCTCCAGTTCCAGCATTGAGTGTTGCGGTCATTTTTTTAGTTGCGATGGACCCTTGGTTAGCTGTCTCGTATGGCTTTGCACTTTCGGTTGCAGCAACAGCGGGTCTGATTCTTTGGGTTAATCGAATCCTGGGATTTCTAGATCGAACAATTCCAAGGCGCGTCCCACTTTGGGTCATTCAAACTTTGGCAGTAACAGTTGCGGCACAGTTTTCAGTTTCCCCAATCTTGGTGGCCTTGGGCTCACCACTTTCCTTAAGTTCCGTACCAGCGAATATGCTCGCAGTTCCATTGGCAGGACCGGCAATGGTTTTGGGACTTGTAGCGGCACTAGTGACGCCGGTCTCGCAACCACTTGGAACATTAGTTGCTTGGCTGGCTGGTTGCTTCGCACAACTAATAGCCCAAATAGCGAAAACCTGCGCCGCAATTGACTGGCTCGTTATTCCATGGCCTTCAGGAAAATTTGGAATTGCGGTGGCGCTCTTAACAATTTCAGGTGGCATCCAAATTGGCTTGGCTTGGCGAAGACTTTCTAGATTGCAACAAAGCCAAGTTGTCTCACTAATTCTTAGCGCCATAGTGCTGTTATGGCTAAATCCATCCTGGAACTTCAAGCCATGGCCAGTTCCAAATTGGGTCATGGTTTCTTGTGATGTCGGACAAGGGGATGCGACCGTGATTCGCGTTGGGCGCAATGAGGCTGTCTTGGTTGATGTTGGGGGAGACCCGAAGGCGATCGATAGGTGCCTAAGTGACCTTCACATCAAGCGAATTCCCGTTCTCCTACTAACCCATTTTCACGCTGACCATGTCGGCGGATTGGAAGGTGCAATTGCGGGTCGAGAGATTGGGCAAATTCGAGTCAGCCCACTTAATGATCCGCCGGCGACCACCCAGTTTGTGCAAGATGTCCTATCGAACATGAAAATGCAATCAACTGTTATGACTTACCCCGAACACTTTTACGTAAATGGCATCTCGTTTACTTGTATCTGGCCAAGTGAATTGATCATGGGACAAGGCAGTGATGCCAATAACTCGAGCGTGGCGTTAGCTGTTAAAACTAATGGAGTTTCAATTCTGCTAACTGGAGATATAGAACCGCCAGCACAAGACAAAATCGCAAGAGATATACCAGCGATTGATTTTGATGTGATCAAGGTGGCGCATCATGGCTCCCAGTATCAATCTGCAGACTTTGCGAGCTGGGCCAATGCCGAAGTCGCCGTAATCTCGGTCGGTAAAGACAATGATTACGGGCACCCTAATACCGAAACTATTTCGTTGTATGAACTAACTGGCAGTAAAGTTTTTCGGACCGACCTTGAAGGTGACATAGCGATAACGGTGCAGGATTCACAGATTCGGGTGGCAACTAGAGGTTAGTCAGTGGCTCGTGACATATTGAAACCATGGCCAAGACTTCCGCTACAGACCAAGCCCATGTAGTGCTGGCCGTCGGTAAAGAAGCTATTTTGGTCCAACGCGTAATTGAAGGCGTTATGTCTTCGGCGCGCAAGGCAGATCCTGCCGCAGTTCGGCAAGACATAGTGGCCGGAAATGATTCTGCAGCTGGCGAACTGGCAAATGCATTATCGCCGTCATTATTTGGGGAACTTACCGTCATTGTGGTGCAGGGTATTGATGGAGCAACCGAAGACGTTGGCGCGATTTTGCTAACGGCTATTGCTGACTTACCTGAACATGTTCGCCTAGTGATTACACATCCTGGTGGCGTTAAAGGCAAGAAGCTACTCGACACAATACGAAAAGCCAAAGTCTTGGAAGCAGCTTGCGGTGAATTAGGTGCCAAAGATTTAGAAGCGGCGCTAATTGCCGAATTTCGCAGACACAATCGCAAAGCAACTTCTAGCGCAATCACAGCGTTGCAAACCTCGATAGGTTCGGGCCTAGGAGAGTTGTTGGCGGCGGTATCCCAGTTATGTGCTGATACCGAAGCAGAGTTAATCGATGAAGTTGAAGTCTCTCAGTATTACGCAGGTGTTGTTGGTGTCATGGGCTGGGATTTAAGTGATGCAATGTGGAATGCCCAGCCTGTTGAATTGCTTGAAAAGTTTCGTTGGGCTATGGCTAACGATTCAAGTGCTGCAGTACCCGCTGTATCGGCAATCAGTAGCGGACTGCGTTCATTGATCAAGTATGCAAGTGCTCCGGCAAACATGAGTGAAAACGAATTAGCACCGTTAGTTGGAGTGCCACCATGGAAGCTGCGATTCTTGCGCGCGCAAAAGGCTAAATGGCATCCAGATCAACTTGCTGCCGCAGCTCGACTTTTGGCACTAGCTGATAGGTCAAGTAAAGGAACGGTTTATGACGTCGCAATTCCTGGCGGCCGATCCTTGGAAAATTCCCAAACTTTGTATCACATGGAAAAAGAGTTCATGGCTATCCGTGCACCTAAGGACTAGTGCTCTCCTTAGGCAATAAAAAAACCGCCCGAAGGCGGTTTTTTAAAAGTTTGCTTACTTCTTGGCAGCAGTACTTGCTAGCGATGACTTGCGGTTAGCTGCTTGGTTCTTGTGAATTACACCCTTTGAAGCTGCCTTATCCAATGCACGGCTGGCATCACGAAGGGCTGAAGCAGTTGCTGCTTCATCACCTGTGGCTAGGGCCTCGCGGAAGCGACGAACCTTTGTCTTTAGCGCGCTACGTACTGCCTTATTGCGTTCTTGGGCAGCAGCGTTCTGCAAAATACGCTTCTTCTGCGACTTGATATTGGCCACTTTTTGCCTCTTCGTTTATCGGTGTTCGAACCCCTAGAGTACCTGCGAAGTACCCGAATGCTCAAATTGTGCCCAAGTGTGGGATTATGAGCAAGTGTCGAAGGCAATTAACCCACCGAGTCCGGGTGCCACAGACCCCAAGATTATTCGAAATTTCTGCATTATTGCCCATATCGATCACGGTAAATCAACTTTGGCAGACCGTATGCTCCAGATCACGGGAATCGTGGATCCACGTCACATGCGAGCACAGTATTTAGACCGAATGGATATCGAGCGCGAACGCGGCATCACCATCAAGAGCCAAGCAGTACGTCTTCCATTCGTCGCAGACGACAACGAAACCTACGTATTGAACCTCATCGATACCCCAGGACACGTTGACTTCACATATGAAGTCAGTCGCAGTCTGGCAGCTTGCGAAGGCGCAATTCTCTTAGTTGATGCCGCCCAAGGTATTGAAGCTCAGACGTTAGCGAATTTGTATTTAGCTCTTGAAAATAATCTGACCATAATTCCGGTCCTTAACAAGATTGATTTACCTGCTGCTCAGCCAGAAAAGTATGCAGCCGAGATTGCACACATTATTGGCTGCGACCCAGCAACAGTTTTGAAAGTAAGTGCCAAAACTGGAGTGGGCGTTGAAGAACTACTCAATGAAGTTGTTAAGCAAGTGCCAGCACCCATTGGCGATCCCGATGCTCCGGCGCGCGCCCTTATCTTCGATTCGGTTTATGACACCTACCGTGGCGTGGTTACCTACGTTCGAGTAATTGATGGCCGAATTCCAGAGCGCGATCGCATCAAAATGATGAGCACTGGCGAAACTCACGAAACTTTGGAAGTGGGCGTGATTTCACCTGACCCAGTTTCCTCAAAAGCAATTGGTGTTGGTGAAGTTGGTTATCTAATCACCGGTGTTAAGGATGTGCGTCAGTCACGAGTTGGTGACACTGTCACACTTGCGGCCAAACCAGCTCAAGAATCTTTGGGTGGTTATCGCGATCCAGTGCCGATGGTTTTCTCTGGGCTCTATCCACTTGATGGTTCGGACTATCCCGAACTACGCGAAGCATTGGACAAACTAAAACTCAATGATGCGGCTTTGGTTTACGAGCCTGAGACTTCAGTTGCACTTGGATTTGGATTCCGATGTGGCTTCCTTGGCTTACTTCACTTGGAAATCGTCCGAGAGCGGCTAGGACGAGAATTCAATCTAGATTTGATATCAACTGCTCCCAATGTGGTTTACCGCGTTGTGATGGAAGATGGCAAAGAAATCATTGTTACTAACCCAAGTGAATTCCCAGGCGGCAAGATTGCCGAAGTAAATGAGCCAATGGTTCGTTCGACAATCCTTACTCCAAGTGAGTTCGTTGGTTCGATTATGGAACTTTGCCAAACTCGCCGGGGCAACTTATTGGGTATGGACTACCTATCGGAAGATCGCGTAGAAATGCGATACACGCTGCCATTGGCTGAAATTGTTTTCGATTTCTTCGATCAACTTAAATCAAAGACACGTGGTTATGCATCGCTTGACTATGAACCAACTGGCGAGCAGTCTGCTGACCTAGTGAAAGTCGACATCTTGCTGCACGGTGATCCAGTTGATGCCTTTAGTGCGATCGTGCACCGAGATAAGGCTTACAACTATGGTGTTGCCATGGCAGCCAAGTTGAAGGACTTGATTCCAAGGCAACAGTTCGAAGTTCCAATCCAAGCTGCAATTGGTGCCCGAATCATTGCCCGCGAAACAATTAGAGCCATTCGAAAAGATGTTTTGGCTAAGTGCTACGGTGGCGATATTTCTCGAAAACGTAAACTTCTAGAAAAGCAAAAAGAAGGTAAGAAGCGCATGAAGATGGTAGGTCGCGTAGAAGTTCCTCAGGAAGCCTTCATCGCAGCGCTTTCTACTGATGACAACGGCGCAAAGGCAAAGGCTAAGTAATGTCTGACACAACTAGTTCCGCAAAAGTCCTCTCATTAAATGTGGTCAATGCAGTCATCCCTGACATTGGGGGAGAAGTTGGCGTTACTTCAATCGATAAACGCTCCGTTTCTGATTCTCGCCAAGTAACGACTGCTGGAGTTGCTGGCGATCAGCGCTCAGATATTCCCAATCACGGAATGCCTGAGCAAGCGGTTTATGCCTACGCTCGTGAAGATTACGAATGGTGGGAAACTGAACTTGATAGAGAAATAACGGCTGGAAAATTCGGCGAGAACTTAACGACTACTGGAATCGATGTAACGAACGCAGTTATTGGTCAAACTTGGCGCATTGGCACCACATTGTTACAGGTCACTGGACCACGCATTCCCTGTGGCACATTTGCGCGATTCATAGAAGAAGACAAATGGGTTAAGCGCTTTATGGCCGAGGGCATGCCTGGTGCTTATTTTCAAATTCTCGAAGCTGGCGAAATCACAGCCGGCGATGAGATCAAAATTGAATCCACACCAGATCATGGCGTGACTGTAAGCGACGTTTTTCAACTAGTTTCCGGTGATCGCGATCCAGAGCGCATGGCTCGTGTCCTAAATTGCCCTGAGTTGCCCGAGGAAATGCGAACCCAAGTTTCGGGTTATACCAAGTAACTAATGCGTACCTTAAGCGCTTACGTCCACATTCCATTTTGTGCTTCTAGGTGTGGCTATTGCGATTTCAATACTTATACCGCTGCTGAGTTACAGCGCGATGGCACATCGATAACAACAGCAACCTATCCGGATCGGGTAATCGCTGAAGTTAATTGGTTGCGCCAAGCAAATGGAGCTGATGATCGCGCGCTTAGTACCGTATTCTTCGGCGGCGGCACACCCACTTTGATTGATGCAAACGAACTGGTCCGAATTTTGAACTCATTGGAATCCACATTTGGATTTACTGATGATGTCGAAGTTACAACAGAGGCAAATCCTGATTCTGTTTCTTTGCAAGATTTGGAAGTACTTCGCGCCGGTGGATTCACGCGTATTTCTTTTGGACACCAAAGCAGTGCCGCTAATGTTCTGGCCTTACTGGAGCGCACTCACACTCCAGGCAAGACTTGGCAAGCAGTAAGTGACGCCCGAACTGCCGGCTTTGAACACGTTAGTGTCGATCTGATTTATGGTAGTCCTGGCGAAACTGATGCCGACCTAGCGGAAACTCTAGATCAAGTTTCCAATGCCGATGTCGACCATGTCAGTGCCTATTCGTTAATTGTTGAACCCGGCACTCGATTGGCTGCTCGGGTAACGCGAGGTGAAATCCCGAAGCCAAGTGATGATGTGGCAGCCCATAGATACGAGTTAATTGATTCCAAACTCCAATCTCTTGGAATGACTTGGTATGAAGTTAGTAACTGGTCAAAACCTGGTGGCGAATGTCGACACAACATCGCTTATTGGCGTAATCAAGACTGGCTTGGAATCGGACCTGGCGCACATGCCCACACCGATGGGACAAGGTCATGGAATTTGAAGCACCCGGCAGCTTGGGCCGCGCGAATCGATGAAGGCGTATCTGCTACTGCGGACAGTGAAGTTTTAGAACCAACCGACATCGAGCATGAGGACATAATGCTTGGCCTAAGACTTCGGGAAGGTTTGGCGCTTTCGGTATTGGGCGAGACTGGAATTACTCAGGCGCAGCTCGCTGTATCAGAAGGACTGCTCGATCCCGACAGTTTTGCTAAAGGTAAAGCAGTCCTTACATTTCAAGGCCGACTGTTAGCCGATGGCTTAGTCGCGCGCCTGTGGGCTTAACCAAGGTTAGACTGGCACTCGATACCTGTGAGTGCTAGGAGTTGCGATGGAAGACCGTAAATTAGCGGTTTTGCGAGCCATTGTTGACGACTATGTCCAAACTCACGAGCCAGTAGGTTCAAAGGCCCTAGCTGATCGCCATTCACTAGGTGTTTCTTCGGCAACTATTCGCAATGATATGTCTGCACTAGAAGAAGACGGTTACATCAGCGCGCCACATACCAGCGCCGGACGAATTCCCACCGATAAGGGTTACCGCTTGTTCGTCGACAAGCTCAATTCAATCAAGCCGATGTCACAGCCAGAAAGAAAAGCGATTCAAACTTTCCTAGATCAAGCTGTGGATTTAGATGATGTGATGAATCGTACGGTTCGATTGCTATCCCAATTAACAAAACAAGTTGCCTTGGTTCAGTATCCATCGCTAGGTCGAAGCACAGTTCGACACATTGAACTCGTTAGCTCAGGTGGCACCAAACTACTTGTGATATTGATTGCTGACACTGGAAGAATTGAACAGCGCAATGTCGAAATGATGAGCAATGTTCCAGATGATTTTATGCACGACTTACGAACTCGATTAAATGTGGCGCTAGACGGCCAGCTGTTCACTGATGTGCCTGATCGGTTAGTTGGAATGGCAGATAGTTTTGTACCGGAATTCAAGCCAGCAGTAAACACTGTAGTTGCCACAATTCTTGATGCGGTGGTTTCACAAAATGAAGAACGTGTTGTTGTTGGTGGCACGTCTAACTTGGCTCGCGTCGGGGAGGACTTCACAACTGCAGTTGGTCCAGTGCTCGAAGCGCTCGAAGAGCACGTAGTTTTACTCAGGTTGTTTGGCGAAGCAGCAGAACCAGATTCACTTACAGTTCGAATTGGACACGAGAACCCGGTAGAAGAATTGCAGCGTGCCTCTGTCGTTACAGTTGGTTACGGCTCCGGCGATCAAGCCCTTGCAACTATGGGTGTTTTAGGTCCAACTCGAATGGATTATGCCGGGTCCATGGGAGCCGTCAGAGCAGTTGCTAAATATGTCGGCCAGATTTTGAAGGACCAGTAAAAATGACTGACTATTACAAAGTCTTGGGCGTTAGCCGCGAGGCAACTCCCGAAGAAATCAAGCGCGCTTACCGGAAACTTGCCCGAGAACTTCACCCGGATGTTAATCCTGGTGCCGAAGCTGGCGAGCGATTTAAAGATGTTACTTCGGCCTATGAAGTTTTGTCCGATCCACAAAAGCGAGAGATGTTTGATCTGGGTGGAGATCCGTTCTCGTCTGGCGGGGGCTTCAACTCAGCGGCTGGATTTGGTTTCGGGGACATTGTGGATGCCTTTTTCGGTGGTGGGGGCCAACGTGGTCCGCGATCCCGCAAACGTCGCGGCCAAGACGCATTAATCAGGCTTCAGGTAACACTCGAGGAAGCTGCATTTGGTTCAACTAGAGAATTTGCAGTCGATACCGCTGTTGCCTGTACTACTTGTGAGGGCGAAGGCACTTCATCAGGTGCCAGCATCATTAATTGCACTATGTGCGCCGGTCGAGGTGAAGTCCAGTCAGTCCAGAAATCATTCTTGGGTCAAGTGATGACATCGCGGCAATGTCCACAGTGCCAAGGTTTTGGTTCGCTGAATCCGCATCCATGTGCAGAATGTGCCGGCGATGGTCGAGTTCGCACTCGAAGCACGCTGTCTGTCCAGATTCCACCTGGTGTTGAGGGCGGCACTCGAATTCAGATGACAGGCCAAGGTGAAGTTGGACCAGGCGGCGGACCAGCAGGCGATCTTTACGTCGAACTAATTGAGTTGCCGCACCCGGTTTTCCAGCGCAATGGCGATCAGTTGCACGCAACTATGTCACTTCCAATGACGGCCGCAGCACTTGGCGCAACCATGGAACTTGAAACTTTAGATGGCACTGCGCCAATTCACGTGAAGCCAGGGACTCAATCTGGTTCAACCGTTACTTTGCGCGGTCAGGGTATGCCACGACTTCGCAGTTCTGGACGTGGCGACTTAGTAGTTCACTTGGAAATCCTTACACCGACTGGCATCGATAAGGCGCAAGAGGAATTGATTAGACAGTTGGCAAGTTTGCGCGGCGAAGAAACACCGTCAGCACAGTTGCATGAACAATCATCGAGCTTGTTTGGAAAGCTAAAGGATGCGTTTACCGCCCGATGACTGCTGCCGTATTTCTGGTTAACCCAGGCGAAATTTCTCAAGACACCAAAACTTTCACTCTTGAAGGTGATGAAGGTCGACATGCCGCAACCGTTAAGCGGATGCGAGAAGGTGAAGTGATTCATCTCTGTGATGGCCAAGGTAGCCGCGCGGTTGCAACTGTAACTAAAGTCCACAAACACAGTTTGGATCTAGCTGTTGATCAATTCACTTTCGAAGAAGCTCCGGAACCAAGATTTGTAGTTGTACAGGCGCTGGCCAAAGGAGAACGAGCCGAGCTAGCAGTTGAGATGCTCACGGAAGTTGGTGCTGATGCAATCATTCCGTGGCGAGCCGAGCATTCGATTGGCAAATGGGATTCAGTTGAAAAAGGATTAGACAAGTGGCGTCGCACTTCTCGCGAGTCCGCTAAACAATCACGACGAGCTTGGATTCCTGAAATATCAGAACTACAAACGACAGCGCAAGTTTGCGAGTTAATGTCGCAGGCACAAAGTGTATTTGTGTTACATGAAAGCGCCGATCAAGCTTTAGCTGCGTGCGCAATCAGGGAACAAGGAACAATCATGATCGTCGTTGGTCCCGAAGGTGGAATTTCACCGGATGAACTTGCAGCATTTTCAAATGCCGGCGCGCGCGTAGTGCACATGGGAGCAAGTGTCATGCGTACTTCAACCGCTGGAGCTATTGCGGTCGGCGGACTTCTTATGCGTAGCCAGCGCTGGTCTTAGAGAGGGTGGCAATGAGTACACAGTCTGATTGTTTGTTTTGCAAGATTTCATCCGGGGTAATACCCGCAACAATCATTGCCGAATCCCAGAGTGCTATTGCTTTTCGAGACATTGATCCAAAGGCACCTACTCACATTCTCGTGATCCCTAAAAGTCATTTCACAGATGTAACCGAGTTGACCCAAAGCGATCCAAATCTGGCCGGTGAGCTCTTGAAGTTGGCCTCAGATGTTGCGCAAAGCGAGGGCCTTACCAAGGGTTACCGAATCGTGACCAACACTGGCGAAGATGCCGGACAGTCCGTTGCACATGTGCATTTCCACGTGCTGGGCGGTCGAAGTCTGGCTTGGCCTCCGGGATAGCCGACTCAGACATCTAGTTTCTGCCATAGAATTAGGTCAAATGACAGTTTCTGCCTCGCCATCTCACACCGTTGTGATCGTGCCAACTTCCACTCCTATGGTTTCGGTGACAGGTGCGCGCGATGAACTTATCCGAGTTATTGAAAAATCCTTTTCAGATTGTGTAATTCTGGTGCGCGGTAATGAAATCACGCTGGATGGTCCAAAGCCAAGTGTTGAATTGATCGAAACTTTGATTTCAGAAATGTTGGTGATGCTGCGCACTGGCCAGGGACTAACGCCAGAATCTGTCGAACGCTCTATTTCTATGCTGCGCTCTGATGTGCGCCCAGCTGACGTATTGACTGCCAACATTCTTTCTAGTCGAGGTCGCACCATCAGGGCTAAAACCTTGAACCAAAAGCGATACGTAGACGCAATTGATGAAAACACAATTGTTTTTGGAATTGGTCCAGCCGGAACTGGCAAAACATATCTTGCAGTTGCTAAAGCAGTTCAAGCGCTACAGAGCAAGCAAGTAACTCGAATCATTCTTACGAGGCCTGCAGTAGAAGCAGGTGAGCGCTTAGGCTTCTTGCCTGGAACCTTGAGCGAGAAAATAGATCCGTACTTACGTCCGCTTTATGATGCTCTTCATGACATGGTTGATCCGGATTCCATTCCGCGATTAATGACTAGTGGCACAATAGAAGTTGCACCATTGGCTTACATGCGTGGTCGAACTCTTAATGACGCATTCATTATTTTGGATGAAGCCCAGAACACTTCGGCTGAACAAATGAAAATGTTTTTAACCAGACTTGGGTTTGGGTCCACCATGGTTATCACTGGTGACGTAACGCAGATCGATCTACCTACGGGCACTGCGAGTGGGCTGCGAGTGGTTCGCGATATTTTGACTGACGTCGATGACGTGGCATTTTGCGAACTAACTTCAACTGATGTGGTGCGACATAAATTAGTTGGCCAGATTGTTGATGCCTACGGTCGATACGACGAAAAGCGTGCTTCACTAGATCAGCGTCAAGATCGTAGGCATTCATAATTATGTCTATCGACGTGAATAACGAATCTGATTTCGAAGTCAATGAGCTAGAGATTTCGTCCCAAGCGCAGTTTGTACTACGAAGCTTGCACATTAATCCTGCTGCTGAGCTTTCGGTGCTACTCGTAGACGAGATTGCTATGTCGTCACTGCACGAGAAGTTTATGGATGAACCAGGCCCAACTGATGTCTTGAGTTTTCCAATGGATGAGTTGCGTGCAGGCACACCTGATCGGGTAAGCGAAGAAGGAGTTCTTGGCGACGTTGTGCTTTGCCCAGCAGTTGCAGCTCGTCAAGGTGAGCAAGCCGGTCACAGCATGGAAGTTGAATTGCGATTGTTGCTCACACATGGCATTTTGCACCTACTGGGACATGATCATGCTGAACTCGAAGAACACAAAGTTATGTTCGGATTGCAAGCGCAACTACTTGCTCAATGGGAAGGTGAGCGAAACGCTCGTGGCCTATCTTGAGTCAGGACACCTTTCTTCTAGTTTTGGCAACAGTAATGGTGCTTTTGGCTGCAGTATTTGTTGCAACCGAAACCGCATTAGCTCGAGTCAGCAAGGCGACGGTAGACCAGCTTCGTAAAGATGGAAACAAGCGCGCTAGTCGCCTCAGTAAGTTGCTTGATGACAGAGCGAAGTACGTTAACTCATTGCTATTTGCGCACCTTACGATGTCAACAATTGCAATCGTGCTCGTCACCACTGCTTCCTTGAATATTTTCGTTGATAACAATGCGGCATTGATCAGTTCTTCAGCGATTATGGTTTTAGTCGGTTACATCTTGCTCGGAGTGGCGCCACAAACCTTGGGCCGGCAAAAGGCTGACAAGATCGCGCTTTCGACTGTTCGCTTAACTCGTATGGTCACAGTAATCTTTGGACCACTGACAAGAATCTTCATTTTGGTGGGAAATGCAATTACTCCTGGCCAAGGATTTAGAGAAGGCCCGTTCTCAACTCAGGCTGAACTTCGCGAATTAGTGGATATGGCGGGGGCAGATTCCGTTATTGAAGACGATGAACGCCAGATGATTCATTCAGTTTTTGAACTTGGCGACACGATTGCGCGCGAAGTTATGGTGCCACGAACTGAGATGGTCTGGATTGAAACGCATAAAACTTTGCGTCAGGCCATGTCCCTTGGACTTCGCTCTGGCTACTCCCGAATCCCCGTTGTCGGAGAGGGAATAGATGACATTGTGGGTGTGGTTTACGTAAAGGATATTGCCCGTCGAGTCTTCGAACACCAAGATTCGCAAAGTACTGAACGAGTATCTGATCTGATGCGTCCAGCTTTCATGGTTCCAGATAGCCGAAGTGTTGATGAGTTGTTACGAGACATGCAAAGCGCTCGCACCCATTTGGCGGTCTTAGTTGATGAATACGGTGGCACGGCAGGCCTAGTAACAATTGAAGATGTCATCGAAGAAATTGTTGGTGAGATTTCTGATGAGCATGATGTGCTGGGTCCTGACGTTGAAGAGTTGGCAAACGGCGAGTATCGAGTCAGTTCGCGACTACATATTGATGATCTTGCAGAACTCCTAGATGCTGAGATTTCCGATGAAGGTGTAGATACTGTCGGTGGGCTGATGGCTAAGCGCCTCGGGATCGTGCCAATCCCTGGTGCAACCGTTGATATTGATAATTGGACTTTGACTGCAGAATCCACGGCTGGTCGTCGTCATCGAATAGATACGGTAGTGATATCGCGCGACACCTTCGTAACCGACGATGAAGTTGATTCAAATGAGTGACTGGAATCCTGAGGATGACAAATTAGCGGTACTAGCTAGAGGCGCCCGATCTAGAGTGCAGTCAAAAGTGGGTGCTGCGCTTCGAGATGAAACTGGTCGCACCTATGCCAGCGCGGAAGTATCAATTGGGGCATTGAAGCTATCTGCTGTTGAAATGGTGGTAGCTCAGGCCGTAGCTTCTGGATCAACTGCCGCAGAGTCCATAGTTATCTCACCACTTGATGACTACCGTATCGATGATTCTGATATTGAATTAGTTCGGGCATTCTCCGGCACTAACGTTCCGGTTTACGTGATTAGTCAGACTGGCAGTCCCGTTGATACGCGATCAACGTGACAATTTCTAGTGCCGGTTCCATTGCAAGGCATGGATCGCCTAAGAGCGGCCGACAACTAGCAGTCGTTTCAGTATTACTTGCGTGCGTGTTATTCAGCACCAGTGCAACTGGTAGAGCGTATTTGGACTTTCCTGGTAGCAGTATTTCCGTTGGCGCTTGGCGAGTTTTCTTGGGAGGGATCGGGTTAGCTGCATATGCGGCAATTCGATACGGAACTATTGGGCTGCGAAAGCTAATCAAACTTCCGATTGTGTGGGTCATGGCATTAGCCGTGCTGTCATATCAGATCTCATTTTTTATCGGTGCGGCCCGCATAGGAGTAGCCATGGGAACCCTTGGCGCACTTGCTACGGCACCATTTTTTGCCGGACTTCTTGGCTGGATAGTTGGAACTGGTAAGCCAACAGTTGTATGGGCTGTCTCAACACTTATGGGTGTTGCAGGTTTGGCTCTAATCACTGGTGTGAGCGAAGTCAGGGACAACTTTGGATTCTTTGCAGTGTTTATCTCAGGTGTTATGTACGCCATCTTTACGGTATTTGGAGTTCGCTTAACTCGTACTCACGAGGTATCGGGGGCAGAAGTACTAGGCGCAGCTTTTGGAATCGGTGCAGTTTTGTCACTTCCTATTGTCTTGTTCACGAGCGCATGGATTAATAGTGCAGTCTTGGTTGGCTTTGTGCTGTACATAGGCCTGGCAACAACCGCGCTTGGATACATTCTTTTCGGCAATGGTTTAACGCATTTGAGCCCAGGGACAGTTTCAACTCTTACTTTGGCCGAACCTGTTCTGGCCACTTTGATGGGCGTATTCATTTTGGGTGAAGCCATGAACCTTCGTGGCTGGGTTGGTTGCGCTGTGATAATCGGCGCACTTGCACTTCTGGGTATCGTTGAGTCAAGAACCCCAAAAACAGCATCTATGGAGACTTCAAATGCGTAGTGGCTTTACTTGCATAGTAGGTCGTCCCAACGTTGGTAAATCGACATTAACTAATGCCATGGTCGGGCAAAAGGTTGCAATCACGTCTGATCGACCACAAACGACCCGTCACACAATTCGGGGGATAGTAACAAAGCCCGAAGGTCAATTGATTTTGATTGACACCCCTGGTGTCCATAAACCAAAAACTCTCTTAGGCGAAAGACTTAACGCTCTCGTTGCAGACACCTGGTCTGAAGTTGACGTCGTTGTTATGTGTTTTCCAGCAAATGAAGCGATCGGACCTGGCGACAGATTCATTGCCGAACAGATCGCTGCGATCCCGCGAGTTAAGAAGGTTGCAGTCGTTACAAAAATTGATACCACTGACAAGCAAGCGGTAGGCGAGCAACTACTTGCAGTTCAACAACTTGGCCAAGAACTTGGAATTGACTGGGCAGAGTTAGTCCCAGTTTCTGCGGTTGCTGATAATCAGGTAGATCTGCTTAGCGATTTACTAATGGGCATGTTGCCAGAGGGCCAGATTCTTTATCCAGACGGCGAACTTACTGATGAACCAGAATTGATCATGATTGCGGAATTGATCCGCGAGTCTGCGCTTGAGGGCGTGCATGATGAATTGCCTCACTCAATCGCAGTAGTAATTGACGAAATGGCAATGCGCGCCGACCGACCTGATGACAAACCGCTCATGGATATTTACGCCCTGATTTATGTAGAGCGCGAGAGCCAAAAGCACATTGTGATCGGTAAGGGTGGCATTCGATTAAAGGAAGTTGGAACCGAAGCTCGAATTGCAATCAGCAAGATGCTGGGAGTACCGGTTTACTTGGACATTCGGGTCAAGATTGCTAAGGATTGGCAGCGGGATCCAAAGCAGCTTTCTCGACTTGGCTTCTAACTACTGCTTTGATCCGCGCTTGACATCAGTTTCAACTAGTTCAGGTATCAATTCATAACGTTTGCTGTAAGTGTCTAATAGAGCCACTAATGCTGCGGCGATAGGAACAGAAACGATTGCCCCAACAGCACCAAACAGATTTGCAAAGATGATTACCGAACCGAATGCAATCGCTGGATGAATATCCATCGTGATTTTACTTAGCCTTGGCGAAAGCAAATAGTTTTCAATCTGTTGATATACCGAAGCAAATACGATGATGAAGACTGCATCCATTGGACTACTGAAAGCTGCAAATAGCACCGGTATCAGAATTCCGACGAAGGTTCCTACCGTTGGGATGAACTGACTTGTAATACCTGTAATCAAGCCAAGTGGCAACCAGTATGGCAATCCAATCGCAGCAAAGAAGAGCGAGTGTGCAGCCGTTGATGCAAGTGCGAGTAACAGCTTGGAAACTACAAATCCACCAGTTTTCTTAACTGTGATATCCCAGGTAGTCACAACAACTCTTTGCGCATCCGGATTCAGTAATTCACCAATCTTGCGCTTTAGGCGTGGCGCATCTGCTGAAAGATAAAAAGAAAACAAGGCAAGCGTTAGTAATTGGAACAAGCCACCTACAATTCCCGAAATAATTCCAACAAATCCACCAGCGAAGTTACTTGCCCAAGTCGCTATTTGAGCAGGTTGGACATTTAGTTGATTTATTAGGGTTTCGGGATCCAAGTTTTGGTTAAAGGTCTCATTGACCCAATTCGTTAAATCGGTGACCAAATTTGGTAGATCAAAGATTAAGGATGACGCCTGGGCGAACAGAATTCCACCAAATAGCACGAGAAATGCGGCAATAAGTAATGTGACGCCCAGCATCGTTACGCCAGTTGCCAAACCTCTCCGCCAGCCGCGATTTGAAAGTGCTGAAACCGCCGGCTCCATAGCAACTGCAAACAGCAAAGCAAGGAGCACCAGCATAATAAAGCTCACATTTTGCTGAAAAACCCACAAGCCCAACATTGCGGACGCAGTAAAAAGAATTATGGTGCGAAGGACCCATTTGATCGATGCTTGATCGAATCCGGTTACTTTTACTGGCTCATTCGGTGGAGTGCTCATGAATTGAGGCTACCTGACCAACACCTAGGCATAGGACGTGACACCATAGAAGCATGCCCAGTTATCGCGCCGAAGCAATAGTTTTGCGCACACACAAGTTGGGTGAGGCTGATCGAATCATCACTTTGCTAACCCGAGAGCGGGGTAAAGTTCGCGCTGTTGCTAAAGGGGTGCGTCGTACCAAAAGTAAGTTTGGTGCTCGATTGGAACCTTTTAGTCGCGTTGATTTATTGGTCTTTGAAGGCAAGAGTCTAGACATCATCACCCAGGCCGAATCGTTGAATGCATATGGCCAAGATCTGGCGCTGGATTATTCGCTTTGGACGGCGGGACAGACCATGTTAGAAACCGCAGATCGCCTGACGCCTGAGGATTCGATCTCGGCTGAATCGCAGTACTTGCTATTGGTGGGTGCACTGCGAACGCTTGTAACCGGGGAGCATGCAGCAAGTTTGGTACTAGATGCGTTTTTACTTCGGGCACTTTCCATGGCTGGGTATTCACCAACTTTGAACGCCTGTGTTACTTGTGGGGTTGCAGGCACTCAACCCTTTTTCCATGTTTCAACCGGTGGAGCACTATGCGTAGAACATCGGGTACCTGGCAGTGTTGCTCCTCGACCCCAGTCTTTCGACTTAATGCAGGCACTTTTGTCTGGGGATTGGGAAGTAGCCGATGCCTCAATTGCGAAAGATCGCACCGAAGTTTCAGGAATCGTAGCTGCGTATGTGCAATGGCATTTAGAGCGAGGTCTAAGATCGTTGCCGTTAGTTGATCGGCAGGCAACGTGAGTTTGTTAAGCCGCATCATGACAGACTTGACTCATGTTGCTTAATCCGCCGCCACATGTTTCGGGGATCCAGCCACCAAAAATTCAAACTGATTTAATCCCAAATCATATTGCAGTTGTCATGGATGGCAATGGCAGATGGGCTAAGGAACGTGGACTGCCGCGAACTGCAGGGCATGAGGCTGGCGAAGCGAGTCTGATGGACTGCATTTACGGTTCATTGGAACTTGGCGTTAAATGGTTATCCGCATACGCATTTTCAACTGAAAACTGGCGCAGGTCTCCGGAAGAAGTTCGTTTCTTGATGAACTTTAATCGTGATGTAATCCGTAGACGTCGGGACGAAATGAATGACATGGGAGTACGCATTCGTTGGGCTGGGCGGCGTCCCAAACTTTGGCGATCCGTTATTGAAGAGCTCGAAGCCTGCGAAAAACTAACTGCAAAGAATTCAAAGTTAACGGTAACTATGTGTGTGAACTATGGGGGACGAGCCGAGATTGTTGACGCCGTTTCGGTGATAGCGCAGCAAGTTGCAGACGGGAAGATCGATCCCAAGAAAGTTAGCGAAAAAACCATCAAGAAATTTTTAGATGAGCCAGACATGCCAGATGTTGATCTTTTTGTCAGATCAAGTGGGGAACAGCGGTTAAGTAATTTCTTGCTTTGGCAAAGCGCGTATGCAGAATTTGTTTTCTTGCCAACGCTTTGGCCAGACTTTGATCGTCGTCACTTATGGCATGCCTGTGAAATTTATGCCTCGCGCGATCGTCGCTACGGGGGAGCAGTTCCTAACCCTTTGCCTGAAGATTAAATCTTTCTGCAATCTCGGCAGACGCCAGTGATTTCTAGAGTGTGAGCAATTTCGGTGAATCCGTTATCTATACCTACTTGCTTAGCCCATACTTCAAGTGCTTCACCCGTTATCTCAATTGCAAGACCACATTTGGTGCAAGTTAAGTGATGATGGTGATCGTTGCTACATAAACGGTACTGAGACTCGCCATCGCTACCGATGATCATGTCTACGTCACGAGCTTCAAACATTTCGGTTAAGTTTCGATACACGGTAGATAGCCCGATAGTTTCGCCACTAGCAGTTAGTAACGCATGAATATCTTGCGCGCTTCTAAAGTTTTCCTGCGAAGTGAGAGCCTCTGTTATTGCCTTGCGTTGTTTAGTTAAACGTTGCGTAGCCATTGTTAACCATGAACCAATGTGACGATTGCAAACATAATGACGACACCTGCAACAGTTGCCAGAAGTGTCATCCGGGATGGTTTGTTGCTGTGCGCCTCAGGCAAAATATGTGATGTAGCTAGGTAAATCAGGAAGCCAGCAAACAACGCAAGGTATAGGCCAAGAAAGTTATCCGAAATGACGACTCTTGCACCGAGGTAAGCGCCACCAATACGGGCAACTGCATCTGCAATCAAAAGCATGATTGCTCGTTTTTGCCATCTTCCGGCAGAGATCAACATTGAAACTGTATTCAAACCATCTGTGAATGCATGTGCCAGAACGGCAATGGCAACAATCCAACCCAAAGCCGAACTAACTTGGAAAGCAATTCCGATTGCCAGGCCATCGAGAAAAACGTGAATCACCATGGCTGAAGCTGCGATTACTCCAGTGGCATTGTGCGAATGCTCATGAGTATCGCTGTACTTTGAATCGTGCGGTTCGTGCGCACCTGAATAGCGCTCCAGGATATGTAACGCGAGGAATCCGAAAACGAACATGACCATAACGGCTGGAACGTGACCAAATTCCAGGCTGCTTAATTCGAATACTTCTGGAATCAGATCAAACGAAACTAAGCCAAGGAGTAGCCCAGCACTTAAGCCAAGCACTAGGTGCATACGCTTTCGCGCTCGCAGCGCTAGAAATCCGCCTAGGAACGTAGCAAGTACGGTACCGAGAGCAACTAATACAGCCATTAAAACTCCTCTATTGGGAACAGTTCTCAATAGTAAGTTTAATGGGAATCATTGTCAATAAGCCTGCACCGATTTTTTGGCTAACCCGTGCTTGACTTGGTTCATGAGTCGAGCAAAAAAACCGAAAAAGCCAAACCCAGCGGTCCCAGTGGTGACTCATTCGGCGCTGCGCAAGCGAGTTACGGATTTGAGTGCTCCTGCTTTATTGCGGATCCACGCTCTGCCTAAGTTTTTGGTACCGGGACTAATTGCAGTCTTAATGCTTCTTGGCCTTTTCCTGTCAGCACCTTACTCAGGTATTGCCCTAACAGTTGTGTGCGTTTTCATTGGTTGGCTTATGTATTTGTCTTGGCCACTACTTGATTCAAGATCTAGATTGATTCGGTTCCTAGTTTTCGCAATCTTGGTCGCTGCAACTGCCATCAACTACGGCGCTTAAATTTATGCTGGGCACGTTTCACACTATTTGGACTTTTGATGTTGCAGAATCTGCCACGTGGAAGCAGGAAGCAAAAGCGGCTATCGAAGTTTTGCAAGCAAGAAGTGGTTTCGTAGCGAGCAGCATCTTTCACAATGCAGATTCGCCAGAGCGGTACTTAGTAAAAACTGATTGGCTTGATGTTGGTTCCTATCGCCGAGCTCTTGGTTCAATGGAGGCCAAAATTGGGGTCTGGCCCTTCCTGGCCAACATGCGCGATGAGCCGACAGCATTCGAGATACTGATGGACTTTACCGCCGATTCGGTAACTGAATTCGAGTCAAGCGTTAATGACGAATTTTGATTTCATCGATAGGGCAGATGCTGGGCACAAGATGCTGGCGACTTTCAAAGCCGAAATCTTGGAGCATGACTTAATCATTGTGGTGCTGCCAGCCGCAGTCGAAATTGCAATGGCATTTGCGACAGAAATGACATTGCCAATGCGGGATTTAAACATCGTACGAACTCGAACGGAAGTTTCCATTCCACGGCTTGGTGATTTAGCAGGCCTAAAGGTTGCGGTAATTGATGACGGTGTTGAATCTGGGAGTACAGCCATGGCAATTGGTGCGATGTTACGTGGCGCATCAGTTAAATCTGCAACGCTCGTTGTTCCAGTCTGCCCAAAGACTGCAGTGCCATATTTACTGGCCGTTTACGACACGATTCATGCCGTTGTTTCACCGGTCTCTCCGAGCTCGCTAACTCAACATTATGAAGTGAATTAAGGGCAAAATAGAACCTTCAAGCATTTCTAGACGCAACCAAACTCGATAGAATGAGAATTCCTGCTTCCGGCAACCAGTCGGACAGCCTTATCGGATGTTGAGTTTCATGGATCGCGTAGACGCTGTAGTTAATCTGTCCAAACGTCGGGGATTTGTTTTCCCAAGTAGCGAAATTTATGGTGGATCACGATCTGCCTGGGATTACGGCCCGCTCGGGGTTGAACTTAAAGAAAATGTTCGTCGTCAGTGGTGGAAGGCAGTAGTCCAATCCCGCGAAGACGTTGTTGGTATTGATTCTGCGGTTATTTTGGCACCTCAGGTTTGGGCCGCTTCTGGACACTTAGCAACCTTTACCGATCCGCTTACCGAATGCACCTCATGCCATAAGCGCTTTCGCGAAGATCATTTACTTGAAGAATTTGAAGAGCGAAAGGGTCGGGCACCTGAAGGTGGCCTTGCTGGAGTACCTTGCCCTAACTGTGGAACGAAGGGCGAATTCACTGAACCAAAAATGTTCAATGGAATGCTTTCAACAAATCTTGGTCCAGTAATCGATGAAAACTCATTGCACTACCTTCGCCCAGAAACTGCCCAAGGTATCTTCACAAACTATGCAAACGTGGCTGCCTCATCACGGAAAAAGCCGCCGTTTGGAATTGGCCAAACCGGAAAGTCTTTCCGAAACGAGATCACACCAGGAAATTTCATTTTTCGAACTCGCGAATTTGAACAGATGGAAATGGAATTCTTCGTACCACCAGGCACAGATGAGCAATGGCATGAGTACTGGCTGGAAGAGCGATGGAACTGGTATGTCGACCTAGGTCTTTCGACCGACAACTTGCGACGCTTCGAACATCCAAAAGAAAAACTTTCACATTACTCCAAGCGGACCACCGACATTGAGTATCGATTCCAATTTGGTGGCAGTGAATTTGCTGAACTAGAAGGTATTGCGAACCGAACTGACTTTGACTTGAAGGCTCACATGGAAGCCTCCGGCAAAGACTTGTCATTCTTTGATCAAGAATCTGGCGAGAAGTATGTGCCATACGTGATTGAACCTGCCGCAGGTTTAACTCGCGCCGTTCTGGCATTCATGCTCGAGGCCTATGACGAAGACGAAGCTCCTAACACCAAGGGTGGCGTCGATAAGCGAGTAGTTATGCGCTTTGATAAGCGGCTAGCTCCAGTCAAGGCTGCGATTCTGCCGTTGTCGCGTAATGTGGATTTAAGCCCTAAAGCGAAGGACTTGGCAACAGAGTTACGCAAGAACTGGAATATCGAATTTGATGATGCCGGCGCAATTGGACGGCGTTACCGTCGTCAGGATGAAATCGGAACTCCATATTGCATAACAGTCGACTTTGAAACTCTCGAAGATAATGCGGTAACAATTCGTGATCGAGACACTATGGAGCAAGAACGAGTCGTACTTGATTCAGTTGTGTCTTGGTTAGGTTCTCGCCTCATCGGCTGCTGATGTTTGCAGATTTATTAGCCACTGATCCGGTCATCGAACTTGCGCCAATGGCGGGAGTTACGAACCGGGCTTTTCGCAGGGTCTGTCGTGAAGCGTCCACACAGATTAGACATTCTGCTGGCCAAGTTGACCTTGATCACACGGTTTATGTTGCAGAGATGACGACTTCGCAGGCTTTGTTGATGCGTCATCCTGAAACTCTTGATCTAGTGACTTTCGATTCCGACGAAAAAACCCGAAGTGCGCAGCTCTATGGCGTTGATCCAGAAATTGTTGGAGCAGCAGTAAAGATGATGGTCGATGAAGACATGGCCGATCATGTTGATTTGAATTTTGGCTGCCCAGTTCCAAAAGTAACTCGCAAGGGTGGTGGCAGCGCATTACCTTGGAAGCGTGACTTGTTCGCCAGCATCGTTAATGCAGCAGTAAAGAATGCCCAAGGCAAAGTTCCTGTAACTGTGAAAATGCGAGTTGGTATTGATGCTGATCACATCACTTATCTGGATGCCGGAAAGATTGCCTCACAAGCAGGCGTGACCTGGGTAGCGCTCCATGGCAGAACTGCAGCGCAGTACTACGGCGGCAAAGCGGACTGGACAACAATCGCGCGGTTAGTTGAACATATTCCGAATACCCCAGTGCTAGGCAACGGTGATATTTGGTCCGCGTCTGACGCGCAGCGAATGCTAGACGAGACAGGCGCTCGTGGCGTAGTAGTTGGACGAGGATGCCTTGGCCGGCCATGGCTGTTTGGTCAGATTCGCGCATCGTTTGCAGGCGAGTCAGTTCCGAGTGAACCAAGTGCTGGCGTCATTGTTGATTTAATGCGACGTCATGCTGATCTACTTGTGGAGATGCATGGCGACGAATTCCGCGGGTGTCAGGAAATGCGAAAGCACATGGCTTGGTACTTAAAAGGCGTGGTTGCTGGCAGCGAAACTCGTGGCGCATTGTCACTGATTTCCAGCCTGGCCGAATTCGATGAATTGTTAAGTGGAATCAATCGAGATCAACTTCTTGACGAAGAACTTGCCAAGCTTCCACGTGGCAGGACGACGCCTGATCGCAAAGTTAACCTGCCTGATGGCTGGCTAAACTCGCAAAGTATGTCGCAAACCGAAGTAGAAACCGTTCGTGAAGCTGAGCTAGCAGTCAGTGGTGGATAAATGCTAGGCAACTATTCCGACTTTGATTCCCAGCGTTGGGTTAATGAACCCAACAAAAGTGTGGAGCGCACTGAGTTCGCACGCGATCGCGCCAGAGTCATGCACAGTTCGGCGCTACGAAGGCTGGGCGTAAAGACTCAAGTGATGGAAGCAGGGCAAGAGGACTTTCCAAGAACTCGGCTAACGCATTCTCTTGAAGTTGCTCAAGTTGGCCGCGAACTGGGCGCAGCACTTGGTTGCGATCCGGATTTGGTTGACACTGCTTGCCTTTCACATGACTTGGGACACCCACCATTTGGTCACAATGGCGAAACTGCGCTTAATGAACTTGCAAAAGACATAGGTGGCTTTGAAGGAAACGCCCAATCCTTTCGCTTACTTACTCGGTTAGAACCGAAAGCAGTTAGCCCAGCATCCGGACCACGCCCAGGCCAAACCATCGGGCTTAACTTAACTCGGGCATCGTTGGATGCAGCATCGAAGTATCCGTGGACTAAGCAACTAGGCGAAGTTAAATTCGGCGTGTATGAAGATGATGCAGATGTTTTTACCTGGGTTCGTGAAGGTATTGCCGGAACTACTTCATGCTTTGAGGCGCAAGTCATGGACTGGTCTGATGACGTTTCTTATTGTGTTCATGATGTTGAGGATGCAGTTTTTGCTGGACACGTGAATATCGATATCTTGAAGTCAAGTACTGGCCGCAGCGAAGTAGTTGAGGTTGCCCAGAAATGGTATGGATCCGATTTTGCAAAGGCAGAGCTTGATGCTGCCTTGATTCGAGTTAGCTCACTACCAAGTTGGCCAGCTTCTTTTGATGGAACCATGCGCTCGTTAGCAGAACTAAAGAATCTCACCAGTACTTTGATCGGCCGTTTTTGTATTGCTGCCCAGCAGGCCACACAGGCGCAGTATGGTAACCATGCACTGACTAGATATGACGCCTCGTTAGTGGTTCCAGATGAGGCTCGATACGAAGTAACTGCACTTAAGGCATTGGCTGCAACATTTGTGATGAACCGAGCCGGTGCTGATGAGATGTACGCCAGGCAACGTCAGCAAATCAAAGACTTAGTCGAGTTCTTAAACCAAGACCCAGAATTGAGTCTGGATCGCTTTCACGCAAATCTCTGGCTAGAGGCAAGTTCTGCCAATGCAAAATTCCGCGTAGTTATTGACCAGGTGGCGGCCCTCACAGACGTCAGCCTTGTGCAGTGGCACCAACGTTGCTGCACGTAAAGTAGGGGACGTGGCAGGAAAAATTCGCGAAGAGGACGTAACCTCA
>Ga0214917_10001613_pt1 | contig 28831 bp, 28 predicted proteins | sample LL_1208_BB_MetaG_FD_177983 | JGI IMG/M metagenome (GOLD analysis project Ga0214917, IMG submission 177983) | Freshwater microbial communities from Lake Lanier, Atlanta, Georgia, United States - LL_1208_BB | ecosystem: Environmental > Aquatic > Freshwater > Lake | place: USA: Georgia | collected... | reverse complement strand
GCAATAACAATCGCATATTTTCTGCATATTTAGCAACTTTCATTAAAAGAAGTGCGGTTTTCTTCTTTTCGCTATTATTATCATCTGCTAAACGAATATTGTGAACTTCGTCTATTATGATAAGTCTATTGTTGAAAATCTTTTTAATTTTTCTGATTTCCATTTTTCGGAGTGCTTCGCCAGTGAGTTCTCCTCCTTCATTTTTGATTGAATTGGAAATATAATTTGCTAATTGTCCATATCCCATAAATAAATAATAATTGTTTATGATTCTTTTAATATGACTAATTACTTTATCGCGCGGTAAACCCTTCAATTGAGTTGGATTTACTTCATTAATAAGAGCATTGCCTATACATGATTCTATATTCCATAATCCAGTATCTACATTTGAATTGCGAATCAATTCCAATTTACGTTCATCAAATAATTGCAAACGAAAGTTGGATTGTACATTCGGAGACGCGACCACTATAATACGTTGTTTAATACCAATTTGTTTCATATATGACCGCATTTCCTCTGCAATACCAATTGCACTGCATGTTTTTCCACTGCCCAGTGCATTAAACAATAATAAACTGTTATAGGGGGTTTGAAATGACATGAAATTTTTCACAAATAATTGATGAGGCATGAGTTCAAATTTTGCATTGCACATAATGTTTGCCTGTTTTTTAATATCGTGAATTGTTCCATCATATTTAGTGTCATTGAATTCTTTACGTTTAGCAATTTTAATATTGAAATTTGGGTCATTCAATTCTGGATATAAAAAATCATAATCAGTATTGGTTGCATTGTAATCATATTCCAGTTTCTCTTTTTTCAATAAATAATCATTTGAATCTTTATTCAGACCACTAATTGATGAATCAATATTAATTAATGTATCAGCCGCTTGCTCTGCTGGTTCTTCAATATTTTCATTTTCTAATGGATTTTGAATTTCAATAACAGATTTTCGCGGGAATGATTTTTGAATAGGGGTCTTACTTGGACGTTCTGGCAATTCTATTGGTGGTGATTTTTTAGTAACTCGTTGATTAATCGGTTCACAAATTCCCGTTTTTGGATTTTTTCTGGTTCCGTTAGGACATCTTTTATCTTTATTCGATTTTCCTTTTGCGGTTTTAGAAATTTCTTCAACAACTTTTTCAGTAGCGATGGCCGAGAACATGGGAGGCGCGTTCATTTCTTCAACAACTTTTTCAGTTGCGACGGTTGAGAACATGGGAGGTGCATTCATTTCTTCAATACTTGGGATATTTGACGTATTTGTTATAGGAGGTTGTGGTGGTACATTAAAATCACTTGTATCTTCTACTATATCAAGCGGTTGTTGAATAATAGAGGGATTTATTTGAGAGTCAGAATTAACCGGTATTGGGTCGCAATTACCGGTCTTTCTATTTTTTCTGGTACCATTAGGACATCTTTTTTCTTTCTGCTTTTTAGATTTTGTATCTTTTGTATCTAAATCCATAATATATACTCTTAAAATAACAGTATATATTTTATACAATACAAAAACCTTATTTATCCATTATAAATCTTGTATTTTTTAATAGCATTGTGTATATTTGTAATCAATCTAATTTTTTCTAAATTATATGTTCGCATAGACGAAACACATTCTTCGTAATTTTTCCACATCATTTGACTTACTTCATCAATTTGGTAATTTGTTACTGCTTCGGTATGTTCATAGTTCATGTACATCAAATAATATTTATGCTTGTAAGATTTATAATTAGACCCTGTAAATATCTCTTCAAATGGTAATATATTATGCACATTTTTTAATTTTTTTGCTGGGTATCCAGTCTCTTCCGAAAACTCTCTTAACGCACATTCGTAATCAGTTTCTTGATAATTACGACGTCCTTTTGGAAATCCCCATTCAGGTTCATCCCATGAAGTATAATATTTCTTACTTTCCTCGATTAATTGTGTCATATTGTAAAACCCCAATTTTGTATACACTCCGTCTTTTAATAAATTGAATTTTTCTTTTGAACTAACTTCTTCTGATTTGTATTGGTTTAATACAGATGAACTTGTACCCCATAATTCTAACCATAAACTATCAAAATCATTTTCTAATAATTTCTGTTTTTCTTCGACTGTCATTTGCATTACCATGTTCATTATATAATATTATTATAAGCCGAATATTTACCCCGCATAAAATCAATATATCCTAATGTATCTTTCCGACGTATCATTAAATATTGCGGAATATCATTTTTTATACGAAATACTATTATACCAAAGCTGGTTATAGGCGTTTTGCATTGATGATATAAATGACCATATTTTCCGCAATTATTACAATAATTATCTATATTATTCATTATTCGTGGTTTCTCTATGATTATATTCCAATGTTTCTATATAGTTTTCATTTCCGAATATGTTATTTGAACCAGAAGTTTGGGGACCCCATTATTGGTTTTTTTTACATACAATAGCGCATTCATATCCATTAACTCCAAATAAAGTAACGAAACGAAAATATTATGATTTTATTCAAAACTTGCCATTGTTTATACCCAATTCCGATATAGGAAATAAGTTTAGTAATTTATTGGATAAATATCCAGTTTCTCCATATTTAGATAATCGCGATTCTTTTATTCGCTGGATGTTTTTTATACATAATAAAGTAAATGCTATATTGGGTAAGGAACAATTATTATTTGAAGAAGCGTATGATAAATATTATTCTGCATATAAACCAAAACAAATATCTTTAGCTGAAAGATTTCATATTCATAAACATTATATCCACTTTGCTATTATATTAATCTGTTTATTTCTGATATATATGTATTACGACAGATAAATGAAACGATAGACAAGTGTAGCGACGGATAAAATTCTTGACCTAATATATAAAATATATATGAGAATAGAAATAATATTAATATTAATAACCGGATTTATTGTTGCAAACATATACACTGATGGAAAATATTTGAAAATGGCATTATCATGGAAAAAATATTATCAAATGGCGGGCGTTGTATTTGCAGCTTTCGTAATATACATATTAATCAAAAAAAATCCATTGTATGCAAAAAATATATTAATGACTTCCAATGAATATTTGAAATATATGCCAGTTGATAGGAATGCTACCAAATTTATATCTCCTATTTTGGATTTTACTACGAAACAAACATTTGCCAACGACCAATATAATGACTATGCTCATCCATTTATGGAAATGCCAGCTCGCCATAGTTATCAAGAATCAAAGGTAATGAATTCGGGGGGTAAGACTACAAAACGGTCAGTTAGTGAAACGAAAAAGAAATTCGTAGCTGCTAGACAAAATTGGCGATGCGGAAGATGCACTAAACAATTACCGGCTTGGTTTGAAGTTGACCACAAAACCCGGTTAGAACACGGAGGAAGTAATCACGTAGATAATTTAGAAGCTTTATGTAGAGATTGTCATGGAGAAAAAACCGCCATAGAAAATCTATAATATTGTAATATTGTAATATTGTAACGTAAACAAAATATTATTCTATATTATAACAAATAAATGAAGAAAAAGATGACTAAATCGGAACTAACAGCAGCTATTGTTGTACCGATTTTGGCAATTTTATTAATTATTATTCTTACTTTTGGCAAATCGTTAAGCGGGTTTTTTGATTGGTTACCATTTTTATTTAAATTATTTACAACACCAAGTACATCCACTGGCCCAGTTATTTCAACGAATCAATTCAACATAATGGATTTTGTTAAGAATAATTTGAACATCATTATTATGTTTATATCAACTGTAATAACGGTAACTTTTATAGGATTATTATTAATTAAAAAAATGAAAATAGACATTGCATTACCTGTCATATTAACTTTTGGAATACTAGGATTATTAGCAAGTCCTCCATTTTTTGAAATGATAAAATATATATTCAATGGAAGTATGGAAAATTTGGACGGATTTGATATTAAAGATGTATTTCAAAAAGATTTGATGAATACGATACCTATGTTTATTTTTGTGGTATTAATATCAGTCGTCATTTATTATGCAAATACCGACTCAACTGCTCTTACAACTAGTGCATATAAATATGCTTTTGTTATATTTATTCCTTTTCTACTTTTGATGGCATATAATTTATCAACCAAATCACCAGAGTATTCATTTATAGGATTATTTGCATTATGTATAATTATGGTTATCGGCATATATCTATGGATGTCTATGAATAAAACGTCTATGTATATGTTTTCATTATTTTCAACATATTTATTGATACCACTTATTGTTTTGGTCGGAGTTGCTATTTTGTACAAAATGATAATGGAATATATAACGAATTTAACCGGAGTTAGTGGTTTCATTTCAGACCTCATATTTTTCATACCTTGTTTATTGATAGATTTATTGGAATATATTAAACAACAATTCAATATTACACCAAATTCTGTATACATTCTATTTGTAATCGAAATTTTATTAGTATTATTGTATATTTTTCTGCCAAAAATAGTATCAAAATCAATAAAAACAAAAAGCACGATTTTGTTGAATAACCCAACATTTTTAAGTAAAGAAAAATTAATAGCTACTAGTAAAATCGGGTTACTGGAAAATAAAAATTCACTCGATCAAATAACAAATACCATGAATTATAGAACAAATTATTCTATTTCATTTTGGACAATGATAAATACTCATTCTAATGCAAACATTTCATATGTAAATAAAAATAATATATTGAAATATGGACACATTGATTCCGTGAATAATCGTAATTATAAACCATATGTATCTTATGTAATTGATAAAACCGGAGATAATTACATATTCCAATTTTCAAATACAGATGATTCTATTTATAAGATATCATTGCCAACGCAAAAATGGCATAATTTTGTTTTTAATTATAATAATTCCCGTGTCGACCTTTTTATTAATGGTAAATTAGAAAAAACATATGAATTTAGCAATAATTTACCAGTTTATTCATCCGCAGATGAAATTATTGTTGGAAATGAAAATGGATTAGATGGCGCAATTTGCAATGTGCAATATTTTACAGTACCGCTTACAAATACGGATATTGCCAATTTATATAATTTATATATGATGAAAAACCCACCGGTTGAATAGAATATCCTTTGGTTGAATAGAATTTGTATATTTCATTACATAATAAAATATACCAATAAAATATAATAAAAAAATGAGTCCAGTCGCAATAATTTTAGGGATTGTTATTATAATTTTGATATATGTTTTATACAAATATTTCACCACAAGCACATCTACATTAGGTGCATTAATTGACCTTTCAACTACTTCACCTTCTACCCCATTTACAAAAAGCGAAGATATAGTTAATTCCACGTCACCACGATATGCATACGCTGTATGGATATACATTGATAGTTGGGATTCGAACCAAAAAAAAGATATATTTTATAGAAATAAAGTAGCAGCATCGGTTTCTACCCCAGAGCATTCTGACATTCGTTTATATTTAGACCAATTTTCACCTACTTTGAAATGTGAATTTTATACAAATATTTCACAAACACAACCAACTGAAACAATCACGATTACAAATAATTTTCCTGTTCAAAAATGGGTATATGTAATTATCAGCGTTGACAATAAAATAGTAGATTGTTATATTGACGGGAAATTAGTAACATCACAACAACTTCAAAATCAACCAAATACAAGTAATACTCCTATCCATGTAGGAAAATTCAATGCACATTTAGCGAAATTTCAAAGAATGACTTCACCAGTTGACCCACAGACTGCTTGGTCAAATTACATGGCTGGAAATGGAGGAAACAGTTTAAGAAAAATGTTCAGTTCTTATGGTGTAGATGTAAGTTTCAAAAAAGATAATGTAGAGCAACAAAAATTTAGTATTATCTAATTTTTGGAAAATTAATTTAGTTATAATTATATATAATTATAAATAAATATGAATAATGTTCAAGCACCAAGTCAAACGATTGCAAGACAAATTGAAAATATAAATATTCCAGAAACTCTGAATCCAGCCAATATACAAGAGAATTTAAATCAAAGTATTGCAACTGTTTCCAACAATATCGAATCTGTAAAAGAAACCGTCGGTAATACCCTGAATGAATTTTCATCAACTAACGCAGTTAACGCAAGCACCGAATTTTTAGAATCAAATAGCATCATTGCAAAGTTCGCATTTTTAATTTTAGTTTTGATTGTTTTTATGTTTATATTAAATTTAGGTATGATGTTAATTGGTTATTTTACACAACCAAGCAATAATCCATATTTAGTAAAAGGTACTATCAATGGAAATGAATCGGGTACTATATCGCAAGACCCAAAAAATACCAATTCAATTATTATTAAAAGGTCAAACAATCAAAACAAAGGTATTGAACTAACGTGGTCTGCATGGTTATTAATTTCTGCGATACCAAGTGATGACAACTATCATCACATTTTTAGTAAAGGTGATTTAACAAAAAATACTAACGGTATTTATAATATTAATGGACCCGGAATGTATTTAGTAAAAGATAAAGATAGTTCCACAAAAGCCAATTTAAGAATTGTTATGGACACGGTTGTATCTGAAACACCTAACGCGAATACATTTGTACCGAATACTTACGTCGATGTTAAAAATATTCCATTAAATAAATGGTTTAATGTCACATTTCGCATTGAAAACAAAATAATGGACGTTTATGTAAATGGTACTATTTCTAATCGTTTAATATTTACTAATGTTCCATTACAAAACTACAATGATATACATTTGTGTAATGATGGAGGATTTACTGGAAAAATGTCTAATTTAAGATATTTCAATTATTCTCTCAACATTTTTGAAATTAATACTTTGGTATTGGGAGGTCCTAATTTGAAACCTGGCCAAATTTCTGCAAATATAAATAATGTATCTGACCCTACATTTTCATATATATCAAGTATGTGGTATACACCAAATAGATATATGTAAATAATTTTGTTTTGTATTGTATAATATATATAATACAAAAATGACAGACCCTAACTGTATTACTAATGAAAGAATATTCAATCAACGTAGAAAAATGCAGTTATTGAACATGCCTCCCACGCGATACACCCCGGTTTCACCCTATCCGACATTTACGCAATTTCAATTGAATATGAGAAGAAAAGTCGAAATATTGAAATATTCTGCAAGCAATACAAATTCAAAAACAAACAATTTTACTAAATCAGAAAGATGGAAACAACTGGTTAGCGGTAATTATCAACGGAGAACAATTCCGCAATATGATATAACTAAATCTACTAATAATAACAATCTAATCGATTGTTCCGGAAATGATTCAATTCCAATGCCAACATCTGCGTCCGGGGTACCGGGACCAACTATCTATTTATATGAGGACCCAACTGTTCCTCTATATAATTACAATGTGGTGCGTTCCTATTCTATATTAGATGATAAGAATGAAGCAAAATGGAACACCAACGCATACAATGATATTACATTCAAAAGTGGCAATGAAAATTTATTAACATTGTTAGGAATTCGTCAATATATAGAACGACCTATACACAAATTTAATATTCAAACTTCTGTTGGTATATATGTTTCTGGTATTGTCAATACAATTAATTATTCATCACCTATATCATTTTCTATTATTGACATCAAATGCAATGTATATTATAATGGCGCATTGATAACATCACCTGTCGTTACTTATGATGGATTGTTAACACAATTAATTTTGAATATTAGCGGTTCGCAATCGGGGCAATTCAATGCCACATTACATGTAGGAAATATAATAATTGATAATTACACTGATAAATTTACATTAAATACTGTTAATAATATGGTATATGATATTAAATTGATTTTTACTGTTCGACAAAATCCCGTTTCTGAATCCTCATTTACTATTACAAATCTTGGTGCTTTTTGCAATTTATCACAAAGCAATTTAAACAATACAAACAATTGTGTCATTACCGGAACGCAATCTACGTCGCCAAATATAGGGTTTACTATAAATGGCGTCTAGTCACACAAACCGTTATACAAGAGTAGATAAATTGAATTCCAATTCTTCCAAATAATTAATCACTGAATAAATAAAGAATTCGGTGTTTTTCATTAACTCGTTCAATTGATTGCCATCATAATTGGATAAAGTCAATAACGTCTCATCTACAATTGTTTTTTTATTTTCATTTTCATGTATCTTGTAATAATTGTCTTTATAAATTATGAAAAATTTTTCAATAATTTTTTTAATATTATATACAACGGAATCATATATTGATTGATAAAACTCATTAAAATCAAAATATGAAACGGAACCTCCTTCGTTTTTTTTATGAAAAATGATACCATTCTTCATTTCATAATCGACGAGATTTGATATTGAACTTCTGACAAAATGTATTTTATCAGAAATCCATTCAAATTTTTTTATAATATCACGTGTTATGTAACATGTATTTCCGTTAGAATCTTCAATTTCTCGTATACATCTATATTTTTCATGTAGTTCTGTATATTCGAGTGAATACTCTGGTGATTTTGTGGGAACTAGACTTGGTGGGTTTTTATAATTTTTTTTATAAAAGTCTACTGTTTTAAATTCAATTTCAAGCGTTTTTGATAAATAGTCGGGTAGTGTTGGCTCGTAATATGAACCGCCACGAACGTAAAAAATGCCATATTGTAACATATATTTTTTTACATAATAATCCAATAACGACAAGTCTTTTGTATGACATATCATGTCGATTATTGCAATTGGTTTGTGTAATTTGGCAATTTCATACATTTGTTCACATTCATTTTTTACGTCTGTTATATCGGTTTTTAAAGATGCATGTAATAATATGTATTCATCTTCTAACATAACGGAGTATATAAAAAAACATTCGTCATTGTCCATAATTTACCTGAAATAAATATACAAGTATACAATCCAAATATTTATGTTTATTTTTAAATATATATTTTTATACGATTGTTGCAATCGGAACGTCATACAGTGTATCTTCTTCCGTATCGTTATATTTAGCATCTACGATTGGTACATTTTTTATTTGTAAATTCATATCTGGCGTAACCAAAGTATTTGGAATTTCGGTTGTTTCTGTTGTTGAAATTTTTCTTGGCTGATAACAAAATAATGGATAAATAGCCAAGAATAAACATCGTAAACATATAACTATTCCTAATGATATACCAATGACAATTAATAAATCATTAGTGAAACCATTCATCATTGAAAATTTTATTATTTGTATATTTGTATATTTGTATATTTGTAAAAATGCAACAATATATCAATTTTATGTAGCAAAAAATACAAAAATACAAAAAATTGATACATTTTTGTTATTTTGATAATATGTAAAAGACATGATAATATTATTTGTGGTTGTTTATGTAAGTCTGTACATAGGATTATCAAGAATAATTCCACCATTAGCAAATCCTTTACTTATATTATTATATATTATTACCTTGAAACTACCTGTAAAAAGACAATATTTTACAGCTATGTCATCAACCAATTATATGCCAAAAATACCAAATACATTACTTCATATTCCGAATTTAGTAAAAGGTTACGTTACTAAACGACCATCCAAACACATAAAATCTCCATATGTTGCTGACATAGTTGTTTGTGATACAAATCAAGAAGTAATTGCACATACAGCTGCGCTCGGATGTTGCGGTTTAGCTGACATGGGTGCACAAGTTATCATGACTATCACACCTGAATCGAAAAGTGGAAAAAATAAACAAAAATGCAGTCATCGTATTTATTTGTCGATTCTAAATGATACAAGAAGTTCAAAAAACGAAAACAGCGAAAACAAAGTTATTATTGGAATTAATCCGAAAATAGCAGAATCCTTGGTTGAAAATGCATTGAAACAAAATATGTTACTAAATCTACAAAATATCAAATCATACAAAAGAGAAACTACTATTTATCTGGAAAATCAAATTGATTCGCGATTTGATTTTACTGGAATTGATGAAAATGGAAACCCATTCATCATGGAAGTCAAAAATGTTCCATTGGCTGATTATGAAGATTTACCACTACATGAACGCGGTAAACAAGATTTTTCTGAACGCGATTGGAATTCTAAAATAGCATATTTCCCCGATGGATATAGAAAAAAAATCACCGATACAATTAGTCCACGCGCACTAAAACATATTTGTGAATTGAAAAAAATAAAGGAAATGTCTAAAACACGTTGTATAATATGCTTTGTTATACAACGTGATGATGTGAATCGATTTCAAGCGTCGGTAGTAGACCCAGAATATAGAAATGCTTTCAAAACCGCAGTTGATGCAGGGGTAGAAGTATTTACTCTCGTCATAAAATGGCATGAAAATGGCGTCGCTGAATTGGTAAAACAAAACTTGCCTATTTATTTTGAGTAAGTGTTGGATTTAGACACATTTTTTGGGAAGGAAATACTTGTCCAGATAAACATCTGTCATGTTGATTCACTTCAATGCATCCTCTTTTTCCTTGATATTCACCGACTAAACACCATGTTTGTTTACTGGAAGAAATAGGTCTTTGAATAGGATTTTCGCTGCTATCTGCACTAGGCTCTCCTAATGAAAGTGTTCCTTTATTTAATGCACTGTCTAAACTATATTTAGTATTTTCGTTGACATTTGGATTGCTTGCATCTCGTAATATATTTCCGACTGATTGTATAGAACCTTCTGCAATATCAATACCAGCCTTGGCTGTATCAGATACTACGTCAGCAGTTTTATTAATAACAGTTCCAGTCGTGTACCCAAATATAGATAATATTTGAGATACCATAGGTCCAAAAATTTGGACAAAACTTTGAAAGATATTTCCCAATATTGCAAGGATATTTATTCCTAAAAAGGAAAAAATCAATAATACGACTAATATTATTATTATAATATTGTAATTATTATTGCTAAACATTGAATTACTACTTTCTGGAAAAGTCGGTTTTAATGCATCCATATTTGTTTGAACAGAATTCATTTACTATACAATTATAATATATATTTGTAGAATATTTCGTTCATATATAATTTAAAAATTATAATTGGATATTAAAATGAGCATTTTTAATTTTATAGAGACCTTCTTTTTTATAAGTTTAGGAATAACTTTTGTATTAATTTCTTTGCTAGTATATCATTTTAGACAGCGAATTATTGTATTAGAAAGCAAAAACGATACCATGTTTGAAATCATCAACAATATTGTTAAAGAAGTTACCAACGTTCGCAATTCGATTTTGTACATGAATCCTTCACAAATGGATTTAATGCAACATGCTAATTTGATGCAACAACATTTTGCAGAAAATTTTGACGATACAGAGTCAAGACAACGACCAATTGAACATTATATTGTAGAACAAGACGAAGATGATAATGATAATGATGAGGATGAGGATGAGGATGAGGATGAGGATGAGGATGACGATGAGGATGAGGATGAGGATGAGGATGAGGATGAGGATGACGATGACGATGAGGATGAAGACGAAGATGATGAAGATGAGGACAATACAGAACCACAAAAAATAGTAGTATCACTTGAACCAGATGAACAACCAGTTAAAATTGTCAATGTGAATGTAAATATTAAATCAACCAATCTAGATATTGAAGAAATAAATGATTTAGCAACAGATGAAATAGCTTCTATTGAAGAAGAACCAATTGGAGATATTGACATTAATGCTGACCCAGTCATTGTTCATAAAATTTTAGATGAAATTGTCAATAATGTCGATTCAGAAATAACTGTTGAAGAAAGTAAATCCAAAGATGTATATAGAAACATGAATACAAACCAATTAAAACAACTAGTTATTACAAAAGGATTGAGCACAAATCCAAGCAAATTAAAAAAAAATGAATTGATTCAATTATTAGAAAATGTTGATTTATAATGACAACATAAAATATATTATATATTTAGGATATATATAATATGTTCTCTTTATTCGGTGAAAATTTAAATAATGCTTATCCATCCAACAGAGAAGTCGTTCCAGAATCATCACTTGGATATCATGCAAACAATCAATATGATAATTTCCCTCCATTAATGAGTGATGGTCGTGCATTGGTTGCATCATGGCAACCAGAAGCTCTTGCAAATAAACAATTAATTAATGAAAATGGAATCACCTCCAACTGGCAATACCGCAGATATTTGACACAAAATGCTACAAAAATCATGAAAACCAATTTTAGAGAATCTGCAAATGATGTAGGATATATTAAACTTGATGATAAACAAGAATCTTCATCCGGTGGTCCTTTTTCTTTCAAATCATTTTTAGATGATTCAAAACCAACCGGATACAAAACCAGTGATTTAAAGAATTTATATTTGTCAAGAGAACAATTAAATGCTCGCAAGGTTTCCCCAGCAATTACGCAAGAACAATTATTAATGAATTCTGCATCTCAAAAGAAATAAAAATAAATGGTTTCTTGAAAAATAAATATAAACAATTATTTTGCATATATTTATTTGAGCATTTGAGAACATGAAAATTATTAGTTTTGATATTGGTATTAAAAATTTAGCATATTGTATTTTCAATATTGAGAACCCAGGTTCTCCAATTATCATAGAAAACTGGAATGTTCTCAATTTATTAGATGATAAACCAGATGTAGCTACGTGCAATTGTCACTTAGTAAACAAAAAGAAATCATCCGCACCTGCACCTATATGTGGAAAAAAAGCGAAATTTGTTAAAACTGAAAAATACTATTGTGAAAAACATGCAAAATTAAGTGGGTTTTTTCTACCAAACAAAGAATCTTCATCATCTTCATTAAAAAAAATGAAAATAGAAGAACTCAAAGATTTAGGAAATAAGTATGGTGCATTTTTACCGGATAATTTAGGAACTATTTCTTTTACTCCACCTGAACAAATTGCGATTCCAACTACGAAAAAAGGTTGTTTAGAGAAAATGTTGGCATTTTTTGATAAAAAGACGCTGGAAATCATTAAACCACCAAAAAACAAAACCGCCAATGATACTGATTTAGTATGTATTGGAAAGAACATGAAAAAGTTATTAGATGAAATACCGGGAATTGAACAAATAACCCATGTTATTATTGAGAACCAAATATCAACCATTGCAAATCGCATGAAAACAATACAAGGAATGTGCGCACAATACTTTATTATGAAATGTTCTCAAAATGTTGTTGTAGAATTCATTTCATCCATCAATAAATTAAAAGATTTCAAAGACAAAACTGTTTTAGACAATGATGATTCAAAGGCAGCATATAAACAACATAAAAAAGACGGCATTACTTTTTGTAAACAATTTATCGACGCCAATACACAATTTTCTCAATGGGAACATTGTTTAGAAACAACGAAAAAAGATGATTTAGCAGATTCTTTTTTACAAGGAATTTGGTATTTAAAAAACCGAAATATAATTACTTATGCGGAGAACTTAAAAATAAATAGTGTATATTTATCATAAATATAAGATGGAAGAGATTAATCTCGGATTAAGTGATTTAGAACCAATTTCATTGAGTTTCAATGACGATTTTTCTGGTCCACCACCAACTCCATCTGTCAGTTTTGGAACCGGAATTGAATTACTTATGAATGATAAAAAGAAATCGTCTTCATCAAGTGTAAATATTGATTTAGGCGAATTAGATAGAATCGAAGATGAATTGAATGAATTAACTGATAAAGCTTCTTCATCCAGTGAAACCAAAACATTAAGTGGATTTGCAAGTAATTTATTTGGGTTTGGAAATACAACCCAGAGTACATCAGCAAATGAAAGAAGCGATTCTAAATTAGGTTCAGCTACTGCTGAAAGCATTGGCGGTAAAAGTTCAACATGGGACGGTTTTTCAAAAGTGAATGATATTCCTATGGATAAATCAGGGGGGTCCGCTAGAATGACCGACCGCGAAAAACGTCGTAAGAAACGTGCTATGATTAAGAAATTAGAAGAGTGGTATGAAAAAGGTTTAATAAAACACATTACCCATTTTAATTTGGATTCGCCATACGAAGAAGTTGAAGATGAATATGAAACTGCATTGGAAGACAAACGTAAAAAAGACAGTATTAAATTACAAGGTTGGTGGTTTATGACATTTGTCAATTCCGTTGAATATGCAAATGCAGCATTCAATCCATTTGATTTGAATTTAGATGGATGGGGTGAACAAGTATCCGAAGATATTGATAGTTATGAAGAAATATTTTCAGAATTACATGAAAAATACAAGGGAGGTAAAATGGCACCAGAGCTATCTCTTTTGTTGCGTCTCGGATTCAGTGCAGCTGTTGTGAATTTCACAAATAAAGCACTTTCGACTGCAACTCCTGGGTTCAATGATGTTATTCGTCAAAGTCCAGAATTAATGAAAGCATTTACGAATGCAACTGTGAACAGTATGAGTCAACAAAGTCCCGGGTTCGCTTTTGCAAACAATTTAATGCAAGAGCAAGCAAGTAAACCACGCGGTCCTCCACCACCAGCTCCGGTTGAAACCAAATCTATGCCTCCGCCTCAACGACCATCTATGCAATTCACTTCAAACCGTCCAGATATTAATGCAGGTAGAGGTGCCATGTTTAGAGAAGAAGGCGTAGATATGAATAATCAATTTGGCGATTTAAATCAAGAAGAATCAAGACAATCGCAACGTCCAGAAATGCGTGGACCACAAAATACCGATATTGATAATATTTTAGCCGGTTTAAAAACACGCACTGTCAATATTCATGAATCAGCTCCTACCCAAGAAGATGATAGTATGATTAGCATTTCCTCATTGAGAGATGCCCAAAATGCTACTATGCCAAAACGTACTCGTAGAAAACAACGTTCCGATAAAAATACTATTTCATTGGATATCTAATTTTTTTGATTGTATATATTATATTATTATAAAATATATACAATGAGTTTCAAAGAAGGCGATTATGTAAATGTTAAAAAAGGGAATATGAATGTAGTTGGAAAAATAACTGAAATAATCGATTTAGAAAATGCATCCACTGAAACATTAGAAAAAATAGGTTTTGAACCACATGAGGATATGAATTTTATTATAAACGAGCTTGGTAATTTTGCATATAAAGTAACATATGACCCTCCATATAAAACATATAGATTCAAGCATGATGATTATGTAGAATGGGCAAATAATAATGGTATTAATTTAAGACTATATCCATACCTTTATGTATTGAAAATGTCAAATCGGGAAAATAAATTAAAATCACATGAATTTATCAAAAAACATCATACAATTGAAGAAATAAACGAGGAATATTTATTTATTAACCAAATATCCAAATACAATAGAACCGAAGGTGGAAAATATAAAAAAACACGTCGTAATAAAAAAAGACATAATAAAACAAGAAAAAATAACAAAAAATAACAAAAAATAACAAAAAATAACAAAAAATAACAAAAAATAAAGATAATAAATATATTTATATTATAATATTCAATATACTATAAATAATCAATATGGATACAAAAGTAAAAAAAATTAGGTTTAATGAATTTTTATTGATAAGAACCATAGATTCTATCATTGATTTCAAAAAAGATTTATGGTGGAACGAATTTGATTATTATTTTTTCCAAAAATCCGCAACGCAAGAAATCAATGCAATAATGTACAAAAATAAATCCATTTCATGGAAAGATTCGATGAAGTTGTTATATCAACCAAGTGATGTAATTTTGTATAATAACCAAAAATGCATTATAATTTGATTTTTATTTTTTTTATTTGCTATTTTTTTCCAAAAAGATAGAATGAAACCCTATATTTAGAGAACAATTCAATGGAATATTTATGATATGTGAATTTTCCATATTGATTATCAACAAATATCCTTTTGAGAATTCGTCATATGAAAATGCAATAATATGAGGTATTCCATCAATTTCAATAATAACAGGTTCTCCACAAACAAACCGATTATTCAACATAATTGTTTTCATAATATTCAAATTTTCACATATTACAAAACCGTTTATAGAATTATTGTGTACATTTCGCAATACTACCTTGTTTTTGTATTTAATCGGGAAATCCAAATTATATTCGTCAAAAACTGCGTTTTTTTCAATACTTATATTCCGGGTTCTCTTATCAATCTCAATTTTTCTATATTTTCCATGAATATTTAGGTTTGTGAAATCTATAGTTTCATAAATAGGCGCATATATTGTAATCAAATCATCGCTTTCACTTACATCTGCATAATGAAATATGTAAAATCCTTCGCTACTATTGTATGTTTCAACTTTTTCAGTATCTTTATTGAGAACGTGTATAAATGTTCGTTTATTTGCATCAAGTTGGACTGGTATTTTTTTTAAACCTGACATGTTGATTATAAATGGCGAATCTGTTATTAAAATACATGAATTAAACTTTGCAAAATCATGAACAATCGGTAAATATTTTGTTTTTATGGTTGTTCTATTTTTTATTTTGAAATCGTCAAATAAAGTGTAATAATTCACCTGTTGTGTAGATATATGATATTCTATTGTATGTATCGTTTGTTCCTTTATATCATATTTTGAATGCCCCGAAATATAAATAATGTCATCCAAATCTACCTTTTTATCCATCCCAATTGTATTGTTCTCTAAATCTACGAAAATAGAGTATGGTAAATCTCTCTCAAAAAGTGCATATACATTTTTGTTTATATTAAGCAATGCAGTGTTCGCAACGCCCATTATATTTGGAAATAATTTCATCTTATTCATAATCATCATAAAAACCGTTGAAAACAGGTCCTTCGGTATTTTACCATATTTTTCTTCAAATCGGATTTTGTCTGTTTTAATAAAATGTTTCACAAAAGTCAAATTACCACCATTGAAAAATACACCTTGAATATTTCCGTCACCAGTAAATAAATCATACAATGATGTAATAGTTGTTATATTAATATCTGGACCAATCATTCCATAAAATCCATCTATTTTGTTGAGAACATATTGGTCATATTCTTGTATGTTATAGATGATTTGATGATTCATTTCTTTATCCACGATTTTATTCAATCTAAATGGCATTCCGTGAAATTTGGAATGAACCAACAAAAAAAACGAAATAAATAAAAATATCGAGAACATGTTTTCGGTTTTACTTAACTATATTTTTCTGTTTATTTGTTTTTTCTTTTATTGTATTTATTTTTACGTATACTTTTTGTACAATTCCAACATTTTCCTTTTTTGTTCATCGTAATCAACAATCGGCGTGTAATATCGCGTTTTGTGATATTTTGTGTCATTGCACATAATATACCACTTATGAATATCACGGGGTTCTACATTCGCCAATTCAGGTACCCATTTCTTAATGTAAATACAATCTTTATCAAATTTTGCTGATTGTATCCACGGATTCATATCCCTGAAATAGGGTTTCATATCTACACCGGTTCCAGATATAGCTTGCCAATTACCGTTGTTTGATGCGGGGTCATAATCCACTAATTTTTGCGCAAAATAGCGTTCTCCCAACCGCCAATCCAATAGCAATGTCTTTACCAAAAAATTGGCGACTATCATTCGTCCCCGATTATGCATATATCCAGTTTCGTTCAATTGTCGTATACATGCATCTACGACGGGAAACCCAGTTTGACCGTTTTTCCATGCATGGAAATCTGTTTCACTTGTTCTCCATTTTATTTTGCGATAAGATGGTTGGTAGGATTGACCGAGAACATCGGGATAACCATAGAGAACATGTGCATAAAATTCGCGCCAGATTAATTGCCTGATAATATCCGATTTTGCGCCAAATTTTTGTTTAAATGCATCATACACTTCTCGAACGGATATACAGCCGAATTTGATTGGTGCAGATAATCCACTTGTTGGATGAAATAAAAAATCATGTTCATTTGAATAATTCGCTTGTGTTATTAACGACCTTGCCAACGTCTGTTTAGCGCGACGTCTTCCCCCATTTACTGCAATGGTATCATTATTGTGGGTGAATTTTGAAAACGCGTCGCGCAATGTTATCGAGTTGTCTATTTCCAACGTAGTTTTCGATAGATTTGTGATGGTTCTCTTTATTGGTTTTTTTATTTCTATGTTGAGAACTTCTTCATAAAATGGTGTAAATTTCTTATAATAACCACCAGTTCCATTTAATACTGAGCCTGGTTCATATAAATAATAATCGGAACAAGGTATACATTTTATTTCACGTTTATTGCAATATTCAATTATTTCATTGTCACGTCGAATAGCATATGGGGAGTAATCTTTATTGAAAATAACGCAATCAATATTTAACATTTTTACTAATTCAGTGACGCATTTTTTATGTTCTCCATTCAATATTATAAGTTCTCCATTTTTAGACTGGATTGATTTTCTTAAATCTTCTAAACTTTCAATCATGAATTGTATTGCATTGTCTGAACGATAATGATTCGATTTACCAACTTGCTCTGGGGTAAATATAAAACATGTATAAACCCGTGTACATTGAGAACATGCTTCTAATAATCCAATATTATCGGTGATTCTGAAATCTCTGTGAAAAATAAACAATCCGTTTTGATATTTCATATACATTATATGAAGATGTTTTTACATATTTTTCCATACACAATCAAAAATAATTTATTAAATATACATAAATACAATCCATTAATATTAATAACCAAAGGGTGTTGTATGAGTGATTTAAGTACACATTTATTAAATATAATATCTATTGCATCAACCATTTTTACTAATATGATTGGATTTTTCGAAGAATTATTTTACATTGTGCATATATTAATTTTTGAATATTTGTCTGTTTTAGTAAATTACTCGGCAAATCAAGTTTTAGCATTATTTGATACAGATACTGAAAAAATAGGCATTAAACTATTTTTCGTAGTAAGTAAAAAATACACAGAAATTAAATACGGCGTATTAAATGTATATGAAAAAAATCCTACTGTGAAAATGATTGTAGATACTATATATAAGATTTCGACAGAAATTTATAAAAAATTAAACGGGGTTAAAAGTGAGCCATTTGTTCCATTGTGGATAAGTGTTTTTATCCTAAGAAAAAATTTGAATAACGAGGAGGAATATACAGTCGTAGAAAATTCTGTAAACGAAGTTTTATTAAAAAAATACAAATCAGTTATTGAAGAAACCGCAAGTGAATTTGCGAACATTGATGTATTATACACTTTCAAAACACCGGCATATATTTTATGTAATCTGACAAATAAATTTGAAAAAGAAGATGCCAAGTACATTGTCGAAAAATCCGATGTCAAATTTTTGAGTATAGAATATATAAATCCTGATATGAAAGAAGCGATTAGTTTGACATTAAACAAAGACTTATTTCAAATAGGAAATGAAATTTTATCAAAAGCATTTGTATTACGATATCTCCAATATCAAACGCAATATTATGTATATGCCAATGATTATACTATTACAGTAATTGATGATAAGGTCAACCAATTTACGTTGAATAGTAAACAATATATTATATTAGATAAAAATGATTACAAAATTATTACAAAAGAAGAATAAACCTTTTGGATGAAAATGAGAAAAAGAAGAAAAAAGAAGAAAAAAGAAGAAAAAATAAAAACGACATAAAGATTTTATATTTAGTATTATATAGTATTCAAATGAATACGTTTGATTTACAAACTGAATCTGTAAATCAAATTTTGGATGTTCGTGAAGAAACATGTAATATTCCGGAAACACAGCAGCATAAACTGCTTGGTAAATGGAATTTGTATTACCATTTACCACACGACAAAAATTGGGATTTAGCCAGCTATAAAATAATAATGAACAATATAGATAGTCTTGAAAAATTGATAGCTATAAATGAAAACGTCTCGGAACAAATAGTAAAATATTGTATGTTATTTGTAATGCGAGATGGTATTACGCCCATGTGGGAAGACCCGAGTAATAGAAATGGAGGGTGTTTTTCTTTTAAAGTGTTAAACAAACAAGTATATAGTGTTTGGAAATCCCTTTTTTATGCTATGTGTGGAGAAACTTTGTTTAAAAACAAGGCATATCATAAATTAGTAAACGGTATTACAATTTCTCCAAAGAAGAACTTTTGTATAATCAAGGTGTGGTTATTAAATTGTTCTATCCAAGACCCGGAATTGATGATTTCTATTCCGAATTTATCGACTCAGGGGTGTTTATTCAAAAAACACGAGCCGGAGTTTTGATTGTTTGTATTTTTTGAATATATACATTTTTTGATGTATATATTTTATTGGATATTTTACAGTAGCATTATAATTTCCAGAAATGTATACATGAAATTATTGAAGTTGAATTATTATTTTGATAACATTAGATTATTTATATAATTACTGGATGAATTAGTGCCAGCAATCCGAGTAGCCCATATTCCAGTGCCATATTTATTATATTTAGTTATAAATGTGTTAGCGCCCCCTGAATTTTCCAATGTTTTGAAAGTAGTAGAAATACCGGTATCTTTGCTATTATACAAAGTTAATTGTGAACCATAAGTTCCGGAGATGTATACATCATTTGCTAAATCCAATACTAAATTGACTGGGTTATTGAAACTACTATCACCAATACGCGTTGCCCATACTCCGGAACCATCACTGTTATATTTTGCTATAAATGTATCAATATTTCCTGTATTAGTTAATGTTTTGAATGTAGGTGTAATTGTATCGGTACTATTATATAATGCAAATGGTGTATTTTGCGTTCCTGAAATATATACATTATTACCTGAATCAACCGATAAATTTATTGGATTTACTATACTCATTATCATAATATTATTTTTTGATGTATAAATTGAACCAACATTACTACTACTTGAAAAAACCGCAGTTAGGTACATTCCATCAGATGATAATGATACAGAAGTCCAATATTTACTAGTTCCGGTTCTTTGAACCCAATTCACACCATAATCCGATGATATATGAATGTAACTTCTACTACTACCAGTATTCACAGCAGTTTGATACATCCCAGTAGATGATAGTGATACAGACGTCCAAGTTTTACCTCCGGTAGCAGTTATTCCAACCCAATTTACGCCATAATTCGATGATGTATGAATGTTGTTATCAAAAATATTATATATAACCGCAGTTTGGTACTGGCCAGTAGATGATAATGATACCGAACTCCATTCTTTATTTCCGGTAGCAGTTCTTTCAACCCAAGTTACACCATAATTAGATGATGTATGAATTATGCCACCAGTTGTACCCTGTGCCGAAGTTACAGTGCCATTTACAGCAGTTTGGTATTGACCAGTAGATGATAATGATACTGACCTCCAATATTTATTTCCGGTAGCAGTTCTTTCAACCCAATTTACACCATAATCCGATGATGTAAAAATAGTGCCATTTGATGTAGTGTCTGTCACCGCAGTTTGGTATATCCCAGTAGATGATAATGATACTGACCTCCATACTTTATTTCCGGTAGCAGTTCTTTCAACCCAGGTTACACCATAATTCGATGATGTATGAATTCTACCATTTACCGAACTATTTATAACCGCAGTTTGGTACTTTCCATCAGATGATATTGATACCGAACTCCATTCTTTATTTCCGGTAGCAGTTCTTTCAACCCAGGTTACACCATAATCTGATGATGTAAAAACAGTGCCATTTGTTGTATTATTTATAACCGCAGTTTGGTACTTTCCGTCAGATGATAATGATACCGAACTCCATTGTTTATTTACCGTAGCTGTTACTTCAACCAAAGTAGTTCCGAAAGTACTGACATCTATAATATTCTCTGTACCAAGTTGTGTTGCCCACAATCCAGAGCCATCGCTACTATTATATTTCGCAACAAATGTACTAATATTCATCATTCCCGTATTAGTTAATGATGTAAAAGTAGAAACCGTACCTGTATCTCTACTATTATACAATACTAATGGTTTAGTATAAGTTCCAGAAATATATACATTATTTAACGAATCCAATACTAAATTTACTGGTTGGTTATTGCTAGCATCAGAAATCCTGGTTGCCCATAATCCAGAGCCATCGCTAGTATATTTTGCTATAAATATATTACTATTTACTGCATTTGTTAATCCTTTGAAACTTGGATTTGCTACATATGTACTGTTATACAAATTAAGGTAAGTACCATAATAAGTACCCGATATATATATATTGTTTACTGAATCAAATATTAATTTTATTGGGGGTTCTACACCTGGACTTTCAAACCGTATTGTCCATAATCCAGAACCATCGCTATTATATTTCGCTACAAATATATCATATGTACCGGTTAATTGTTGGAAAATAGAATTTTCTTTACTATAAAATTTTATTGATGTATTATAATTACCTGAAATATATACATTGTTTGATGTATCCAATGACAATAATAAATTATTTGAATTCAATGTTCTAGACAATATATGAATTTTATTACCCTTTACTAATGTAGTTTGATGTTGTCCAGTGGATGACATTGCGAATCCATGTCGTTGAGTAGGCACAGAATATGACTCCCAAGTATTTCCGTAATCAATAGAAATAAAATGAGAATAATATTGAACCACAGTTTGATATTGACCAGTTGATGACATTGCTACTATACTAGTGTTTACCCCTGTTGTTTTTGCAAACCAAGTATTTCCTGTATCACTTGATACATAGATTGGGCCATTAGCAATTGTTGCAGTTTGATATTGACCAGTTGATGACATTGCGACTCCCAACCAACTTCGAGTTATATCTTTACCTATCCAAGTGTTACCACTATCAGTAGAGACATAAATTAAGCCACCCCCCACAGGTGCAGTTTGATATTGCCCAGTTGATGACATTGCAATATCCTTCCAATCTCTATTTGTATCTTTTGCTGTCCAAGTATTTCCAGTGTCAGTTGACAAATAAATTTGTTGATATTCTACTATCGCAGTTTGATATTGACCAGTTGATGACATTGCAACTTTTTTCCAATTTCGAGTACTATCTTTTGCTGTCCAAGTATTTCCAGTATCAGTCGATACATAAATATACCCAGCATATGTATCCGTCGCAGTTTGATATTGCCCAGTCGATGACATTGCGACTCCATACCATGATCTACTTACATCCGTCATTTTCGCAGTCCAATTATTTCCGAAATCATTCGAGACATAAATGCGACCACCTAATACCACCGCGGTTTGATATTGTCCATCGGATGACATTGCGATTCCATTCCATTGTCTATTTTGGTCTTTTAGAATCCAAGTATTTTCAACAATATTATTTTTTATTGCCCACAATCCAGAACCATCTCTATTATATTTGGCTACAAATCTATGATTTCCAAATACATTCGATAATGTTACGAAATTTGAATTTGCATTGTATGTACTATTATATAATGTAATGTCTGTTGCGTATTTACCCGATATATATATATTATTCATCGAATCCAATGATAAATTTACTGGTTGAATTGTATATGAAGTTGAATTTGTTGTAGCAACACTGGTATTAATTGACCCAGTTGCACCATCTGCTGCCGCAGTTTGATATACTCCGGTAGATGATATTGATACAGACATCCAACTTTTATTTCCAGATGATGTCTTTTCAACCCAATTTACACCATAATCTGATGATATATTAACGGGGGAATATGCTGCCACTGCAATTTGATACATTCCAGTTGAAGTTATTGATACTGATTTCCAACTTTTATTTGTCATAGAAGTTATTTCTGTCCAATTTGCACCATAATTTGATGATGTATGGATTTTGCCACCATTTACAACCGCAGTTTGGTATTGACCACTTGATGAAATTGATACCGAATACCATTGTTTACTTCCAGCAGCAGTTATTGCACTCCAATTTGCACCATAATTGGATGATGTAGAAATATAGGAATTAAATCCACCACCTACCACCGCAGTTTGGTATTGACCGGTTGATGATAATGATATCGAATACCAATCTTTATTTGTCACAGAAGTTATTTCTGTCCAACTTGCACCATAATTGAATGATGTATGGATTTTACCACCATATACAACCGCAGTTTGATACATTCCATCAGATGATAATGATACTGCATTCCAATCTTTATTTGTGATAGAAGTTATTTCTGTCCAATTTACACCATAATTGGATGATGTATGAATATTACCACCATTTACAACCGCAGTTTGGTATTGACCAGTTGATGAAACTGATACAGACCACCAAAGTTTACTTCCAGGAGAAGTTCTTTCTATCCAATTTGTACCATAATCAGATGATGTATGAATGGTGCTATTATATACGATCGATGTTTGATATTGTCCATCAGATGATAATGATATTGAATACCAACTTTTACCTACGGTAGCAGTTCTTTCAGTCCAGAATCCCCCAATGTTTGTTAATGTAAATTCTGCAACGTTTGTTAATGATGGTATAATGTTCATACTAATCTGCGTTACCCATATTCCAATACCGTCACTATTATATTTTGCTAAAAATATATTATTTCCGACTGTATTCATTAATGATGGAATTGATTGATTACCATCACTATCATATAATCTTAATTCTTGGATATAGGACCCTAATATATATATATTATTATCTGAATCCAATACCATATTTACTGGGTATGATGTACCAATATTAACACCACTAATTCGTGATATCCATGTTACCATTCCACTATTATTGTATTTCGCTATAAATATTCCAGTATATCCAGTAGTAAAAGTCATTGAAGAAGAAAATTCAGTATCATTTGTATTATACATTTTCAATACATCGCTATATGAACCTAATACATATATATCATTGAATACCTGTATTATTTTAAAGAGAGTTCTCGGATTAACTACACTCGACCCATTTTTCATAGAATTAAATGAGTTCATTTTACAAATAATATAATAATATAATATATATCTAAATATTATCCATCAACCGATTCAACTACTACACAATGTATTATATAAATATTTTTGGATTACCTGTCGTAGGCGTGATTGGATGAAATGTATATCCCGTCCAGTCTGTAATCGTTTGACTATTTCGTGTGAATGATAAATTAAAATATGCTGGGCCCGTCGAATTTCCCCATAATATTCGAATTGGATAATATGTACCATTTGTAAGCGATATAGAACCAGAATTATTATACAATGAATATACTAGTCGTTTTGATTCATTGTATCCAGTAATTGCAATATCATCTATTTACCAATATACGTATATTTGAACGGGCGGTTTGTTTGTATTATTCAAGTTATATTGGTTCACCGGTTTTTCACATTCATTGAGTGGATTCTCTTTGACGATGTTTTGACATTTATAAAAATGATTTTGTTTACATGGTTTTTCACATTCATTCAACGGATTCTGGATTTGTTTACCATTTGGTATAAAGAAACTTCGTGAGTGCCTATGTGAAAATCGTCTTATTATCAACATATTATATACATCACTATATAATATTTTGATTGTAATTACTAATTGTATTTTTTAGAATACAGTTGTATTTTTTCATTACAATTCTATAGTTTTGGTATATGAAATGGATGATTTTTCTTCCACGGTATTTTCAATAAATACATACCGACCATTATGAAAAGTATACCAATATATTGATTATAATTATCAAATCTTTCGCCTAAAAATACATATGCCGCTATACTTTCCGTTAAACTACTCATCCCGTCCCAACCATTATTTACCAACAAAATACTTGAATCCTGCAATGATACTATCAACATAATCACTACCCCTACATATCCTAAAACACCTGTTACCAACGAAGTAAATCCACCTTTATTAGCATATTCTTTTAATCCAAAATCGCCCACGATTTCCACACATGTTAGTGCAAATAATTGTGGAACACTCATATTTTATTTTGTTTATATTGTATAAATATTTTTTTACAAAAAGAAAATTGATTTGTTTGCATAATACAATTGTATGTTTGCATAATACAATTGTAAAATGAAAACCGAAATAATTGTTGTATCCGCCATGGAAATGACTTATCATATTGGCGTTTCCGCCCAAGATAATTTCGATTTAATTGACGCTTCTTCGCCACAAGATATTTGGTTTCATGTAGAAGGTCTTCCGTCTTGTCACGTGGTCGCGGTTATTCCTGAAAATGAAAAATTGGATAAAAATAAAATGCGCGCTATTGTCAAACAAGGCGCCGTTATTTGTAAAAAACATTCAAAATACGCTTCTCATAAAAATCTACCCATCATATACACCAAAATAGAACATGTTCAAAAAACCGACACGACCGGGTCAGTATTTACTACCAATACAAAAACAATCATTATATAAAATGACAATGCAATGAAATTCATTTCAAAAGTAAAAACATCTATATGTTGTTTTATATGATCCAATTGAATTTCGGCGGCGCGTGTTCGCCTAAATACTTCATGGTCAGAATCTATGATATACTTATCATCATATATTGTCGATTTTTCTTGTTTTACATATTTGGTCAATACATATTTTTGCACATCGGTATCATTGTTTGTTGGCATGCCTTCACAAAATTCGATGATATTTTTACAAGTACCAATGAATACATTAGGATTCGGTAGCTTCGTTTTCTTATATATTTTTTTTTGGACATATCGGGTTAACCAATTTTTTGAAAGTATTCGTTCAGCAAATACAATGGAATTTTTGTACAAATAATATTTTGCATCAATGTCTACAATATCATCGTCATTTTGAATCAGGCATACAATATCATCATCCTTTTTATTTTTACAAAAACTCAATAAAGCTTTCATTTTTTTAGATGTAATAGAGTATTCTTCATGTGATATGATATATATATTTTTCATTCGTTATAATGAAAAATATATATAAATTTTTATATATTTACTTCATAAAGTAATATAATAACCATCTAATTACGAAGGAGGTAATGGAGCTAAACACAATTTAATTTCACCCAAAGATGCTACATCATATTTCACAATCAGCGGCAAATCATTTCCCAAATACATCTCTAAATGACTACACAATGGCGTACATTTAATGAAATGGGACAATGATTTCAATGAAAATTCACCTTGGATAACAACAGAAGCGTCTGGTTTTTGGATAAATTCCATATATCCATCCGACTCCGAACGTAATATACGTGAACTTGCGAAATTGCCATCACATGAAAATATCAAATCATTACCCACCGATTTAATCTCAATACGGTCTGAAATGCCATTCAAATCACGGATAATTTTCTGGAAATCAGTGGTTGGTAAATTAATGACCGTTGAATATTCCACGTCGGGAACCACCAATTCTTCTGTATCCGGCTCAATCAATCTCAATTTTTGACTATAACATTGTTTAATATCACCGTTATCATATTGTAATCCTAAATGGGATACAATTCCATCATGATAATCCGATTTGTCAATATACATAGATAATGTATCATCATTCGACATGGTTGAAATGACTTTGAATAAATGTAGTGTATTTGCACATACAATAATTTTATCTGGATGACAAACATATTGTTCAAATTTGTGGGCATTCAAAATAACATTCACTAATATTGTGTGAGTTTTATCAAAATTAATGATTTTCATTCCATCTTTTGTAAAAGTAATTGTCGCGTCTGTTAGCACATCTTTAATTGCCGTAATCATATTACGAATCGGTTGTATTTGAACCGTTTTTATTGTCAATACATTATTTTCCTCGTTCATTTTACAATATAAAAATAATAGATGGATATTTTTATATTGTGTTTATCTTTATATATTTATTTTTTCTACTTACAAAGTTGCAATGGTTTACTGGCCGGTTTGCAACCATCATGTAATATGTCATAATCTACTTTGCATGCATTTGCACCAGTAATTGCACTTGCCAACCGCGCTAAACCCCACGATTCGGCGGTTTGATTTGGTCTGGATCCGCTTGAATAATATGCCCCGCGACCTTTGTTCACTATTTTTTCCAATGCTTCTATTGTACATTGTGTTTTTTTAGCAAGTTCCTTTGTCGGCTCTATTGTATCTATTTTGTATATTTTCTTGGCATTTTCCACATGGTGTGATGGTTTCGATTTGAATGTTTTCAATTTAGGACGTTGATAATAAACGCCTTTTTTGTACAACTTTCGCGATTTCCTTAAATATTGTTTTTGTTTTTTTGTATCCCTTTTTGACAATATTTTAGGAATATATCTTTTTGGAACGTGCAATGGGTCCATGTGGATATTTATATAATGAGGATATAAAAAAATGCAAAAATGTATGTAAAAAAACTCCTACTATTGTAGATGGATACTAGTGAAAAAACAGAAAAAACAACAATAAATAAAGAAAAAATACTTGATATACAAAACAATGTGAAAGAAGCATTTGATATGATTTTCAATACGAAAACATTGCCCTATTTTGCAGGATTTATTGTATTATATGCATCACTTTATTTCGGGATATACCGCTTTTACAGAGGACGTAGTGACGTAGATATCTTATTTAGCAAATCGATTGATATATTCATTATAACTTTACTTGTCATTGGATTAATGTATTACTTTTTCACTTTACCAAAAGAAGACAAAGATCATTTTATTGGATTTTTAGTAAAATGGACCAAAGAATTTTTCCAAGACCCCGTCGGTACCGCCGCTTCCGCCATTTTAATCGCACTATTTTATTTGTTTGTTTATTTAGGA
>Ga0214917_10001612_pt1 | contig 28837 bp, 26 predicted proteins | sample LL_1208_BB_MetaG_FD_177983 | JGI IMG/M metagenome (GOLD analysis project Ga0214917, IMG submission 177983) | Freshwater microbial communities from Lake Lanier, Atlanta, Georgia, United States - LL_1208_BB | ecosystem: Environmental > Aquatic > Freshwater > Lake | place: USA: Georgia | collected... | reverse complement strand
GCCTGAAGCACAAGACTGAAGCACAAGCCTGAAACACAAACCTGAAGCACAAGTCTGAAGCACAAGCTTGAAGCACAAGCCTGAAGCATAACAACAAGCCTGAAGTACAACAATCCTGAAGCACAACACAAGCTTGAAAAATGAAGTCTTAGAAGAATGATGGAACTGAGAACAATGGACTGAAGTGATGCGACAGACTAATGGATCGACAAAATGAGATTCGTACTAAAGCTCATCCTTCTGTTTTCTCGGCTGATGGAGTGATCTCACCATCCTCCATCGGCTCATCTGCCACGAGCATGAGTTCAAACATAGATTCGTCTGGGCTCAAGCGGCCGATAACGTCTGCGAACCCATACATGTGCATGTAAAACGTGCGGACATCGTCAGCGAATTGCTTGTCGAAGTTGCGGGCAAAGTGCCGCCGCGAAAATGCGATGCCGGCCGCCATTATCTGGTCATTTTCGTCTGTGAGTGGGATGGTGATTTTCGTGCATGCTGCATCGAGCTTGTCGATCATCAGGCTGCTTAGAAACACTGTCGACGCCTCCGACAACGCCACATGGTATGGAACGCGTCCAGGCGGATTGTGCCGAGGCGGGGCAAGCGGCGGCGGCTGACCTGAAAGGACTTCATTGATCACGGCTGCCATAAATTCTGGAAACCGAGCCACACAGATTGAATACAATGTGTTTGGATCCATCCACCTCTTTCAAACGGAACACTTTCAAACTGAATACTTTTACTAATTTTTTTTATTAAATCAAGTTCAAAATTATGTAGGAAACAATTGCTGAAAAATCGCTCACAACGGGTCTGTATCAACGTACGCGCTGTTCACGCTACCCGTCAGCGCAAAGTTTACGGCGTCATCGGCAGAATCAGGATCACACCGTCGAACCGACTGGCTCCCCGGCTTCCGCCCTCGCCTGGAGGATCGCTCCGTTTCGGTTTGGCAAAACGCCTTAATCTTCTCTTTGGCGTCCTGGTACCCGATAGTCGCATTGCGAAGATGGTCCATCTTCGAAACAAAACTGCGCACGTTCTCTGGCGCCGTTGGTGGCAGTTGGCCAAGCCAGGTTACCACCTTGTCGAATTCGGCCCTCTCTGCCTCAGAGGTGTATCCAAATTCATCAAGGTGTTCTCCCATCGTCATAAACATCGCAAGAATTTCCCTGACTGTCTTCTCAATCTGCTTCTTTCCTTCCCGCAGCTTTGCGGCCGCTTTCGCATTGTTCCTGCGCTTGCGCGCAGCCGATTCCGGGTCGTCGTCGCGCTTCCGCTTCCGAGTGCCGTCCCGACTGCCGTCCCGACTGCCGTCATCAGACATGATGTCACAGAAGATGGGAAATGAAGATGACGATTTTGCAAACACACCGTGACGTCATTGACTTACGTCATCAACAATATTACGTCATCAAAATATTACGTCATAATTACATTTTACGTTCAGTCAGTTATTTTTAATGTGACGTCATCTTACGTGACGTCATAAATCACCGACTAAGGACGAAGCTGTCGAGCTTTTTTGCCTGCACGCGGCGGGCGAGCGGCCATCGGCCAAACAGGTGGTCAACGTCGACGGTCTGTCTTGGAAGATTGGGCAGTGGTGGCACCGCGTTCGTGGCAACTTTTTTGGCGGCTCACCGCACACTCAGCTTACCTTCCAGCAGCAAGAACGCATGCTCGGTGGGTGTATGTGGATTATCAACACTAAATAAATAGCGAAAAAAGCCAGTGATGGAGATGGTTTGCATTGAACACATGAACAATTCAGTAATTACAATTTACATTAAGCAGTATAAACAGATTCTCAACTCGGTCTTAAATCAACTTACGAGAAAGAACCAATTAATAACGTTTCTTTAGAGTAATCTCAATCGCCTTCCGTTTCCCGTAACAAAACACTGCTGTTGCCAAAGCAACCCCGCTTGTCATCACAAGGGTGGCGCACACAAATGGGCGTGCAGCCACTTTTGGATGATTCGCGGCATAACTCGTTGCCAAGAAAGCAACAAACGCGCGGTTGATTGTGGTCTGGACCGCTGGCAGATCCTTCTGTTCCATTGGGAATATATAACGTTTTCTTGGAAAGATTCATATGACGTCATCATATCATATATGACGTAATATTACATTATTTATGTGGGGCGCATTCGCAGCGTCTTCGCGACGCATGGCGGCTGCCAATGCTGCACGATGGATGCTGTTTCGCATGAAAAGCGACGAACCGTTGCGCGCATTGGCCAAATTTCCGCATGTTGGGATGGAACATCATGTCGCCGGTTCCCACGACGCTGTCGTTGCAATTCCCATCAGTCATATTAAAACCACGCAAGTTCAGGGCCGCAACGGTCAGCTGAAAAACGTTGTTGCGGGCTGGCGCGAATGGACACACATTCCGAGCCCAGACGGGGTGCGTTCTGAAGGGTCGTTTCGGACCGAGGATGGGCTTGTGCAATGGAGAGACGACACTTCAAACCTGGACAATCCGGACTTTTCAGACTTTTCAGACCTTTCGGACTTTTCGGACTTTTCGGCAAACGATATTGTGCTTACTCATCGCTACACACCAGGCCACACACTGCGATGCACGCTCGAACGTCGTACAGTCAAATAATTTCTTGGATAAGGTGTTTTTAAGATGAATCAAAATCAATGATAGATGATATTACAAATTGCAAATAAGACAAGAAATGCAGGCACTGTGTGACCGTGTGATCGGCCCACACGTGCGCCTGAGTTGCGCCGAATCGGCCGCGCTTACCAGAATGGAGACGCAGCGCGACCGGCTGCTCTGGCTGGCCGACACGTACGGCGATTGCGCACACCCCCATCCGTCTCCGCGCACTCCGGTGCTGATGCTCATGCGCAGTTGCGCGTCATACGTGCGCGACGCGTTCCCAGCGGTTGTTGATGCGGTGGATCGCGCCGCACGAGAGGGACGGATTCGGCGCCCGCGTTTCTACATCTACGAGAACAACTCGGGTGATGCGACGGCCCGCGAGTTGGCCGCACTAGCATCGGACCGAATCATCGTCTGCAGCGATTCGAACCGTTCGCCAGGCCCGTCGGGTGGCGCGCGAAGCAGCGGCCGATGCCGGCCCATGGCCGACATGCGAAATGCGTTGCGCGCCCTGGCGCTGCGCGACTTGACTGCCTGCAATTTCTGCATTTTGCTCGATGTTGACGTCTGGTTCACGCCGCACACTGTGGTTCATTTGCTGGCGGCCGTCAAGCAAAACCATGTGGACATTGCCACGCCGCTGACCCTGGTCAACGAGTGTCACTATTTCGACACGTACGCCTTGGTGCATCTGCACGAGACGCCCGAGCGCGTGCTGCACCGACGGGATTGTTTCGTCCGGGGCTGCAAACAGTGCGAATTGTGGCTGGCAAGCAAACTGGATCTGGAGGCACGCATGCCCGGCGCAGTCGTCCAGGGAATTCTCCCTGTGCGGTCCGCATTTGGCGGTTTAGCCGTCGTTCGCGCGCAGGCTCTGCGCGGGAGTCGACGCGTGTGGGCATCTGAAAACGATCTGTGTGAGCATGTTGCTTTGTGCGCTGGCCAGCGCACCGGTATTGTTCTTTCAGCGCACGCACGCTGGACGCAAACTTGAGAATCACGACGACATGAGAATCACGCTGGAAATGTAAACGTAAGCATCCATCTCACGACGCAAGACCGAAAAACCGGCGCGAGTTTTCCGCAGTCACCCGAGCCACCGTTGGCGCATCAATGCCGTAGCAGCGCGCAACGGTCTCGACCACAGCAGGCAGTGTAAACGGCTCGTTGCGACGATCTTGGATCAGGATGGCGCCGTCTGGCGTCATGAATGGCGCGTCCGTCTCCACCATCAGGCGCGCCAGCGGCACCTCCAGCGCGAGGCATGCGCGCAGATCTCGCCCCCTGCGCTCCATGGCAATAAAGCCGGTCACGCCGATGTAGAAGCCTCGCCGAATGTAGGCGGCAAGCTCGGCGCGCGTGCCGGTAAAGCAGTGCACCACAACTGGTGGCAGGCTGGGGCGCGCATCAAGGACTCTCACAAAGTCCTCATGCGCCTCGCGCTCGTGCAGGAACAGCGGTTTCTTCAAGCGGCAAGCCAGATCAACCTGCGCTTCAAACACGCGGATCTGCACGTCGCGAGGCGAATAGTCTCGGTTGTAGTCAAGACCGGTTTCTCCGACCGCCACAACAACGTTTTCGTTCCGCGTGATCATTGCTTCCAGATCGACCATGTGCGCCTGCTTGTGGCGCTTGGCGTCATGCGGGTGCACGCCTACCGTTGCCAAAAGCATGCCCGGATGCGCCAGGGCAAGTTCGATGGCGCGTCTGCTCTCACAGAACGATGTTCCAGTCACCACAATTCGGCCCACGCCTGCCTGCGCTGCACGAGCCAACACGTCGTCTATATCATCCTCAAACGCGCGGTGTTGCAAATTTGCCCCAATGTCGACCAGGGGAGCAGCCTACAGTAATGAAATGAAATGAAATGAAATGAATGCATTGTTAGAACTGTTGTATGTAATGAGATATGGATGCATTGTGATCTAGAAATACTTTTAGCAATGGTACGTACCATGAACGAGAGAAATGACAAAACAAATATTTGGCAGCAAAAATATAGGATGCGCGGAAAACATCCGGAAAAAATTATCAAAATCGACGAATCTAAAAATCAAAATGTCGGTCTCTGGGTTTTCCTTTTGGCTGCACGGCTGGAACAGAGCCTACACCCTGGAAAACGTCGATACATCCGTCAGCGAGACAGGCTTTCGATACATCCTGAAACCCTATACGCTGTACTTTTTCATCGGCATCATTGGGTTGTGCATCGAAAAACGCAATGGTGTGTGGGGCATGCGCCGAGAATGCGATGATGAGCCAATTCTTGCCAAAGTAATAACGCACAACAAACATGCGACGGACATGGACCCAGATTCGCCTTTTGGTACTTATGTCTTTTTGGATGACAACGAGACAACGGCTTATTTCAGAGAAAATTGATGACGTCATTTTTCATCAGTTACCGCGAAAAGTGGCGGGGTGGTTTCGGTTGGTAAAAAAATATTACAGGTCAACTTTTTTTTTTCTGTTACATGCTTGACATGACACTGGCCAAACTTATCTGAGTATTTTTTTCAACCGATGCATAATAAATAACACATCAGCTCACATGCACAATCCACTCATGATCATGGCCGTTGCGGCCTACGTGACCCTCTGGCAACTTGGCATGCTGCTTGTCGCATTGACAATGCCTGCGGATCCGCGCCGCCAATCCACGGGCACAGATACAAGCATTCGGCGCCGAGCCGTGGCGGGAGGCATGGCGTACAGCGCCGGCATCATCGCGGCTGTGGCGTATGCGGTGATGCGCCGCGAGCGCGCGCAGACGCACGCCACGTACTGGGCCATTGTGCTGATTCTGCTCTTTGGACTCAGCTTTGCTGTGTACATGGCCGTTCCCAAGCTGGTGAAGCCGGACCCGACGCCGGAGGACCAACAGGTTTTGCAAAAGTGGCATGATGCATCGGCAGCCGTCAGTGTTGTTGCGCTGCTGGGAGCCGGAGTTACATGGGTGGTTGCTCGCAACACCATGAAGCCCAAATAAACATTTTTGTATTACATCATTGTTCACCCAGCATCATTGTTCACCCAGATAACGCCGCAGCACCTGCACGGCCAGGCGATGCTCGGCGCGCGGGTCTGCAAAAAAGGGTGCCACGTATCGTTGGCCAGCTGCAGCAATGGCTTTACATCGCTCTGGGTTGCGCCGGCACCATTCGAGCATGATATGGAGATCCTCGAAATCAGGGCGCACAGGAACGTAGTGTATCATGGGCCGAAGATGCGACTCGAGCAGCCACGTTTCGTACCGGGGCGGCGGCATGACAGGTACGCTGTTGGAAGCCAGAACCCATTTGAGATTGGTCGCCACATCGTTGCCCTCGACGCACACAATTAAGGCAAACTGCAGCTGCTCGCGGAGTGAGAGCTCGTTTCGGACTAGCGGCGCGAGATCTTTTTTTCCTTGCACAACTTGTGAGTAGGCCACGTCGATGCCCTGGTGCTGGCAGTCGTGCCACCGCTGCACAAGCAATGTTCGCGGGTGCTTCTGAAAATCCTCAGAGCGACTTTTCCCGGTAGTCGCACCGCGCCAGACAACGGCCATGTGCTTCTGGTGCCACGGCACGTCCTGCGCACGGACCATTGCCGGCGTTATGGACCAGTGCCTAGCCTGGTGCAGCGGCAGCAGAACTCCGTTTGTGTCGCCGATGCAGCGCGACTTGACGATTGTCGGAGTGGCGAGACGTGTCGTGTTGTCGCCAAACGCTACGCGAAGCGGCTTGTCGGCAAAGCCGGGATACAGCTTCAGAAACTCGGCCCCGTACCGAGCGTCGGAACGGAGACACTCTTGCAGATTTCCGGCTGCATCTGCCGACCGTGGAATTGGGCAATACGTGTAGAAGCGAGAAAGATGATCCATTTTTATGTTGATCCGATTTGCCCAAAAATGTAAATCTGAATCAAATCAGCCATGTACCAGAACAAACAAATATTATAACAAAATAACAAATATCCATCACCAAAATGCTCATCACCAAAATGTCCACCTCACCACCAAACAAAAAAAAAACAAATGTCCATCACCAAAATGTCCATCATCATAACAGACGGCCATCACCAAAAAAACTCGTCGCGGATCAGCACCCAGAGCTCGGCTGACGGGCGTTGCATGTGGCGGCGGCGCGCTGCCATGATCATAATAAGCATCTTTAGCGGATGATGATGCGCCAGCAAAAACGTCTTGACAGTAGCCGGGCTTCGTTGTGCAATGTGAGATGGCGGAAAGATCATGGCTTGCGCTGAGCTTCCGGAAGACCAACTAGCAGGATGGCTACATGCGCCCCACAACCACGCCTCGTCCGGCAAATCAACAAATGAAAATGGCAGTCGTTGCAATCTCGGACAGCAAGGAAGATGTAGTGCGGATAGCGCTGGTAGCCAACCCAGCGACTCGGGCAGCCTCGTCAACGCGAAACAATATATGAGATCCAGCGTTGTAAGCGCCTCCAACTGGCCCAGCGACTCGGGCAGCCGCGTCAACGCTTCACACCGGCTCAGACTCAGCGTCGTCAGCGCCACCAGCTGGCCCAGCGACTCGGGCAGCCCCGTCAACGCGTCACACCCACTGAGATTCAGCTTCGTCAGCGCCGCCAGCTGGCCCAGCGACTCGGGAAGCCGCGTCAACGCACTACAATTGAGTAGATACAGCATAGTCAGCGCCGCCAGCTGGCCCAGCGACTCGGGCAGCCGTGATAATCGGACACAATATCTGAGAACTAGATGGGTCAGCGCCGCCAGCTGGCCCAGCGACTCGGGCATGCCTGACAAATTCTCGCACCAACTAATATCCAACGTTGCTAGCGCCGCCAGCTGCCCCAGCGACTCGGGAAGCTGTGTCAACGCACTACAATCGTGTAGATCCAGCATAGTCAGCGCCGCCATCTGGCCCATCGAATCGGGCAGGCTTGACAGCACATTGCATCGAGCAAGACGCAGCGTCCTTATCGCAGCAAGCTGGCCAAGCGACCCCAGACTTGCCAACACCCGACAGTCGGTCATATGCAGCGTTTTCAGCGCGGTCAGCCGGCCGATCGACTCGGGCAGCGCTGTCAGCGCAAAACAATCGCGGAGAATCATAGTGGTCAGCGCCGGAAGCTGGCCCAGCGAATCAGGCAGCCGCGTCAGCATGTAGCAACAACAAAGATTCAGTGTTGCCAGCTTGGCCAGCCGGCCCAGAGACTCTGGAAGCACCCGTAAATTGTACAACGATGCACTTAACACCGTTAGTTTTGTCAGCCGTTCCAACGACTCGGGTAGTGTCGTGAGCGCGTTGCAATCATCTATGTCAAACGTCTCCAGCACCGGCAGCCTACTCACTGCCTCTGGCAGCGTCGCCCACGCGCGACATCCGGCGAGTCTTAGCGTGGTCAGTGCCGCTAGCTGGCCCAACGACTCGGGCAGTCCCGCGAGAGTGTAGCAGCGGACAAGACTCAGCGTCGCCAGCGCCGCCAGCTGACCCAGCGACTCGGGCAGCTTAGTCAGCGCGCTGCAGTTGCACAGATTCAGCGTCGTCAGCGCCGCTAGCCGGCCCAGCGACTCTGGCAGCCCCGTCAACTTGTGGCAGTCGACAAGATTAAGCATTGTCAGCGCCGTCAGCTGGCCCAGCGACCCGGGCAACTGCCTCAACGCGTGGCAATGGCTCAGATCAAGCGTCTTCAGCGTCACCAAGCAGCCGAGCGACTCGGGTAGCCCCGTCAACGCAATACACGCAAAGATACACAACTCTCGTGCCCGTAAGAGCTTGCGCAAGATGCGATCAATGCGTTTGCAAAATCTGGTACCCGAAATTGTTAGTGCTGCCAGCGCTGTCAGTTGGCTCAGCGACTCTGGCGTTCCTCGCACCACAACTACTCCTTCCATAAAAGTTCAAGAACAGCGTTCACGTTTTACCAGAGAAATATTGAATGACAATCATTCACCAAGTGAGGGGTTTTTTTGGGGTTTTTTTTCATCAAGCTCCCAATTATTCAGAAAGCTCCCCATTCAGAAAGCTCCTCATGCAGAAAGCTCCTCATTCAGAAATTCGGAATCATTCCTCCTCATTCAGACTTATTCAGAAAACTCCTCATTCATAAAGTTCCTCATTCAGAATCATTCCTCCTCATTCAGAATCATTCCTCCTCATTCAGAATCATTCCTCCTCATTCAGAATCATTCCTCCTCATTCAGACTCCTCATTCAGAATCATTCAGAAAGCTCCTCATTCAGAATCATTCAGAAAGCTCTTCATTCAGAATCATTCCTCCTCATTCAGAATCATTCAGAAAACTCATTATTCAGAAAGATTCTCACACATCAAGCTCCAAAGCTCAGACGGCAAATGATCCATCTTGGCACGCATCGCTACCATAATCAGCATGAGCATCTTAAGCGGATAATGATTCGCAATAAGAAATCCCCTCAAGACAGGCATGCCTTGCAACGCAATATCATGTGGCGGAAACACCAGGCTGCTCAAAGTGATGAAAATATCCGTGTAAAAGAGGTCTGGAAAATAAAAGAATGAAAATGGCAGTCGCTTTACACTGGTGCAGTAAGAAATATCCAGTTCGGACAGCGCTGGAAACAGGCCCACGCATTCGGGCAAGCTGACTAATCTCTGGCAATGGCCAAGCGTAAGTGTTCTTAGCGCCGTCAGCCCGGACAGCGACTCTGGCAGCTGCGTCAATGCGTAACATCGGCCTAATTGTAGCGTTGTGAGCGCGGCAAGCCGACCCAGCGTGTTAGGCAGCTGTGTCACTGCGATACACTCACTCATGTTCAGCGTCGTGAGCGCCGCCAGTTGGCCCAGAGATTCGGGAAGCCGCGTTAATGCACGGCACCCTGCAAGAAGCAGTTCCCGCAGCGACCGCAGTTGCACCAGCGACTCGGGCAGCTCGGACAACATGTTGCATCTATATAGAATCAGGGACGTCAACGCCGCCAGCTGGCCTAGCGACTCGGGTAGCTCGGACAATGTGTCGGAATCACTGATATCCAGCTTTGTCAGTGCCGTCAGCTGGCCCAACGACTTGGGCAACGAATTCAACCGGTCGCACCACATAAAAAAAAGTGCTTGCAACAACTTCAGCCGGCCCAGCGACTGAGGTAGGCCTGCAATCACACGACACTCTTTGACATTTAGAAAAGTCAGCGCAGCTAGCTGATCCAGGGACCCGGGTAATGCTGCCAGCAATCCGCAAGAAATTACCTCCAATGTCGTCAGTGCCGTCAGCTGCCCCAGCGACTCTGGCAGCAAGGTCAGCGCACCGCAACCAAAAATATGCAGTTTTAACAGCGCTGTCAGACAGCCCAGAGACACTGGCAATTCCGTCAACGAACTACACGAAATTAGCTCCAGTATTGTCAGGGACGCGAGCTGGCCCATCGACGCAGGCATCATTCTCAACAAGCGGCAGCCTGCAATGTGCAGCGTATTCAGCGCCGTCAGTTGGCCAAGTGTGTCGGGTAAAGAAATCAGTTCGTGGCACTGGTGCAGATATAGAATTCTCGCTTGGACCGCTTGATGTCGGCGAAGGCAGGTGGAGGAGCACAGAAAGAGTGTGTTTGTAACTATTAGCTTTGTTAACGCTGTCAGTTCGTGTAGATTTTCTGGCACTGCCCACAACTCACATGTGTACGCGTCGCCCATGTCTGACAGAGAAAGATTTCGATAACGACACCAACCAGATTTAAGTTGTTTTAGGCAGATTGAAAGTGAACAGATGACGACACTAAAGAGGGTGAGAATTTAATAAATGACGACATGCATCAAGATGGCAACATCAAACAGATCAAGGATTTCGATAGGTTGATGATGCGATTTATAATGATATATAGTCAACAAACGGCTCACAGTAACCAAAGCTCGTCAGTACTAATGTAATTGTAGTTCCCAAAAAAACTCGTGACAAATCAACACCCAAAGCTCCGCCGGCGGGTAGCGCATGCGGCGGCGCCGCGCGCTCATAATCAGAAGCAGCATTTTTAGCGGATGGTGATGCGCCAGCAAAAATGCCTTAACCGCATCAATGCCTTGCCGCATAATTTTGGCTGGCGGAAACGATAAGACGGGAAAATCGCCAGACCCGTCGATGCGAATTGCGTCCGGCAAACATAAAAACGAAAATGGAAGCCTGACCAATGCGTGGCAGTCAACAATGATGAAATCTGTGAGAGCTGCCAGCGCGCCTACCGACTCTGGTAGTTTCGCCAAGGCGTGGCATCTCGAGATAGAAATATATTGCAGAGACGCCAACCGCCCGATCGTATATGGCAGTTCTGTCAACGCATGACAGTCCGCTGCAATCAATGTCGTTAGTGCCGCCAGCTCGCCAATGGATGAAGGCAGTTGCGTCAGCGCCGTGCAGTGCGACATGTCAAAGAATGTAAGACCAGCCAGCTGGCCTGCCGATTCAGGTAGCCGCGTCAGCGCGGTGCAATGCGAAACATTCAAAAAGTTCAGGTTTGACAGCTGGCCCAATGACAAAGGCAGCTGTGTTAACGCAACGCAGCCACTAAGTTCCAGGTACTTTAGCGCAGCCAGTTGACCGAGCGACTCGGGTAAACCTGTCAGTGCATCGCACATTGCAAGATCCAGTTTCGTTAGCGCACGCAAGCAACCCAAGGACTCTGGTATTGTTGCCAACGAACGACAACGATCAGCGTCCAATACCGATAGCGCTGGCAGTTGGCCGTCCAGAAATAAAGGCAGTGCAGTCAATGCAAAGCAGCCGTCTATGTACAGTGTTTCCAGCGCCGAAAGCTGTCCAAGCGATTCCGGCAGCCTGGTCAGCATGCGGCAACAGGTAAGACGCAATAAATTCAGATTGGAATTTTGAGTGCCAAACAACTCGCCAACGTCTGCCAGAGCGCCGCTAAACCCCAAATCGACCAATTCCAGTTTTGATAGCTGGCTCAAAAAATCAAATGGCCCAGTAAGCCTGCAGCAGCAGCTGATGTCGACATCCGCCAAGGACTGAAGCTGATGCATCATCTCAGGCAGCACAGTCAACGCCTGGCAATTGGCAATCTTCAGTGTATGAAGCGCTCCAAGCTGGCAAAACGATGCGGGTAGCGACTGTATCCCGCATTCGATAACAGTGAGTGAAGAAAGCGCTGTCAGCTGGCCCACCGAGTCGGGCAGGCTTGTTAACGCATGGCACCAGCCCATGTGAAGTGTCTCAAGCGCCGTCAGCTGGCCAAGAGACTCGGGCAATGCTGTTAGCACTGCGCACGCGCTGATATCCAAGACAGTAAGTGTTCCTATCAGGCCAAGCGTCTGCGGTAGCGACGTGAGCAAATTGCACCCGTTGATACGTATAAAGCTCAAAGCGGAAAGTTGCCCAACAGATTCTGGCAGTCCGGTCAGTGCTCCGCACATAGCAACATGCAGTTCAGTCAGCTTCGATAGCAGCCCGACTGAATCGGGCAGACGCGCCAAAGTACAATGCTCCAAACGCAGTACTTTTAGCAAAGGCAACTGGCCAAGAGATTCAGCAACTTCGGGAGTGAAATCGCTAAAGTATTCCAAATGCAGCGTCCGTATCAGAGTCGGCGCCCAAACCATGTCGCCGCGATCCCCATTGACCAAACGGTGGCCTGCACATCGCAGCTCCGTAAGTGTGGCGAGGAGATGCAACTGGCAGGGCAAATCGTTCATTAAGCAACAAAATTCTGACATTGCGGCAACAACGAAAGCAAAGAACGCAAAGGGTGTAGCCGAGCAAAATTATCTGACGTGATTTATTCTAACGTTATTTATTGTTGTTTTTCTGACATCACTTAGTATTGTTTTTTAACGTAATTTATTATTGTTTTTCTGACGTCATTTATTTTTTTTGTTATTTATTGTTTTTTCTGACATCATTTAGTATTGTTTTTAACGTTATTTATTATTGTTTTTCTGACATCATTTAGTATTGTTTTTAACGTTATTTATTATTGTTTTTACCGTTATTTATTATTGTTTTTTCTGACGTCATTTATTGTTTTTACCGTTATTTATTATTTTGTTTTTCTGACGTCATTTATTGTTTTTTACCGTTATTTATTATTGTTTTTCTGACGTCATTTATTTTTTGTTATTTATTGTTTTTTCTGACGTCATTTATTATTTTGTTTGTTTTGTTTACCAACGTTATCATTATCTGGCGTTATTGTTTCTGACGTTATTTATTTGATGTTCCATTACGCAGCACGGTGCCGATTCATGGGGTCTAGCATCACGATCGCGATGCCCACGTTTTTTGAGTCGCTCGAGTTGATCAGCGAAATGAACAGCGGCATACAAGCATTAGAGTTCTTAACTTTCAGCGGGTTCCCGCATACTCGTGTTGTGTTGGACAGCGTGCCGCGCACCGACTTGCCTTTTGCGCGGAGCATCCGAGCCGTGGGACACACGACGAAGCTGCCAGAATTGCTCGGCAATCTGGCATCGCTAACGACACTGAATTTTTATGATATGATTGCGCTGGAGGAGTTGCCAGAGTCGCTGGGCCAGTTGGTTGCGTTAGCACGCCTTTACCTGCGCACGTGTTCAACTTTGAAGCGGCTGCCGGAATCGTTGGGCGGGTTGACAGCGCTGACGGAGCTGTATCTGCAGGAGTGCACATCATTGAAGTGCCTGCCCGAATCGCTTGGCAAATTGACTGTGCTAAAATCGCTGACGTTGCGAGACTGCGCATTGACACGCTTACCCGAGTCGCTGGGCCAGCTGGCCATGCTGACAACGCTGAGGTTGCAGGAGTGCTCTTTTTTAACGTGCTTACCCGAGTCGCTTGGGCATCTTGGGATGCTCAACGTGCTAGATCTGGCTAAGATCAATATGCTGACGCGCATTCCAGACTCTTTTGACCAGCTGGCCGCACTGAAGACATTGACCATTAATCAATGCAGGTTGCTGACTGGGCTGCCCGAGATGCTGCATGAGCTATCAGCGTTAACAACACTCAACGTAAGGACGTGCGTTGTGTTTGCGAAGCTGCCAGAGTCGATGGACAAGATGGTGGCGCTGACGTGGCTTAATGTCACATCGTGCCGTGCCCTGGCACGAATTTCGGTGAACTGCATTGCGTCTCTCACCAGACTGGAATTAAACGGGTGCGTTGCACTGACCGAGCTGCCTGAGACTTTGGGCCAGCTGACAGCGCTAACAACGCTGGATGTTAGCAAGTGCAACGCGTTGACGCGGCTGCCGGAATCTCTGGGACTGCTGGCGGCGCTGACGACGCTGGATCTCAGCTGGTGTGGCGCGTTGACATGGCTGCCCGAGTCGCTGGGCCAGCTGACGGCGCTGAAAATCATAAGTATGAATTGTTGCGCGCTGACCAGCATTCCACAGTCGCTTGGCCAGCTGACGGCGTTAGAGGAGTTGAATTTAAGCGGGTCTCGTGCGCTCAGGGAGCTGCCTATAACTCTGGGCCAGTTGGTGATGCTCTCGAAATTTATTCTTCACGGTTGCATTGTGCTTTCTACGCTACCCAAGTCGTTGGGCCAGCTAACGGCACTACGTTTTTTGGACCTGAGCTTGTGCTCATATTTAACATCGATACCCGAATCTGTGGGCCAACTGAAAGCGTTGGAGACGTTGAATCTCAGTAGCTGCGGACTGACAAGGCTGCCTGACTCACTTGGACAGCTGGCGGCACTTCATACACTGGGTCTAAGTCATTGTAATGCGCTTACAGCTCTCCCCGAACAGCTTGGTCTGCTGCCGGCGCTAAGAACACTGCAGATTGACCACTGCACGCGCCTGAAACGACTGCCATTTTCATTTGTACATTTTCCCGACCGGATGTTTCATCGAGTGTATGGCCGAGAAAACGTTTTTATGTTCGATGGATTGCACGCCATGACGTTTCCGCCAGCTGATGTTGTGCGAAAAGGGCTCAGTTCAATTAAAGCATTTCTTCTCGCACAGAATTATCCGCTGAAGATGATGATGTTAATCATGGCAGCGCGCCGCCGCCGCATGTCATATTTGCCGGCAGAGCTTTGGGTGTTGATCGGTGACGAGTTTTTTTGTGAGTGATGGTCCTATTTCTATATTTCTCCATATCCTTCTATCTCTCTTCTATACATTCATAATAATTTTGTGGCCCATGATTTATTATAACCCGTACCACATCTCGGAAACTCGTGGTTTCGGCGCGCAACTAGTAGTAGTGCCAGGATCTCGAGCGGGCAATAATGTCTGAGAAGAGATGTTCGGATCGCCAGCGCACCCTACTGGCGCACACGGAAATCAGGAAACATCAGGCTGCGCAACGAGTACATCATTATCATCATCATTACCAGCCTCAGTAACCTCATCATCTCCATCATCTCCATCATCATCTCCATCATCTCCATCATCATCTCCATCATCTCCATCATCGCCATCATCGCCATCATCATCATCATCATGATCATCATCAACCTCGTTCTGAACTTTGAAGATTCGACGGTGGCATTTGATGCAAAGATCGCCTGAAGCAGGTCCATGCATTCTGATGTACTTTTGACACACGCGACACATTCCGCACATCTTTGATTTTGGAACGATTCATTTTTATTTGATCATTCAACAATAATATGGACAGTTTTGGGCTGGCTGCTTAGGGGGCCGTGTCTCCCAAAAGTGAGAAGCGAATAGTCGCTGCGCTGCTGCTCGCTCCGCTGCTGCTCGCTGCGCTGCTGCTCGCTCCGCTGCTGCAAAAATAGTGATCGCGCGCGACACCCAGGCATTGAAACACCTTGCGCGTTCATCTCCATGACAACGCTGTCGTTTGAGAATCGTTGCGTAAAGTGACTGCGATCGATAACAAAGCCCCGCGCCTCGACGTCGCGCTGCAGCTGCGTATCTTCGCCGCCCCAGCTCCACTGCGTCAGACAAAACCCTCCTGTGTGGCGATACGTGCCAACCCGCATGCCCACGATGCCGCCCAGGCAATGGCGGTGGCCGTAGAGATGAATCACACTGTTATCAGGAGGATCCGGATAGCATGGGCAGTCTGGGCCGGGCAGCAGGTCGACATCGTGGAAATAGATCACATCGTCGTCCGCCAGCGTGTCAGTGACCCCTGCATGTTTCACGGCTCCCCGGTTAAACGGCTTGCCGCGCGCTTGTTCCACAACAATAATTTGATCAAAGTGCCTCCGCAGAACAGGCAGCAACCGCCTCAACTGCGCATCTCTGTTCCGGAATGGAACAATGGCTATTTTCATTTTAAAATGTTCTTCCGGATTCCGGGCTTTGGTCTAAATTTGATTTCCTAAACAAACGGAAAGAATAATAATGACAAAGTTTTGTTGAACCAAAAGGTTTTTAAACAAAAAAGTTTCGTCCGCAAAATAAAAAGTAACCAAAACTACTCCGTCACTTTTCGCGGTAACCGATGTAAAATGACGTCATATAAAAAATATATGACTCACCCGCAAAACACGATGTCTGGTCGGTGTGGAGGCTGTGATGGCCGTACAAATCTTTTATGCGACATCTGCAATCGACCGCAGTGCGGCGAATGTTCGCGAGGGACTTTGGGCAAAAATCGATTTGCACTGCTGTGTGATAGATGTTGCGGGATCGGCTGCACACAATGCCTAAAGGCATGTGGCACGTGTGGTCTGGCATTCTGTCGTTCGTGTTTTTCTCCATCGCATTTGACCGTGGTGTGCAAAGCTCACGATCGGCTGGCGTGTCAGCAACATCATGAGGATGCGTGTCTGCTATGCATTCAGTCAAAGGGCTCGGAAACACTGCCAGCACAGACGTTTTCCAGCAATCACGCGTAATTGGTTGACGGCTGCTGCGCACAGCTCGCATCTACTGGCGTTGGGTGTTTTTGTTTCTTGGACTGTAGAATTTGGTACATTTGGTTCCCGTTTCGCCAGTTTAGGTTTCTGTTCTACTTTCGGTTCCTGTTCTAGTTTTACTTTCGGTTCCTGTTTCGGTTTCACTTTCGGTTCCTGTTTCGGTTCATCTTTTGGTTTCTGTTCATCTTTCGGTTTCTGTTCATCTTTCGGTTCCTGTTTTACCACTTTCGGCTTCTGTTTCGGTTTCTCCAGTTCCCGAATTGCTTTTTTGCGTTCCTGTTTTGGGTTCTGCTTTGCTACTTTCGAATCCTGTTTTTTTGCATTTGTTTTGTGTTTTACCGCTTTCGCTTTTGTGGCGTTGTTCGGTTCCGTCGCATTTGTTTCCGTCGCTTGGCTGTGCGATGATATTGAGGAAGATACTGGCAATACATCGGTAGTGCCACACGTGCGGCACAAGCGATGGTCGATCCCGTCCATCTGCCGGTACGTGAATGGCTTTGTGTGTCCTTGGCACAGCGTGCACATGTCCGGCAAGCCCATGCCGTCTTCAAGAGTCTGGATCCGCGCGCGCACAATCAGAGACAAAGGGCGTTTCTGGCCGTCGTGCGTTCGCCGGTACCGAGTGCAGGTGATGCACTCCTCGGTCGTCGCCGAGCTTGCGCTGGCAATCCCGCAGGTGCGGCAAATCCTGGTCCGGCGACCATGTCCACCGCGTGATGGTGGGGGCTTTGCCTTTGTTCTGCAGGAACTGTCGACAGAATTCATGGAAGAGACGCGCGTTTTCTCTGTTCACGCCGTTCACACAAAAAAAATGCGGCCGCTGGCGCAGAATGTGTGCAAGGCCCTCGGGTTGCATCTCCACAAAAGCCCTGGCGAGACTGTGCGGAGGCAGGTGCGCGCGCGTTCGGAGCTTCCCCAGACCGGCCTCGATGGTGACTAGCGCAGCCAGCAACTGAAAATTGATTGTTGTGTCGCAGCGGATAAGCGGCGCGGCGGCTAGCTCATCGCCAAAGATCTGCCACGTGCGTTTGCACCCGGCAACGCTCATTACGCTTGGAAAATGCGAGACGTGCACGTGCGGAATGCGCGAGTATGGGAATTTTGATTTGAACAAGCGCCAGGCGTTCTCGTTGTGCTGCTGCGACATGTTGCATGTTTCGTGACTGGCCGGCACGGCACTGCAGTCGATCCATGGCAGCTCGCCGACGAAGTACCTGCTAAGCGCAAACGGGCGCCCAAACGCCATGTCGTCGTTGGAGTAGACGAACGGGTCGCTCAGGCCGGGCAGACGCCACAGATTGGCCTCAACCGTGCAGGACGAAAATGTCGGGCCGCCCACCACAATGTCCGACTGCGGGACCGTGCGCAGGCGGCCTGGAAACAGCCGCTGGATGGCTGCCATGGTGTCTGTCTTGATGCCGGGTCCGGCATGAACTACATACACGTGGCGCACCCACGCGTCACAGTGCGCTCGCAAGAGACTGAGCGCAAACACAAGCTCGCCATGGTCCAGAAATCGAATATCGCTCAGCGGAATGTTAGTTGCCGCCGCATACTGCTGCAGCCATTCGGGATTGCTGCCGTCCACGTAGGTGTAGACGACGTCCATCTTCATCTTCATCATCATTCTCATCATTATCATCAACACGAAATTTACACATGCATAATATTCTGCATAAATAATTTATATTCATCATCCATCATCATCATCATAATAATATTATGCATCCTTCGGAAACTTGGAAGAAAAAATTACAATATTGCGTGTGTGTGGAAAAAACATGGTTATTATCCCTCACGTGCTGGCCAAGATCCGCCGTCTGATGTTTGAGACTGAAATCTTTAACGTGCGCGATGTGCCGACAGACGGTGACATAACGGATCTCTTTACTCTTGCTTGATTATTCTTTTTAATCGAGATCGATCGCAAATAAGAAAGCAAGATGTTAAAATCATCTAGTTAATTCGCTTAGCACATGCAATCATCTCGCTCGCAAGTTTGCGCGCCGCTGCCGGATCAATGTCCATCAAGTCGGCTGCATGTTGCAACGTGCTTGCCATGTTGATGCACCGCTCAACAACATCGGCCATAGTGAGGCGCATGTCTAAACCCGCCTCGCGTGCTCGCAGACGCGCTAACATTGCTTGATTTTGGTGCGAACGTGTTGCAATAGTGCACTGCTTCCAGTGCAAAAACGCTCGCATCACTACACACTTAACCTGTTGCTGCGCAAGCTTTTCCTTTTCGCAGGTAATGACTGCCATTTTGTTCTCATACTTGCGTCTCATCTCCTCCCGTTCTTTCTCAGCTGCTGCTTGAGAATAGCGGGCCGCGTTCAAAGCTGCGTCCAACTCGGTGCGTTTGCAGTCCAACTCGCTGAGGTGAGATGCGAGAATAGTCGGCGCGGCTGATGCGGCAACATGCTGCACATACTGAAGAACACGGTTCTGGAATTTGACCCGTCCTTCCAACAGATAATTATTATGGCCGTCTTGCCCTCGGTGCACACGCCTTGACTCCTGCGTCAGTTCGCGCAAAAGCTCAACGTGCACAGCGGTCAAAATCACAACAGATCCGATCGGGCAACCATCAAGATGGAAAATCTGTGATGACGAGGTTCCAGCGTTAATCGAATGTATGGCCCAAATCCTTTGTGGATCGGGGGTGTCGTGATGATAGCTATAATTTTTCGACTCAAGGTCGTTCGTCACATGTAAAACACGTCCGTAGTTGGTCAAAACACAAACAGGCACCCCGATACGCGCCCCCTTGTGCTGGTGCATGCTATCGTACGTCAAAACTACATACTCGCCCTGCGCCATACGCACGGAAATGGTGGTCTCACTGCGAAATAAATGGCAGCCGACATCAACAGCAAATGGTTGCAATTTCAATGGCACTTCAGCTGCCGGCTTGCCAACGGTAATCAGATTCGCTGCTGCCTCCGCTGCAACGCGCGATGCTTCTAACGTCACAAAATCAGCGCAAGCACGCAAACATGCACTTTGAAACACATCAACCATCGCAAGAAATAAATACAAATTACAAAAAATAAATACAAATTACTTAAATCAGGTTTTTATGACATCAATTTTATTTATTCACTTCTCCATCTGATCAATACAAATCGTGCAACAATCATGCAGAGTCGGATCGTCTGAGACACCCTTTTTGACAAGCATGGCTTAGCGCAACCGGCTATTCTTGGTCAGGACAATGATCGTCAACGTCGACGTCGCAGCGCGTGCCTTGCTCACAAGCTCTTCCAGCTGGCTCAATCGCGCAGGTCCAATCCACGACATTGGATCCCAAACAATCAACAAGCTGTTTTCCGGAAACAATGTGGCGAGAGGCGAACCGATGGGCAGATTCATTTTATGGCAGAGCCATTCGTCCATGTTATCAAATACAGAGGCATGCGGGGTCTCAAAGACAAAGGATGCAACGCACACGTTGTCCGGCAATCGATTGCCTGGCAACCGGACATTCGACTGCATGTCGCCGACAATGCACTGCTCAATCATGTCGGGGGCATGAGATGTGTGAGAAATGCAAGAAACTGCATTGGTCTTTGCCTCGCGCAATTGAGCGATAAAGTCAGAAAGACGTTCGTATTGTGCCATCAACGTGTTGTCGACCCCTGACTTCATCGTGCGAAATCGGAGTGCTGCCAGCTCGCGTGCATCCAATGCGCAGTTAGCATGGCGCCGGAAAAGAATCGTGCCTGCTGCGGCAACGCCCGCGACGCCGAGAAGCAGCGTGCGCCGCAGCATGCTGGAATATGACGTCATATGACGTCATATCAAATTCATTGCAACATTCGTGAGAGTGAGATGGACGATGCACTCTTCCTGCGAGACGCAACGACGCTGAATCTCAGCGGGTTTCACACGGTGCTACCCGAGTCACTGGGCCAGCTGGCGGCGCTGACTTTTCTGAATCTTAGCGAGTGTCGCGCGTTGACGGTGCTGCCCGAGTCACTGGGCCAGCTGACGGCGCTGAATTTTTTGGATCTCAGTCAGTGTTTCGCGTTGACGGTGCTGCCCGAGTCACTGGGCCAGCTGACGGCGCTGACTTATCTGGATCTCTGTCAGTGTTTTGCGTTGACGGTGCTGCCCGATTCGCTGGGCCAGCTGGCGGCGCTGACTTTTCTGGATCTCAGGGGATGTGCGTTGACGTGTTTGCCCATGTCGCTGGGCCAGCTGTCGGCACTGACAACGCTGGATGTCTTCTCGTGTCGTGCCCTAACAGCCCTACCCGAGTCACTAGGCCAGCTGACCGCGCTGACTTTTCTGGATCTCCGGCGGTGTCGCGCATTGACGGGGCTGCCTGAGTCGCTGGGCCAGCTGACGGCGCTGGCGACACTGACTCTCAGCGAGTGTCTGACGAGGCTGCCCGAGTCACTGGGCCAGCTGGCGGCGCTGACGGCGCTGAATCTTAGCGAGTGTCGCGCGTTGACGGTGCTGCCCGAGTCGCTGGGCCAGCTGGCGGCGCTGACGATGCTGAATCTTGGCGGTTTTAACGTCATAACCTGGCTGCCCGAGTCGCTTGGCCACATGGCGGCGCTGACGACGCTAAATCTCAGATGGTGTCGCGCGTTGACGAGGCTGCCCGAGTCGCTGGGCCAGCTGGCGGCGCTGACGACGCTGGATCTCAGCGTGTGTCACACGCTAACGAGGCTGCCCGAGTCATTGGGTCGGCTGGCGGCGCTGACTTCTCTGGATCTTCACGAGTGCAGCGCGTTGACGGGGCTGCCCGAGTCGTTGGGCCAGCTGACAGTTTTAAGAACACTGCAACTTTCATGGTGCGAATCGCTGGCGAAGCTGCCCGAGTCGACTGGCCAGCTGGCGGCGCTGAGGACACTAAATCTCAATAAATGCCGCGCATTGACTGGGCTGCCCGAGTCACTTGGCCAGCTGGTGGCGCTGAGGACCCTTTTTCTCTGCGGGTGTGGAGCATTGACCGGGCTGCCCGAGTCGGTTGGCCAGCTGGCGGCGCTGAGGACGCTGGATCTCGGCGGTTGTGTCACGTTGACACGTTTGCCCGAGTCGCTGGGCCAGCTGGCAGCGCTGAGGAATCTTCTTTTGGGCGAATGTAGTGCATTGAAATTTCCGCCGGCTTCTATTGTCAGTGTCGATCAGGGGGTCTCGACCATCAAGACGTTTTTGCTGGCGCACCACAACGCGCTTAAGATCATGATGACAATCCTGGCGGCGCGTCGCCGTCACATGCGCCACCCGCCGCCCGAGCTCTGGGTGCTGATTCGTGATGAGTTCTTTAGTGGTCTTACAATCACGCTTGGGATCTAAATAAAACTTCGCACTTTGGCTAACGAAAAATAAATTCAAGTAGGGTTTTTTTCCAAATAAAACTAGGAGTTTGTAACTAAAGGTTTTATCCAAGGCGGTGCGGCCGAGATGGACGATGAACTCTTCTTGCGGCTCGTGGGAAATGCAACGACGCTCAATCTTGGTGGATGTCGTGATTTGAAGCGCTTGCCAATGGCGCTGGGCAAGCTGACGACGCTGACGACGCTGGATCTCAACTGTTGTAACGCGTTGACGGGGTTGCCCGAGTCGCTGGGCCAGCTGGCAGCGCTGACTTTTTTGGATCTCGACTGTTGTGACGCGTTGACGGGGCTGCCCGAGTCGCTAGGCAAGCTGGCGGCGCTGACGACGCTGGATCTTAGGGGATGTGTTGCGTTGACGTGCTTGCCCAAGTCGCTGGGCAAGCTGGCATCACTGACGACGCTGAATCTCGGCGGGTGTCACGCGTTAACGAGGCTGCCTGAGTCGCTTGGTCAGCTGGCGGCGCTGACGACGCTAGATCTCAGAGGTTGTCATGCGTTGACAGGGTTGCCCGAGTCGCTGGGCCAGCTGGCGGCGCTGACGAAGCTGAATCTCAGCGAATGTGACGCGTTGACAGGGTTGCCCGAGTCGCTGGGCAAGCTGGCATCGCTGACGACGCTGAATCTCGGCTGGTGCCGCGCGGTGACGGGGCTGCCCGAGTCGCTGGGCAAGCTGGCATCGCTGACTTATCTGAATCTCAGCTGGTGCCGCGCGTTGGCGGGGCTGCCCGAGTCGCTGGGCCAGCTGGCGGCGCTGACGTTGCTGGATCTTAGCAAGTGTCACGCGTTGAGATGGCTGCCCGAGTCGCTGGGCCGGCTGGCGGCGCTGTCCGTACTGGATCTCAGCTTTTGTTACGCGTTGACCAAACTGCCCGAGTCGTTGGGCCAGTTGACGGCGCTGGAGATGCTGGAGTCGTTTGTATGTGACACGTTGACGGGGCTGCCCGAGTCGCTAGGCCAGCTTCTCGCGCTTACGTCACTCGACCTTTCATACTGCTGCACGTTGACGTCAGTGCCTGAGTCATTGGGCCAGCTGGCGGCGCTGACTTATTTATATCTCAGTGATTGTGTCGCGTTGACGTGGCTTCCCGAGTCGCTGGGCCAGCTGGCAGCGCTGACGACGCTGGATCTCAGCCATTGTGTCGCGTTGACGTGGCTTCCCGAGTCGCTGGGCCAGCTGGCGGCGCTAAGGGATCTGCGCTTGGACAAATGTCCATTGCAATTCCCGCCAGCGTCTATTATTCAACAGGGGGTGCCTGCCATCAAGGCGTTTTTGCTGGCGCACTACCACGCAATTAAGATCTTAATGATGATCGCAGCCGCGCGCCGCCGCCGCATGCGCCGCCCGCCAGCCGAGCTCTGGGTGCTGATTCGTGATGAGTTTTTTAGTGGTCTTGCAATCAGTCGTACTGGAGGGATCTAAAAAAAACTTCGGCTGCTGGCTTGCCAACGTAACTCAGATTTGCTGCTGCCTTTGTTGCAACGCGCTGACGTCAAGCACGCAAACATGCACTTTGAATGACGTCAAGCACGCAAACATACACTTTGAATGACGTCAAGAAATAAATCGGGTTTTTTTGGAGAAATAAAACCAGGAGTTTGTAACTAAAGGTTTTATCCAAGGCGGCGCGGCCGAGATGGACGATGAACTCTTCTTGCGGCTCGTGGGAAATGCAACGACGCTCAATCTTAGTGGATGTCGTAATTTGAAGCGCTTGCCAATGGCGCTAGGCAAGCTGGCGTCGCTGACGACGCTAAATCTCAGCTGGTGTGACGCGTTGGCGGGGCTACCCGAGTCGCTGGGCAAGCTGGCATCGCTGACGACGCTAAATCTGAGCAGTTGTGTTGCGTTGACGTGCTTGCCCAAGTCGCTGGGCAAGCTGGCATCGCTGACGACGCTGTATCTCAGCGACTGTCGCGCGTTGACGGGGCTACCCAAGTCGTTGGGCCAGCTGGCAGCGCTGACGACGTTGGATCTCAGGGAGTGTAACGCGTTGACGGGGCTGCCCGATTCGCTGGGCCAGCTGGCGGCGCTGACGAAGCTGAATCTCAGCGTGTGTGACGCGTTGACGTGCTTGCCCAAGTCGCTGGGCAAGCTGGCATCGCTGACTTATCTGAATCTTAGCTGGTGCCGCGCGTTGACTGGGCTGCCCGAGTCGTTGGGCCAGCTGACGGCGCTGGCTGTACTGGATCTCAGCTTTTGTTACGCGTTGACACGGCTGCCGGAGTCGTTGGGCCAGCTGACGGCGCTGACGACGCTGGATCTCTGCGAGTGTCACGCGTTAACGAGGCTGCCTGAGTCGCTTGGCCAGCTGGCGGCGCTGACTTATCTGGATCTCAGCGAGTGTCACGCGTTAACGAGGCTGCCTGAGTCGCTTGGCCAGCTGACGGCGCTGGCCGTACTGGATCTTCGTGTGTGTTGCGCGATCACGAGGCTTCCCGAGTCGCTTGGCCAGCTGTCGGCGCTAACAGATCTGGCTCTTGACGGTTGTAACGCTTTGACGGGGCTGCCCGTGTCGCTGGGCCAGCTGGCGGCGCTGACTTATCTGGATCTCAGCGAGTGTCTCGCCTTGACAAGGCTGCCCGAGTCTTTGGGCCAGCTGACGGCGCTGAGGGATCTGCGCTTGGACGGATGTCCATTGCAATTCCCGCCGGCGTCTATTATTCAACAGGGAGTACCTGCCATGAAGGTGTTTTTGCTAGCGCACTACAACGCGCTTAAGATCTTGATGTCGATCCTGGCCGCGCGTCGCCGTTGCGTGCGCCACCCGCCGTCCGAGTTGTGGGTGCTGATTCGCGATGAGTTTTTCTAGTTGTAAACGATCAAGCACAATAATAACTTTGACATGACGTCACATATATATAAACACACTCCAAGATGGACGACGCACTCTTTCTGCGGAATGTGGGAAATACAACAACGCTCAATCTCAGTAAACGTCACGAGATGACGTACTTGCCAATGGCGCTGGGCCATCTTACGACGCTGACGACCCTAAATCTCAGCAAGTGTCACGCGTTGACGCGGCTGCCCGAGTCGCTGGGCCGGCTGGCGGCGCTGACTTATCTGGATCTTAGCAGTTGTCACGCGTTGACGGGGCTGCCCGAGTCGCTGGGCCAGCTAGTGTCGCTGACGACACTGGAATTTAGATGGTGTCACGCATTGACAGGGCTGCCCGAGTCGCTGGGCCAGCTGTCAGCGCTGACTCATCTGGATCTCAGCAGTTGTCACGCGTTGACGGGGCTGCCCGAATCACTGGGCCAGCTGACGGCGCTGAGGATGCTGAATCTTCATTTTTGTCACGCTTTCACTAAGCTGCCCGAGTCGCTGGGTCAGCTGGCAGCGCTGACTTATCTGCATCTCAATTCGTGCAGGTCGTTGACGCGGCTGCCCGAGTCGCTGGGCCGGCTGGCGGCGCTGACTTATCTGGATCTCACGCATTGTTGCGCGATAACGGGGCTACCTGAGTCGCTGGGCCAGCTGGTGATGTTGGACATACTGGATCTTCGCGATTGTGGTGCATTGACGCGGCTGCCCGAGTCACTGGGCCAGCTGTCAGCGCTGACTTATCTGGATCTCAGTGGTTGTCACGCGTTGACGGTGCTGCCCGAATCACTGGGCCAGGCAGTGGCGCTGAAGACGCTAGATCTCAGTTGGTGTCACGCTTTGACTGAGCTGCCCGAGTCGCTGGGTCAGTTGGCGGCGCTGACGTATCTGAATCTTGGACATTGTGGTGCATTGACACGGCTGCCCGGGTCGCTGGGCCAGCTGATGGTACTGACTTCGCTGTTTCTCTTCAGGTGTGGCGCAATGAAATTTCCGCCAGCTTTTGTTGTTAAGCGGGGAGTATTTGCCATAAAGACGTACCTGCTGTCACACACCAAAATGTTGATTCTTATCATAGCCTCGCGTCGCTGTCGCATGCGTCACCCTCCAGCCGAACTCTGGGTGTTGATTCAAGATGAGTTTTTTAGTGTTTTTGATAAACGATCTAAATAAACCTTTACAATCTTTTTTGGTTATAGTTTTGTTTGGATCAACAATCTAAATAAAACATGTATAATTTAAGCATAGTAGCATAGCAATAACTTTAACATCACGTTGACGTCATTTTTACATTGTGTATGACGTCATAATTTACATTGTATGTGACATCACAACCACTTTAACACCGAGATGGACGATGCACTCTCCCTGCTGCGGTACATAAAGCAAAATGTAGGAAATGCAACGACGTTTGATCTAAGTGCATGTCAGGACTTTCCAAGGGCGCTGGGCAAGCTGGCGGCGCTGACGACACTGGATTTCAGCGAGTGTTGCGCGTTGACAAGGTTGCCCGAGTTGCTGGGCCAGCTGACGGCGCTAACTGCTCTGGATCTCAGGAATTGCCCTGCGTTGACGTCACTTCCCGAGTCACTGGGCCAGCTGGCGGCGCTGACTGCTCTGGATATCAGGAATTGTCCTGCGTTGACGTCACTCCCCGAGTCACTGGGTCAGCTGGCGGCGCTGACTTATCTGGATCTCAGCGATTGTGTCGCGTTGACGGGGCTGCCCGAGTCGTTGGGCCAGCTGGCGGCGCTGACGATGCTGGATCTCAGCGGGTGTGGTGCGCTGAGGGGACTGCCCGAGTCGTTGGGCCAGCTGACGGCGCTGACTACGCTGAATCTTAAAAATTGTAGGCGATTGGCACGGCTGCCCGAGGCGACAGGCCAGCTGACGGCACTAACGACGCTGAATCTTGGCGGATGTGACGAGTTGACTGATCTTCCCGAGACACTTAGCCTGCTGACGGGGCTGAAGACGCTCGATCTTATATTTTGTTCCGCGTTGACACGGCTACCTGAGTTGCTTGGCCAGCTCGTAGCACTGACCACGCTGAATGTTGTTCTCATTTGTCACTTGACAAGGCTGCCTGAATCGCTCGGTCAGCTGGGAACAGCGCTGACGACGCTGAGCCTTGGTATTTGTAACAGGCTGACAGAGCTGCCCAATTCGCTGGGCCAGCTGACGGCGCTGACTTATCTGTGTCTCAGCAGCTGCGACGCGTTGACAGGGCTGCCCGAGTCGCTGGGCCAGCTGTCAAAGCTGACGACGCTTACTATCCGATCATGTCGCATGTTGACGCGGCTACCCGAGTCAGTGGGCCAGCTGACAGCCCTGACTTTTCTGAATCTCAGCAAATGTCACGCGTTGACGGGGCTGCCTGAATCACTGGGGCAGATGGCGGCGCTGACTCATCTGGATCTTAGTCGCTGCCTAGTGTTAACACAGCTGCCCGAGTCGCTGGGCCAGCTGGCCTCGTTAACTGTTCTACATCTTCACGAATGCCGCGCGCTTTTGGAGCTGCCAAAATCGCTGGGGCAGCTGGCGGCGCTGACAACGCTGGTTCTCGGCGCGTGTCGCAAGTTGACGAAACTGCCCAAGTCGCTGTGCCAGCTGACCGCGCTGACTTATCTGAACCTGAGCGACTGTCAGGCGTTGACGGCACTTCCCGCGTCGCTCAGCCAGTTAGCACTGACACTGGATATTTCGATGTGTTACGCATTGGAATTCCCACCAGTTTCCATTGTCCGGCAGGCCATCGTGCAGCAGGAAGCGCCTGCTGTCATGGCGTTTCTGCTAGCGCACCACCACCCGCTCAAGATCATGATTCTTCTTATAGCCGCGCGTCGCCGCCGCATGCGCCGCCCGCCAGCCGAGCTATGGGTGTTGATTCATGATGAGTTTTTCTAGTTTTGTAAACAATCAAAAATACGACTTTTGGGTGTTCTTTTGCAGCACGGTAATAACTTTAACATGACGTCATAAATTTTGAATTATTGTATGTGACATCACAAAAACTGCCTTTTTTCAACACAGAGATGGACCATGCACTCTTCCTGCGGTATGTGGGGCGGAATGTAGAAAATGCAAAGACGCTCGATCTCAGTGAATGTCAGTACTTTCCGATAGCGCTGGGCAAGCTGGCGGTGCTGACTCGTGAGTGTTGTGCGGTGGCAAGGTTGCCCGAGTTGCTGGGTCAGCTGACGGCGATAACTGCTCTGCATCTCAGAAATTGTCCTGCGTTAACGTCACTCCCCGAGTCGCTGGGCCAGATGGCGGCGCTGAATTATCTGGATCTCAGCGTGTGTCGCGCGTTGACGGGGTTGCCCGAGTCGCTGGGCCGGCTGGCGGCGCTGGCCACGCTGAATCTCTGGGCGTGTTGTGCGTTGACGGGGCTGCCCGAGTCGCTGGGCCGGCTGACGGCGCTAAGGACGCTTGATCTTTACGATTGTCGCGCGTTGACGGGGCTGCCCGAGTCGCTGGGCCAGATGGCGGCGCTGAGGACGCTTGGCATCCGAGCATGTCACGTGTTGACGCGGCTGCCCGAGTCAGTGGGCCGGCTGGCGACGCTGGTGACGCTAAATCTTAGCGGGTGCGCGTTTACGAAGCTGCCCGAGTCGCTGGGCCGACTGGCGGCGCTGAAGACGCTGAATATCAGCGATTGTCGCGCGTTGACGGGGTTGCCCGAGTCGCTCGGCCAGCTGACGGCGCTGACTTATCTGAATCTCAGCCAGTGCTTCGTGTTGACACGACTGCCCCAGTCGCTCAGCCAGTTGGCAGCGCTGACAACCTTGAATCTTCAGATGTGTTACGCACTGAACTTCCCGCCAGATTTCATTGTCCGGCAGGGAGCGCATGCTGTCATGGCGTTTCTGCTAGCGCACTACCACCCGCTCAAGATCATGATTCTTATTATGGCCGCGCGTCGCCGCCGCATGCGCCGCCCGCCGGCCGAGCTATGGGATTTGATTCTAGATCAGTTTTATGAAGTAAACTTGGTTATTTGATTTTGAAGCTAACCACATTTTTATAAGGTATGACGTCACATGCAGTCACGTGCGTCTCTCACACACACAACGCCACGTAACAAATATAACTTTTTTTTACAAATCCAAGATGGAAAAAGATGATAACGCGGGCAGCGGTGGAGACATTTATAATGTATGACGTCACATGCGGTCACGTGCTGACGTCACCACTACGCAACACAACACAACCCCCCCCAACACAACACAACCCCCCCAAAAAAAAAACAAAGCC
>Ga0214917_10001611_pt1 | contig 28841 bp, 26 predicted proteins | sample LL_1208_BB_MetaG_FD_177983 | JGI IMG/M metagenome (GOLD analysis project Ga0214917, IMG submission 177983) | Freshwater microbial communities from Lake Lanier, Atlanta, Georgia, United States - LL_1208_BB | ecosystem: Environmental > Aquatic > Freshwater > Lake | place: USA: Georgia | collected... | reverse complement strand
CAACATCCAAGATATCACATAATACACGTAAATCTGCCAGTGTCACATTCATTCGGAGATAGTCTCGCATGCTTTTTTTTCGTTCATCGACATTTTTTCGACATTTTATACTCTAAAGAAGAAAAAAATGAAAGTTTTAAATTCTTTTTTTTCAAAATGAGTTACACAGAATTCGTTTTTTCGAAAGAGAATCCTGGTATGGAGGACGTCGTGGAAGTCTTTTTGAACAACGGTCCTTGTAAAATCGAATTTGTGGAACACAAATCCATTCCGATCCATCCCTCCTTTTTATTTTATGACGGGATCTCTCAAAAATATATCTATGAATATCAAATATCTCCTCTTGTAGAAACTACACGAACAATTATCATCGATAGGATCAAATGCGATCATACTTCTTATGAATACGATCCCATAACCCATATACTCCGATTCCAATGGGACGAAAAATGTTTAGTAACCATGATTACTTTATCGTATCGTTGTGTTACTTTCTTATAGGTAGGAGGTGCTGGTTACCATGCAATACTTTATTATGGAGATTCGAGGCCGAGGATTCCTGTTCTTCCGACAAAAGTCCTTTCGCCAACCGTTCCTTACGGAAAGAAAATTGCATGAGATTTGTCGTTGTATTGTTATGAGACTTCGTCCAGAGGACGGACAGTCCATTTTCGAACATGTGTATTCGATGGAGCGAAAACAAGATTCTCCAAACGACATTGCACAAGTAGATCCCCATCAATATGATATGCAAATGGCCGAATTCATTTTCGAATGTGAATACGGACTCTTTTTTCTCCTCCCAACCCAAGGCCACAGTAGAAGGTCTCCGCGTGTCGCGTTTCCCAATACCAAACGATCTCAAAGATCCAAGATTCTCATGATCTATGCCCGACTTATTGATATCATATCCGATTTATTATATCAACAATACATGACGCCTCTAATGGTCTTGGCGAATCTCATTGATGCACCATAAATATTATTTTTTTTTTTTGGGTAAACAACATGAAATGGAGACGTCAATTTATATGGTGGTGTGTCGTTTATATACGAAAGAAATTCATCGACGATGATGATGATATGTATCCATTGCAAAGCAAAGCGGAGTTCTCTTCGAGAGATCTCTTTCTCCGCTCTGTAAAACCTATTGAGTAAATCGTTAATAAACTCTCATTGTACTCTATGTTTTGAATCTTCAAGTTTTCAATCTTTTTAGCGGTTTTGTAGCAGGTTATCTTCGAAGCGTGTTGGATCTATCTTAAATCTCTTCTCTTCTTTGGAGTAAGCTCAATGGATTGTCGGAAGTCCTTCTTTTTCTTGAAATGTTGATTAAAATGTCTGATATTTCCATTTTTAAGGTTAGTGATACACCTGTCTTGACAACACTACAACACTTCTTCACGGCACAAGCTCGTATATCCTTTGGTGTCTCCATTTCAAAGGGCTTCACGGATGTGTTTCTCGAGTGTTCAAATTCCTTCATGAACTCTCTTCTTTGACAGTGTATTTCTTTTCATGCGATCCGTGAGTTTTTTGATCTCGTCTTTATCTTTCAGTGTCTTTTTTTTTCTTTTCGAAGTTCGGCCACTTTACCATCAAAGGCTTTGTACTCCTCCAGATGTTTCTGTGTATTACCAAAAGGTCTATCAGACCTTGAAAATTGGCTGGAAGACCATTCCTGATATGTTCTACAGTTTTATTATAAAATTATCTTGAAGTGTCTATGAGTTTTATCAAGCATCGCTTTTTGGTTCTTCGTGGGGTAAATCCTGACTTACCGAATATAACTTTATTGGATAACAGTTCAATCCTCCCTTTTCACCAAAAAAAAAAATTATTTGATGTATATTATTAAATGTATATCTTCATCCCTCTTGGTGGACTCGGAGAGCGATTCAAACAGGTCGGGTACGATCGCCCCAAAGCCCTCATTCCTGTCTTGGGGAAACCGATTCTTTTCTGGTTGATCGATTCCTTATTGACCAATACCATAGAGGTTGAACAAATTCTCATTGCGTATCACCGTGAGTACTATAAATATCGTTTGGAGGATCTTCTTCGTGAGCGATATCCACATCTCCCTCTGGTATTCCACTGCTTGGATCTTCATCCCACCAAAGGAGCGTTGGAAACCTTATCAAAAGGTTTATGTTTACTAACAAAAGATGCCCCTTTATTATGCTTAGATGGAGACAATTTTTATAAAATCAATGTATTGGAAAAATGGAAGCGTGGGAATGAAATTTTTGTTTTTCATGAAACCACGTATCCTATGAACCATTCTTCTCCGTATTCGTATTGTTTATTAGATGTAGAAACAAAAGTCCAAACCATGGTGGAAAAAACGAAGATATCGGATTGGGCATGTACGGGAGCCTATGGATTCGCTTCGATGAGGACAGTGAAAGAATTTTTGTCAAAATATGAGTGGACAACCACAAGCACTGACGAAATTTATCTATCCTCTGGAATCCGATCCATGATTCATGAGCATGGTCATGTGTTTCATACCAATGTCGTGGATCAAAAGGATTGGATCTGTTTAGGAACACCGCTACAAACACGATCCTTCATGACATCGTCATCCGATATCCCAACACTTCGAATCTGTTTTGATTTAGATAATACGTTGGTGACGTTTCCTTCTGTGAAAGGTGATTATTCAACGGTTCGTCCCATCATGGAAACAATCGAATGGGTACGACATTTAAAACAACAAGGTCATGTTATTATTATCTATACGGCACGACGCATGAAAAGTCATGGTGGCAATCTCGGAAAAATCGCCAAAGATATCGGTCGACTGACTTTTGAGACTCTGGACAATTTCGATATTCCCTATGACGAACTGTATTTCGGAAAACCACATGCGGATTTCTATGTCGATGATTTAGCCGTGAACGCCTCTGACTCGTTCTCCAAAAAAATGGGATTCTTGAAAAAACAAAACATCCAACCCCGTACATTTCATGAATTGACCTTGGTCTCTCCATCCGTCATTCAAAAAAAAGCGAAGTTCGGGAAATCCTTAGAAGGAGAAATTTTTTTCTACCGACATTTTTCTTCGTCGACGACGACTAAAAAATGGCTTCCCAACTTTTATGATTATGATCGGGAACATTATACATGGTATACCATGGAATACCTCGACGGCGTGTCTTTGACCTCCTTGTTTTTAGAAGAACTCCTTACTCCCGCTCTTTTCAAGACGATCTTACAATCCGTCCACGAATTCCACCAATCGTTCTCTTCTTCTCCAATGCCCGACGACCTCCCCATTCGAGAAAATTATTTGGATAAACTCCGAAAAAGGTATGAATCTTTTCGTGGTTACCAACACTACCGCGAATCTGAAAAACATTTTCAAAACATTTATGAAAAACTACAAGATTATATCGAGTCGGGATTTCCGAGAATGGGCGTCATTCACGGAGACTGTGTCTTCACCAATATCATTGTGGCTAATCACGATCCGTCATCGATTCAATTCATTGATATGCGTGGGAAAATAGGGGACTCGTTACTCACCATCTATGGCGATGTCTTTTATGATTGGGCCAAGATCTTGCAATCCTTAAGTGGATACGATGAAATTCTCATGGATCATCGTCATGGAGTATCCCCTTCCTATCGAAAACAATTACTTAACACTTTTTGGGACTTTCTCTCCCAATATTATTCGACAGACGTTTTTATCTATATCGTATGGATCACCAAAAGCCACCTCTTCTCCTTGATACCTTTACATGACAATGAAAAATGCCAACAATATTATGATTTGAGTACCGCCTTACAGAAATGATCCTCGCACAACCACCGATATTTCTCATACTGCTCTTCCGTGGATAAAGCCCATACATGACAAAACACCGATCCCTTCTCGCGATAATTCTCTACCGATTCTTTAAATCCTACCGTATACGTCAATGTCGAATGGACGTCAAACTCAAAACAATATTTACCAACAAGATAAGGATGTTTCCATAAAAAATAAGTCCAAAACACTTGATCGGACGTACACTGAATCGTCGCACAAAGGTCATCCCATTCGCGTAACATTTTACTGAAAGTTTCATATAAACACTCGAATTTACCAATGATCACACCAGAATTAATAAAAAAATCATCTTTCCCGTATTTCTTCTGCATGATCGTTTGGAAAAAACATTTACTGGGTTCAAAATGGGCACCGAAATTCTGTTCCATACTGAAATACAAATCCGCTTGAGTCTCCTCGAAAAAAGTCTCGATACGTGGAATGGGATTCTCGACACATAAAACATCAAAAGCATCCAGTAAACAAAACAAATCCGTCTTCTTCCACACATTATTACATAAAAATTCACCAATCACCTTGATTTTCGATAAATTCTTCTTTTCGTAATTATAGAAAGGAAGAATCAGCAATGACGCATTGTATTTCGTCAAGGATGTACGCAGATTCTCGACACGATCCAATTGGTTCTCTCCGATCACGCAAATAAAATAAATCATAATCTTGAGATACAAAAAAAAAATTTACAACCTCCCTGATTCCATTTCTAATTCTTGATTTCGTTTTACTATAATCTTTTTCGGTGATTTTTCGTCTTTCGTCAGAAGCGTATAATCTTTAAGGGATGGATGTTTATTTTTAATCCCCTCTTGAAGTTTTTTTATTAATGCATCGATTTTGACAATTAATGAACTGCTTGGTTTCGCACAATTACAATTTACGTATCTCTCACTCCCTCTGTCAATTCCTACCGATAAAACATTCGAAGGCGTATTGTTTACTGATTCTATACTACCTCTTATTTCGCTGATGAATTGTACTGTGTCATGAAACAATTCAATATGACGATCATGCATCGATCTCGAGTCACGTACTAAAGATGTTATAAAATGATTAATCTGGTCCATATCACTTTTAGATATTAGGTACGTGGGTGGAGAATTCATCGTCGGAGAAGAAGAAGAAGGAGAAAGTAAATTCCACGATCCAATCCCACCGCCTCTACGAGAACTTTTCTTTTTAGTTCGATTCATTTTCTTTTATCACAAGATTTTATTGGCTTACTTGGGAGTCGATTTTTTTTTCTTGGATGTTATGGGTTTGGACATTTTGTCTTTCTCTCTCCCTCCAAAGATCGTATCCAATATCGTAGCACTGGATTCCAATTGAGTCTCCAATGTCTTTTTAAAAGTCGGTGTTGATAAAAGAAATCGGATAGAAGCGGGTAAGTGTTCCATCACCAATTTCTTGTCTCGTAGTAGGTGACTTTCAACATCTTTGGAATACTCGGATGGATCATATCGTGTACCTTCTTTGTTGTACACTTTACTATAAATAACAATCCCTTTATTCTTTAAGGTCTCAAATGCCGATTCCAATTTCGAAAAAGAAGCCTCGGAGATTTTAAGATGGGGAGATTGATTTTTCGACATGACAATTGACATCCAAAACACCACCCAAGGATGCTTTTTCATCAATGAAATACAATAATGGGCCGCTTGACGAGCATTCGCGGTTTGTTGTGGGTAATGTTCCTGCAGACACTGCACTTGTTTCTGTACCAGTGAATGCTTTCCCATTTCCTTCATATCTTTTACATCCTTTAAATCTTTCATCAAAGTCGGCAGTTCCGAGTAAAATGAAGAACACAAGGGAATTTTATCTTTCACAAATCCGATGATTGAACTAAAATCCATTTGTTTTTACACAACATTTTTTTCAAGATCTGGTTTTTGTTGAATAATTGCGCTTCCCTTGACTTATTTACCCAGTCGGATAATTCTGTCGTAACAATCCATTTTGCTCATAATATATTCTCAGACATTTTCTTTGGGATAGCGAAATTTCCAGATACGTAAAGGGTCCACACGACCGTACCGCTGACAACGACCAATTACCTGTGTTTCCGTATTAGAATCCAAAGAATGTAAAAGAACCAAATCCGAACAACATTCCAAATTCAGTCCTGCGCCGTAAAGAGTCGCATTCAATAATAAAATAGGACACCGACCTTCCCGAAAATCACGAACCATGCTCTCAATACGCGTCGAACTACCACAAATTCGGTGATAAATACACGACAGTTCCGTGAAAAGGTCCGACATTTCATTCAATGAAACATCCCTCTCCGAAAATACAAGGATCCGAGATGTGTCCACTTTATAATGCTCCAATAACCACAGACGGAACATATCATACTTATTGTGGCGCACAATCGACATTGGAGCGGACGACAAAGAAGACGACGACGTCAATATTAACAATTGATCCTTCGATAATAAAGTTCGACAAAAAGGACAAGGAGGATTCACCACACGACGATGTTTCATAAGATCCAAAATAGAAGAAATATCAAATTTATGTTGACAACATTTCGTGATGATCGGGTACCGAATCTCTTCCGTGGAAATCGGGTCCACGGTCTCCTCCTCCAAACGGTTTCTCACTATGCTTTGTTTTGTATGAATCTCTTGAATCTTCTGCTCAATACGATCCAAATGCTCTTGACGAAGTGTCTCGGAAGAAAAATATTTCTCTTGGACCATCGTCTTCTCTAAATACAAATTACGTAATTCGCGATCAAATGAAGTACAAACCAACGATAAAAAATCAGGATCTTTCTCACTGGAACAAGAAGAACATCCCAATAATTCAACCGCTTTTTGGGTGTCCCCTGCACAAATTGATTGAAAAATCTCCGGAGAAACAATATCGTGTAAAACATCAATGGTCGGATGAAAGCACGACACAATTTTCGTTATCGTCTCGGGCAAACGAAACGAAGCGTCAATCACAGAAGATGCATTATTTAAGATCAACAAAGGCGTCTGCATCTCGAAACCAAAACGGTGTCGGATTCGATTAAACGAAGAAGGATAACATAATGTTTTGTAAGAAGCCGTTAAATACCAGCTAAATTTACAATGCATCACATACTCCTCCGACGTCCTTCGGATAACCGATGTTTGTAATAACGGATGTGGCGCGGGATTCAATGTGGGCATACAGGGAATCGTAATAGAATCAATTTCATCCACGATCAAACGCTCAAAACCATACGTCGACCAAAAAGGATGTTTCCCCAATTCACCAAACATCGTCGAAGAAATTAAAAGAACCGTATAAGGACTCCAAAACTCAGGCGTAAATAGACAGTCCGTGATCTGTTTTTTCCGATGAATAAAGTATGTGCACAAATTCGTATACCTCTCCAAATAAACCTTCCATTGATGGAAAATACCATGCGGAACCACTATGATATTTAATGGAATATACTCGCGCTTCTCCACAAACACCATCTCAAATTGAGAAGAACCGATTCGATGAACAAACTCGTTCGTCGCACGCGAAGGAATTCGCGGGTGTTTACTTAGTAAAGACAACACACACATCGATTTCCCAGAACCCACTTTATCCCCTACTATCCCGTACTTCGTACGAAATGACACCGAAGATACCGTAATCTCCTCATTCTCAAATTGTTCCATGCAGTATAACATCTTCTTCTGGTGAGGTTTTAACTCCATGTCCTTCAACGAAACATTCGACTCTGGGCAATTCTCATCAATGGTATGCGGTAAACAAACTACGTCGTGATCGTGCATATGCCACGACATCGATTTGAACAAACCTTGACCACCACACGTCTCTCCAATCATCTCCTGATCAAAAAACATCTTTTGTTTTTTCACTGAAAAAAATCATTTTTTTTTAATTCATAGAAAGATTTTATATATTCTATCTTATGACTCTCCACTTCATAAGAACGCGTGAAAAGACCACCCGTATCCATCGAAAAATCACCCAAGGTCCACCAGAAAAATCCCGCACGGAAGTTTTTTTTTAGGACATGCCATTCTCGCCAACGATTATAATAATCCAAATCCGAACCCTCTAAAAAACCACCAATCTCCGTCGGAATCACGGGAACCTCACTCCAACCTGAATCCAAAGACGAGACAAAACCGTAATTCACCTCCCAATGATCCTCCCCCTCCGAAGAAACACCTTCACCACGGACACTCGTTCCATAAACATGGGGACATAAAACAAGTCGAGATTGGTACTCTAATAATGCATGATCCGATGTAAAAGCAGAAGGATCGTAAGCACCTCCCCAAGGACTTACACCAACTTGGGTCCCTGATAAGTAAAACAAACCTCCATAATCGGGAATCGACTCGGTGATCGCACGAATCACACGGACACAATGATCCAAAAACACAGACGTCGATATATCGGAATGAGGCTCGTTCTTGATCTCAATTCCATGAAGTGCAGGATGGCTACCAAACTCCGATAAAAAATTCAACCAACTATGAATCACCTCTTCCTCCGTCACACTGTCCGTCCAAGGATATGGAGTAATCACACCACCGATCGTATGTAAATCAAAAAGAACGGTGAGATTGCGAGACTCCGCTTCGTCTAAAAGACGGTATATCATCTTCTCCGCTGGCATATAAGCATACATCGAAGGCTCTTGTGATACACAATCACCGATCCCCTGCGAAAGATCTTGCATGATCTCGTACGATAAAGGAATACGGATCGCATTGAAGTCATTCTCCACTAAAAAATCATAAAAAAAAGTCAGTGGCTTGTCGAATAAACCTAATGGCGCTTTACAATTCGATTCGATCCCATTGAAATTCACACCACGAATCACGGAACGATCCACCTCCTGCTCCTCCAATAAAACCAAATTATTCAAATCATTTCCTCGAAGAAGATTGTGGCTATTGACAAAATCACCAACCAAAAAAACAAAACCAAGGAAATATTTAAATAATGGATGTTTCATGGATTACCTCAACATTTTTTTTTTTCTCCCTCAATTTACGACGCTTCCTCAATATGAATACGAAGTTGACCACCACGAGGCAAGGGAGGAAGCGTTAATGTAAACGACGACGTTGATGAACCAACCTCCTCGCCACTAAACCATCGCGGAAGATTCTTCCAATGCCAGCGATTCACTTGCGTACGCAACCATCCATAATTCTCTTCGTGGATATCGTATTCCTCACGACGAAGACGATCAAAAACATACAACCAAGCCGTACAAAGACGCTTCTCACATTGCACCAATTGACTGTACTTCTTCCACCAAATCTCGATACCATGCTTCTCGCGATTATACCACAAATAAGAAATACCACTTCGCCGAGTGATTCGACGAAATTGGATACCCTCGCGACCAATCACGTACTTCAAATAAATATCCTGCATCGTGATGGGAAGTGCTACAAATGTCATGGTATGCGTCAAAGAAGAAGGAGGACTGTATACGCCCGGAACGATGATATGTTGCGGTTCAACTTCCGGTAAACCCGCCTGCGCTTCTTCTATTGTCGAGATCGGAGGAAGTTCGGACGGAAAAGACGATAAAATATCCGTCGCATCTCCCGATAAAAGACTCTCGGACAAATCCGAAAGATTTAGTTGGTCTTTTAACTGATCCATTAAATGCTCCATTAAGTCCTCAAAATTATTCGGTGAAGGAGGAACATTCGTCGTACTCTCCGTCGGACTCGAGGTTGTCGTCGTCGTCGTCGTCGGTGGCAAAGGATTGGTCGTATTGGACATTTTCTTATTATCATCTACAACATAACAATTCTTTATATACTTATCAAAAACCCACTGAATTGACATTCAAGGACTTTGCGAAAAGAAGGTGCTTTCGGAGATTTCGTCACGTAAATACTTTGTTCCTTTGACAAATTCACCAACCCACTATAATGATTCACGCGACGATTTCCTGCGTCACTTCCAGCCCAAATGGTTGCATCTCCATTCACAATCACGGATTGTAAGTTATTCGGATTCGTTCCATATACGATGGAAATTCCTGCTAAATCACTACCATCCGCCCATCGACAGTAGACGTTGATTTGATACATACCGGTCACACCTATTCTATATGCCCTTAATCCATTTCTCCATCCGTATCCCGGTACGGAAAAAGCATTCCATCTCAAGGTACTCACAATCGGTAGAAAAAACGATGCAGGGTATACCGGAGACCAGCCTTGAACTGAATTCATCACAATATTCCAACCCTCGTTCAACAATGAACGATTCATCGTAGAAGGATCCACGCAAATCGCATCGCTTACATCTGTTGTATACAAACACACTTTCTTATGATACGAGGAACCATCCACACTTAAACGATGTTGCTCCACGCCGTCCGACGACGTGATCGATAAACCATTGTTCACCGACAGATTCGTTCCATTGTCCACCATACGGATGGTTGTCGGATTCGGATTCGAAGAATTCATGAAATTCAGTTGTTGCACCGATAATTCACCCGAAACATCTCCCGTTGACATCGAAACATTCCCATTGAACTGCGAATCACCGTTCACTGTTAATTTACGCGAAGAAACACCACCCCCATCACCAATCACTACGTTTCCAGTGCCACTCGTCGATTGCAAACCAATAGTTCCACTCCCCTGTAAATTGATACCACTCGACGTGAAACTACTACCATTCGACAAATTCACATCCTTCTCAAAAATCACTGGACCTTGGAATCGTGAACGCCCTTTCACCACGAATTTATCCGAAGCGTTCGGAAGAGTTTGGGTACCAATCAACACCGATCCTGGTACATCTTGTAATACCACTTTCCCCGCAGGTCGACCGCTACGGAAAATCCAGTCTAATGAACTCCCCCATCCAAAATAAGAACTACGATCCTCGTTACCGTAAGGAACAAATTGGTACCCGTTATTCTCATTCGCTACTGGTGTCGCACGAGTACGAAATTCAAAAAAACAAGAGTTCGCATTCTCCGCCGAATCCGACGCAGGAAGAATATAAGGATTGCACTGCCCATCGTTAAACGATTCACGAAGACGGATATTCTGATAATAATACACAAAATATAAAATCATACATAATAAAAAAAGAAATAATAAAAAAAACATTTTTTTTATATTAACGATATAAAAATCCACTGAACTCCAAATGAAGACAAGGTGTCCAGTTGCCTGTTAACCATAAACAGTCACCTTCACTGAAATAAAAACTCTGAGACATCATGCATTGGGAAACACTCCCTGTATCGGTGGTGATTTTCTCAAAGTGACATCGGAGCAAGGACCCTACGTCCGTGAATGATTGAGCTATATAATCATATCGGCTTTTCATTAACAAAAAATCCGAGGGAGCCGACGTTAAAGGAAACACACCAAAAACATTAATTTGGTATAAACCATTCTGGGGGATACGAGCCATACCTACATCATTGTCCCATACATCATCACGATTCGTAACAATACTACTGTCTGGCAGACCGCGTAAATACGGAACCGTCGAAGAACTATTCGTCACCCCCGCATAATTCGAAGCCACTACTTTCCAGTAAACATCCACTCGGCTCAAGATTGTCGATAATGCCTCTTTATCCATCCCTGTACCCAGTGTCTTCGAATACAAAAAACCGTCCGATCTCAATTGATGTACGGAACCACCACCAATCGATAAACGATCCGCTTCCGTTAAACGCACCTTTACGGAATCGGAATGCGACGTCCACGATGCTTTATTATTGTCCATAGTTAACGATCGATGGATCGTCATCGAAGGAACGGACATGGAGGAATTACAATACAACGTACCTTCACGAAACGTACTATCACCCGTCACTGACATCACATTATTATTCAAAACACCACCACCAATCGATACACGATTCATATTCACACTCTTCTTTGAAAGAACATTCTGATTACTTTTGTTTAAAGTCACCGTATTTGTATCCGACAAAATACTTAAATCGTTCTCCAAATTCACCACATCGCGAAATCGACTCTGATTGTTCGGCGTCACTCGCAATTTACTGTTATTCGGGGTCGAATCCGAACTATCCACTCCACCAATCTGCACAAACCCACCAGGAAGGTCCTCCAATACCATACGACTATCAGGCATACCACTACGAAGGATCCAACTATGATCCGCACCCCATGCACTGAAGGACTTACGATCGAGAGCACCCGTATATGACGTCGGCGTGAAACGGTATCCGTTGTCGCCCGCTATATTCGAGGCACGCGATAAAAGACGATTACAATTTGGACCACTGGAAGAAAATGACGACATCGATAAAGGATTGCATTCACGCATTTCCCGACCGTCATTGCTCTTAAATCCTTCTGAGATTCTCCAATAAAAACAAACCAATAAAAATAAAACCAAAATCACCCAAAAAAATATCATGGTCAATTAATTTTCCTCGAAGAAATTAATTCGCTCCCGTAACCCGTCCCATGTACCTACCAACCAACCATCCGAACAACGATGCACCGCATTCGAACAAAGACGGAAATAGTCCACGCCGTCCCAGCAAAATTCCACCATCCATTGTTCGTCCGATGAACACAAAGACAAATCCACCACTGACTCTAAAATCAATTCCTTGTACATGGAACGGGGTAACCGTCATTGGCTCGCCTGCAAAAGATGTAATCCTGCTTCCTTGCTATGATATCCACTACGTAAAACGCTTTGTAATCGTTCCCAATCTTGCTCCGCTTGCTCGTCATTATCAAAGTCGATCGTCTTTTCTTGATCGGAGTAAAATAAGTCCAATAATTGTTCACAACATTCGCCTCCATACACCTCCAAAAGACGCCTCATAAAAAGCACGTCCTCCACACGAGGCACATGTGTCGACGTTTTTGGTGACGTCGGTGGTGTAAGTGGCGTCCTCGTCCGTACTGGTGCGGGTGCGGGTGCCTTCGTGTTCTTTCCTTGAACCGCGACCGCAACTTTCAAGGCTTTCTCGGTCTTTCGAATCTCTCCATCGATCCAAGAAACATCGGGACACAACTCGCACACGTTGATATCGTGGACAAGCGTCCCGTTTCTCTCACCACGGTCCTTCAAGCGTAACGTCGCCGTCTGTTTCGAGTTCAACTCCTCGATAACGGCTGATTGGATTCTTCCTTGATATCGCCAGTGCACTCGCATGCCCGTTTGAAAATTCATCGAATCCGTCGTGAGTTGATGCACGAGTTCCGATAATTTTTGTTCAAGACGTTCGACTTCCGACCCCGACCCCGTGACCGATGCCATGTCTGCAAATACACAACAATATTATGATATTTTTTTTCCAACCATCCAATCCAAATCATTTTTTTTGGGGGTGTCTGAACTCACCACCCTCGTGAAAACATGTCGTTAAAAGATCTCGGTAAAGTGTTTTCTGTTGATCCATCGACAAAGATTCTCGGAATCCATCCAGTTTCCTCGAAAACAATTCGTATGCCTCATAAGGTTCCTCGGGAAAAGGATACTCGGGATCCTCTTCGTATGGACAGTCTATCGCGATTTCTCGTTTAGTATTAAAATAATGGACTAAAACGGCTTCTGCGAAAAAACGATGCTCGCCACACATTTCTCGAAAATCCATGATGATGGAATCCATGAACGAACTAAAAACAAAAAGATGTAAATAAAAAATTTTATTGAAATAAAAAAAGAATCATTTTTTTGGTCGTGAAAGTTAAAAAAGATAAATTTGGCGTTGTTTCCAAAGAACCGAATACGATTTATTTTCGTAATTGAGAACTACCGCCATAATTTCGCCACGATACGATGCATCAATAAGTCCTATGGAATTGACTTGCACTAAAGGAGTTTTTGAAATGGAAGAACGTGGTAATAACAGATAAGAGACTTCCTCATTTTCAGAATTCACAACCGAGGCTCGAATCCCAAATTTCAAAATTACTTTTTCACGACTTGGTATGATATAATCGTTATCAAAATATAGATCATAACCACAATTTGAATTTTGTGAATTGTCAGGGATTGTTTGATAAAATTCGTCCATTCCTTGATTCACTTTGAGTAATAAATGCATATTTTTTTTTTCGCGATGTATAATAAATACATAATATCTCTAAAAGACCTTATATAAATTTTCCTTTCTTTTATGAAAAACATGGAAAACATTTTCGGAGATAAAAAATCGTTGTGATTTTCATTGCCGGTTTTATTGAAATAGAACTGTCCTCTAACCTTCGACGGTTTGTTTTTTTTTTGGTTTTTAGGCAAACATACTCGTTCTTTCGGAAGAGTTAACCATTGAACTGTTCGCGTTTCCGATAATTTTTTCTCGGAGAAAGAGAAGCTCATGCAATAAGGTGTTCCGACACATAACGTACACGTTTTACTCAACTCTTCTGTTTCCCAAAAGTCGTGAATGACTGATTCGATAGTTTTTTGGGGGGGAATATGCAATGTTTCAATTCAAATTTTTGTTATTAATATATATAAAATGAGCGAATATATTTCTGTTTTTGACGAAACAACAACAAAAACCAAGTTCGAACAATTTTTAAATCATTTCAGGAATTTGAAAAAAACGGACAAGATACCTATTCTTGGTGAAGAATGGTATAATGAAATGGCACTTTTTTTTCTTATGTATTATGAATATGTATATAACAATGGACCATCAAGTGAATACGAAGTAATTGGATTGATGAAAGCGATTGGTGAAAATTTGGTGGATTATTTACAACAACATGGAAATATAAAATACGTGATATATCTCGGTGAATCTCCTTATAAATCCGTGAAATATGCGGAAGCTATTTGTACAAGGACTGATGTAAAATTTATCCATTGTGTTTTCAGTGTGTTTAGTGGTCGTGGATCTATATCCGAAGATGAAGAAAAATGTTTAGAGAGAATAAATAGTTTTGATCTTGAAGAAAATAATTTCATCGTCGTTGATCATATGAGTAGTGGTAACACATTTAGGACATTCGCCAATATGATAACTAAAGAAAATATAAAGAAAAAGATGCTGGAAGAAGTTGATATTATGATCCAGCAAATAGAGGTTGAAGGTCGTCGACAAAAAATATCGCAAGGGAATCAGATCATATTTACCACTACCGATTTAGCCTTTATGAAAAAGGAAAATCGATATCATGAAAGTATAGTCGATGAAAAAAAAATACGTAAAGATTGTGAAAGTATGTCAAAATCGACAACTATTCGATGTAACCCAAAATCAAAAGCAGTCCAATACTATGCGAGTTATCATGATTTATTTATATGTAATGTCATTATAGGTTCAATACAATTTTTGGGTAGTATTACTGGACATAATACTACTATCGCATTTGAATTACGTAGAACGTACCATGGTTTTAAAAGTTCTATGAAACAAGAAGTACCACCAGACAATTCATCTTTATTATACTATAACATTTCGAAAAATACTTTTCAAGATAAACCTGTGATTCATGTTCATCCCACGATCATAAACTCATCGGAAAGATTTGTGTTTAATGCATTTTACCAACCGGTGGCAACGGGTGGTGATATAAAGAAAAGAAAACATACCAAGGTGAAAAAAATACGACACCGTCGACAATCTAAAAGTCGCAAATTATATTTGACAGTAAATTGATTTTTTTTTTCGAAATTGGTAATGATTTCAATTCATTGATGAAGACAAAGAAGAAGAAGATATCGTAATGTCCGCGACATTGATGACGAAATTCTTCAAACCAATTGAATCGGAAATAATTGATGGATGGAAAGGCTCTTTATCTCCTGTTTCTCGAACAGTTAAACAAACGACTTGTATATGGAAATTACCCCATATCTTAATTATCCATTTGAAACGCTTCACTAATTCTTCCAAAAACCTCCGAATTATGATGTAATTATCCAATGGATTCATGTACAATGTATGAAGTGGACAGCTAAAACATTTCAAAATAAATCAACATGGAAAACGACTCGTGATGAATTAGTGAAAAAATTATTGGAATTATTTAAAGACCATCGTTTTCCTGCATTGGAAGGAGAAAACTCTCAAGACAATCAAATATTGTGTAAAAACATTCACTTCCCATTATCCGAAACTCGGCATATGATTTCTCGATGAGGGGCACAAGCACCCATTTCAGAATATAAAGAAGCTTTCATTTTTTTTCTAATAAATGCACGATATAAGAAGGAATTTCTACATCCGAAGTTGTTATTTTTTCAAAACCAAAATCTTCCTTTCTATTTAACATCCATTGTTGCATTTCATCTGACATTATATTCGAAAATTTAAGAGACTCATATGTCGTCTCCTTTTTTAATTTATCAATCAACATTCTTATAAAAGTTGATAAAATACCTTTTCTTTTCAACAAAGGATGAACAGAAACAGAGTCCAGATTAATGATAGACTGTTTGCGAGTTTTTGGATTATAATTTCGCGTTACATATATACGAAATAATTCTTCTGATTTAGAAATCGTCGAGTTTTCGGATAATCTCAACCGTTGAGGGCTTTTATAGATTAAATGAATACCTGTCATAAATGAAGCCTTTAAATATTCATCAAGTTGTTTAAATAGAGAGTCCATCATTTTTTTAATTAATTCAGGAACATCAACATAATTTTGTTTTCGTGTTTTGGATTTTTTGGAGGCGGTTTTCTTAGGAGGCATTTTTCATTTAAAAAAATATTTTAAATTCTTTCTACAAAAAAGATGAAAATTGGTATTGTATCACAAAATTACGTGGACGATCAAGTTAAACCTACATTACATCGAAGTCAAATTTCAACAGAAGAATTGTCGGATAATAAATTGGATTTTGATATTTTGATAGAAATGTACCAAGAATTTAAAAAATCACCGGTGTTTCAAGCAGATATAAAACCATTATTCGCGATTGAACCATGATGTAAATAAAAACAAAAAGATGTAAATAAAAAATTTTATTGAAATAAAAAAAGAATCATTTTTTTGGTCGGTGAAAGTTAAAAAAGATAAATTTGGCGTTGTTTCCAAAGAACCGAATAATGGGGTTTCCCACTGAATGTTTTTTGTTCTCTACGGTATTCGGGGTAACACTCCAAAATTTTGTAAAGGTCGTAGCGGATACATACGATTTGATGACGATGATAGTGATGTAAATGAAATTGTTTTCTTTGTTGTAAAGTGAAAAATCTGGATAATAAGTAAGGTCCTGTGGGGTCCAAGCATGTTTGTCCGTAGTAATGGTTTTGTACATTGTGTATGATTTGGTTGATACAGTTGAGGAGGATCGGGTTTTGTGGTCGACATACCATTAAGGCATTATAAATGCCCGCCGAATAGTCTAAGGTCGTTCCGTAATTGTTCGGAGACCAGTCGTTGACAAAATGCTCTTGCTCCGTTAAAGCGATGAGACGAAACCCGTTGACGCATTGGTATTTAATGTCTAAGTAAATGCCACCTTCTCGGTAAAGAACACAGTACCTCCAAAAATCTGCCTTGTACGCGCCAGGAATCAAGCGATCGTAAATGTCTCGGTGACGCTCTCCAAAATAGCGGCCCAAATATTGCCTACATTGTCGGTCGTCGAAGAAATGGTAGGCAAATTCTGGATTGTCCTCTTGAAGTTGACGCACACATCGGTGCATGTGCTTCGGTAAACGACGTGTGACCCATGTTTGGTATAAATGCAAAGGAATGATGCTATTGTAATGATTTTTCATGGGAAAGCTCATGTGCATCTCGGGCTCGATGCCAGTGGCTGTGGTCCAGAATGGTTCTTTTCCAATGGCTCCCAAGGTCCAAACACAAACCATACATAAAAAATATAAAAATAATAAAAATAACATTCGTATTACATTATAGTATTTAAAATAAATTTTCATAGCAACAGTATAATCATTATACACCATTCTTCAAAATTCGGCGCCCAAACGTACATTTCAATGTCGGAATGAATTGTGAAAAAAAATGATGTCGATTTTTTACATCTCATTAAAAAAAAAACAACTAACCTTGATATACGTGCGTGGTCGTAGGTTTGATCTTCGATTCAAGTATGGCATCCTTCCTTCCAAGACAATGCATCCAATGCGATATGTTCCCACTTCCAAAGTTATCAACGTGTTCGATCCATACTCAAGACAACGCGTTACCAGAATCCATCCGCGAAGCCCGACGTTGGCGCCAAAAAGACATTAAGGCTTGTCAATTGCGTCATTTAGCTTTGCCGAAAATCTTTTTTAACCGCTTCTAAGACAATTTCACGATCTGTTTGAAATGTGGGTGGAACAAGATCGAGAGAATACCCACTTTTAACCGCTTCTAAGACAATTGCACGATCGTTTTTGAATTCTGCAGAAGCAAAATCATTTCTTCGAAAGAGTGGGCTCTTTAGGAACATTAGAAGCAGTACTACAGAACTCTTGAATACTTTGAATATCAATCCTTCTTTGTCCGGTAGGTGTTTTATAGCATCGGATAGTCCCGTCGTCAGCCATCTTCCTGATCGTTTTATGACCCAATCCCGTGAGTCGATAAGCTTCTCTAATTGGTACAAAGTTTTTGATTTCTTTTTAAAATCTTTTTATATATAAAAAATGAATTTCAAAATTTCCCGCAAAAAAATCAGTTATAAAAAAAAAAGTTCTTTGAAAAAAAGGGGAGGGACATCACGCCAGGAGGTTTTGGAAAAAGTAAGACAAAATGGATTCGATTTATCTGCATTGGGAACAGAATTCAGAAAAGATCGTGGTATTGTCATGGAAGCCGTGAAACAAGATGGAGTTGCATTACAATTTGCTTCTTCAGAATTACAAAAGGATCACGAAATTGTCATGGAAGCCGTGAAACAAGATGGGTTTGCTTTAGAACATGCTTTTGAAGATTTACGAAACAATCGCGAAATTGTCATGGAAGCCGTGAAACAAGATGGAGTTGCATTACAATTTGCTTCTGAAGAATTACGAAACAATCGCGAAATTGTCATGGAAGCCGTGAAACAAGATGGAGTTGCATTACAATTTGCTTCTGAAGAATTACGAAACAATCGCGAAATTGTCATGGAAGCCGTGAAACAAGATGGAGTTGCATTACAATTTGCTTCTGAAGAATTACGAAACAATCGCGAAATTGTCATGGAAGCCGTAAAACAAGATGGTCTTGCGTTACAATTTGCTTCAGAATCTCTACAAAATGATCCTACTATTACGTCAAAAACTATAAAAAATAGACGAACTTCTGGTTTTATAGAAATGGACGAGATGATGGTATTTCCTTTCCTAAATATGGCAAATGAGACAGAAAGACAAGAAATTGAGAAAAACAACCCTGAACAGAAAACAAAATATCAAGAAATCACAAAAAAAAATCCAGAAAATATTACCGATTTTTATGCATTTTTGTATTATATGAAAATGTTTATCTTTCGCATTGAGAAACATGTTCTGAAATGGTTAGGTACAGATTTATTATCTATCGAGAAAGAATATCAAAATTATACAAGATTTGACACTTTATCAAGAGTGCATGAAACAGATCCCAAGGATGTATATAAAACATTCACGGAAAAGTATTATCATTATATTGGAGAAATGTATCGGAATCTCCAAAAAAACTACGAGGAAATCGTATTTCCTTTCCTCAGTTCGACAGATGAACAAAGGGAACGTTTTCGCACAAGCAACGATGTTCAGAAAAAAGTTTATGAAGTCTGCACAGAAAAAGATCCAAAAGATATTGTCGATTATGATGCATTTTTATATTATATGGCGGAGTATATATTTATCATTGAACACAAATATTTGGATGATTTACGAATAGACATGAAATATATCGAGAAGGAATATGAAAAATATAAAGAGAAAGATTCAGATCCAAACCGTGAATTCTATTTCTCAAGAGTGCGTGATTCAGATCCCTACAATGTATATAAAACATTCAGGGAAAAGTATTATCATCATATTGGAGAAATGTTTCAGGATCCTAATAACAAATCTATATTTTCTGTTCTTCGAGAAACGACAAGTCCCTTCCCTTCTTTAATTGATTCTATATTAAAATCAGCGGAATCACAAAGACACGATGATACATCTTTTACAGAAGATGGACAACAATCGCAAAGTCAAACTGAATCCTCTTCTCCAACTGAATCGCAACATATACAATCTGTCGACAAACGAAAGAATGTTACGATAATATTAAAGCACAAAAATGAACTAAAAGAAATTGAAATAAAAATACCAATGGAAACAGAAATAGAACATCAAATAAATGAAATATTATTAAATATTCAACTTGATTTATCTGATACAAATTTAAAAGATAGGTTTCATGAAATTGGTAAATTATTACCATCTGAATTATCACAGAGTGAAAAAAACTATATCAAATTATATATAATGAAACATTTACAAGACAATTCCGATTATAGCGGGAAGATCTTGAGACATCTTTTTTCTCGTGACCCCTCGACCCATTTCATGGAAGTCCTCTCTATACCTGAAAAACAACAACACGATTATAGTATACCTAAAAAACAGTCCCTAATTTCACGCTTCACGAAGAAAAAAAAAATAAGTGAATCTTCAAACGTCATTTCACAACTACTTTCCATATAACTCTTCAAGGGTGTAATTCGTATCTCTTGGAGGATCGAAACGGTTTCTTTTTACGAGCATGCTTTTTACGACTCTTCAAAAAAGTCGTTTTAGAGTAATCAATTAGTAAAAAATTAAGGGCTTCTAAATAGCTGAAAAAAGAAACACTGTTTATGTGATGCTGTAGAAATATATCTTTTAAAGAAACATAGTCCTCGGAAGATAAAACACGAAACATAAAAATCTTTGCAATGGCCTCTGTGTATGTCGAGGGAACATTCAAAGACGCGGGAACATTCAAAGACGCGTTGGAATATGCATTGATTTCATGATTCCATAAGAAGATGTATTTATTAGCACTAAATGTTATAAAAATATCAAGATTTGATTGTGCAATCTTGCTATCAAACGTTTTTCGCAATTGTTTTTCTTGGAAAATTCGTTTCCAATACCATGGACCTATATGAAAACCCAATCGATCCAAAACATTCGCGATCTCATGATCCTTTACCGAATAGGAAGGAATATGATCCCTGTGGAATTCAAGTGTATCAAATTCATACAACATCGGCTCCTCCTTTGTTAAAAAATCTACTAATACATGTTGCCTTCTCAGTTCTTGCTCCGATTCCTGTTCTTCTTGTTGCTCTTCAATACGCTGAATGGATACTGGAATATGTCCCACCCCTCGTAATCGACCTTCATATGCTTCTTTTTTATCCTCGGGTAGTAATAAAAGTAGGTCGTCGATATAACTCTTACGATGCTCGTCCGATAACAAGTTGTAGACTTTCTCAACGACACTTTCTTTATTATATTCATGTTGTAAACGATAATACATCTTAATGTTCTGAATGATACGTAAACTATCCGTCCCTTCTAATGATTTTGATTCTTGATTGCGTAAATGAATATACAATGAACTCGCTAACAACTCAAAATTCACCACGAAATCGACGCGATGCCCATAATGAATTCGACGTAAACGATAGATCGCTTGCGAGGTACCTGTTAATTCATTGAACGACGAAACACTTACCAATCCTCTCATTTTTGCAGGTTGAATTATATCCGTACCTATCGTGTGCTGACCATCATAAAAATAAAAAGCATTGGTTTCTTTCGAAAGACTATCGGGCGAGGATTTCCCCACACGGTAAATCATCTTTTCATCGTTGGAATTGACGAAAATCACATCTCGTTGGACTTTTTCACGAATACGTAAAGCCACGCTCATCGCATCGTAATCTCTAAAAAAACAACCATTGTCAATAAAACAATCATATTCTCGCAATAATGAAATTGTCGCGTCAAGATCCTTTTCTATGAACCATACCGTACCCATCTCAATCGCCATCTTAATCTGTTCTTCCGCGGCTCGATCACAAATTACTTGATAAAAATTCCTTTCTCTTTCCTCTCTTTCCAAATCATATTCACGACGATTACAAATCGTGCGATATTTATTCTGGTAAATTACGTCAAAGTCGGGTAAAATCGTATTCACGGTCCCCGAAAATCCTGTCTTTTCCTTCATCCAATAATGAGTGATCGCATCCATGAATGATAAATTGTATTGTCTTTTGGTAGTGGACAATACTTCAATGACATATTTCAAATAAAATCGTTTTAATCGAAGATTATCTCTATGAGCGGATAACGATTCCATTGTACAATCTTCTGTTTGAATAATTCTCTTTAATAATTTCAAACGGTCGGCATATTCCAACGGATTGTCTTGCGCTTGGGTTCTCATATACTCGTCGATCCCTCTTAATTTAAAATCACTTAAAGGATCCCATATTGTATCAAACACGGTTGCCACATACGTGATTAAAATCGATACAAATTCCGAATCCTCTTGCGGTTTATTTATACCTGCATAAGGAACCGCGATATGACGTTTACGAGAATATCCATATTCAATCTTCCACTGCATCTGCGATACATGATGCACCGCATTTCGTAAAAAAGGAAATTGTTTGTCGTCGATGGTAGAAACAACAGACTGATCTTGAGCTATTCGAATCATCTCTTTGATATACCCTTTGTATTTGAAACGCACTTTCTCTAATGGATAATTTAATTGAGATACTCGCGGATCATACAAAGAATCCATCTCGTCTATGATAAAATACGAATCTCGAAATATCCAAGGAGTTTTCACTGGATTAATTATATGATCCAATATCCTTTGCTTGAACTGCACATCGGACAAAATGTACACCGTTCGCGGGACATTTTTCTTAGTAACATCTTCTAATAAAACTATATTCAGTCCATAGACACATAATTTGCTAAACAATATCTCGTACACATCCTTCACCAAATGTTTCGGAAGAACGATCACCGTATCTTTTTTATACAAAAACACGTTCTGTAAAACCAATAATGGTAAAATTACGGAAGTCTTTCCTTTACCCATTAACAACTGACGAATCGTCTTCACATGCCGATCTCGTTCGGAATTTATACCCTCCAAAAAGTTCAGTTGCTCTTCTCTTAAAAAATTACCAAAAACACACATGAAACAAACATAAAATACGTCACTCGAAAATTCGAAGTCATCGGATACACCGTGCGTAATTAAAGGATGAAATTGCATCATTAGATTCAAATATTGACTCGCATCATAAGACCACTCTTTCAATCGAGTCTCCAAATTACCTAAATAAATCAAATAAATCAAATCTTCCATTATATTCGCCGAAGTACTCCCGAAAACAACATCATAAAAGGTCCTGAAAAAAATAGGATCTATACAGCTACTCATAAAACGCTCATTATGTTTCTGTCGAAGATTCGATATCATCGATAATAGCTCGGTTTTATCAAAAACAAATGAGTGATCACGGGTAATTTTAAATAAACAACTAAGCTCCTCTTGTACCACACGAAAACAATTCTTCATAGACCTCTCCGTCTCTATTAAATCACTCGGCAACAATTGGGTTACTCTTCTATTACCCCCCTCAATCAAATATTTCGAAGGACTTAACACGCTCAATATATCGTTCATATTCTTATAACGAAAACGATATGCGTCGTTGTTTTGTAAAGGCAAAGTATTATATATCCATGCTTGATGATCATTGTAAATCTCCGTACCTCCAAAACTAAAACACAACGCTCGGTAATTTCCTCGACAGAATAATAAATATTTCACATAAAACGTCCATGTATGATTCGGAAACGTAAATAAAAATGGTATGACAGGTTTTTCTATCATAACATATTTACCAGACGTCTCCAAGACCAAAGGATCGATTTCGGGCATAAAGGGCGAATTCTTCGAAAACAACGTCTTCGAAAATATTCGTTCACTGTGACGTGGATGACGTGGACATCCAAGTATTAATAGTCGCTCTTGACCACCATTAGTCAGCATTAGAACATTGCATAAATCCAAATAATCCGTCAATGGATCAGAACGTATTTTATACAATAATCCATCTGCAGGTTCCACAAAGATTATGTCATTTTCAATGATAAATGTCAGATTATATTCCTCGCTGTAAATTGATATGGAGTTATCTTTGTTCAATAAAACGACACAATGCTCCTTATCCAACCATGTAAAAATGTCATTTCCCTTAGTGTGTAACATACCAAATTTTGCATCATCGGAGTGACGCGTCAAGATGTTATTTTCATAAGTAACTCGATTCCCTTGATAAGAACCATATATATTTCTGGTCTCGATATCTTCATATAAAAATAAATTATTATTTACTGCATTCGATAAATATAAATAATCACGTACGAATACACGGTATTTATTCTCCACTTCCATGGTAAAGGGATAATCTAACCACTTGTAATTGTCCACCGTAATCGGAGGAAGCAATGGATAGTTGGGAATACCCATTGATGACAATATACCTCCATCCTTAAATTTCATAGAAGCATGATACATAGACCATTTATATTTCACATAATAAGCCACAAAAGTACTTGAATCATCATAACGTAAATTATAATCATAACGTAAATTATCATCATAAATTTCATTCCTTACAATCTTAAAAATGATGTCATATACTTTATTCTCGTTTTGTTGCGACGTATGGGAAGTGATAGATGTCATATCTTCAAAGTCTTCAAATATACACGACAGGACGCATAATAAAATTTTCAAACGAAGCGAGACTGGTTTCTGTATTGCTTGTTTTTTAAAATAGGAAATGTCTTCTTTACGAATGGTCGTCCCCCTATGCATGTAATTGTCTTGTAAATGTTTCACATTCTTCTTCATATGATCATCTGTATTATGATCGATGGTGACGGAACGGAATTGTACGATGAGTTTGCATAAAAAGCAACTCTTCAAAAGATCATAGCTTGCTTCTTCTTTTATGAAAAAAGGTAAACTTTCTAAATAATTTTCCAAATACGCAATATCTTTTTTTTTAAAGACTCGTTCGAGATTGATCGTGGTATCGGTGTATTGAAAAACATATTGTGACAACATTCGTTGGCTACCAAAAATTAATACATCAAAAGGAGGATACACAAAATGGAAATTTGCATACACATTTAAACAGTATAAAATCGGATAAAGTACTTTCTCTGGAAAATTGCCATGCCATGTTCCGTACTGTATCATAAATGGATCCATTTTCAAATATTCTGCCCAATATTGATTTTGGGATAAATTCTCATTCAATAAATCGACGCTATTTGACCGTCTACTATTCCTTATCTCTAATCCATGGATTGATTCACACAAAACCAAACCGTGTAAATTATCGAGTAATTCATTCGGTATATCATCGATCAGTAAGAGACGATAAGAATGTTTTTTTATTTCATTATACCATTTCGGGAAGTTGTATTTTATGACACATGTAAATAAAAACAACGAAAAAATAACATTATAAAATACATCAATTTCCTGTGTTGCCGACATGATAGGATAAGATCCCATCAATAATTTGCATATATTTTCAAACTCGGATCGGCTTCCGTTGATATTAAAAAAGGATTCATCGTTATGATATCTTTTCACAATGATATTTATATCTTTATTATATTCATACGAAGCATTTCGTTCCAGTTTTTGAACGAGTTGTGTAATATGGGTACATGTAAGAATAGAAGGTTTTCTATGGACATTTTGATGATCAATTACATACGAAAACTCAGATGTCAGTTTGTATTCAGATGTTTCGTAAGAATACGTCAATGTTTCGAAAACAGTGGGATGTACTGTTTTTAACAATCGACAAACGTTATCATCCTGAGAAGAATAGGTTGTGGACGGTGTTGCATACATTCTAAAAATACTTTCTTTCAAATACTTACATAACAATTCATCAAAATCCAATAGATTTTGTTGATACAATAGATTTTGTTGATCCAATAGATTTTGTTGATCCAATCGATTTTGTTGATCCAATCGATTTTGTTGATCCAATCGATTTTGTTGATCACAGCAAAGGATGTACAAAATAAAATAATAGTTTGCAAAAAAAGCACATGTTCCTGATAATTGGGGTTTTATGTAAATGGTGTTGTCGGGAGAACGACCTACTTGATTAAATAATAATGGTATTTTTTCGATCGATGAAGGTTTGACATCACGTATTTTGTATTTAGACATTTCATGATAGAATCTATTAATCTCATATATTTTTGTTTTATACACAATTTCGGTTAATTTATCATACTCTATCTTATAACAAATAGAAGACGAATAATATTTATCAAATAGATTATGATTACGGATACCATCCCCAGAATTAAAGACATGGCATTTTTCCCCCCCAACATCGTACCAACAGAAAATAGCATGGTTTACACTGCTCGTGAGAATAGGTTTGTACTTTTTTCTATTATATTCTACCTCTTTTCCGTCGATGACATTTTTATAAATTTCTTTTAAAAAAAGGTATTTTTCGGCATCTTTAAAAAAATCGAAAAAAAGTCGAGACATGGAATCTAAGGTCGAACCTCCTTCGATGAATCCGTCTAAAAAATATTGTAAGAAAAAACCGTTATCTCTTGTCCATATTGTCATTTTTTTTATTCTATATTTTTTTTTAGTTTTTTTTTTCGCATTTTTTTATACTATGTTTATAAGTCCTTTTCTTATTCATATCATGGGTCACCTCTATGATCCTGCTATCACGAATGCATGGATTCCTCAACGATGCAGTACCGTTTACATTATCACGGAAGATCTTCAGCCACGCTTGTTTACATATAAAGATGTTCCTTCTGGAATACAGATATATTTTAAGACAACACGTGAGGAATTACCAAACACGTGTCACCCATCGAATTGTATTCGACTTCGATTTAGTGATGAAAACGAATTCGGATTTAGAGAAGGGACACTTATTCCTGTTGATGAAGAAACGACTGGAATTATATGACCCTTTCGGCAAAAAAAAAATATTATATAAAAAAAATATGCAAATACAATTTTCATGGAAATCTCCTTCTGACATCGATTCAAAAGACCAAAATAGCTTGGTCGATTTCATCGCACAATTTGGGCAAGTATAACGTCATTTTATTGAAGACGGATTACCAAAGGCTCATTTAATAGGATTTGCAAAAGATGAAAATAATCATATTGTTTCGACGGGTGTATTGAAAAATCCGAAACGACAATATATGTATGATACGTATTCCAAAGCGGGTGTGTCAGTTCCTTCCTCCTCGATGACCACATATGAGTATGGTTATGCAGGAACCATGGAAGAAAAACGCGGGTTTGGGTTGTATTGAAACATGTTGCTAAAAAGGGAATGGTTGTATTCGCTACCGTTCGTGATTCGAATGAAGAAGAAATGTACATTCTGAAAAAAACGGGATTCAAAAGAGTCGGTCAACCTTATTTGAATGCGAGAGGAGAGTATCATCTCGTATTATTTCAGTACACGACTACACCCACAAAAACACACACACACGAAAAAAAAAGACATAATGTTTCATCAAAAGATATTTTTCTCTAAGGTATGTTTTAGTCGAGCATTATAAACATACGACAGTTCTAAGGTCAAACTGAAATCTTGATCATAGATGGACAATGGGAGTGGATTACCGAGATAATCGATCAATTCAAATGTCAGACGGGAAATATCAGTAGGTTGGCGAAATTCATGATTTTTGTAAATGGTATCTGAATTGTTGTGATAAATAGTGGAATATTTATCTTTGTCCAAGACGATTTTGGCGAACGCCAGACTATTATCCACCAAGTTCATTCGTATATTGCCGTAATCATTGATCCGTAAGAAAAAATAATCTTCCCCCGAAATATCGACGGTTTTCGAAGAATATATTTGTGATCTATTTTCGTAGATTTCATTTCGAAAACCAAGATATTCGCCCAAGCATCCGTAAGGCGACTTTCCACGAAAATCGATCGTAAAGGGATTGGTAGAAGAAATGGTAAGTCGTCCAGTCGAATCGTGAAAGGTTAGTTGGAAGGCATTGTCGATGGTTTTGAGTTGTAATCCCAAGAGATATAAAATATATTGTAAGGTATAATTACCGTCATCCAAGATCACTTTACTTCCATTACAAAGAAAAGAATTGTTTTGCCGAAACTGAGAAATGATATAATGTGTATTTTTAAATTCCATAGAAACCAATGCGATGGAAACAACGTTTTTGAATACGTTTTCGGCTTGGATACTGAACGAAGCAGGACTTGGGTACAATAGTTTATTTCGAAATTTAGAATCGACATTAAGTAATATTTTTTCCATTCCGATAAGATAAATGAGCGGAGAAAAAAAAATGTTCAATGCTTACGCGACTTCTTCAAGCTATGCATCCAATCAACAATCGGCAACTTCTTCGGTGTACTCAAACAATCCATTGTATCAAACACAATATTCCACAACGGGTAATATTGAAATTGATCGATGTCTTTTGCAAATCGCAACACTAATTCAAGATTTAAAACAGACCATCGATTTTAACCAAACACAGACGTTATCTTATCTCATGAACGATCATCCTGACATGTCCACCAACAGAAGTATTCAGATATCGAATCCTTCTGCCAATGCGTCCGTGGATGTCCAGATTAAAGAGGAATATTTGCAATATATAACACGATACGGTATACCATCCGATGGTATTTTCCTCCCTGAGTTATTATACGAAAAAAAATGATATGTATTTTTTTTCAAATACGTACTTGTTGAAGTAAAGAAACCGCCAAAAACGACGCTCGGTGTGGTTGCAGGGGTAGATCTTGGTATTCGAACGTTGGCTACAGTTCACAGTAGCCACATCAAGAATAATGATACGTCGATCTTGGAATACAAGCATAATAGTCAGCTTCTTAAGAAACTCAACGAAAAAAATAAAGATACTCAAAATGGTAAGAAGAGTCAGAAAAAAACAGTTTAATAAGGTTGAAAAGCGTAAGTCTGCTTACGTCGATCGTTTGCAGTGGGACTTTATTAACGATTTACTCAATAGGAATGA
>Ga0214917_10001610_pt1 | contig 28861 bp, 26 predicted proteins | sample LL_1208_BB_MetaG_FD_177983 | JGI IMG/M metagenome (GOLD analysis project Ga0214917, IMG submission 177983) | Freshwater microbial communities from Lake Lanier, Atlanta, Georgia, United States - LL_1208_BB | ecosystem: Environmental > Aquatic > Freshwater > Lake | place: USA: Georgia | collected... | reverse complement strand
CCGCCAACCTGATCCCTTCGCTCGAAAAGGAGTTCCCCAACCCTCCCCGGCCGGATCAGATCCTCGTCGGGGTGGGGCCCGGCTCCTTTTCCGGCATCCGTTCGGCGATCGCCTCGGCGGAAGGATTTGCCGCGGTCTGGCACTGCCCCGTCCTGCCGATCCGCAGCACCGGCTCGCTCGCCTGGCAGTTTCCCAAGGCCACCCTTTTGGGTGTTTTTTCGGACGCCCGCCGGGGCGACATTTTTGCGACATTTTACGCCGGCGGAAAACTGGAACGACCCACTGCGGTCCACCCCGCCTCGGAACTCCCGCTCCTTCTCTCCCGTTGCAGTTTGGCCGTCACCCCGGACGGATTGCCCGGTGTCGGCCAGACCGCCACCCCCAACGCCGCGACCCTCGCCGCCTACCTGCATGCCCACGGTCTCGAACCCGGCCTCCCCCTCGAACCCATCCATCTCCGCCCCGCCCTGAAACCAGCTTGATTTTTTTTATTTCCGCCCCCGTCAACGTCAAAGAAAACGAAAACGAACAGTTTTCGCGCATCCGCAGTCTTTTCTAGGATCGTCTTATGCCCGCCCCGCTCCGCACCTGGTGCACGGTTTCCCTTTCGGCCCTGCGCTCCAACCTGCGCATTCTCCGCGCCGCCGCTCCCCGCGGCATCCGCATTCTCGCCGTCGTCAAGGACAACGCCTACGGACACGGCTTGGTCCCGGTGGCCCGTGCCCTTTCCCGGGCCGGTTGCGAGGAATTCGGCGTCGCCTTCGCCTCGGAGGGGGCGGAACTGCGCCAAGCCGGCATCCGGGAACCGATTCTTCTGCTTGGCTCCTCCCTTCCCCCGGAATTTCCCGTCGCCCTCGCTCATCGCCTCACCGTAACCCTTTCCTCCCTGCAGGAGGCGCAGGAACTCGCGCGGGCTGCACAAAAAGCCCGCACCACCGCCCTGGTCCAGGCGAAGCTCGACACCGGCATGAACCGGCTTGGGGCCAAGCCGGCCGAATTCCAAAGGCTTGTCGCGTATGTCACCCGCCACCCCCGGCTTGAACTCACCGGAACCTTCACCCACCTGGCTTGCGCCGGATCGGACTCAAAAATTACCCGCCGCCAGCTGGATCAATCCTTCCTGCTCCCCATGACGGGCCGCCGGCATTACGCCAACACCGCCGCCAGCCTATCGCGCCATCCGGATCCCATGACCCACATCCGCCCGGGGCTCGGATTGTACGGCGTCGATCCCCGCACCGGCGGTCGCGCGCCCCTCCGCCCGGTGCTCTCCTGGAGATCCCGGATCCTTTTGGTCCGCCGGGTGGGCCGCGGGGAAACCGTCAGCTACGGAGCCACCTTTCGTGCCCCGCGGGATTTGCAGGTCGCCGTCGTGGCAACCGGCTACGCCGATGGTCTTCCCTTTTCCCTCGGCAACCGGGGCCACGCCCTCATCCGCGGCCGGCTCTGTCCGATTCTTGGCCGCGTCACCATGGACATGACCCTGCTGGATGTCTCCCGCCTCCCCCGCGCCCGCCGGGGGGACGAGGTCGTCTGGATCGGTCGTTCCGGCAAAAAAATCCGCACCGCTTCCGACCTGGCCCGCGAGGCTGGCACCATCCCGTGGGAAATCTTCACCCGGATCGCCCCACGCATCCCGCGCCTCTACTCCTGAAAACTTCCCCCCTGACCCTAACGGTCGCCGGCGCCGCCACACTGGCCATCGCCCTTCTTCTTCCCGTCCGTTTTCACGCCTTGGAGGAAAAAGTCCTGCTGGCCGCCGGCAAGGGAACCCCCTCTTTACCGGAAATGGCCGCATCCCTCCTCAATTCGGAACACCTCGGAGCGGGACTGCGCATCGCCCTCCTCGCCCAATCCATGGACATTCCCGGAGGATCCGGAACCACCGCCTCGGCCCAGGCGATTCTCTCTTCCCGGCGCGATCTCGCCTGGCTGGGCACCCGGGATCCCCGCCTCGAACAGGTTCTCGCCACCTCCGGGCTCGCTTTTGAAAAAAATGTCACCGCGCCACCCGCCATCCTCACGCTGCTTCTCCGCGAGCCCGTCCGGATCCGTCTGCGCCAAACCCTCAAAGCGAATCCTTCCCCGGGAGTGCAGTCCCTGCTCAACACGCTCGATCTCAGGCCTCTTCCCCCTCTGCTTCCTGCCAACCAGCCGGGCGGCCAACCCCTCGAGGCCGTCACTCTCCTCGCCGCCCATCTGCTCGACACCGCCGCCTTCTCCCCCGCACTCGCCAGCGAGCTAAAAACCTCCGCCTATGCCGCCAACGAAGAAAGATCTCTCCGCCCTCTCCAACCGGCCCTGCTCTCCCTGCTCTCCCTCGCCCGCCGTTTCGACTACGACTCCCTGCGCGAGCTCGTTGCCGGGGTGGAGAGCCTCGCCACACTCGACTGGCTCGCCGGCCAAGTCCGCTCCCCCGCCGAACCGGGCGACCTCCTCCTGGCGGCCACCCTCTGGGCTGGGCCGGCCGACCGCCTCACCCGGCTCCCCGAACCCGCCAAGAACCCCTGGGCCGTCCTCTCCGCCTCGCTGGCCGCCGGTCGCGGCTCCCTCGAGCTCCTCATCCAACGCCGTTGCCCTGTCTTCTCCAACCCGATCTCCGTCCACCCCGCCCTGGTGCCTTGGCTGCTCCTCTGGGAAAAACCCCTCCTTTTTCTCCGTGCGCTGATGCTTCTCCTCGCCTCCTGGTTTTTGGTGAAAGCCCTCTGGGGCATCCTGCACACCCCCTCCCCACAAACCCCGGGCCCTTGGCGTCCCGCACCCGTTTTCGCCCAGGCAATCTTGTTGGCTCTTTTGCTCGGCACGCTGCCGGAACCCTCTGTCACCCGACCGAAACCCCTTCCCAACTACCGATTGAGTCTCGCCCTGCCCGGCTCCCCCGTTAAAATGGAAGGGACTCCCCGTTTCTCCATGGAACCGACCAACCTCATCACCCTGATCCTCTTTCTGGCGATCCAGATCGCGGTCTACCGCATCTGCATCCGCCGCATCCGCCAGATCGAGACCGGCCCCGGCGACCCCGCCCTCAAGCTCCGCCTCCTGGAAAACGACGATAACCTCTTCGATTCCGGCCTCTACGTCGGCATCGGCGGCACCGCCATCGCCCTTGTCCTCCAGGTCCTGGGCGTCATCCAGCCCAGCCTGCTCGCCGCCTACTCCTCCAACCTGTTCGGCATCACCTGCGTTGCCATTATCAAGATCTTCCATGTCCGTTCGTGCAAACAGCGGTTGCTCCTTCCCCCCGCCAAAACCTAACGGGAAAAACGGGCCTGAACCCCGCCCGATGACGTGAACAAAACCCTTCTCCTCATCCTCTGCGACTTTCTTCTCCTCAACCTCCTTGCCCTCTCCCGCTGGGACAGGACGGAACCGCCCACCGCGCCCGCGGTTGCGGCCCGGCCCGCCTCCGCCCAGGACGATGTCGTTGCCGCCCTCCGCCTCAGCCTCGAGGAGGAAAAAGCCAACCGGGAAAAACTCGCCCGGGACCTCGCCGCCACCCGGGACGAATCACGCTCCCGCGCCGCCGTGCTTGACCAGGCCCGTGTCCGCACCACGGAACTCTCCGAACGCCTGCAAAAAACCGAGCAGGAGGCCACCCGCCTCGCCCAGCAGGCCCAGATGGAAACCGAACGCTCCCGCGCCGCCCTGGAGAGCGTTCGGGCCGAGGCCGAATCCCTCCGCCAGGCCAAGGAAAAGTTCCGCACGGAGGCGGACGCGCTGCGCTCCCAACTCACCGTTGCCGAGGTCCAGGCCAAATCCTCCGAGGAAAAGGCGAAACTTACCGCCGCCTCGCTCCGCCAGGCCGAGGAGGAAAAGAAAAAACTCATCGAACAAAACCAGTCGCTGTCCCAGGGCGTCAGCCAGCTCGCCGAAAAGTCCGGCCAGATAACCAGGGAAATCCGCGAATACCGCCCCATCGCCCCAAACGCCCTTTACGCCGGCTATCTGGACCGCCGCGCCACGGTTCGCCTGATGGCCGAGCGCCCCTCCGCCCAGGGCCAGCGCGTCCGGCGGACAGAATCCCGCGCCATCCTCCTCACGGATGGCACCCGCACCGCCGCCCTGGTTCCGCTCAGCCAAACACCCTTTGACTTGGGCGATGCCGAGGGCTCCTGGGACTCCCTCACCGGAACCCTCACGCTGCCCCCACCCTCCAATTTTCCCCAACCTCTTCCCAATCTCGAATCCCTTCAGGGTTCCGATCCCCGTTTGCTGCTCGCACCGGTCCCCCTTGCCCTTGTCGAAAAACATCCCGAACTCGCCTACCGCATCGCCTCCGACCCGTTCCGCTTTCCCAAAGCCCTCCTCATCTCCCCCTCCGGCAAAGGTTACGGCGAGTGTTCCTTCAAACTGGAACCATCCTTCCCCGGGTACCTCGAAATGGACTCCCGCTTCCTCAACCGGCTTCAGGGCGAGTACGCCCCGGAGGCCGGCGACATCGTCCTATCCCTCAACGGCGAATTTCTCGGGGTCATGATCAACGACCGGTTCTGCGCCCTTGTTTCCTCCCTCCTTCCCGGCCCCGCCCTGCCCCTGGATTCCAAGGGCGCCTCCCGATCCGCGGGGGAAACCCTCGCCATCCTGAAAAAAAGGGCCTCCGCGCTGGATTCACCGCTCCGGTGAGGGAATGCACCGCCCGAATATCTTTTCTTCCCACCCGCCCTCCTTGCCCTAAAGAAACCCAAGAATCTTGAACGCCCCGCAAGCCCAGACCCTCACCTTCGAGAACGCCCACGCCCTCTCGGAACTGTACGCCGCCGACGAAAGCCTCCTCCGCGAAACCGAATCCACCCTGGGGGTCAAACTCACCGCCCGGGATGCCCAGCTGAAAATCGACGGAGCCAACGGTTCCGTCACCTCCGCCCAGGAATTGTTCCGCCAGCTTCACCTCGCCCACCAGCACGGTCTCCGCATCCGCCGGCATGAGTTTCTTTACGCCCTCAAGGCCGTCCAGCGGGGCGAAGGCAAACAGCTGGAAAGCATCTGGTCCACCCGCATCCAGGTCTCCGGAAAAAAACCCGTCATCATCCCGAAAACATTCCTGCAAAAGGCCTATGTCGACGAAATCCGCCGGAACGACCTGGTCTTCGGCCTGGGTCCCGCCGGCACCGGCAAGACTTACCTGGCCATGGCCATGGCCGTTTCCTACCTCAAAACCGACAAAATCAACCGCATCATCCTTACCCGTCCGGCTGTCGAGGCCGGCGAGGCACTCGGCTTTCTCCCCGGCGATCTTCAGGAAAAAATCTTTCCCTACCTGCGCCCCCTTTACGACGCCCTCTACGACATGCTCGATGTCGAGGAGATCCAGAAGATGATGGACAAGGGCATCCTCGAGATCGCCCCCCTCGCCTACATGCGGGGACGCACCCTCACCGGAGCCTTCGTTATCCTCGACGAGGGCCAGAATGCCACCACGGAGCAGATGTTCATGTTCCTCACCCGCCTCGGTCCGGATTCCAAGTGCATCGTCACGGGTGACCCCACCCAGGTCGATCTTCCCCACCACCGCAAATCCGGCCTCGTCGAGGCCGTCCAGGCCCTCACCCCCATCGACGGCATCGGCTTCGTCCGCTTCGAGGACACCGATGTGATCCGCCACGAGCTCGTCGGGAAAATTGTCCGCGCCTACAAGGAACACCGCGGCGTCCGCCAGACCAGTCTCACACTGTGAACCCGCCGGCGCCGCTCCTCGGGCGGGCCGTGGCGGAAAACCGGCTCGAATCCGACCAACGCCTCCGCGCCGGCCTTTTCGCGCTCTCCGCCCTGTTGGCCTATGGCCTGTCCCTTTTCACCCCCGCGGCCCACACTCCCGCAGCCTGGATCGCCGTTTTTTTCACCGCCTTCGTCCTTCCCTTGGTTCTCTCCATTGTCATCCCGGAAGCCTTTGTCCGGAACCGCCTGCTGGGCCTTTTTCTGCTCACCCTGATCGGAAACTTCGCCTTTATCCTTCTCCTTCTTCGTCTGGCTCACCACTACGCCCTGAGTGCCGGCATCTATCTTCTTCCCCCCGCGCTGGCCGCCCTCACCCTCACCACCTTGGTGGGCCCCCGGGCGGGCTCGCTGCTCGTTGTGCTGGTCGGGTTAGCGGAACTTTTCCTGCTCCACACCGACCAGCGGTACCTGGTCGCCTCCGTCACCACCGGCCTGGGTGCCGTGATTCTTTCCCAGCACATCCACCGCCGCTCTGACCTCCTCAAGGCCGGCGCCGGCATCGGCTTGGTTGCCCTTTTCTCCACCGTCCTCGGCGCGGGTCTCTCCTTCACCGCGACCTGGCAGGTGATTCTCACGGAGGCCGTCTCGGCCGCAGCCCTCGGTCTGCTTGGCGCCATTCTTGTGGGCGCCCTGCTCCCCGTCCTCGAATCGGCCTTCGACCGAACCACCGACCTCTCCTGGCTTGAGTTGATGAGCCCGGACCGCCCCATCCTCCGGCGTCTCGCCCTCGAGGCGCCGGGAACCTACCTCCACAGCGTGCTCGTCGGCCATCTCGCCGAGGCCGCCGCTGCCGCCTCCGGCGCCACCAACCCGCGCGCCTGCCGGGCCATGGCCCTCTTTCACGACATCGGCAAACTCAAAAACCCGGAGTATTTCACGGAAAATTTCACCGCGGCCCACCCCAACCCCCACGCCTCGCTTCCCCCTTCGATGAGTTCGCTGATCATCCTCGCCCACGTCAAGGACGGGGTAGCCCTCGCCCGGCAAAACCACCTGCCCCGGCGCATCCGCGAGGCCATCCGCGAGCATCACGGACGCACCCTTGTTTGGTACTTTTACCAGCGGGCCCTCCAGCAGGAAAAAGACGCCCGCTCCGGCGGCAAGATCCTCCGTCTCCGTGAGGAGGACATTCCCGAGGTCGAGGAATCCTCCTTTCGCTATCCGGGGCCCCATCCCCAGTCTCCCGAAACCGCCATCCTTTCCCTTGCCGACGCCGCCGAGTCCGCCTCCCGGGCACTGGGAAAGCCGATGCCGGGCGATGCCGCGAGGCTTGTCGACCAACTTTTTCAGGAACGGGAAAAAGAAGGCCACTGGGCGGAATGCGGACTCACCGCATCCCAGTGGCAGGCCGCCCGCAAGGCGCTTGCCGAGGCTGTGGAAAACCTCCTTCGCCCCCGTATCCGCTACCCCAAGGACCGACGTGGATCCAAAAAAACCGACCCTGCGGTGGATCAACCGTCAAAGACGGCATCCGCCGAACCTGGCCTACCTGCGTCGTAAGGTGGCGGACGCCTTGGGGCGCCTGCCGGCGACCAGGCTCAGGCGCCTGCCCGCGGAACTCAGCGTCATCCTTGTGTCCGCACGGGAAAGCGGACGGCTGCATCAACGCCATCTCGGCGACCCCTGCCCCGCCGATGTCCTCGCCTTCCCCCACGGGGAAATCGTCGTCTGTCCCGACGTCGCCGCGCAGTTGGGCAAGGGCCACGGCCTCAGCCTCCGGGACGAACTCCTCACCTACATCCTTCACGGAATCCTTCACCTCGCCGGCTTTCGCGACTCCACCCGTTCCGGGGCTCTCTCCATGCGCAGATTGCAGGCCAAGCTCCGTCACGCCCGGAACCCCCGCCCCCGCTAGCGGTCGGAAAAAGTTGCAGAGCCGGGTGCCGGCTACCTTTCCCTCCGCAGCCAAAGGTTCGCCTCGTCCACCTGGCTCGGATTCACCGCCTTCACCATTCTGGGGATCTCAAACGTCCGCTCCACTCTCGCAAAAATCTCCGAGACGGGATCCCCATCCTCGTCGATCAGCTCGACCACCAGGCGGTGCCTCCCCTCGGGCAAACCGGTCCACGCATAAGGCTCCGGAGAGGACAAGACTGTCTCCACCCCGTTCAGCAGAAGTCTCACCCGGTACCCCTCCTTGGCCAGGCTCACATTGTGGGCCCGAAAATCAAACCACACCTTCCCCTCGGCGTCGGGAAAAGCCATTCCGTCTTTCGGCAAATTCACGGTCAGATACGGCTTGTCCAGGGGCTGGAAGTTGGAGAAGTCCTGCCGCCGGACAAAAAAATCCAGCCGCGCACCGGCTTCCGGACCGGCAAGCATCTTGCCGTCCGGCTTGACCGCATGAATCCGCAGCACATGCGCGCCCGGTGCCAGCCCGTGCAGGACCACCGGCTTGAGCTCATGGGAATGCTCCAGGGGAGAGCCGTTGTCGACGATCACATGGAGCCGGTTACCCCCGTCCCCGATCGCGTAATTTTCCGCCCGCACGAAGACATCCACCGTCTCCCACGGCGTCACCTCGCCTTCCCGGGGGGATTCCACCACCACCCGAACCGCCTGCCCGGGATGGATCGGGGCGCCCGTGTTGGTCGGCGGCTTCACCGCCCGCTCGGCCCGGCGCACCGGCTCCGGATGAGGCCCGGCCATCCGCACCTCCTCCGCCACCGCCTCCGCCCGCCTCACCGGTTCTTCCTCATTCTGGCTCCTCGCGGGGACGGCACCGGCGAACAGGACAAGGCAAAGGATCAAAAACAGCATCTTCATCCTCGTCTTTTGGGATTCCTCATCCGGCCCTAAGCTTTTCCCGACCATGCCCGCCCTGCAACTCCCCGTTCCGCTGGACCTTGCCGCCACTCTTCTGGGCGGACAGTCCTTTTGCTGGAACGAGGTCATCCCCGGGGAGTTCGCCGGATGGATCAGCGGCCATCCCGTCACCCTTTCCGTCCGCCACCACCGCCTTGTTTGGGACAACCCTCTCCTTCCCGGCTCCGCCGTGGAGCGTTACCTCAGCCTGGATCTCGACCTCGACCCGCTCCTTTTTTCCGCGTCCTCCCGGGACCGGTGGCTTCCCCATGCGCGGCAAAAGCATCCCGGCCTTCGCCCCCTCCGCGAGGATCCCTGGGAATGCCTCGCCAACTTCATCTGTTCCTCCCTGAAACAGATCGTCCAGATCCGCCAGATCAACGAACGCCTCCGCCGAACCTTCGGTGGTGCCCACCGCGACTTTCCCTCCCCCGCGCGCCTGGCCCGTGCCGGGGAAAAGGCCCTGCGCTCCTGCCAGCTCGGCTACCGTGCCAAGCATCTGGCTGCCACCGCCAAGGTTTTGACCCGTCAGCCCCGTTTCCTCGAGATTCCGGCCGCCTGGGCCACGAAACGGGCCGCGGAACATCTGGAGCAGTTGCCCGGAGTGGGGCCAAAAATATCCCGCTGTGTGCTCCTTTACGCCTACGGGCGATGGGATTCCTTTCCCGTCGATGTCTGGGTCGCCCGCCTTGTGCGGGAGCTCTATTTTGCTCGGCGCCGCCGCCCGCCCCGCCTGGCGGAGCTGGAAGCCTGGTCGGAAAAACAGTTCGGTCCGGCCCGCGGTCTTGCCCAACTCGCCCTCTTTCACTGGTACCGGACCCGGCCCGGGGCACGCGCCCGGCGCTAAACCTCGGTCGTTCCCGCCGACCTCAGATACTCGTCCGCCGCCCGGACCTGCTCCTTTTCCCCAAAGACAAAAAGCTGGTCCCCCGCTTCCAGCACCTGGTCCGGCCCGGGAGAAACCAGGTTCTTTCCCTTCCGGTCGATCGCCACGATCACCGCTCCCGTCCGTTTTCGCAGTTGGGTGTCCGCCAGTGTCTTTCCGATCAGGAGCGACTGGGGATCGATCTGGTGGACGTGCACGGTCGATTCGCCGGGCAGGTTGAGGCCGTCCTGGTCGGGTGGCGTTTCCCAGGTTTCACGAATCTTGGCTTGGCCCTGCGAATAGAGATAAACGAGTCTTTTTCTCGCCAGGATCGCCAGCAGCGCCACCAGGCCAAAAAGTCCCAGCAACAATTTTCCTGTCGGAAGAAGCGGGGCGCTCAGAAGGATGAGAATCAGCGCAAACAACAGATACCCTCCTCCCAGAAAAAGCCCCTGGGAAAGTTTTCGACCCGGACCGGCTTGCCCCCTCTCCTCGTCCCGGGGAAAGGCGATTTCCGAAAGCAGGACGGCCAGGGCATGGAATTTGCGGACCCACGCCACCACCACCGGCAACGCCACCAAGGCTCCGCCCGCCCAAAACAACGGCGCCCCCCAGTTCGCCACCGCAAATCGCTCCGGAAACCGGTCCCCATAGGTCCGCCACAAAGCCGCGGCGGAAAGCAGGCACGCCGCAATCAGGGTCAGTTGCAGAAGCAGTTGGCCGGTCAGCTTCCGAACCAATCCCCAGGCCATCTGGTGCCTGCCTTGGGAGGCCGCCGACATGCTGTGCATCCAGGAGCGATAGGTTTTCCAAAAATCGGTGAACCAGGCGGGGGCTTTTTCTTCCAGCCAACTTCCTGACGCCGCCGATCCGCCGATGAGATACGGGGTCGTCAGCGTGGTGGCCGCGGAAACCAGCACGGCGATGGAATAAAGACGGTCGCTCATCACCCCCAGCGTTATCCCCAACCCGGCGATGATGAAGGAAAATTCACCGATCTGGGCCAGGCTGAAACCCACCCGGACGGCCCGCCGCAGCTCACAGCCTCCCAGCAACGCCCCCAGTCCGCTGAAAAAAATCTTCCCCACCAACACCAACAGGATGATTCCGGCCACCACCCCCCATCCGCCGCGGAGAAAATCAAACTTGATCAACATGCCGGAAGAGGTGAAGAAGATGGCGCTAAAGACATCCTTGAGGGGCGCCACCAGACGGTCGATCCGCTTCACCTGCCGGACCTCGGCGAGCACCGCGCCCGCCAGAAAGGCCCCCAGGGCCACGCTGAACCCCAGTTTGTGGGCCAACAGGGAAAGTCCGAAGATCATTCCCAAAACCGTGATCAAAAGCACCTCCTCCAGTTTGGTTTTGTCGGCGAGGTCGATCAGGCGCGGAACCACGAGAAATCCGACCACCGCCACTCCGACCAGAAAAGCGGTCAGGGAAAGCATCGTGGTCCCGGCCGAAGCCAGGTCCATCTCCCCGGTGGTGCCGAGGTGGGCAAGGATTCCCAGCATCGCCACCGCCAGGATGTCCTCCACAATCAGAATTCCGAACACCAGGCGGGAAAAATCCCTGCGAAGAAGACCCATCGCTTCCAGTGCTTTGGCGATGATCGTGGTCGAGGAGATGGAAAGAACCGCCCCCAAGAAGATGGAGTCCATCTGGCTCCATCCCATAAACTTTCCGGCTTCGTAACCCACCAAAAACATGCCCGCAATCTCCACGATCGCCGCCACCACCGCCGCCAGCCCGACTTCGCGGAGCTTCCGGAAACTGAAATGAATCCCGATCGAGAACATCAGCAGGATCACACCGAGTTCCGAAAGCGTCTTGATCGCCTTCTCGTCCGTTACCAGGGAAAAAGGCGGGGTATTCGGGCCGACCACAATGCCCGCCAAAATGTATCCCAGCACCACCGGTTGCCGTAATCGCTGGCAAAGGATTGTGGCCACGGCCGCCGCCGCCATCACCACCGCCAAATCCTGAACAAGCTCCAATCCGTGCATCGGTCAAGACTCGCCGATCAAAACCCTTTCTTCAACCTGCCTTCGCACCTGCGGGAGAGGCTCGGCCTTTGGATGCTTGTCTTTTCGTTTGTGATTACGTTTACCTTTGCGACCTAATTCCATTTGAGGTTTTCTTAAACTTAAACCTAAACGTAAACGAGCGGCCGGAGTACCGGTCTCGCTCGTTCTTTGACACTTGTGATTTTGAATTTTATCATCCCGGGGTGATACAGGTAACAGCCAATGCCGCCCGCCGGATTCGGGAACTCACCTCCGGCCGACAGGTCTGCGATGGGCTCCGTCTGTTCATCGAAAAAGGCGGCTGTGCCGGCCTTTCCTACGGTATGTCCGTCGCCCCGGCCGAACCCACCGACCAGCGCATCGAGCAGGAGGGCGCCCGCCTCTTTGTGGCGGCCGATAGCGCTCCCTTGTTGGATGCCTGCACCCTCGACTACGAGGAGGAGTTGACCCACACCGGCTTCAAGATCGTCAACCCCAAGGCCAAACAAACCTGCGGCTGCGGCACATCCTTCGAGGCCTGAACGCTTGGCCTCCTCCTGGTCCCTGCGGGAAGCCGCCCGCCCCGGCCTGCTCGCCGTCCGCAACTACTATCGTGTCTTTCTTTTCTTCCAGGCCATCGCCATTGGTCTCTACTTCGCCTACTACCACCTCCCATGTATCCGAAATGCCGTCGATATCTTCGCCGCATGGAAGGCCTCCGGCGGCCTCCTCCTCTCCGCCCTGCTGACCGCCGTTGCCGGCACTGTCCTGCCGGAATCCGTACGCACCATCGTCGGGCCGGATCGCAGCTGGTCCCGCGATCGCTTTCGCAAACTGGGCTGGAACTTCCTCTTTTTCGCGTTCAACGGCCTGCTGGTGGATCTGTTCTACGTCCTGCAGGCCTTCCTTTTCGGCGTGGGCAACTCCTGGTCGGTCGTCCTCCCCAAAATGGCCCTCGATTTCTTCGGCTTCATTCCCTGGGTGGCCCTGCCCATGAGCGTCAGTTACTTCCTCTGGCTGGAACTGGGCTGGTCCCCGCTCCGCATTGGCCGCGCCTGGAACTGGCCACTCTATCGTGACCGCGTTGTGCCCCTGTTGATTCCCGACTTCGTTTACTGGGGCCCGATCCTCATTTTCCTTTATGGGCTGCCCCTGACCCTGCAGGTTCCTTTTTTCCTGCTCGCCTTCTCCGGATGGAGCCTCGCGTTCGTCTTCATTGGTTCCCACGGGCTCGAAAAGTCGGCGGACAAATAGGGTTGGGTTCGGATTCGGTTTCCTTAAACTTTCCGGGATGTCCCGGCTGGTTTTTCTCGCCCTATTTCCCGTCTTTATCTCCGCCTGCACCAAGCCCCCCCCTGTCGCCCGCGAGGAACATTCCCTCCCCGACGGCATCGACACCGCCCGCGTGGAGCCTGGCCGCCGTGGCGGCGTCTTCATCCAGTCGGTTCCCGGCGAGCCCTCCACCTTCAACCCGCTGGTATCCGAAGACGCCACCTCCGGGGGTTTCATCGGCCTCTTCCTCGACTCCCTCACCCGCTACAATGCTGTCACCCAGGAAATCGAACCCGGCCTGGCCACCCGTTGGGAAATTGCCCCCGACAACAAAACCTTCACCTTCCACCTCCGCCCCGGAGTCCGCTGGTCGGACGGCAACCCCTTTTCCGCCGACGATGTTCTCTTCACCTTCCAGGCCATCTACGATCCCCGTTACCCCAACCGCTCCGCTTTTGATCTCTCCGTGGACGGCAAACCTTTTCAGGTCGAAAAGGTCAATGATCTCACCGTGCGCATTGCCACACCGGAAATCTTCGCCCCTTTCCTCGAGTACGTCGGCGGCGTCGGCATTTTGCCAAAACACCGCCTCGAGACCGCCTTCCGGGACGGTACGCTCCAAAAGGCATGGAACGTCAGGGTCGCCCAACACGAACCCGGAACCCTTGTCGGCACCGGCGCCTTCCGCCTCCGCTCCTACCAGCCCGCCGAGCGGATCGTCTTCGAGGCCAACCCGCACTACTGGCGGGCCGACTCCGCGGGCGTCCGCCTTCCCTACGTCGACTTTCTCGTCACCAAACTCGTCAAGGACGTCAACGCCAGCACCCTCGCCTTCGCCACCGGGCAAACCGACGCCGAGGGCCTCTCCCCGGACAACGTCGCCTGGATCGAGCGGTTTGCCAAACGCTACGGTTTCCTCGTCCATAACCGCGGCCCTTCCCCCAACACCGGCTTCATCTGGTTCAACCAAAACCCCGGCAGGGACGCCTCTGGCAAACCCTTCGTCGCCCCCCACAAGCTCGCTTGGTTCACCGACCGGCGCTTCCGCCAGGCCATCTCCCACGGGATCGACCGCGAGGGCATCGTCCGGGGCGTTCTCTTCGGCCGTGGTCAACCCCTCTGGGGACCGGAAACCCCCGCCAACAAGAAATGGTACAACCCCAACGTCACCCGGTATCCCTACGACCCCGCCCGATCCCGCGCCCTTCTTGCCGAGGCCGGATTCCGCTTGGGGGAGGATGGTAAACTGCGCGATGCCAAGGGCAACGTCGTCGAGTTCACTCTCAACTCGAACCAGGAAAACCAGCTTCGCGTCAACATGGCGACCGTGTTCAAGGAGAACATGCGGGAACTCGGCATCACCGTGAACCTCGCCTTTCTCGATTTCGGCACCTTTGTCGGAAAAATCCAGGACTCCTTCGACTACGAGGCCGGCCTGCTCGGCCTCACCGGGGGCGGCGATCCCGCCGGCGGCATGTCCGTCTTTTCCTCCCAGGGACGACTGCACCAGTGGTATCCCAACCAAAAATCCCCCGCCACCCCGTGGGAAGCACGCATCGACAAGCTGATGTCCCTCCAACTCCGCACCCTCGACTACGCCACCCGCCGGAAATATTTCGACGAGGTCCAGAAGATCATGAGCGATGAGACACCCTACATCTACCTCGTCACCGCCAACGCCTACGTCGGTCTCAAGGACCGGTGGAAAAACATCAAGATCCCCCCGCTCGGTTCCCTCGTCTGGAACCTTGACGAACTTTGGACCGTCCTGACCCCATGACCGCATTTATCCTCCGGCGCCTCGGCACCCTCGTGCCCATGCTTCTCGCCGTCACCCTGCTTGTCTTTGCCCTGATGAGCCTCGCCCCCGGTGACTTCCTCACCCCCGTGAAGGCCCAACGCGACATCAACCCCGCCCTCATCGCCGAACTCCAGAAATCCTTCGGCCTCGACCGCCCCTGGTACGAGCAGTACCTCCGCTGGCTCGGCAACATCCTCCGCTTGGACTTCGGCTACTCCTGGACTTACAAGGTCTCCGTCGCCGAGCTCATCGCCCAGCGCGCCCCTGCCACCATCCTTCTTTCCCTCTGCTCCCTTGCCCTCGCCTGGGGCCTCGCCATCCCCCTCGCCGTCCTCGCCGCCGCCCGACCCGGAGGATGGATCGACAGGCTCACCTCCGCCGCCGCCTACTTCGCCCTCGCCATTCCGGAATTTTTCCTCGCCCTCCTTGCCGTCTGGTTCGCCGCCCAGACCGGATGGTTCCCCATCGGCGGACTCACCTCGCTCGACCACGACTTTCTTCCCTTCGGCGCCCGAATCCTTGACATCGCCTGGCACCTTGTCCTTCCCACCCTTGTCCTCGGCCTCGGCGGCGTGGCCGGCACCCTCCGCGTCCTCCGTGCCAACGTCCTCGATGTCCTTCGCGCGGAATACGTCACCGCCGCCCGCGCCAAAGGTCTCCCGGAGAAAATCGTCCTGTTCCGCCACGTCCTCCGCAACGCCCTGAATCCCTTGCTCAGCACCGTGGGCTACGCCTTCGCCGGACTGCTGAGCGGATCCCTTCTTGTGGAAAATGTCATGAACTACCCCGGACTCGGCCGCCTCGTCTACGAGGCCTTCATCCGCGAGGACCAGTTCGTTGTGCTCGGATCCGTCATGGTCGGCTGCACCCTCCTCGTCGTCGGCAACCTCATTTCCGACCTGGCGCTCGCCTGGTCCGACCCAAGGGTTCGTTATGGGCGCTGATCTCCTGCAATCCCTCCTTCGGCGCCCGGCCGGATTGCTCTCCGCCGCACTCCTTCTCCTGCTCTACGGAGCCGCCCTCTTTGCCCCCTTCCTCGCACCAACCGTTCCGTCCGCCCAGGACCTCCAGCGCACCTACCATCCTCCCACCGCACTGGTCTGGGAAGACGGACGAGTCTGCGTGCGATTGTACCGGCTCGTTGACCCGTCCACCGCTGCCTACGAACCCCTCCCCGGCCAAGCCGCGCCCCTCCGCTGGTTTTCCGGAGGACCCTCCTACAAACTTTTCGGCCTTCTTCCCGCGAAAACCCACCTCTTCACCGTGGAATCCCCCGCGGTCGTCTATCTTCTCGGTAGCGACGCCACCGGCCGCGATGTCTTCACCCGCCTCCTCTACGGTGCCGGCATCTCCCTGGGCATCGGCCTCGTCGGCGTCTTCCTCACCAGCCTGCTCGGTCTCACCATCGGTGGCCTTGCCGGCTACCTTGGCGGCTGGGCCGACTCCCTCGCCATGCGGCTCACGGAATTTCTCATGGCCGTCCCCGGTCTTTACCTTCTCCTCGCCCTGCGCGCCGCCCTTTCCTCCCGCTTCCCCTCCGATGCCACCTTCCTCCTCATTGTCGTCATCCTCTCCGCCCTCGGTTGGGCCGGCACCGCCCGGGTGGTTCGCGGCCTTGTCCTCTCCCTGAGGGAACGGCCCTTTATCCTCGCCGCCAACATCCTTGGCCAGCGCCCCACCGTAATCCTCTTTCGCCACCTTCTCCCCAACACCTTCAGTTACCTCGTCGTCGCTGCCACTCTGAGCGTCCCTGGCTATATTCTCGGCGAAGCCGCCCTCAGTTTCCTCGGGCTGGGCATCCAGGAGCCATCCTCCTCCTGGGGGCTGATGCTCGGCCAGGCCCAGGACATCAAGATTTTCATGCTCAACTTCTGGTGGCTCCTCACCCCCGGAGCCGCCATTATTCTTACCGTGATCGCCTTCAACCTCCTCGGTGACGCCCTGCGCGACGCCGTCGACCCCCGCTTCCGCCTGCCCGGACGATGATTCTTTCAACGCCTAAACGTAATCATAAACGTAAACCAACATCCCTTACCTTTTAGTTCTTCGATGAATCGCCCTCTGCTCTCCGTTCAAAACCTTACGGTCCGTTTTGATTCCGGCCCCAAACCCGTCACCGCCGTCGACAACTTATCCTTCTCCATCGAGCCCGGCGAGACCGTTGCCGTTGTCGGTGAAAGCGGTTCCGGCAAAACCACCGCTGCCCTTGCTCTCGCCCGCCTCACACCTCCCGCCCCTGCCTGCTCCCTCTCCGGTCAAGCTCTCTGGGAAGACGGCACCGACCTCCTTTCCTGCCCCGGCAATGTCCTTCGCAAGGCCCGAGGAGGAAAGCTGGCCTATATTTTTCAGGAGCCTTCCACCTCCCTCAACCCCGTCTTCTCCGTCGGCTTCCAGATACGGGAATCCCTCCAACTCCACCAGCCGAAGCTCCCCGATTTTCAGGCCGAAGTCACCCGCCTCCTCCAACTCGTCGGCATCCGCGATCCCGAAAAACGCGCCTGCGACTACCCCCACCAGCTTTCCGGCGGCATGCAGCAGCGGGTCATGATCGCCATGGCGCTCGCCTGCAAGCCCCGCCTGCTCGTCGCCGACGAGCCGACCACCGCCCTCGACGTCACCATCCAGGCCCAGATTCTCGACCTGCTCCGCGACCTCCGGAAGCAGTTTCACATGTCCGTCCTGCTCATCACCCACAACTTCGGCATCGTCGCCAACTTTGCCGACCGCGTCCTCGTCATGTTCGACGGCCGCCTCGTCGAACAGGGCCCCGTCCAGGAGATCCTCCGCGCCCCGCAACACCCCTACACCAGGGCCCTTCTCGACTGCATCCCCCGGCTCGGCCAAAACCGCCAACGCCTCGCCTCCATCGACCGCTCCGCCCTGGTTTGCAAATGATCTTTCCATCGAAACCAGAATGCTTCGGTGGGGCGCTCTCGATGAGCCCGCCTACGTTCGGAACTGGTTTTTCAAATTCCTGCGAGGCGGCCTTATCAAGGCCGCCCTACCTAATCTTAATCCACACATGAAGCCTCTTGTTGAAGTTCGCAACCTCTTCGTCCATTTTCCGGTCAAATCCGGGCTGCTCCAGCGCCGGACGGGCTTGGTCAAGGCACTGGATGACGTCTCCCTTAAGATCGAAAAGGGCTCCACCCTCGGCCTTGTCGGCGAAAGCGGTTCCGGCAAGACCACCCTCGGCCGGGTCCTCGTTCGCCTGCAGGATCCCACCTCCGGCTCCGCCTTTTTTGAGGGGCAGGAGATCACCGCTCTGAACGGCTCCGGCCTCCGTCCCTACCGCAAAAGGATCCAGATGGTCTTCCAGGATCCCTACAACTCCCTCAACCCGCGCCTCCGCATCGGCACGATCCTGGCCGAACCCCTCGAAATCCACTTTCCGGAAATGTCCGCTTCCGACCGCTCCAACCGCGTTGCCGAACTTCTCAAGCTGGTCGGGCTTGACCCCGCCCATGCCCGCCGTTTCCCCCACGAGTTCAGCGGCGGCCAACGCCAACGGATCGGCATCGCCCGCGCCCTCGCCGTCGAACCCGAGTTCATCATCTGCGATGAACCGGTCAGCGCCCTCGATGTCTCCGTGCAGGCCCAGATCGTCAATCTCCTCATGGATCTCCAGGACCAGTTCGGCCTCACCTACCTCTTCATCGCCCACGACCTCGCGGTGATCGAGCACGTCAGCGACCAGATCGCCGTCCTCGAACACGGCAAGCTCGTCGAAGAAGGCGCCGCGGAACAGATCACCCACCACCCCTCCCATCCCTACACCCAACGTCTCCTCGCCTCCGTCCCCGTTCTTTAGTTGAAGTTTAAGTGGAAAGTTGAAGTAGGCTTGCGAGCTTAAGCCCCACAAATTACTTCAACTTAAACTTACACTTAAACTGGCTATGTACGTTCTTGAGACTCGCCAACGGACAACTGCAAAGCTTCCTCTCCCCAGTGCGGTCCTCCAACGCCCCGGCCAGGCCTCCATCCTTCAGGTCTACTCCCCGAAAATTCTTCCGCTGCGGAAGCTCCAAACCCGCTGGAAGGGCCGAATCCGGAAACTTCCCCAGCGCAAGCCATCCCCCTTTCATCTCCGGATCGGCCGCACCCTGGTCATCACCAGCGAGGCCCGGTTTCTGCCCAGAGGTTTTCGCCCCATCCCCCGCCTCCAGATCCGGGCTGGCCCTGCCTTCGGCACCGGCGAGCATGCCACCACCCGCCTCTGCCTTCGCTTTGTCGTGCAATTCATGCGAAAACAAGGCTCCCAACTAGAATCCTGTCGCGTGTTGGACCTCGGTTGTGGCACCGGCGTCCTCGGCCTCGCTGCGGCCCGTTTGGGAGCCCGGGTGGAAGGTTGGGACAGCGATGCCGTGGCGGTACAGGAGGCGGAGCGGAACCGGCGCCTGAATCGGTTGGGGAAACGCGTCTGTTTCCGCAAAAGAGACGTCCTGCGGGATGCCGTCCCCGCCGCGGAACTGATCGTCGCCAATCTCTATGACCATCTTCTCCTTCATCTGCTCCCCCGGCTCGAGCGTCACCGGAGTGCCGGCACCACCCTGATCCTTTCCGGCATCCTCAAGGGCCAGGAAAACTCCATCATTCGCGCTGCCAACAGGCTCGGCTGGAAAGCGGAACGCCGCGCCCGCCTCGGCCGCTGGTTCTGCCTGCAGCTTTCCGTCAGATAGCTTTGTCTTTTCGTAAACGTAATCGCAAACGTAAACGGAGAATCGTATTTTCAGATTTGTGGCATCCCAATGGATCATCGTCACCGGCTGCTCCAAGGGTTTGGGCCTTGAAATGGTCCGCTCCTTTGTCACCCTCGGCCACAACGTCATCGGTTGCGCCCGCAACGCCAAAGCCATGGCAGATCTACAGAAGGAGTTCGGATCCCCGCACTCCTTTACGGCCGTGGATGTCACCGACGCTGACGGTGTGGAGGCGTGGGCCGACCAGGTTCTGCAGAAGCACGGTGCGCCCGATTTTCTCCTCAACAACGCGGCCGTCATTCATCCCAACGCCGCTTTTTGGAAAGTACCGGCCAATCGCTTCAACCAGGTCATCGATGTGAACGTGAAGGGCCTGGCCAACGTCCTCCGCGCTTTTTTGCCTGCCATGGTGAAGGCCCGGAAGGGCGTGATTGTGAACTTCAGCTCCGGTTGGGGTCGTTCCACCTCGCCTGAGGTCTCCGGGTATTGCGCCAGCAAGTATGCCGTGGAAGGACTGACCGCCTCCCTCGCTCAGGAACTGCCCGCCGGCATGGCCGCCGTTGCCCTCAATCCCGGCATCATCAACACGGAAATGCTCCAGGACTGTTTCGGGAAAGAGTCCGCCTCTCAGTATCCCGATGCCAGACAGTGGGCCAAAAGCGCCGTCCCCTTTCTCCTCCAGCTCGGCCCCAAGGAGAACGGCAAGCCTCTGACCGTTCCCGGCATCCCGACGGACTAGGCTGAATTTTCGTTGCCGTTCCACCTTCAGGGCAACGAAACCTTCGGTCTTCTCCGTTAGTAGCGGAGAATTTCGCGCAGCGCCGCCGCGATCCGCACGGCGGTGGGCCGGTGGGCCGCCCAAAGATTCGGGTGATAGGGAATCGGGGTGTCCTTGGCGTTGAGTCGTTTCGGCGGCGCATCAAGGAGCTCGAATCCCTCCGAAGCCACCCGCGCCACCACCTCGGCGGAGGCTCCTCCCCAGGGCCAGGACTCCCCCACCGCCAGCAACCTTCCGGTCCGCGCCACGCTTCCCAGCAGCGTGTCCGTGTCCAACGGCTTCACCGTCCGCAAATCCACCACCTCCACCTCGTAGCCCTCCTCCACCAGTTCCTCCGCTGCCGCCAGCGCCTCGTGCACCATCGCGCTGTAGGCCACGCAGGTGATGTCCCGGCCGGGCCTGGCAATCCTTGCCCGGAACGCCGGCAATGCGTCCGCCGGCAATGCGTCCGCTTTCAGGTGATAGTAGAGCAGTTTGTGTTCACAGAAGACCACGGGGTCCTGCATGCCGATCGCCTCCAACAGCATGCTGTAGGCATCCTCGACCGTCGCCGGCGTCATCACCACCAGCCCCGGATAATGCGAGTAGATCGTCTCCATCGACTGGCTGTGAAACGGACCGCTCCCCGGTGTCCCTCCCGAGGGCAAACGGAGCACCATCGGACAGGGCTTGCCCGTCCTCCAGTAGGTTGTGGCCGCATGGTTCAGCATCTGGTTCAGCCCCACCGTGGAGAAGTCGGCGAATTGCATCTCCACCACCGGCTTCATCCCCTCCAGGGCGGCCCCGACCGCCAAACCCACCATGGCATCCTCGGAAATCGGCGAATCCATCACCCGTCCGGGAAATTTTTCCGAAAGGTTCTTCGTCGCCTTGAAGGCTCCTCCGAACCGCCCGATGTCCTGCCCGTAGAGGAAGACGTGCGGGTCGTCCGCCAACGCCTTTTCCTGGGCCGCACGGATGGCCTCCAGATAGGTGACGCTCATTCCTCGGCGACTTCCTCAACGGAACCCGGCGTGGCCGTGGCCCGCCACTGCTCCTCGAATGGATCCGGAACCGGTTCCCGCGAAACCTGCTCCACCGCCTCCTCCACCTCGGTCCGCGCATCCTCTCTCCATCCGTCCCAATCCTTCGCCCGTCCCCTTTTTTGCATCAGCCCCTCCATCACCTGCAAACAGTCCCGCCCGCGGGCAGAATCCTTCACCTGGGGATCCACATAAAACGCATCGTCATGCTCGCCATGGCCGCAGAGACGCAGCAATCGCCCCACCACCAGTTGGGGCCCGGCTCCTTCCCTCGCCCGCTGGACCGCCCGGCCCAGCATCTCCAGGCACGCCTCGGGATCCGTCGCGTCGAGCCCGTGCCCCTCGACCCCGTAGCCGCGGGCCCGGTCCAGCAGATCGGTGCAGGCAAACTGCCGGGAATTGGGCGTGGAATAGGCGTAGCCGTTGTCCGCCACCATCACCACCAGGGGCAACTTCTCCACCGCCGCGAGGTTCAGTCCTTCGTGAAACGATCCCGTGGAGGTAGCCCCGTCACCAAGGCAGGCCAGCCCCACCCGCTGCTTTTCCCCCCGCATCCGCTTGGCCAGCAGGACACCGGCCGTGGCCGAAATCATCGCCCCGAGGTGGCTGATCATGGGAAGAATTCCCAACTCGAGATCCCCGCGATGGATATTTCCGTCCCGTCCGCGCATCGGCCCGAGCCGTGAGCCCAAATACGTCCGCACCGCATCCACCAGGGGTTCGCCAAAGGCCAGCCGCCCAGCCATGTCCCGGATCAGCGGCGCGTAGACATCCCCTTTTCGCAAATTCAGCCCGCCGGCCGCGCTAAAAGCTTCCTGACCCCGCCCCAGATACACCCCCCCGACAATCCGGCCTGCGCGGTAGAGACTGCCCAGCTTGTCCTCCACCAACCGGGCGCGAAGCATGCTCCGTCCCAGCATTTCCGTCGGATCCTGCTTCTTGGGTGCGCTCGGACGCTCCAGCACCCGAGGCGTTCGTGTGGCCATTTCAGGATTTTACCCCGCTCCCTCCGCCCGCCAAGCCCGTCATCGTAGTTAGATCAACGATGGAAACTTACTGAAACTTAATCTGAAAACTTCAACTAAACCGCCCAATCCCCGTACATTTTTTCCAGCGCTTTGCGCACCGCCGCCTCGGTCTTCGGCTCGGCGCTGACCCCCTGGAGAACCGGAAGCTTGTCGAGCAGTCCCACCAGCCGGCGGGCAAGCGATTCCATCATCTTTTTTTGAAACCGCCCGCGGGAGCCGGATCCTCCGCCCAACAACGCCCGCACCTTGGCCGCCGGCACGCTCCAAGCCTTCACCGGCGTCTCCGCCACCACCGTTGCCGATCTCCGGTGGCCCGTCAGGATGGAAAGTTCTCCGATGAGTTGCCCGCCACCGGGACGGGCCAGCACCAGTGGCTCCCTACCGCTGATTCTTTTCTCCACGCGAGCCCGACCGGCAAGAAGGATGAGAAGTTCCCGGGCCTTGTCCCCCTCGGCCACCATCACCTCGCCCCGGCCAAACGACAACATCTTTCCCGAAGGAAAGATACTTTTCCATTTGCCCGCTCCGGACGCCATCCCAACACTCTACCCCAGATTGACCACCCCGTTCCAGCCCCGCCGATGACCGACCCCCGCACCGCCGGCACCCGGGAAAAAAACCTTCTCCTTGGGGCGGCCTTTTGCGCCCTGGACGTCCTCCTCATGACCGGCGCCGCCTGGTACTCCGAATCTCTGGCCATCCTCGGTGATCTTCTGAAGGAGAGCACCGATTTTCTCGCCGTCCTCGCCTCTTACCTCACGGTTCTCGCCCTGCGCAAAGCGCCCGGCCACCGCTTTGGCTACGGGATCGGAAAGCTCGAGAACCTCGTCAGCCTCTTCATCGGACTTGTCATGGTGGGCTGTTCCCTCTTCCTGCTCACCAAGGTGGTGAATCACTTTCACCATCCGGTCCCCACCGAGGGCACTTTGCCGGGGATTCTCATCTTTGCGGCGTATGCCGGCATCGGCTTTGGTATCTGGACCCGTAACCGCTGGATTCTCCGCCATCAACACTCCCCAATCATCGAATCCCAGGCCCGGCTTTGGTTCTCCAAGGCCAGCTTCGACGCGCTGATGGCCACGGCCCTGGTTTTGGAACTCCTTTTCCGCGACCAGCCCTGGAGCTTCTATCTCGACCCACTCGCCTCCCTTCTCGGGGTCGGATTCATGCTCCACGCCGCCTATGCTATTTTCTCTTCCTCCGTCGATGACCTGATGGACGCCACCCTGGGGGAAACCACCCAGCTTCAGATTCTCAAACAACTGGTCCGCCACATCGACGACTACGAACGCATCCACAAGGTCCGCAGCCGCCGCTCCGGCTCGCATATTTTCGTGGAGGTTTTTCTGGAGTTCGCCCCCGACCTGCGGATGGCCGAGACGCAAAAACGGATCCACCGTCTCCGCTATGCCATCGCCGAAACCGTTCCCGGGGCGGAGGTTTCCATCCTCCCCCACCCGCCCTCTTAATCGGGAAAGATTTTTTGTATTCCGACTCGGTGCCCAAACCTAATCGTAAACGTAAACGAAAAACCGGCTATTTTTTCTTCCTGCTTGAAGCCTTGATTCGCCCCCGCGTCAGCCATCCCGAATGGAAATAATCCTCCAACCCCTCCTCCAGGCTGTATTTCGGCTCGATCTTTAGGTCCCGCTTGGTTGCCGCCATGTCCGCCTCGGTATGCGGCTGATAGAACGGATAGGGGCAGTCAAAATACTCCGGTTTCAGCTTTGTTTTCAGCACCTTGTTCAGGCCATCGATCATTTCGTTGAAACTGCGGGGCTGGCCGGATCCCGCATTCCACACCCCGCTCTTGCCCGACTTCAGCGCCGCGATCGTCATCGCCACGATGTCTTTCACGTAAACAAAGTCCCGTTTTTGCTCGCCGTATTTGAAGATCCTCGGCCTTTTTCCGGCCAGCATCTGCCCCGCCAGGTGCCAAGCCATGCTCGCCGGCACTCCTTTGTGCCCCTCCCGTGGTCCATACACGTTGAAGTATCGTAGCCCCGCAATCTGCCAGCCAGCCTCCTCCGCCTTCACCACCCGCGCCAGGTTTTCCAGCTGTACTTTGGAGAAAGCATAGGCGTTGGCCGGAGCTAACGGATCGCCGATCCGGTTTACTCCCGCTCGGATCCCGTAGGTCGCCGCACTGGAAGCATAGACGATCGGCGTCTTCTCGGGACGCAGATAATTCAGCAGGCGGCGGAACCCCTCCACATTGTCATGGGTCTGGATTTTCTGGTCCTGAAGGGTGGTGTCCGTGATCGAGGCCAGATGAAACATCGCTTCCGGTCTGCGCCCCCGAAATTCCGCCTCCCAGTCCATTCGGGACACGTCCCCTGCCACAAAGTCACCCCGATATCCTTCCAAATTGGGAAACGATCCACTCCGGAAATCGTCGATCACCGTCAGCGAGGCTGAAGGAAACTCCTCCTGAAGACGAAGAACAAGGTTGGAGCCAATAAATCCAGCCCCTCCGGTTATCCAAATCGACTTCATCTTTTTAAGGTTATATAGATAAAAAGTTATTCCCAAATAAAAAAATAGCCGCTAGAGAAAACGATAACTTTGACAAATATTGATCAGATAACCATGCTCAACAACAAGTTAAAGATTTTTATGGGAACGAAAAAATACCTTCAAAGGGCCTTTATCTTGGCGATTTCTTGGTCTTTATTCACAACTTGTTGGGCACAGGAAAAAGCCTCTGAACCAGGTTCCCCCATGTTTGGAGAGAATGTTGTCACCCTTTCTGCGGAAACCGCCGGCCTGTTCTCCATCGGGAACTCCAACGACTACCGCTACCTCCCCCAACTGATCACCGTGGGATGGCAGTTGGACGAAATCGGCAATGAGGATTGGACCAGGGGTAACACGGAATTTCTGTTTAGCGGGATGTACGCCCCCGTCATCCATGGCCCTAACCCTTGGTTTACCGGGGGCCTCTTTGGCCCCCGCTACAACTTCATTCAGGAAGGCTGGCCGGTCATCCCCTATCTCGAGTCCCGGGTCGGCTTCATGTTCACCAACGCCACCGGTGCACCCGACTCCCAAGGCCAGGACTTCTGTTTCAGCTTTACCATCGGGGCCGGAATCCGGATCCCGGTGACAGAGCAGCTTTCGGTCAACCTCGGCGCCCTTTATCAGCACATCTCCAACGGAGGCCTTTCCGAACCGGAACACGAAAACGTGGGCCTCGACTCACTTGGCCCCACCCTCTCGGTTAACTGGACGTTTTAAGATCTTTTTCGAATCCAACCTTCCACATTTCTTAATCCTCAGCCTAATCCCCATCGATCGGTTTTCTCCCCAACTTATTCACATATCACAGGGATCCTTGAAACTAGCTGATGGCTAGGGATATGCCTTCGGTTTACTGTCTCGGTTTATGGGTTTTTTCCTAACTTGTTCACTTATCACGTAGACCCGCTTTTTTATGCTCGAAACGCGCGATCTTCATAAAACTTACCAGTCCGGGGATGCCCGGGTGGAGGCTCTTCGTGGCATCACCCTAAAAATCCTGTCCGGAGAAATCGTGGCCATCACCGGACCCAGCGGCTGCGGGAAAAGCACTCTTCTCCACATCCTCGGTGCCCTCGACACCCCTTCTTCAGGACAGGCCTATATCGATGGGCTGCCCCTGCACTCGATGAACGACGATGCCCTGACCGGGCTTCGTCAGCTGAAAATCGGCTTCGTCTTCCAGTTTTTCCATCTTCTTCCCACCTTGACCGTGGAGGAGAACGTCCTTCTTCCTCTTCTACTCTCCGGGCGGGCCGATGCTCTGGGTAAATCCCGTGCCCGGGACCTCCTCGAGACCGTCGGTCTGGCCGACCGCACCCATCACCGCCCCCACCAGCTTTCCGGCGGCCAACTCCAGCGTGCCGCCCTCGCTCGCGCCCTTGTGCACCGCCCCTCCGTCCTCCTCGCCGACGAGCCCACCGGAAATCTCGACTCCGCATCCAGTGCCGCCGTCATTAATCTCCTCACCTCCCTGTCCCGGAAGGAAAAAACCACCGTGATCCTCGTCACCCATAGCGAGGAGGTGGCCAAGGCCGCCGACCGCCGGATCCGCCTGGTCGACGGCCGCATCCACTCCTAAGCCTCTCCTTGAACTGGTCCACCTCTCTCCGCGTCTTCCTTGCCCACGGCGGTCGCGACTTTCTCGCCCACAAAACCCTCACCCTCCTGAACATCGCTGCTCTTGCCGTCGGGGTCGGAGCCATCGTCGCCATCCAGACGGTCAACGAAACCGCTCTCCGGTCCTTCCGCGCATCCCTCGATCTCGTCGCCGGTCGGCCTGACTTCACGGTGGAGGGCCAGGGGTTCCGCCTGCCCGAATCTCTCCTCCCCATCCTCCGCGCCGATCCCGCCGTCCGCGAGGCCACCCCGGTGCTTCAGGTGGTCGCCTCCCTCCCCGCCCATCCGGGCGAATTCCTCCATCTCGTCGGGGTCGATCCCTTCTCCAACGGTGAACTCGTCACCTACCGGCTCGAGGACGCGCTGAAAAATCCGGCCGATGCCATCGCGTTCGTCTCCGAACCCGATACCATCGCCCTTACCCGCCGCCTCGCCGAGAGGCTTGGGCTGAAGATCGGTGACACTCTCCGCGCCGTGCACGGCGGCCGGGAAACCACCCTCCGCGTCCGCTTTCTGCTCGAACCTTCGGACGATCTTGTCGGCGCCGACGATCACCTCGCCCTCGCCGACATCGCCACCGTCCAGTCCCGCTTTCAACTCGGAGGCCAGATCGACCGCATCGAAACCATCCTCCGCACTGCCTCGCCGGCGGAAAAGGAAACCGTCCGCCAATCCCTCACCGAACGGCTCCGACCCCGCCTCCCCGCCCACGCACGCGCCGGGTCCCCGGATCGGCGCGGTCGCGAGGTCGAAAGAATGCTGGGAGCCTTTCAACTCAACCTCACCGCCCTCTCCCTTATCGCGCTCGTTGTCGGCATGTTTCTCGTCACCAACACCGTCGCCGCCAACGTCGCGCGGCGTCGGTCGGAGTTCGGCCTCCTCCGTGCCCTCGGCCTCGGTCGACGCGCACTCACCATCCTCATCGTCGCCGAATCTCTCCTCCTTGCGCTCGCCGGCTCCATCCTCGGTGTCTGGGCGGGGTTGGAAGTCGCCCGCCGCCTCCTCGGCACCGTCGCCTCCACCGTCACCTCCCACTACGTCCTGCTCAGCATGCGCGATGTCACGGTCACTCCGGCCAGCCTGATCGGCGCCGTGGTTGCCGGACTCGTCGCCGCCGCCCTCGCCGCCTGGTGGCCCGCCCGCGAGGCCGCCCGCGTCCCACCCGTCGATGCCCTCCAGTTCGGTCATATCTCCGACCGCGCCGTCGCCCGTTTCAACCGCTTCCTCTTGCCCGCCGTCATCAGCTTTGCCGCCGCCGGCCTCTTTTCCCTCACCGCCCTTCACGGCGGCCTCCCGCAAACCGGCTTCCTGGCCGCCTTGGGTGTCCTGTTGGCCGCCGCCTTTACCGCCCCGCTCGTCGCCCATGCACTGGCCCGGGTGCGACCAGCAAGGATTCCGGCCTGGATCCTTGCCCGCTCGTTTTTCCTCCGCGGCCTGCATCGTCACAGCCTCGCCGCCGCCGCCCTTGCCGTATCCGTTGGCATGGCTCTGGGGGTGGCCATTATGGTTCACAGTTTCCGCGTCACCGTCGACCGCTGGATCGGCGAAAGCATCCGGGCCGACCTCTTCATCGCCCCCTCCACCAACCTTGTCGCCGGTTCCCTCGAGCCCCTCGATCCCGAGGCCGAGACCATCGCCACCGCCCTCCCCGGGATCCGGGCCGTCGGCAGCTACCGGGAGATCCGCCTCTTTCTCGACGGCGCACCCGCCAAACTGGCCGCCTGCAAACTCGAGGTCCTCAAAACCTGCAATCCGCTCCCGATCCTCTCCTCCCTGCCCGGCGACCCCTACGAACTCTGCCAGAACGGGGAGTACGCATTTGTTTCTGAAAATTTTTCCCATCGCCGCCACCTAAAGCCCGGGGACACCGTCTCCCTGCCCACCCCGAACGGCCTCCGCCCGATCCAAGTGGCCGCGGTCTTTCGCGACTACACCACCGAATCCGGCCTGATCCTTCTCGACCGTGCCATCTACCAAAAGATCACGGGCGACCTGAACCTGACCAGCCTGGCCCTTCATCTGGAGCCCGGCACCCCGGTTCAACCCCTGATCGACTCCCTCCGCGCCCAACTCCGTCCCCGCGGCGAGTTCCTCATCTACTCGCAGTCCGCCCTACGCGACGAGGCCCTGCGGATCTTTGACCGCTCCTTTGCCGTCACCGAACTTCTCCGCACCCTGGCGATCGGTGTGGCCGCTTTGGGGGTCACCCTCTCTCTCACCGCCCTTGTGGCAGAGCGGACCCGCGAGATCGGCGTGCTTCGCGCCACCGGGGCCCGGCGGGGACAGGTTCTGCGCACCATCATGGCCGAAGCCGGTTATCTCGGCGCCACCGGTATTTCTTTGGGTGCCATCACCGGTTTTGTCGTCGCCCTCGTTCTCATGCGTGTCATTAACCGTGCTTTTTTCGGGTGGACGATTGACTGGCACACGCCATGGCCCCTGCTGGGCTCAATCCTCGTCTTCGTCTTTCTTGTCTGCCTCCTGGCCGGTCTGCCCCCTTCCCTCAGGGCCTCTCGGTTGTCCCCCGCGGAAGCTCTCCGGTCGGAGTAAGCCCGGCCATTTTTCCGGCTTTTTCCACCGAAAAGGTTCTCCGCCTGGAATTTACCCACTGCCTCCGCTTACCTGGCAATGCGGGTGGCCGTCGGATTCCCTTGAAGCGGGCCGCTTCCTCCCACATTTTTGAGCCCCAGATGACGCTTTCCCGGGACATGCGGACGTTGTCGATTTGCGTC
>Ga0214917_10001609_pt1 | contig 28871 bp, 15 predicted proteins | sample LL_1208_BB_MetaG_FD_177983 | JGI IMG/M metagenome (GOLD analysis project Ga0214917, IMG submission 177983) | Freshwater microbial communities from Lake Lanier, Atlanta, Georgia, United States - LL_1208_BB | ecosystem: Environmental > Aquatic > Freshwater > Lake | place: USA: Georgia | collected... | reverse complement strand
CACGGCCAGCACGACGGGCAGGAGCAGCGTGGCGACCAGGCCCCAGGTGAGAGCGGCTCTGATCGGGAGACGGTGCATCGGCGGCCTGAGCGTGACGGGCGGGATAGACTGGGGAGGGCGGGATAGCCTGGCGAGGGCGAGATGGTCCGGTGAGATTGTCCGGTCGATGAGGACCCCCCGTCAAGCAGCAGCCGAACATCCCGCGCGTCATCCTGCCCCGCCATCCGTCGGGGCGGGTCATGTGCCGCGGTATGATGCCGGCCGTCGCTGGAGGAGTCCCTCATGCACCGTGCCGCCCGCCGCGTTCGAGGCCGTCTCGCCATGTCCGCCGGCGTCGCGGTGCTGCTCGCATCGCCGGTCACCGTCGCCGACCGCGTCGAGCTCACCGACGGCCGCATGCTCGACGGCAGCTTCGCGATGGTGGGGGGCGTGGCCGACAACCCGCTGGAAGACGGTGCGGCGGCGCAGCCTGCGGCCCAGCCGATCGTCGTCTGCGACGACGGCCTCACCCGCACGATGGTGTCGAAGCGGCAGGTCGTCCGCACCGAGCGGTCGGCCGACGCCCTCGGCACCGAGCGGCTCTCGATTCCGCAGCTCGTGCCGGACAAGGGGCGGCGGGTGGCTGGCATCGGCTCGATCGTGGCGGCCACACCGTTCGACGAATATGGCCGCCGCACGCTGTCGCTCGCCACGGTGAACGGCCGCGTCGATGTCGTGCAGGGGATCACGGAGATCACACCGCGGTGGATCAAGGTCGAGGGCCTCCAGACGGAAAAACCGCTCGTGCTGGACATGCGGATGGCCACCAGTTCCGTGCCCCGCGACGTGCTCGCGCGGGTGATCGCGACGCACCTCGATCGCGGCGACTCGGAGCAGCGACTGCGGCTCGTGCGGCTCCTGCTGCAGAGTGAGCGGTATGCCGACGCCCGCGCCGAACTCGACGAGGTGCTCCGCGACTTCCCCGACCTCGCCCACCTGGCCGCGGAGCGGCGGACGCTCGCCCGCCTGGCTGCGGGGCAACTGCACGACGAGCTGCTGCTGCGGGGCCGGGCAGGGCAGGACCGGTTCGCCATCGAGATGCTCGATGCCTTTCCGGTGGACGACGCGGCGCCCGAGGTGCTGCAGGCCGTGAAGGAGTCGCGGGACGACTACCGGCGGCGGCGGGAGCAGGCGACGCGGCTCGTGGCCGCGGTGCGGGAGCGGATCACCGGCATCGAGGATGCGGACGACCGTGCCGCCGCGATTGCGGTCGCGGCCGAGATCGAGCGGGGACTCTCGTTCGCCACGCTGGGCCGACTCGCCACCTTCGAGCAGCTCGGCACCGATCAATCGATGTCGGCCGATCGGGCCGTCGCCCTGGCGATCAATGGCTGGCTTCAGACCGCGGGCAATGCCGTCAATCTGAAGGCGGCCCTTTCGGCCGTGCGGGTTCGCGACCTCGTTCGCGACTACCTGCGGGCCGACGACGCTGGCCGTCAGGCCGTGCTCACGCAGCTCCGCGACGAGGAGGCCTTCGAAGCGGCCACGATCGCCGCGGTCGCCGCCGCCATGCGGCCGCCACTCGATCCGCCCGAGCCGACCGCGCCGGGGCTCTTCGAACTGGCGGTGCCGCAGCCGGGGGGCGGCGCCGACATCGCCTGCCTCGTGCAGCTGCCGCCGGAGTACGACCCGCTTCGCCGCTACCCCGCGGTGGTCACGCTCCACTCAGCCGTTTCGACGCCGCTCAATCAGATCGAGTGGTGGGCGGGGCCGCCCGGCCCGGACGGCCTCCGCCGCGGCCAGGCCACGCGGCAGGGCACGATCGTGATCGCCCCCGCCTGGGCGCGGCCAGGACAGTCGAGCTACGAGGCCTCCGCCCGCGAGCATGCGGTCGTGCTCACCGCGCTGCGGGCGGCCCTCCGCCGGTTTGCGATCGACACCGACCGCGTGTTTCTCTCCGGCCACTCCCTCGGTGGTGACGCAGCCTGGGACATCGCCCTGGCCCATCCCGATCTCTGGGCGGGGCTCATGCTGATCACGCCCACGGCGGACCGTTACGTGCGGCACTACTGGCACAATGCCCGCCGACTGCCGATCTACGTCGTCGGCGGTGAGCTCGACGGAACCACGCTCGGCCGCAATGCCGTCGATTTCGATCGCTACCTCGACCGTGGCTTCGACACGACCTATGTCGAGTACCGCGGCCGAGGCCACGAGCACTATTCCGACGAGATCCTGCGGCTGTTCGACTGGATGGGGCGGAAGCGGCGAACCTTCTTCCCGCAGGCGATCGACGTGGTGTCGATGCGGCCCTGGGACCGGTTCTTCTGGTGGGTGGAGATGGAGTCGGCGCCGCCGCGCACGGTCGTGCTGCCGACCGACTGGCCGCCGCCGCCGAACACGCGGCCGCTCTCGATCGAGGCCAAGGTCGGGGCCAACAACAGCCTGGCGGTGCGGTGCGGGGCCGAACGGGTGAAGGTGTGGCTCGCCCCCGACCTCGTCGATTTCACCCGGCCGGTCACGGTGACGATCGACTCCCGGCAGGCCCACGCCGGCCGGATCACGCCCGACATCGAGGTGTTGCTCGAAGACCTCCGCCTCCGCGCCGACCGCCAGCACCCCTTCTGGGCCGTGGTCGAAGCCACGAAGAAACGCGGCCCGTAGGCCGACATGGAGTGACGGGCCCGTGCCAGGATCCCCGTGCCAGGATCCCCGTGCCAGGATCCCCGCGCCAGGATCCCTACACCAGGATCTGCTTCACGACGCGGCCATGCACGTCGGTGAGGCGAAAGTCACGCCCCTGGAAGCGGTAGGTGAGCTTCGTGTGGTCGAAGCCGAGCAGGTGCAGGATCGTGGCCTGGAGGTCGTGGATGTGCACCATGTCGCTGGCCACCTTGAAGCCGAGGTCGTCGCTCGCCCCATGCACGTAGCCCGGCTTCACGCCGCCGCCCGCCATCCAGATCGAATAACAGTCGGGGTAGTGGTCGCGGCCGAGGATGCTGCCGGCCGCCGTGCGGCCCTCGCGGAAGGGCGTGCGGCCGAATTCGCCGGTGCAGAGCACGAGCGTGTCTTCCAACAGGCCGCGCTGTTCCAGATCTTCGATCAGCGCCGCCGCCGGCTTGTCGAACGTGGCCGCTTTCCTGGTGAGGCCGTCGCGGATGTCCTCGTTGGGATTCGTGCCGTGGAAATCCCACCCCCAGTCGAACAGGTGCACGAACCGCACCCCCTGCTCGACGAGTCGCCGCGCCAAGAGGCAGTTGTTGGCCAGGCTCGACTGTCCCGGTTTCGCGCCGTAGGCATCGAGCACCGTCTGCGGCTCCTTCGAGATGTCCATCACGTCCGGCACGCTCGCCTGCATCCGGAAGGCGAGTTCGTATTGGGCGATCCGCGTCACCGTCTCGGGATTGCCGAGTTCGCGGGCCTGCAGTTCGTTCAAATCCTTGAGGGCGTCGAGTGTCTTGCGGCGCATCGCCCGGTTCATGCCCGGCGGATCCGACACATAGAGCACCGGGTCGCCCTTCGACCGGCACTGCACGCCTTGATAGACGCTCGGCAGGAAGCCGGATCCAAAGCTGCTCGTGCCGCCGTTGGGTTGCACGCCCGACGAGATGAGCGTGACGAAGCCCGGGAGATTGGCATTCTCCGTTCCCAGGCCGTAGCACACCCAGCTGCCGAGGCTCGGCCGGCCGGCCCGGGGCGAGCCCGTGTAGACCATGAGCTCGGCGGGCGCGTGGTTGAACTGATCCGTGAACATGCTCCGCACAAGGCAGAGCTTGTCGGCCACGCGCTGGAGGTTGGGAATCGCATCGGACAGCTCCATGCCGCTCTCGCCGCACTTCACCCACTTCCGCGGGGTGCCGAGGAGCTTGGGGGTGCCGCTTGTGAACGCGAACTTCTTGCCGGCGATCGTCTCGGCGGGGCACTCCTGCCCGTCGCGCTTCACAAGCTCGGGCTTGTGGTCGTAGAGATCGAGATGCGGCGGCGAGCCGGTGAGATGGATCACGATCATCCGCTTCGCCTTGGCGGGCAGCGGCGGCAGCTTCGGGGCCATCGGATCGACGGCCAACGCCGGCTGCGGCGCGGAAGCCGTCGCGGCGAGCAGGTCGTGCATCGCGATGGCACCGATGCCGCCGGCCATCGAGCCGAGCAGATGCCGCCGCGTCGTGAGAAGCCCGGCTTCGAGAATCGGATCCATCGCGGCACTCCTTACGGACACATGAAGGCTTCGTCGAGGTTCAGGATCACGTTGGCCACCACGGTCCACGCGGCGAGATCGGCCATGTCGGCCTGGAGATCGGCCGGGGGCGGACCGAGGGGATCGGTGGCCATCTTCTCGGCGTCGTCGGGGGCGGCGGCGTATTCGGCCCGGGCGTCGTCGTGCAGTCGCACGAGCCGGTCGATTTCGGCCGCCGCCGGCTGCCGCGAGAGCACGAGCCGGAAGCCGCGGGCTGCTCGGTCGGCCGCGGTCGAACCTCCCTCGCGAATCATCCGCCGGCCGAGCGCCTGCGCGGCCTCGACGTAGGCCGGGTCGTTCATCGTCACGAGCGCCTGAAGCGGGGTGTTCGTGCGCGGCCGCCGCACCGTACACACCTCGCGGGAGGGCGCGTCGAACGTCGCCATCGACGGATACGGATTGCTCCGCCGCCAGGTGGTGTAGAGGGCGCGTCGGTAGCGGTCTTCGCCGGTGCTCGTCTTCCAGTCGATGCCGCCGCCAAACGCGGCGGCGAGGCCGAGATTGGGCTGCGGGGGCTTTACGCTCGGGCCTCCCTTCTTCCGCGAGAGCAGCCCCGCGGCGGCGAGGGCCTGGTCGCGGATCACCTCGGCCGGCAGCCGCACCCGCGGCCCGCAGGCGATGAGCCGATTCTCGGGATCACGCGCCACGAGGTCCGGCGGACACTTCGACGTCTGCCGATAGGCGGCGCTCGTCACGATCAACCTTTGGATCGCCTTCGTGTCCCACTTTCTCGCCACGAGTTCGCTGGCGAGCCAGTCGAGCAATTCAGGATGGCTCGGCAGTTCGCCCTGGCTGCCGAACTCCTCGCTCGTGGAGACGATGCCGATCCCGAAGAGCCGCTCCCAGATCCGGTTCACGACCACGCGGGGGGTGAGCGGGTTGGCCGGATCGACGAGCCACTTCGCCAGGGCCACGCGATCCACGCGCTGCCCGTCGGCCACGGGCACGGGATGGAACGCCGCAGGCACGCCCTCGGTCACTTCCTCGCCGAGGTTCTGCCAGTTGCCGCGAAGCTGGATCTTCGTGATCCGCCGCTTGTCACCCGAGAGTTCCTCGAGCACGGGCACCGTGACGGCGGGAGTGGCGGCGAGCTTTTTCCGCAGATCGTCGAGGATCGTGCGGGCCGGCTGAAACTCCGGCGGCTCGGGCCGGTCTTTGGGGGCCGGCCTGGCGAGCTGGGGAATGCCGGCGGTCGTATCGGCGATTTCCCTCTCGATCGCGGCCCGGGCCGCATCGACCGGCTCCCACGGAATCCGCACGGCCGGGGACTCGTCGCGTCTGTCGGCGTCGGCCGTGTTGTTGAGGATCGCGTAGAGCTGGAAGTATTCCTTTTGCGAGAGCGGATCGTATTTGTGATCGTGACATTGTGCGCAGGCCATCGTCGTGCCCATCCACGTGCTCAACGTCGTGTTCACCCGGTCGATCACGGCGACCGTGCGAAACTCCTCGTCGATCGTGCCCCCTTCATTATTCGTGAGCGTGTTGCGATGGAAGGCGGTGGCGACGCGATCGTCGAGCGTCGCATTCGGGAGCAGGTCGCCGGCGAGTTGCTTGAGCGTGAACTCGTCGAACGGCATGTTGGCATCGAAGGCCTTCACCACCCAGTCCCGCCAGCCCCAGATCGTGCGGTGCGGATCGTCGGCATAGCCCGCGCTATCCGCATAGCGGGCGAGATCGAGCCATTGCCTTGCCTGGTGCTCGCCATAGCCGTCGTGGGCGAGGAGGCGATCGACGAGCTTGTCCACAGCGTCAGGCGCCGGGTCGGCCACGAAGGCATCGATCTCCTCCGGCGCGAGCGGCAGGCCGGTGAGATCGAGCGCGAGCCGGCGGGCGAGCGTGGCCCGGTCGGCCTCGGGCTGCGGGGCGAGGCCCTCGGCTTCGAGGCGAGCGAGGACGAAGCGGTCGATGTCATTCTTGGGCCAAGCCGTGTTTTTCACGTCGGGCACGGCCGGCCGCCTGGGTGGCACATAGGCCCAGTGCGGTTCATACGTGGCCCCGGCGGCGATCCAGCGTTTCAAAAGATCAACCTGCTTGTCGGCCAGCGGCTGCCCAGCCTCGGGCGGCGGCATCACGAGGCCAGGATCGGCGGACGTGATCCGGGCGATCAGCTCGCTCTCCTCAGGCTTGCCCGGCACGATCGCCGCATGGCCGCCGAGATCGGCCGTAGCACCGGCGAACGTGTCGAGCCGCAGCCCCTGTTCACCGCCGCCAGCCCGCCCCTCGGGATCAGGACCGTGGCACCGCACGCAGCGGTTGGAAAGGATGCCCTTGATGTCGCGTGTGTAAGAGGGGGCCGGGTCGGCGGCGAGGGCGGCCCCACCCACGCAGATCAGCAGGCCGGCCGAAGCGGCGGTTCGCAGGCGGGAGATCGACATGATTCAGACCTCGCGTAGACGACCATAGCTCTATCGTCCAGAACGAGCGTACCGTCCAGTGATGCCGTGACCGATTTCGGTCAAAAGATCGTGGCGGCGCCGGCTGCCCGGGCCATCATAATCGAGGCTCCCCCGCAGCATCCAGGAATGGAGAGTCCGGGAATCGTTTGATTGCCGGCTGGGAGGTGCCGATTTACAATCTGTGAGGCGACCGGAGCGATCTGGGCCGCCGTCCCGCCGATCGACCTGCTTGCCCACGAGCATGTCCGCGACTCGGGTGCCCCACCTGGAGTCGGCGACGCGGGTAACCCTGACAGGAGCATGTCGCATGGGTTGCTCGAAGCGAATCGCGCTCGTGAGGCTCGTGGCCGCATGTCTCTCGCCGGTCTGCCTGGCGAGTGCGGCCAATGGAGCCGCGCCGACCCCGGCCAGGCTGTCGTTCAACCGCGACATCCGGCCGATCCTCTCCGACAACTGCTTCGCCTGCCACGGCCCCGACAACGCCAACCGGCAGGCCGGCCTGCGGCTCGATACGTTCGACCTGGCGACGGCCGAACTCGACAGCGGCACCCGGGCGATCGTGCCGGAGAAGATCGACGAGAGCGAACTGGTCGCCCGGATCATCTCCGACGACCCCGATGCGGTGATGCCGCCCCCCCACGCCAAGATCGGCCGGCTCTCCGCCGACCAGATCGAGACCCTGAAGCGGTGGATCGCCGAGGGGGCGAAATACGAGCCACACTGGGCGTTTGTCGCCCCGGTGAAGCCGGATGCGGCCGGCGGGATCGATGCGATCGTCTCCGAGAAGCTTGCGAGGCGCGGCCTGAAGCTTCAGCCCGAGGCCGATCGCCGCACGCTCGTTCGCCGCGCGAGCTTCGACATCACCGGCCTGCCTCCGACGCCGGCAGAAGTGGAGTCCTTCGTCGCCGACACGTCACCCGACGCCTATGACAAACTGCTCGACCGGCTGCTCGCCAGCCCGCGATACGGCGAGCGGATGGCAACCGACTGGATGGACATCGCCCGCTATTCGGACAGCTACGGCTTCCAGGTCGATCGCCCGCGGCCCGACATGTGGCCCTGGCGCGACTGGGTGATCAAGTCGTTTAACGAGAATCTCCCCTGGGACCAGTTCACGCTCTGGCAGGTGGCCGGCGATCTGTTGCCAAACGCGACCGAAGAGCAGGTGCTGGCCACGGCCTTCAATCGGCTCCACCAGCAGGAAGTCGAGGGCGGCTCCGTCGAAGAGGAATATCGCGTCAATTACGTGAATGACCGCGTGACCACGTTCGGCACGGCCTTCCTCGGCCTCACGTTCGAGTGCTGCCGCTGCCACGATCACAAGTTCGATCCGCTGTCGCAGAAGGACTTCTATTCGCTCTTCGCTTTCTTCGACGACATCGACGAAGCGGGCCTTTATTCCTATTTCACGCCGGCGATCCCCACGCCGAAGCTGAAGCTGCGCGACGAGCGGACGATGACGGCACTGGCCAAGGCCGGCGAGGCCGCGGGCGAGCGGGCGGCAGACTGCGCGCGGGCGGAGGCGGCGGCCGGCGGCGTGGTGGCCGACTGGATCGCCGGCAAGGGCGCGATGCCCGTGGCCCTCGAGGCCGCCGGCGGCACGATCCCCGGCGAACTCGTGCGGTATGGCTTCGACGGCCGGGGCAAGGATGGGAAGTTCGCCAACGGGATCGGCTCCACCGAATCGGCCACGTCGCCGGGCGACAACGTGATCGTGGACGACAGTCGCGGCGGCCGGCCCTGCAAGGCGATCAGGCTCACGGGCGACCACCCCGTGAACACGCCGGTGGGCAACTTTCGCCGCAGCCAGCCGTTTACCGTGGCTGCCTGGATCAAGCCGGCGACGAAGTACGAGCGGGCGGTCGTGTTTCACCGGTCGCAAGCCTGGACCGATGCCGGCAGCCGCGGCTACGAGCTGCTCGTGGACGAGGGCCACCTCCGCTGGTCGCTGATTCACTTCTGGCCGGGTGATGCGGCGAGCGTGCGGTGCACGGAGCCGCTGCCCGTCGGCGAATGGACGCACGTGGCCGTGTCGAGCGACGGATCGAGCACGGCGGCAGGCCTGAAGATCTTCGTGAATGGCCACGTCGTCGGCACGGACGTGATTCGCGACGGCCTCACCCGCGAGATCACGGGCGGCGGCGGCGACACGATCCGGATCGGTGAGCGGATGCGCGACAAGGGCTTCACGCACGGCCTCGTGGATGATTTCCGCGTGTTCGGCCGGGCCCTCTCGCCGCTCGAGGTGCGTGATCTCGCGTCTCCCGGCACGATCGCGGCCGCCCTCGCCGAGAAACGCGACGCCGAGGCCCTTGCGGGCTACTTCACCTCGGCCTTCGCCGATGGGCCGGCCGCCGCGCGGGCCGCGCTCGAAGCCGCCCGCCGCAGCCGCGACGACCTCGCCGAACGGCCACGGGAGATCATGGTGATGCGGGATCTGCCGCAGCCCAAGATGGCCTACATCCTCGAACGTGGCGATTACGACAAACGCGGCGCGGCCGTCGAGCCCGACACGCCCGCCGTGCTCCCGGCATTCCCCGCCGACCAGCCGAAGAACCGGCTCGGCCTTGCCCGCTGGCTGATCGATCCCGACCACCCGCTGCTCGCCCGCGTGACCGTGAACCGGCTTTGGCAGGCGCTCTTCGGACTTGGCCTCGTGCAATCCCCCGAAGACCTCGGCAGCCAGTCCACGCGGCCGGAGTATCCCGAACTCCTCGATCGGCTCGCCTGGCAATTTTCCCACGGCACCGCCGATGGCGGCATGGCCTGGGACATGAAGCGGCTCATCAAGACGATCATGCTTTCGGAGACCTATCGACAGCGGAGCATCGCAGACGCGAAGACGATGGCCGACGATCCGCTGAACGTGTGGCTCGCCCGCGGCCCGCGGCACCGGCTGCCGGCGGAGATGATCCGCGACGGGGCGCTCGCCGCCTGCGGCCTGCTCGTGGACACGATCGGTGGCCCGCCGGTGAAGACCTACGACATCCCCGAATCGTTCAAGCCCGAGCGGGCCGACAAGGGGGATGCACTCTACCGCCGCAGCCTCTATACGTTTTGGCGGAGGACCGGCCCCGCGCCCGTGCTCGAGACGTTCGACATGCCCAAGCGGGTGGTGTGCGTGGCCAAGCGCGACACGACGAACACGCCGCTCCATGCGTTCGTGCTCATGAATGGCCCGCAGTTCGTGGAGGCCGCCCGCGTGCTCGCGGAGCGGCTCCTCATCGAGCATGACGGCCGGGCGGAAGAGGCCGTCGACCGGGCGTTCGAACTGCTCACGAACCGGCCGCCGGACGACGAGGAGCGTCGTATCATCCGTCGGATGCATGCAGCCCAGCTCGACTGGTATCGGTCCCGGCCAGACGACGCGGCGAAGCTCGTGGCAGTGGGCGAAAAGAAGCCGACGGCAGCGCTGCCGGCACCGGAAGTCGCCGCCACCGCCACTGTCGTGAATGCCCTGATGAACTACGATGGAAGCGTGGTGAAACGATGAACAGGCGGGAATTGCTGAATACGGTCGGCATGGGGTTCGGCGGCCTGGCGCTGGCGGACATGCTCGGCCGCTCCGCCGCGGCGGAGCAGGGCGGGGCGGAAGGGGCGGGGGGAGTGCTCGGCGGCTTTCATCATCCGCCCAAGGCCAAGCGGGTGATTTACCTGTTCCAGTCGGGCGGCCCCTCGCAGCTCGACCTCTACGACCACAAGCCGCTCCTCGAGCGGCGGGACGGCGAGCAGCTGCCCGACAGCGTCCGCGGCGGCCAGCGGCTCACGGGGATGTCGGGCAACCAGAGCTCGATTCCGCTGGCGGCGTCGCCGTTTCGGTTTTCGCAGTACGGCGAGAGCGGGGCCTGGCTTTCATCGGCACTGCCACACACGGCGAAGATCGCCGATCGGCTCTGCTTCGTGCGGTCGATGTACACCGAGAGCATCAACCACGGCCCGGGCGTGACGTTCATGCAGAGCGGCAACCAGATTCCGGGCCGGCCGAGCATCGGCGCCTGGCTCGACTACGGCCTCGGCAATGCCAACGACGACCTGCCCTCGTTCGTCGTGTTGATCACGAAGAACAAGGGGGGCCAGCCTCTGATGAGCCACCTCTGGGGCGCCGGCTTTCTGCCGACGAAGCATCAGGCCGTGCGGTTCCGCTCGGGGGCCGACCCCGTGCTCTACGTGAACAACCCGCCCGGCGTGTCGAAGGACAATCGCCGGCAGGTGCTCGACGGGCTGCGGGAACTGCACGAGCACCAATTCGCGGGCACACCCGACGCCGAGATCACGGCCCGGATCGCCAACTACGAAATGGCTTTCCGCATGCAGGCGAGCGTGCCCGACGTGACCAACTTCTCAGACGAGCCGCAGAGCGTGCTCGACCTGTATGGCCCGGGAGCGAACGACCCCGGCACGTTCGCCGCGAATTGCCTGCTGGCCCGGCGGCTGGCGGAGCGGGGCGTGCGGTTCATCCAGCTCTACCACCAGGACTGGGACCATCACGGCGGAATTCGCGGTGGCATCGCCGGCGAGGCCAAGCAGACCGACCAGCCGGCCGCCGCACTCGTGCAGGATCTCGCCCAGCGCGGAATGCTCGACGACACGCTCGTGGTCTGGGGGGGCGAGTTCGGCCGCACCAACTACTGCCAGGGGCTCTACAAGCCGGGGAGCGACTTCGGCCGCGACCACCATCCCCGCTGCTTCACGATCTGGATGGCCGGCGGCGGCATCAAGCCGGGCACGACCTACGGCGAGACCTGTGAATACGGCTACAACATCGTGAAGGACGGCGTGCACGTGCACGACTTCCACGCCACGATGCTGCATCTCTTGGGCATCGACCACGAGCGGCTGACCTACAAGTTCCAAGGCCGCCGCTACCGGCTTACCGACGTGCACGGGAAGATCGTGAAAGGCATCCTCGCCTGACCGGCGAGCCCGACGCCCACCTTACCGTCCCGCGGTCGTCGTCGGCTTCGTGGCGACGTCGGTCGGTGCCGGCGGCAGCGACATGCCGGAGATGAACCAGCCGTCGGGCCGGGACTGCATCCCCATCGCCGCCGTGCCGAAGTAGCGTCGCACCTGCTCGAAGTCGGGCAGCGTGCTGCCGTCGAGCCGCTGCTCGCGAACCGTGCCGGGCTTGCCGTCGCCGAGGATGCCGTTGAGCAGCTGGCCGAACACGCTCTTCGACTTGGGCATCGATCCCTGTTTGAGCATCTCGTACGCCGGTCGCACCGTGTCGGCCTCGCGGCCGAACGACCGCAACGAGTTGCCGCCGGGCAAGAGCCGGTCGATCTCGGCGAGCGCCGCCTTTGAATCGGCAGCCGAGGCGAGGGCGTCCACGCCGCCCGGCGTGACGAGCACCCGCTCGAGGATGTCGCGGTGCGAGGCGATGAACAGGTGCCCCTTCGCCACGGTCACCGACGAATGCGGCAGCAGTTTCTCCTCCTTCTCCCGCAGGCGGGCGCGGCGGCGATGGGCTTCGTCGTCTGTGTTGTGCCGCCGCTCGTCGTCGGCGTGCTTGACGGCACCACCGGGCGTCTCGATCTCGAGCTGCGGCACGAGCGCGGAATGGTCGATCAGTTCCCAGGCCACGTGCCCCGCGAGGTCGATCTTCTTCATGTCGCTGTCGGCATCCATCACCTTTGCGATCGTTGCCGCCACCTTCGCCTCGTCGGCGGCCTCGATGGCGATCACCAGCCGGTCGCTGTCGGTGCCGATCGGCTCGACACTGTCGGTGAGCATCGAGACGCGGCCGCCGAGGCAGGCGACAAGGTCGTTTTCCACGTCGATCTGCGGCCCATCGGGATCCTCCTTCAGCGAGGCGATCACGTCGTCGAACACGCCCTTTTCGCCGACGATGTCGTCCACGAGGGTCTCGGCCGAGGCGAAGGCGGCTTTGATGTCCCACTGGAGGGCCGACCAGCCGGTCACGTCCCGCGGCACCCATGCCGGCGGCGCGAGGCCCTCGACATTCGGAAACCGCAGCATGCGGGCGGCGAGGTCGTAGCAGTCGGCAGCCTGCGGCTCGCGGCCAGGCAGCGGCGGCGCGAAGATCATCGTGTGGTGTCGCAGGGCGTGCGGCCCCTCACCGAATGCGATCGCACCTCCGGCCCCCTTCACGGCATCGAAGCCCTGGCGACCGAGGATGGCCACGTAGTCGGGCCCTTTGCGTTTTTCCTTGGGGGGGTTCGAGGCCTGATACGCCTTGGCGAAGGCGAGCGGATCCACGTACCAGCGGACCGGGTCGGCCGCAGCGGGGAGGGCCTTCCGGCAGGGATCGGCCACGGCGGCAAACGCCGTGGTGGAGGCGAGGCTGTCCTTGCGGCCCTGGCCGAGGACGGCGAAGGCCTGGCCGACCTGGACCGCGTCGTCTCCGACGACGAGCGCCTGCGGGGCGACCGCGAAGGCCACGCGGCGGTTCTTCGGCACTCGGTCGTCCTGCAGGTCGTCGGGGATCTGGTAGGCGGTGAGTTGCGGCGGCGCACCGTTGATCGACACCACCTTCGACTTCCGCTCGACCAGCCGCGCGGTGATCTTCTCCACCAGTGCCTTCGCGGCCGCCTCATGGCCGGTCGTATCGACGATCAGCACGGTCGCGAGTTGCCCCGGCTGCGACTCGATCGCGGCCACGGCCAGTTCACCCCCCGGAATGTCCGCGAGGTCTTCGAGCGTGAGGCCGAGCTTTTCCAGCCGCTGCCGGCCATTCTTCGAGATCTGTTCCTTGACCCCGTCGATGAACGGCTTCATGGCCGGATCGGCGACCAGCTGTCCGTAATTCGAACGGTCGAACCGCTCCCGGAGTCCACGGGGGTCGGAGATGCTCAGCCAGGCCCGCGTCGTGTCGGGAAACACCGTCTCACTCGGCTGGAATCCAGCCGCCAGGGCGGCATTCCAGACGGCCGCCGCCGACCATACGAGAACCGCCGCGCTGATCACGCGACCACGACGACCCCAGCGGGCACATGCACTTCCTTGCACGACACGACTCCTCGAACGACTGGCGAACCTTGCCACGATCCCAAAGTCTCGCAGGAATAACCGGATTCACGCAACAGCAGTCCGCCGGCGAGTGTGGCGGCGAGGGCGACGGCCAAGGCGGTTTCGCGGCTGGCTCCGCCCCGCCGCAGCCCCGCAGTGAGGAGGGTGAGGGCGATGGCGGCGGTGGCCAGTCCCCCGACGGAAACGAGGCGTTGGACCGCCGCGGCCGAGTTCGGGGCAAGCACGGCCGCCACGATGAGCGGCCAGCCGAGGAACGTTGCCCAGGCTGCCGCCGGCCGGCCCCGCCGCTCGACCTCGGCGGCAGCCAGCGTCGTCTGCGGCACGGCGGCGGCCGTGAACCAGGCCGCGGCGAGCAGCCGATACCAGCCCGCCGCGTCGGCCTCGAGGAACAGCCACCCCACCATGCCAGCCAGCGCCGTGACCATCGCGACGCCCGCCAGCAGTCGCCCCTCGTGCCCGGAGGCGAAAAGGCCGACGGCTGCCGGTGAGTCGGCCCAGAGCACTGCCGGCCGCTGCCGCCGCCAGACCGCGAGCGCACCGCGACACGTGAGCCAGCCGACGAGGGCGGCCGCCGCACACGATCCGTCACCCGCTCCGAGCGCGATCCCGGCAACGACCGCGGCGGCCGCGGCGCAACCGGCAGCCACGAGCGGCAGGCTCGCCGCATCGGCGGGCGTGGCGTTGATCCGCCTGCTCGCGAGACAGGCCTCGCCCGTCGCGGCCACCGCGATGCAGAGCAGGGCGAGAGACACCAGCACCTCACGATCAGCCGCGCAGCCGGCGCCGGCACATACCCCTGTCACACCCAGAGCGGCAGCCAGCGGCCAGGCCGCCCGCAGCCACACCCAGTCGCGGATGGCGCCGTAGAGCCCGCATGGCGGATCACCGATCGCCATCACGGCCGCGACCGCGCCAGCTACCACCGCCGCCGCCGACCGCAGCCCCGGATCGGCTGGCGACCGCATCATGAGCCACACCACCGCGGTGGCGGCCGTCGCCGCCGCCAGCCACGAGGCCGGCCGTCGCCGGTCGATCCGCAGATGCACGCGGACGAGCTCGGGTGTCATGCGCCGCTACCGGCGGGGCCGCACCTGCCCCTGCACCCGCAGCGGCAGGCCGAGGATCCGCAGGAATCCCTCGGCATCGGTCTGATCGTAGGAGCCGCCCCCTTCCATCGACGCGATCGCGGCGTCGTAGAGGCTCTGCGGGCTCGTGCGGCTCTTCACGAGCATGTTGCCCTTGTAGAGGTCGAGCTCGACGGTGCCCGTCACCGGCTTTTGCGTCTCACGAATGAAAGCCAGCAGGGCATCCATCTTCGCGCAGTACCAGAAGCCGTAATACACCATCTCGGCCACCTCCGGCGAGAGCCGGTCGCGGAGGTGCACGAGGTCACGATCGAGCGTCATCTGCTCGACGAGCCGGTGGGCCTCGTAGAGCAGCGTCATGCCCGGCGCCTCGTAGACGCCGCGGCTCTTCATGCCGACGAGCCGGTTTTCCACGATGTCGGTGCGGCCGATGCCGTTGCGGCCGCCGATCTCGTTGAGCGTGAGCACGATCTCGTGGGGGGCGAGCGTCTTGCCGTTCACCCGCACGGGCACGCCATGCTCGAACTCGATCTTCACCGTCTCGGGCGTGTCGGGCGCCTGCTGCGGCGAGACCGTCATGCCGAATTCGACGAGCGACAGGCCGTCGGTCGTGAGTTCTTCGAGCAGGCCCGCCTCGTAGCTCGTGTGCAGGCAGTTCTCATCGGAGCTGTAGGGCTTCCCCTTCGAGGCCTTCACCGGAATGTTCTTCCGCTCGCAGAACTCGATCAGCTCCTGGCGGCCGGGAAACCGCTCGCGGAAGGGGGCCATCCGCCAGGGGGCGAGCACCTTGATCGTCGGATCGAGGGCCTCGGCGGCGAGCTGGAACCGGCACTGGTCGTTGCCCTTGCCCGTGGCCCCGTGGGCGTAGACCGAGGCCCCTTCGCGGTGGGCGATCTCCACGCAGATCTTGCTGATCAGCGGCCGGGCGATCGACGTGCCGAGCAGGTAGGTGCCCTCGTAGCGGGCCTGCCACTGCATCGTGGGGAAGGCGAAGTCGCGGCAGAGTTCCTCGCGGACGTCCACGAGCAGCGCCTTGATGGCCCCGCAGTCGCGGGCTTTCTTCATGATCGCCTCGCGGTCCTCGCACGGCTGCCCGAGATCGACGTAGACGGCGATCACGTCATACCCCTGCTCGATCAGCCACCCCAGAATCACCGACGTGTCGAGCCCGCCCGAATACGCCAGCACGCACCGCTTCTTCATTCCATCTCCTCGCTCTCTCATCTGCTGTCAGACTTCATGCACCAAGGCCATATTGTGCCCGCCCGTTCCAAAACCGATACCCGCCACCAGCAAAATCCGGTCGCCACGCCTGAGCCGCCCCTCCTTGAGGCCCCAGGCGGTGACGTGCTCGAGCACGCTGTCGATGTCGGCCCCCGCGGCGGCGGCCAGCGGCGTGACGCCCCAGTAGAGGGCCATCTGCCGGAGCGTCGCCGGGTCGTCGCTCATCCCGACGGTGGGCACGGCCCCCCGCCGCTTGGAGCGGGCGATCGCCGTCAGGCCGCTCTTGCTCGCCACGACCACGAGCTTCGCGTCGAGCTGGGCGGCGATCCGGCTCGCGCCATCGACCACCGCCTGCGTGATCGGGTGGAGACCGTCAACGAGCACCTCCGGCGGCGGCGGAAAGTCTGCCGCCGCGACGGCCCGCCCCGTCTTGTCGCGGCCGAAGCGGCCCGCGACATACTGCCAGCGATCCTCGAGATAGAGGTCTTCGGTCGCGCTTGCGATCCGCCGCATCATCTCGACCGCCAGCCGCGGATGGTCGCCGATCGCCGTCTCGCCGGAGAGCATGCAGGCGTCGGCGCCGTCGAGAATGGCGTTGGCCACGTCCGTGGTTTCCGCCCGCGTCGGCCGCCGCGAATGCTGCATGCTGTCGAGCATCTGCGTGGCCACGATCACCGGCTTCTGGAACCGCTGGCAGGTGCGGATGATCTGCTTCTGCACCATCGGCATGCCGGCCACGTCGATCTCCACGCCGAGGTCGCCACGGGCCACCATCACCACGTCGGCCGCATCGACGATCGAGTCGAGGCCGTCGAGCGCCTCCCGCTTCTCGATCTTGGCCACGACGCGGGCCTTCGAGCCGCGGGTGCGGAGCAGTTCCTTGAGCAGCTTCACCTCGACCGCGCTCCGCACGAACGACAGGCTCACGAAGTCGGCACCGGCGGCGGCCGCCCATTCGGCGTGCTGCCAGTCGGCCGTGCTCATGGCGGCCACGGAGAGCTTCACGCCCGGGAGGTTCACCCCCTGCCGGCTGCGGACGATGCCCCCCTGCACGACGCGACAGCGGACCTCGTCGGGCGAACGATCTTCCACGACGAGGCTGATCGTGCCGTCGGCGAGCATCACCGCGTCGCCCACCGCCAGTTCGTCGATGAGCCGCTCGTAGGTGACGGTGAACTCGTCGGCGGCGCGGGGCTCGCTGCCGCGGACGAACCGGAACGTCGCCCCCTCGACGCAGTCCACGGCGCCACCCGGCAGTTCGCCGAGCCGGATCTTCGGGCCCGCCAGATCGACGAGCACGCCCACCGGCCGGCCGGCCGCCTCGGACACGCGGCGGACGCGGTCGAGCGTCTCCTGATGCTGCTCCACGGAGCCGTGGGCCATGTTGAGCCGAAACACGTCCACTCCGGCATCGACGAGGCCGCGGAGGGCCGGCTCCTCGCGGCAGGCGGGACCGATGGTGGCGACGATCTTGGTGCGCACGACCGACGGGGAGGCAGGCGACATGGCGGGGCTCCGAGGAGGGCAGGGCAGGGACGTCAGATTACACTCTCCAGCAATGGCTCATTCCATGTGGCACGACCGGCGGGTGATCGTGGCGGGAGGCACGGCCGGCTTCGGCCTCGTGCTCGCCCGGCATCTGGCGGCCGCCGGGGCACGGGTGGTCGTCGTCGGCCGCTCGGGCGAGGGCGTGCGGCAGGCCCTGGAGCATGGCGAGCGGCGGGGCGCGAGCCTCCGCGGCCTCACCGCCGAACTCGACCGGCCCGGCGAAGGGGGCCGCGTGGTGGGCGAGTGCCTCCGGCTGCTGGGCGGAGTCGATGACGTCTTCTGCTGCGTCGGCCGCTCCGGCCGGGCGACGATGCTCGGCACGAGCCGCGTTGAATTGCAGCAGTATCTCGACGCGAATCTCTTCTCGGCCGTGGAACTCGTGCAGGCGGCGGCCGACGACGTCGCGGCGGCCCGCGGCCACGTCGTCTTCATCGGCAGCCTCGCGGGCAAGTTCGTGCTGCCGTTCATGGGGCCGTATTCCGTCGCCAAGTCGGCCCTCGCAGCCTTCGCCGACGCGGTGCGGGTGGAGCTCGCCCCGCGCGGAGCCCACGTGCTCCTCGTCTGCCCCGGCCCGATCCGCCGCGATCCCGACGACCCGGCCGCCGACCGCGCGGCCCATCGTTACGCCGACGAGGCAGCCCGTGCCGGCCTGCCGCCAGAGGCCACGGCTCCCGGCGGCACCACGAGCCTGAAGCAGCTCGACCCCGATGTGCTCGCCGCCCGCGTGCTCGCTGCGTGCGCGTCGCGACGGAGCGAACTCGTGGTGCCCGGCTCGGCCCGGCTGCTCGCAGGCCTCATCGAGTGGTTTCCCGACGCGGGCCGCCGGCTCCTGGCCCGCGTCACGACGAGACCTCCTGTCGCACGAACTCGCTGACGCTCGGTGCCGAGTGGTTTTCTGGCCGAACGTGCGTACAGGCTGCCTCCCGTTCATTGACTCCGATCCTCCTCGATGGTGGAGTGACGGGTGTCGCCCGACCCCGGCAGTCCAGCCGCGGCAGCCTCCTGACACCGCGCCACCGGAGATTGATCATGTTCGCTGCCGTCTTGCGTCGCTTGTTTCGCCGTTCAGCCTGCGGGCGTGGCCCGACACGTCGCGGCTCCGCTCGGCGGGAGGAGGCCCGCTGGCTCCAGGATGCCTGGGCGGTCCGACGGCGGCGGCAACCACGGCTGCGCGGCGGCATCTCGCTGGCCGCCGAGGGACTCGAGCCGCGGCTCGCGCTGGCCGCTCCCGACTACAGCCAGACGATCGATCTCGTGTTCAACGTGCCGGCGGCGACGGCCGCGCTCGGCCTCCAGATCGGCGTCTACAGCAACACGAGCGATGCCTATCTCGATCCGACACCGGTGAACGGCACGTACGACTTCGCGTCCTACAGCACCCTCTCCTCGCAAACGACCAAGCTGCCGCTCATCACGGTGGCCGCTCCCGGTTCGCCCGGTGGCCCGGTGACGCTGAAGGTCGCGCTCGACCAGGAGGTCGTGTCGGGCGAACTGATCATGTTCGTGGGAGGGGTGAACACCGGCCTGCCCTACAGTTCGAAGACGACCAGCGTTTCCACGCCCAAGTCGGCCACGAATCCGGCCGTGCCCACCACGCCCGACACGTTCGCCCAGTTCGAATTCAACTTCTCGGCCGTGACGAACCCAGGCCTCGACATCGACATCTCGAGCGTCGATTCGACCGGCTTCCCGTTCGCCCTCGTCTACCCGCAGTCGGGCACGGGCGCGGTCGGCTACCCGCTCAATCCGCTGGGAATCACCGTCTCGCACCAGGGGCTCCACGACAACTTCGCAGGCTTCCTCGCGAACCAGGGCTCGGTGAACGGCTCGAGCGTCTCCGACCTCTTCGAGCAGTGCGCCACCTACGTGCAGCAGCAGGATTCGTCGAGCCTGCAGGTGGTCGCGCCCGGCGACATCCTCTCCAACGGCACGATCGGGCCAACCCCGGGATTTCAGCCGGCCTCGGCAAAGGCGATCCCCCCGTTCGCGACGAAAGCGAACACGTCGAGCACGCTGGCCGCGGGCGCGACGTACTCCTATCTCGTCACCGCCTATAGCGACAACCTCATCGACGGCACGCAGGTTTACGGCGAGACGGTGCCGAGCGTTCCGATCACGGTGACGCCCCTCTCCGCCGGACAGGAAATCCAGATCACCTGGACGCCCTACCGCGACCCCAACACGGCCGGCTACAACGTCTACCGCTACGCCTCGACCGACGGGGTGGCCCCGACCGACACGACGCTCTACAACCTCGTGGGCTCGGTGCCGGGGATGCTGCCGGGTACGGGGGAGTATTTCGCGTTCACCGACGCCGGCCTCGCCCCGCAGGCGACGCAGATCTCGGTCGCGACGGCCTCGCCCTACGGGTTCAACCCGCTGAGCGAGTACTACACGCAAGCCCTCAAGGACTTCTTCAGGCACTACGAGGCCCCCGGCTCGTTCGCCATCAATCGCGACGGCGTCCTCTGGCAAGGCAACACGGTCGAGTACGCGCCCACGGCCTCGTGGAACACCGGTGGCTACACCTACCGGATGCTGCAGCTCACCGCCCAGAACGCGAACGCCGCGAACACGATCCCCGCCGGCGCCGTCGTGAACATCTACGAGCCGTTCTTCTCCACGAACACGCGGTTCGTCACGGCCGACGCCCCGCCGATGCCCAGCTGGCTCCAGGCCGGGACGAGCCCCTTGGAGAGCCCGGCGGAGATGGTGTTCGGCTGCGACGGCGTGTTCGCGTCGAACACGTTCGACCCCGACTCGTTCAAGAGCGGGAAGCTCCAGCCCGTCGGCGACATCGAGAACTCGATCGTCTCGGCCTTCAACCGCGGGATCGCGACCACGTTCTACGACGCCGCCACGAAGACCGGGCTCGTGCCCGACAACTGGGCGAGCTTCCCGAACTTCACGACGCCGCAGACGGTGGACCGGACGACCCCCTCGAACAACCTCTACTACGCCGTCACCGCCGTGAACGTCTACGGCGAGACGACCGCGAGCGCCACGGTGCTCGCGAAGCAGGGCAGCACGCTCACCTGGGCCAACGGCGGCAACGCGGCCCCGGCGATCACGTACAACGTCTATGCCGGCACGAGCCCGGACCAGCTCTACCTGCAGACGACCACGAGCTCGCCGTCCATCGTCGCCCCGGCCTTCACGTCGCAGGCAACAGCGATTCCCTACCGCTACTTCGCCCCCAGCTCGACGTCGAACTTCTACGCCGCCTACGTCTCCTCCGACAGCCTGCTCGACCCGGTGAAGGGCGTGAGCATCAACGGCCTGTCGTACGGCTACGCCTATTCCGACCAGGGGGGCGTGTCCACGAACCTGTTCTTCTCGATCGACGCGATGCCCCCGAAGGTGGCGATCAACCTCGGCGTCCCCAGTGGCCCCGGGTTCGTCACGCAGATGCTGCCGATGGCCACGGTCGGCTCGGCCTACTCGGCCACGATCGTGCCCAGCGGCACGACGTCGGCGACGTTCTCGGTCGATCCGGGCACGCCGCTGCCCTCCTGGGCCACGCTCGCCGTCAACGGAACGATTACGGGCACGCCCAGCGGAGCAGGAAGCTGGCCGTTCACGGTGCAGGCCACCTTCAACGGCGTGAAGAACACGCAGTCATACGTGCTCGCCGCGACGACGCCGGGGGCGGTGTCCACGCCGCTTTCGGCGGCCGGCGTGGCCGCGGGCGTGCTGGCCCTTCCGCAGGCGGACGTGAACCTCGCCTACACGGCGCAGGTCGTGCCGAACGGTGGGGCCGGCGGGCCCTACTGGCTCGCGCTCGACCCGACAAAGACGGCGAGCCTGCCGAATGGCATCTCGCTCCCGATCGGGTCCGGCCCGATCAAGTCGTCGAATGGTGCATTCACGCTCACCGGCACGCAGACCACGGCTTATCCAGTAGCGGGCATCAGCGTCGTGATGAGCGACCAGACGGCGGCCGTCGCCTCCGCGAGTTACGGCATCTCGACGGCGCAGTTCGTGCTGGCGAGTCCCGGCGCCGGCTACAAAAAAGGCGACCAGTTCCCTGTCACGGGCGGCGGCGGTCAAAACGCGGCGATCGTCGTCCAGGCCGTTTCTTCGGGCACGGGTGCGATCACGCAGTGGGGTGTCCTACCCGGCAAGGGATTCACGAGCGCTACCAACCTTGCAGTGGCCTCCACGAAGAGTACGACTGGCAACGGGGCGAGCTTCACGCTCGCGTCGAACCCGGGCACGCTCTTCCAGCCCGTGGTGACGATCCCCAATGGCGGCAGCGGCTACTCGGCCGCGCCGAACGTCACGTTCTACGGGAGTGGATCGCCCCAGATTTTCACCGCACAACTTACGGGCACCGCAGTCACGTCGGTGATGGGATTGACCCCGACGTTCACCGCCTCGTCCACGCCGCTCCTCGTGTCGATCGACCCGCCGACGCCGGGGGCGAGTCTGCCGTTCACGATGAACCTCACGGTCAACCCGCCACTCGCCGTGACGACCACGTCGCTGCCGGCCGCCACCGTCAGCCAGCCCTACAACCAGCTGCTCGCGACCAACAACGCCGGCACCGTCACGTTCTCGCTCACCAGCGGCAGCCTGCCGGCCGGCCTGTCGCTCACGCCCTGGGGGTTGATCACCGGCACACCAACGGCCGTCGTGACAGGCCAGAGCTTCACCGTGAGCGTCACCGACGCGGCGGGCGGCCAGACGACACAAACGTTTGCCAATGGCATCACCGTGGCGGCGACGACCTCGGCCCTGGCCGTGACGACCACGAGCCTGCCGGCGACGGCTCCCTTCGAAGCGGACGGGACAACAGCGGTCAAGTACTCGGCCAATCCGTTTACCACCGTCACCGGAGGCGTCGCGCCCTACACCTACGCGGTGGTCAACGGCAGCCTGCCCGGGCTTTCCCTCGCCGCGACGACCGGCATCATCTCCGGAACCGTCGATGCGCAGGCCGCGGGCGCATATCCCGTCACGGTGCGGGTGACCGACGCCGTGGGCAACCAGTCGTTCGTGGGCCTCACGCTCGACGTCCTGGGGATCACGGGCGTGAACGGGCTGCCTATCGACCCGTCGAAGCTGCCGTCGCTCCGAGCCGACGCGACCGTGCTCACGCTCCAGGGTGCCGGATTCGACACCACCGGGTCGAACAACGTGGTGACGCTATCGAGCGGCACGGCGACCGTCACGGCCGCCACGGCGACGAGCCTCACGCTCTCGATCAGCGGCCCGCTCACCGTGGGCGATCTCAAAGCCACGGTGAAAAACGCGCTCGGCACGAGCACCACGGTGACCGTGGCGACGGTCGTCGCCGCGCAGCCGGTGACCGTCACGCCGAGCGCGGCGACGGCCTCGCCCTTCGGCAGCCTCACGATCGTGGGCACGGGATTCAGCACGACGCCGGCCGACAACGTCGTGACACTCTCGAGCGGCACGGCGACCGTGACGGCGGCCACCGCCACGTCGCTCACGCTGGCGTTCACTTCGCCGCCGACCGCCGGATCGCTGCTCACGGCGACGGTGACGGTGGAGGGCGTGGCATCGGCACCGACGCAGGTGGCCACGATCGCGGCCGCAGCGGCGAAGCCGACCGTGAACCTGTCGGCGGCGGCGATCCTGTCCGGCCAGACCACGCTCGAGATCACCGGCACCGGATTTTCGCTGACGCCCGGCGAAACGGCGGTCGTGCTGACGCAGGGTGACAAGAAGACGCCGATTCCCTCCACAGGACTCACGGTGAACTCCCTCACGAGCCTCACGCTCAAGGGCGTCTCGCTGGGCTCATACACCGGAGTGATCTTTGCCACCGTCGCGGTCAACGGCATCGCGGCCGGGCCGACGCAGGTGGGCACCGGCCTCGGGGGTAGCGCCGTCGTCGTCCCGCCGTCGCCCGAGGGGTTCGCCGCCAACGGCTCGGTGCTCGTGATCAACGGGTGGGGCTTCACGTCGAGTTCGACCGTGACGGTCACGCCGCAGTACTCGACCGGCGCGGGCACGCCCTTCACCGTGACGCCGCAGTTCGACTCTTCGAATCGGCTCGTGCTCACCGATCTGGCCATCCCGGCGACCGTCCTGACGTTTCCCCAGCTGCCGAGCGGGTCGAACTACACGACCGCGCCGAACGTGACCTTCAGCGGCGGCGGCGCGAGTGCCGGCGACCAGGCCGCGGGATACGCCACGATCGATACGTTGAATAAGGTCTCTGGCATCACCGTCACGAAGCCCGGCGTCTACACGTCGGCTCCGACCGTCACGTTCAGCGGCGGTCAGCCCACCATCGCGGGCACGTCGGCGGCGGGAAGCGGGTCGGGCCTGGGAACGATCACGGGCCTGAGCACTGCGGACGCGAACGCTGCCCAGGCCTGGCTGACGACGAATGGCGGGAAAGCGGCGCCGTTCTCCGGGCCGGGGATTCCGCTCGTCGGTTCGGTCATCACATCCGTGAACACCGCGGCGGGATCGCTCGACTTCGCGTTTCCCGGCACGTCGAAGCTCACGCCCCAGTCGGGAGCTGCCTTCTCGCTCGGTGCGCCGGCGACGACGACCGTCACTCTCGCCACGCTCTCGTCGATCCAGGTCTCGGTGAGCGATCCAGCGATCGGCACCCTTCCTGTGGCCAAGGCCCTTGCGGCCGGCACGATCGCCGCCCCCACCGTGACCGGCGGCACGCTCGTTTCAAACCAGGCGGGCGGCACGCTCACGATCAACGGCACCGGCTTCCAGACCGGGGGCTTGATCGACGTGGTGCTCTTCACCGGCCCCGATGCCGAAAGCCTGGCGCCTCTCGATGGCTTCGTCGCCACGAGCGACACAGGCTCAGGCCAGCAGTCCGTGAAGGTCGATTCCGCGACGCAGCTCTCCGTGACGCTCGCCGGGCCGCTGCCTGTGGGCAACGTGTGGGCGGCCGTGGCGACCGCCGGAGTGCCGATGCTCGGCCTGGGCGGGCCCGTGGTCGTGGCCACCGTGGCCGGACCGTCGCTCACCACCTCCACCACGTCGATTTCCTCCACGCCGATCACGCTCGCCATCGCCGGCAATGGCTTCGCCACCGCGAGCGGCAGCGTGAACGCCGTGACACTCTTCACCGGCCCGGACTCCGGCTCGCTCACACCCGTGGCGGGCGCGATCGTCTCCGTGGTCGCCACGTCGTCCGGTAACCTCCAGGTGACGCTCGACGGAGCCGTGCCGCTGCCGGCCGGCCCGCTCTGGGCGACCGTCATGGTCGACGGCACGGCACTGGGCACGGCGCAGATCGCCACGGTGGCCGCCACCGGACAGGCCCCGGACATCACCGCCGCCACCGGCGGACTGGCGATCGCGGCCCCGAGTCTCTCGATCGCGGGCGGCGGTTTTTCGACCACGGCCGGCGGCAACTCCGTGCAGCTCTTCACGACCGCCGGCCCGCTCGGCGCGCCGATCCTGGTGACGGCCACGAGCCCGACGGCCCTCGTCGTGCCGCTGCCGCCGAGCCTGATCACGGCCGGCCCGCTCTACGCGACGGTCACCACCGCCTCCGGCGCGAGCGCCAAGGAGCAGGTCGCGACCGTCGTGGCCGGCTCGACGCCGATCGTGACGCCCTCGACGCTGCGGCTCGCGGCCAACGCCCCGCAGCTCGTGATCGCGGGCACCGGGTTCTCGACGACCGCGGCCGACAACACGGTCGCCCTGTCGTCGGGCGTGGCGAAGGTGATCGCGGCCACGGCCACCGCGCTCACGCTCCAGTTCACGACGCCGCCGACGCCGGGGCCGCTCGTGGCGACCGTCACGTCGAACGGCCTCGTGGGCTCGGCCACGACCGTGGCCACGGTCGTGGCGGCCTCGACGCCGACCGTCACGACCAGCACGGCCGTGCTGCCGACCAGTGCCGCGACGCTCGTGATCACCGGCAGCGGCTTCGACACGAGTCCGGGAGGCACGAACCTCGTCGCCCTGTCGTCGGGCACCGTCTCGAAGGTGACCGTCGACTCGCCGACGCAGCTGACCGTCACGCTCGGTTCGGCCCTGACCGCCGACAAGCTCCTGGCCACCGTGACAGTGGACGGCGTGGCGAGCACCGCGACCCAGGTGGCCACGGTGGGCTCCACGCCCGTGGTCACCGCCTCCTCCGCCTTCCTCGGGGCGAACGCCGGGCTCCTTACGATCACCGGCACCGGCTTCAGCCCGGTCGCCCTCAACAACATGGTGACGCTCTCCAGCGGCAGCGGCATCGTGCTCGCCGCGACCGCCGAGACCCTCGTGCTCCAGTTCACGCAGCAGCCCCGGGCCGGCCTGCTCAGGGCGGTGGTCGTCTCCGACGGCATCGCGGGCACGCAGACGCAGGTCGCCACGGTCTCCGCGACGGTCGCACCCGCCACGGGCTCGCTCGAGGCGATCGCGAAGACGCTCACGATCACGGGCGCAGGCTTCGACGCGGCGACGCCGGCAAACAACGTCGTGGCCCTCTCCTCGGGCATGGGCACGGTGACCAGGGCGACGGCGACGTCGCTGACCGTCACGTTCACGCAGGCCCCGACCCCCGGCCCGCTCACCGCGACCGTGGTCGTGGACGGCATCTCGAACCCGGCTGTGCTGCCCGTGCAGGTGGCCACGGTCGTGCCCGGGCCGGTGTCCGCCGCCCGCTCGACGCTTTCCGCCGCCGCGGTGACGGCAGCCGTGCAGGCTCCCTTGTCACTCGTGCTCCAGGCCCGCGACGCCAACGGCAACCCGCTCGCGACGGGCGGGGCGAAGGTGACGTTCAAAAGCTCCTCGCAGGGCAGCTTCTCGAAGGTCATCGACAACGGCGACGGCACCTACTCCGCGACCTTCACGACGTCACGCGTGGGAGCCCAGACCTTCTCCGCCACCGTGAACAGGGCCAAGGTCGCGTCCACGGCGACGACGGGCTTCGTGTTCGCCTCGCAGTTTCCCGGCCCGTCGCTCGCGGCGCCGTGGTCGGTGCGGAAGGGCAGTTTCACGCCGTTGTTCGGCACGGCTTTCGGCGGGCTGGGCAGTACGAACATCGCCACCTATTCCGGCGCCGTGGCCAAGAACGCGACCGTCTCGGCACTGGTGTCGAACCTGGCGGCTGGCCAGTTCGGCGGGGTCGTCGCCCGCTACTCGAGCAGCACGTCGCACTACCGCGCCGGCCTCGTCGTGGAAGGAGGGCAGACCTATGCCGTGATCCAGGCCGTGGGATCGAAGGTGAAGACGCTCGCGAAGCAGGCGGTGGCGAGCCCGGGGTTCGTGGCCTTCACGGTCAGTGGATCAACGCTCACGCTCACTCTCGACGGCCTCGTCGTCGCCCAGGCAAACGACAGTCGGTTCACGAGCGGCACGGTCGGCATCTCGGGCGGATCGAACGCTGGGTTCGGCACCTTCTCGGCGGGCTGACGCGGCCTTGCGGTCTGTCGTGAGCCGTCCGACTCCGGTACCATCGCCGGACTCGGAACCGCGCCGTCCGTGCGGCCGCATCACGACGCGGCGGCGGTGACGACGGCCTCGATGCCCTTGCGGATCGCGGCCAGCCGCGCCGGGTCGGTCACCTTGCGGCCGGCCCGATCCGTGACGTGAAACGCATCGACCACCTGGTCGAGATACGTGCCGATGCGGGCCGCCTTCACCGACAGCTCCGCCTCGAAGATCGCCTTCGCCAGGCGGATAGGTCGGCCAGTGGCACTTCGGCAAGCGTCGGCCGAGCAGCGACGACCATGAGGAGCAACAGCCGGGACTGTCCGGGCTGGATGCGACGCTCGCTTCGAGGTGCCGAGGAGCTTCCTCGCCACGCTCAAGGCCGGATTTTTCTCGTGGGCGCAGACCGGCCTTGAAACCGCTCTTCTCGCGGGCCGTCTGCACTGTGGCATGGAATGCCGTCAGAGGCTGTGGATGTCGATCGCGGGCAGCTCGTCTCTCCGTCCCTGAAAGACGTCTCGGTCGTCATGGACCTGCACGAGCTCGCCCCAGTCGGTGACGGCCGGCCGGAGCGGGTGGTTCGGCGCGAAGACGCCGCCGGTGACGGCCGCGTGCAGGTGGGCGTGGCGGTTGAGCCCCGAGCCGAAGCGGTCGAGGAAGGAGACGGCGCCGAGCCGCGGGCGGGTGGACGGCGGCGTGGGCGGCTCATCGCAGCGGAGGCGCTCATCGCAGCGGAGGCGCTCATCGCAGCGGAGGCGCTCATCACCGAGCAGCGTCTCGATCTCCGAAGAGAAAAATCCTCGTCACCGACGGCGACCATCCCTACATGGGCAAGTGGTGGGTGCCCGGCCTGGCGATCGGCTACGAGCACTCGTTCGTGCACCAGGTGGCCGACTTCCTCGAGGCCTACGCCAAGAAGCAGCCCTGCCATCCGACCTTCCGCGACGCGCTCGAGACCCAGAAGGTCTGCGACGCCGTGCTGAAGAGCGCCCGGAGCAACCAGTGGGCGACGGTCTGACCTGGGGACTGTCTCGAGTCGCAGGCGTCATTCCCCTTGCTCGCGCAACGGCCTTCGATCCTCCCCGCCCCCGCGTGCTCGGCGAACGACGCGTCCAAAGGCGGTGTGAGCCGCAAAAGGTTTTGACGCCTTCCCCACACTTTTTACCTGCAGACAGCATCCGATGAGGCTTTGGGTTTATGGACTTAGTTGAATGACTTAGTTATCATTGGCGCAACTGATCAACTGCCCACCACTCACGGAACCGCCTCATGAGCGTGATTGTGAACGTCCACGAAGCCAAAACCCACTTCTCGCGCCTGCTGGAACAGGCTCATGCCGGCCAGGAGATCATCGTTGCCAAGGCCGGGAAGCCGTACGCCCGACTGGTGCCTTTGGCCCCAGGTAAGGGGCAGCGTCAACCCGGCCGCCTCCGCGGGAGCGTGACCGAAGAGTTCTTCGAATCCCTCCCCGACGATGAGTTGGCCGCCTGGGAGGGAAACGCTTGAAGCTTCTGCTCGACACGCACGCTTTTCTGTGGTGGGTGACCGATGATGAGGCTTTGTCTGGTGCCGCCCGGACGGCCATTGCCGACGAGTCGAACATCATTTTTGTCAGTGCGGCCACCGCCTGGGAGATTGCGACAAAAGTCCGGCTCGGCAAACTCGATCAGGCGGCAGGCGCCTGCGATCGATTCACCGAATTGATCGCAGCCGACGGATTCTCGCTCATGCCGATCGAGGCCTGCCATGCACTCAAGGCAGGCAGCTACCGGGTCCCCCATCGTGATCCGTTCGATCGGATGCTGGCCGCCCAAAGTGCGATCGAAGGCATCCAGCTCCTGACGCGAGATCCGGCGTTCAAGCAGTTTGGCACCGACGTGTATTGGTGAGGTAGGATAGCCCGGTCTGAGGTGGATGCCGGATTTCGGGCGCCCTGATAAGGTGGAGCTTCCCGGGTGGGAGGCACCCTATCAGGAGCAGGATGATGGCCGGGAAGCGACGAGTGCATGGAGCCCCATTCAAGGCCAAGGTGGCGTTGGCAGCCGC
>Ga0214917_10001608_pt1 | contig 28873 bp, 25 predicted proteins | sample LL_1208_BB_MetaG_FD_177983 | JGI IMG/M metagenome (GOLD analysis project Ga0214917, IMG submission 177983) | Freshwater microbial communities from Lake Lanier, Atlanta, Georgia, United States - LL_1208_BB | ecosystem: Environmental > Aquatic > Freshwater > Lake | place: USA: Georgia | collected... | reverse complement strand
GTGGCATACAACGCGGCCTCGTCGCGCGGACCTGCCCGCAAGGCTTGCAACACACCGAGCCGTACACAAGCCAGCAATGTTTGCGTGTAAACGAAGCCCGCCACGACGTCGAATAGCGCTGCGGCCTCGCGGCGCACGATGGGTCGAGTGAGGGGAAATGCGGCGAGACGCCGCTGAAAGATCGGGTCGACGAGGCGCGCGTTACGCCAATCGCGAATCGCGCGACCGAGCGCACGCCACATGTCGGGTCAGGCTGCGCGTTGCAGCAGGCTCTCCGGCAGCAACCTGCGGGCCTCCTGCCGCAGCAATTCGCGCAAAGGCTCTGCCCCCGCGCAAGCGGGCACCGAGTCGATCGCCTCGGCGATCAAAAGTTCGAAGCGTGCGACCGCGCCACCGATGCCGAATTCGCCGAGTGCCGTGGGCCGTCCGAGCGCCGCATCACGACCTACGGGTTTGCCGAGCTCCGCCTCGGTCGCGATCGCATCGCGCACGTCGTCGGCGATTTGATAGGCCTCACCGAGTCGATCGCCCAAGATGCGCCACGCCGTCGGGTCGCTTTGCGCAGCGAGCGCACCGCCAACCGTCGCCGCGATGAAGAGTGCACCGGTTTTGGAGCGCCGATACTCTTCGAGTGGCGTGCTCGCTTCGCACTCCCACGCCTGCCCCGCGACGATGCCAACCGGCGCACCGACGGCACGCGTCAAAGCGAGCATGACGCCCGGCAAAGATTCGGGATGATCGGCGAATGCACGCGCCACGTTTTGCAATGCCAAAACGATCAGCGCGTCACCGACCAAGAGCGCGATGCGCTCGTCGAACGCGCGATGCACCGAGGGGCGATTACGTCGAACCGCAGCGTCGTCGAAGCATGGCAGATCGTCGTGCACCAAAGACGCGCAGTGCAGCAACTCGATCGAGGCAGCCGTTGCCTCGACCAGCGGCGAATGTCGGGCGCCACAAGCAGCCGCAACGGCGAGGCAAAGTTTCGGCCGGACCCAAGCGCCGCCCGGAAACACGGCGTAGCGAATCGCTGCGGCGAGTCGCGGCGGACAGCCGAGCACGTCGCAGGACGAAACCGCGGTTTCGAGGGCTTGTTCGATCACCGATGCACTATCCATGCGCGCCTCCGCCGAACCGGGATCCAAGGCTGCTCACGCTGGCAATCGTCAACTTTGATTGCCACACTAGGTTGTCATGCAGAATAGACACGCAGCGACTTTGAGTCAAACGGGGCCGAATTTCGCTGCGCCGGTGGGCACCGACGGCTATGCCTGGTGGTACGTGGACGCCTTGAGCGACTGCGGGCGTTACGGCGTGACCGTGATCGTGATGCTCGGTTGCGTGTTCTCGCCTTGGTACGCGGCCGCTCGCCGCCGCGGCCCCACCGACCCTTTGCAACATTCGGCCATCAATGTCGCACTCTATGGCGCTGCCGGCCATCGCTGGGCGTTGACCGAACGTGGTCGGGCCGACGTGGAGCGTGATGCGACGCGACTAACGATCGGTCCTAGCTCCGTTCTTTGGCGAGACGGCGCGCTGCAGATCGTCGTCGACGAGGTCACCTCGCCATGGCCGACGCGACTGCGCGGCACGATCACCGTTCGTCCGCGTTTTACGCTCGCAACGACGCACGTGCTCGATGCGAACGGCCATCATCGGTGGGCGCCGATCGCGACCGATAGCCCCGTGGAACTCGAGTTCGAACAGCCGAAATTGCGCTGGCGCGGCACGGCTTACTTCGACAGCAACGAAGGCGATCGGCCGTTGGAGCGCGATTTCGACTCATGGCATTGGTCGCGCGCGACACAACACGGCACGACCAAAATTTTTTACGACACCGACTGGTCGATGAGCGACGACGACAATCGCGCCCGCACAAGCCCGAGCGCGGCAGCTCGTGGCCGGTCGATCGGTTTAGAGGTCGCGAGCGACGGGCGTTGCAGCTCGCTCGACTCACCACCGCTTTGCGAGTTACCGACCACGAATTGGGGCATACACCGTCGCAGTCGCTGTGATGCCGGCCAGCGAGCCACGGTCGTCGATACGCTGGAAGACGGGCCGTTTTACGCGCGCTCGCTACTGCGACTACCTCTCGATGGAAGCGACTGGACGGCATTTCACGAAAGCGTGTCGCTGCGCCGCTTCGCGAGGCGCTGGGTGCAACTGTTGTTGCCGGTGAAATTACCGCGTCGGGTACTTCGACGCGGTTAAGTCAGCGTGCGATCGCAGCGCCGCGATCGATCCGCTCGAGTCGTTCGAAAACGCCGAGTACTCGCGCCAATTCGCGCGCGAGCAATCCCTCGCCCACCGTCGGATCGCCCTGCACACCATGCTCGCGATCGAAGCGACTCACCGCATCGAGCAAAAATTGCGCTTCGGGCAGCGCCGGTCGCGCATCAGGTGTGCCGCGCCGCGTGGCCGCCAGCATCGCTTCGAACAGTAAAAATAATTTTCGTCGTCCGGGCACCACTGCCCGCGACGAAATCGAATCGCCACCGCGACGCGCGACTTCGTGCCCGATCTCCGCGTACATCAAGCGCGCGGCATGAATCGCCGGGCGACACTCGATCGGCAACTCGTCGACGCCGGCCGAGGAGCGCTCGTAGAGTGCACGCGCTTCGTCGAGCAGGCGATCGATTACGAATCCGAGTCGTGAGTCAAAAGTCGGTGCGACGAGCCACGCCTCGGCATCTAGCCCCGCGTCGCGCAACCACGCGCGCGGCAGATATAGCCGACCCATCCGCGCATCCTCGCCGACGTCGCGCGCGATGTTCGATAGTTGCATCGCAACGCCGAGATCCGCTGCGCGTGCGAGCGCGCGCGGAGCGCGAACACCCATCAACAGCGCCATCATCACACCGACGGTGCCCGCGACTCGCACACCGTAGGCGCGCAAGTCCGACGCGGTCTCGTAACGACGCGCGCACGCGTCCCACTCGAACCCTTCGAGCAATGCAGCAAGAATCTCGCGCGGAATGGCGAATTGTGCGACCACCGCACTGAGTGCGCGATCGGTCGGCATGTCGACCGGATGACCGTCGTAGATACGATTGAGCCGGCGCTGCAACTCCTGCAAGGCGAGTCGCGGATTTTTGGCACCGTCGATCGCGTCATCCGCTTCGCGACAAAACGCGTACAGCGCGAGCGCCGGCCAACGCACACGCCGCGGCAACAACAACGACGCCGCATGAAACGTTTTAGACCCGACGCGGATCGCGGCGCGACAGGCGCGCAGATCCGCCATGCTCAGACGCGGCGCGTCGAACACAGTCGTCGAATCGATCTCTAAGGCCGAAACATTCATCGCGAGCCCCCGTATTGCTGCGCAATGATCAGAGCGGTCACTCTAAAACACGGCCGCGATCGCTGGCAACCCGTTCGAAGTCCAGCATCGCGACCTCGCCGAAGGTGGCGCGGCGCCGACTGGCCAAGGCGATGATGTTCCACGCCGTGTATGGCATGGCGATGAACGGCCACGGATCGCGCCGGTCCCAGGTGACGTCACGCGCGGTGCGCAAACAGCGAAAATTACGCATGAAACTGCGCGAAAACATCGACTTTTGAGTTTCGGTGAGGCACGGATAAAACTGCTGCTGCAGCCGCTCGGGCCTAAATTGCATCGGACCGGAGAAACTCGGCTCGAGCACGGCCTGCGCAAGATCTTGCGGCGCGACGAAGTGGATGCCGCTGGTGGCCCGCGGATTACATTCGATGCCGAACACCACGCCGCTCTGATCGACGATCAAATCGAACGACACAAACCCGTCGAAACGGGTGTGACCCACGAACTGACCCACCCAATCGAGCACGGCCGGCGAAGCATCGATGCGCTCGAAGCATACGGCGACCGTTCCCTGCATCACGGCGCCGCGATAAACGACCGTCTGCAGCAACTCACCGGCGCGCGCGATGCTGAAGGTGCTCAATAATTGTCCGTCGATGCGCTGCTGAACCACACACGCTTCGGCTCGCTGCGGCAACGCCGCACCGCGCGCGACGAACTCCACGCCGCGACCCGAGCACGAGGCCACGGGCTTGACGACGACGTCACGCGCGGCGACGAGCGCCTGCGCCTCGTGCTCGCCTAAGCGATGAGTCTGCGGCGCGCGAACGCCCGCTGCGGTGCAAACTTCCACGAACCGACCTTTGTCGTGCACGGCGAGCAAGGCCGCAGGCGGCATCGCACGCAGCGAGCAGCGTGACGGCAAGGTGCCGCGCAAATCTGCGACGTGCATGATTTCTTCGGAGATGGGTTGCACGATGTCGACGCCCTGTCGCACGACGATACCCCGCAACTCGTCGAGGTAGCGCCCGGGATCGACGGCCGGTGCGGTGACGACGAACGACCGTTCCACCGCTCGCGAACTGCCGGTCAGATGTCGCGCGAACGGATCGGCGACCAACACGCGTGCGCCAGCGCCGTGCAGCGCGCGCGCCAACTCCAGCGCCTTGGGCAAACGCCCGAGGGTGAGTAATACCGTTTTCACGAAGCTCGGCGCCGCACGGTGCACATCAATTGTCGTTCGGGTCGGATCGTCAAACGCGCGATCGGCCGTACGCGTGCGGCATCGTGCACGGTAATGTCGTAACGACGCACTAGTCGCGCCAAGATCGCGGTCGCCTCCAAGGTCGCGAAGCCCGCCCCGACACACACCCGCGGCCCGAGACCGAACGGCAGGTACGTCGAGGGCAAAATCTCGTGCTCGCGCTCGGGCGAAAATCGGTCTGGATCGAAAGCATTCGGCGAGCGCCAATATTTTTTGTGACGGTGGATGGTCCAGGGCGCGATCATGATCATCGCACCGCGCTTGACCTCGTAGCGCCCGATCTTCGCCGGCTCGGTTGCGACGCGCGGAATGAACGGAATCGGCGGGTACAGTCGCAGACTTTCACGAAAAACGTTTTTGACGTAGGTCAAGCGTCGTACTTGCTCAAGCGTCAGCGGGTCTTCACCGGCGATCGTGGCGATTTCCTCGCGCATGCGCTGCAATACCTGCGGCTGCATGCCGATCATCAAAAACGCCCAGGTCAGCGCGCTCGCCGTGGTTTCGTGGCCCGCAAGAAACATCACCCCGAGTTGATCGAGTAATTCTTTGCGCGTAAAGCCGGCACCGGTCTCAACATCGCGCGCCGTAATGATTTCGGCAGCGATGTCGTCCCACTGACTCGCACCATCCGCGAGGTGCGTGTCGACCAGATCACCGAGGTGCTTGCGAATACGCTCGCAGGCGTCGATCACCGCCGCGTGCTGCGGAATGTCGTTGAACGGCGGATCGAAAATCAAGCGCCGCAATTCCACTTGCGCGCAGGTTCGTTCGAACACCGTGAAGGCTTCGAAGACGTCGATCGCCGTTTGCGAGCGCAACGAAGTCGAGAACACCGTGCGGCAGATGACATCGGCCGTCAAATGACTCATCGCCAAATCCAGCGAAAACTGTCCGCCGGACACCGCCAGCTCGTCCAGTCGAGTTTCGTAATCGTCGAGCGCGCCGGTCATCGCCGCGAATGCTTTGCTTAGCCGCATGTGCGAAAACGACGGCTCGATCATTTGCCGCTGACGACGCCACACCGTACCACTCGATACGAAAATCGAATTACCGACCAACGGCTCCAAGGCACCGACCATCAGATCGTTCTTCGGAAAAATGCCGAGCGGGTCCGTGAGCACGTCGCGCAGTAGCTCGGGCTCGTTGACCAACAAAATCGAGCGGCGTGAATAGCCGAGCCAACCGGCGTCGACGCGATAGGCTTTCGACGGCAACAAACTCAATAAGTCACCGTCGCCACGCGCTGCGACGCGCAGCAGCGACACGATGGCCGCCAAGGCAGTCGGACGGGGCGGTTCGTACATGCCATCACCCTAACGCCACTACGACGGCGACGAAAGCCCCGCGACGGTCGACGACCCTTTTGACAAGTTACGGCGTGCGGGGGCAGCATCGCCGCCATGTTCGACTCCTCCGAACCTTTGGTGGTGACGGCGTTTCGTACGTTCGTCGCACTGCACATCTTGGCGGGCAGCATCGGTTTGCTGTCGTTTTGGGTGCCGGTGATCGGCCGCAAGGGCGGGCGCGCCCATCGGCGCTGGGGCTTGGTGTTCACGATCACGATGCTGTGCACGGGGACGGCGGCGCTCGGGATCAGTGGCTGCACGCTGCTCGACCCTGCGGCGACGCACCCGCAACTTCCAGATCACGAGTGGGTGCGCGGAATCTTCGGGTGGATGATGCAAGGGCTCGCGCTGCTCACCATCAATCTAGCGTGGTATGGCTGGCTATGCGTGCGTAACAAAAACGCACATCACGCGAATCTCGAGTGGCGCAATGTCACGCTGCAAGTTTTGTTGACGGTCGCCTCGCTCAACGTCGCGTGGCAGAGCATGCAATCCGGAATCACATTGATGCTCGGTATGCCGGCCATCGGCCTCGCGACCGTCGGCACCAATCTTTGGTTCATGCTGCAAAAGAAACCCAGCCGACTCGCCTGGCTCAAGGAACACATCAAAGCTTTGGTCGGCGCAGGAATCTCGGTCTACACGGCATTTTTCGCATTCGGTGCCGTACGCACCGTACCGGCACTCGCATTGCATCCGGGTCTTTGGTCGATCCCACTCGTCATCGGCTTGTCGCTCATCGTCTTCCATCAGCGCACCGTGTCGCGGCACGCGTGAGCCGTATCGTCGTCGTCGGCGCCGGCATGGGCGGACTGGCCGCTGCGATTGATCTCGCGCGCAGCGGTCATCAAGTCACGGTTCTCGAACGCGCAGCTGCGCCCGGCGGAAAACTGCGCGCACTCGAGGTCGACGGGACCGCGATCGATGCCGGGCCGACGGTGTTCACGATGCGTTGGGTGTTCGAGTCACTCCTTGCGGATGCGGGCCTGCGTCTTGATGATCTTTTGACGCTCGACACTCCTAGCGTACTCGCCCGTCACGCTTGGCGCGCCGACGCCGTGCTCGATCTCCACGCAGACGTCGAGCGTTCGGTCGCTGCGATCCGAGAATTTTCGGGCGCCAAAGACGCCGCGGGCTACCGTGATTTTTGTCGACGTAGCGCCGAGTTGTACGAGGCCTTGCACGCGCCGTTCATGACCGCACAGCGCCCCACTCCGTTGCAACTCGTCACCCGCCTCGGCGCGACGGGCCTCGCCTCCATGTGGCGCACGGCACCGTGGACCACTCTGTGGCGCAGCCTCGCCGATCATTTTGACGACGTACGTTTGCGTCAACTGTTCGGCCGCTATGCGACTTACGTAGGCTCTTCGCCGTTCGCCGCGCCGGCCACGTTGATGTTGATCGCGCACGTCGAACGCGAAGGTGTTTGTCTGGTACGCGGCGGCATGCGACAGGTCGCTGCGGCACTCGAGCACGCAGGCCTTAGTGTCGGCGCGGCTTTTCGCTATCACACACACGTCGCAGAGATTTTGCTACAGCAGGGACGCGCTTGCGGCGTTCGACTCGAAACCGGCGAACGCATCGCTGCCGATGCCATCGTTTTCAATGGCGATGCCAATGCGCTCGCCAACGGTTTGCTCGGTGACCAGGCACGCGCCGGAGTGCCGCCGGTCACACCACAAGAACGTTCGCTGTCCGCCGTCACCTGGTGCTTACACGCGCCCGCGCGGGGTTTTCCGCTCGAGCATCACAACGTTTTTTTCGGCGACGATTACGAACGCGAGTTCCGCGCCGTATTCGATCACGGGCAAATAGCAGAGGAACCCACCGTCTATCTGTGCGCACAAGACCGTGGTGTCACCGACCGCGTCTCGCCGACGCATCGCGAGCGGATGTTGCTGCTCGTCAATGCGCCGGCCGATGGTGACGGCACGCGATCGACCGAGCGCGAGCTAAGCGCGATCGAGCGGCGGACGTTCGCCGTACTCGAACGCTGCGGTCTCACGTTCGAGCGCCGATCCGACGACTGCGTCGTCACGACGCCGACCGCATTCGAGCGTGCTTTTCCGGGATCGGGTGGCGCGCTTTACGGCCGTGCCAACCACGGCGCACTGGCGAGCTTCGCACGGCCACCTGCCGCTTCGAAGATTGCAGGCTTGTACCTCGCCGGTGGTACTGCCCATCCGGGCGCCGGAATTCCGATGGCGACACTGTCGGGTCGCCTCGCAGCCGCGCGAATCAACGCCGCGCTGCGATGACACTAGGGTCGGGAACGATTTCGTCCAAAATTTTGGCTGACGAGACGACGCCCGGTAAACCGGCGCCGGGATGCGTTCCGGCGCCGACGAGATAGAGACGGTCCAGCTCTTCGCTTTTGTTGTGCGGCCTGAACCAAGCGCTTTGAAATAGTTTCGGTTCGAGTGCGAACGCCGCGCCGTTCACCGACGACAAACGATCACGGAAGTCGATCGGCGTCAGCATTTTCGACACCGTCAACGCGGCGCCGAGCCCAGGCAACACCGTTTCTTCGAGCCGTCGCTGCACCGCCGCGCGGTACGGTTCCGCGTGCTCACGCCAATCGGTGCCGCTCAACAAATTAGGTACCGGCGCGAGCACGTAGAACGCATCGTGCCCCGGCGGCGCGAGCGATGCATCACTCGCAGTCGGGCGATGCAAATAAAGACTGAAATCGTCGGCCAAATGCTTACGGATGAAGATGTCGTCGAGCAACGCTTTATAGCGTGGCCCGAGCACCATCATGTGGTGATAAACGTCGTCGTAGCGGCGCGAGGTACCGAAATACCAGACGAATAAACTCATCGAGTAGCTAGCGCGCGCGAGCTTGGCGTCGGTCCAACGACGGCGCGGATGATCGCGCAGTAGTTTTTGATAGGTCGTCGCAGCATCGGCGTTCGACACGACAACATCCGCTTCGAGCCGACTGCCGTCTTCGAGTTGTACGCCGACCGCACGCCCGTTCTCGACCAATATTTTGTCGACGCCGGTATTACATCGAATCGTACCACCGTGCTGCTCAACGAGCCCCACGATGCCGCGCACCAGCGCGCCCATTCCACCCTCGGCGTAGTGCACGCCGTAGGTGCGCTCCAAATGTGCGATCAAGCAGTAATACGCAGTCGTGGTGAACGGATTACCACCGATCAAGAGCGGATGAAAACTGAACAGCAGACGTAGCTTTTCGCTTTTGAAAAACCGCGACACTTCGCTATAGACGGAGCGATGGCCGCCGAGTCGCAATAAGTCTGGCGCCGCAGCGAACAAGGTCGACAACTCGTGGAACGGCTGATCGGCAAGCTCGGCGAACGCCGTGGCGAAAATCGTTTTACTCGCCTCGAGGAACCGCTCGAAACCCGGCACGTCGGCCGGCTCGATCGCGGCGATCTGCGCGCGCATTTGCGCCAGGTCGGCGGTGTATTTGAATATTTGACCATCGTCGAAGCGCACTTCGTAAAACGGGTCGAGTGCCTTAACGGTAACGTCGTCCGCCATCCGTCGCCCGCTCACCTGCCACAATTCCTCGAACAAATAGGGCGCGGTGATGATCGTTGGGCCGGCGTCGAAGGTATAGCCCGCCTCGCGATAGACGTACGCTCGACCGCCCGGCGCATCGAGCTTTTCGAGCACCGTGACGCGATAGCCGCGCGCACCCAAACGCACGGCTGCGGCGAGCCCACCGAAGCCGCTCCCGATCACGATGGCGTGCGGTTTCATTTTTTGTCTCCGTTGAGCTGTCGAGCGGCGACCTTGCGCGCCCGACGTAAACCGCGCCACACGAGATAAGCGATCGGCACGATCGCGAGCGCGGTGATTAGCGCGGGGTCGACCGGCAAGCCCCGCGCTTCCAATCCTTTACCGAGATAGTTGACGATGCCGAGCACGTAGTACGTGACGGCCGCGACCGACAAACCCTCGACGGTGCTTTGCAATCGCAGCTGTGCGGCTGCGCGCTGATCCATCGATTCGAGCAATTGCTGGTTTTGGCGCTCGCGGGTGATTTCGATACGCGTCGACAACAATTGCGTCGCGCGCGATACGCGCTGCGACAACGACTCCAAACGCGCCGCAACGGCCGCACAAGTGTTCATCGCCGGCCCGAGACGACGCTCCATGAATTCTTCTAGGGTCTGTAGACCCTCGAGTCGCTCTTCGCGCAACTGCGCGATGCGACGCTGCACGAGCTCGTGGTAGGCCGCTGCGGCACCGAATCGATAGTGATTATCCGCCTCGTGTCGCTCGATGTGCGCTTGCAAAGTCGTTAAGCGATCGAGCAACACGGGCTCGTCCGCTTCGGCGACGTTGACCAACACGTTGGCAACCTCCGACAACTCGCGCTCATCGCGCGCGATGCGCGGCGACAATTCGCGCGCCACCGGAAAGGCGAGCAGCGCTAGCATGCGATACGTGTCGACCTCGAACAGCGCCTGCACCGCACGACCGGTTTGCGGCGGCGTGAGTCCACGATCGAACAGCACGATTCGACTAAAGCCGTTGGCGTCGATGCGAAAGTCGGTCAACGCGACGGCCGCACCACCCGCGATCACCGACCCGACGACCGGACGGCCGTCGAAATATGCCGCGGAAGCTGCATCGATTTGCGGTATCTGCGACGGCGCCGCGGGCACGACTTCGGCGTGTGCCGCATACAGCAATTCACCGGGTAAGGCAGCAACCCAATCTGCTGGCACCTGTCCGAGCGCGGAATGCGTGAACGGCACGCCCGGCCCTTCACTCAAAAATACGTAGCGCGAGAACTCGGTGTGTCGTTCCCATTTGACCCGGAACTCGCCGCAGTCGAACGACACGTGGCCACCCGATGCCGCCGGAAACGCGACGCCGTGACGCTCAGCGAGTGCGCGCAACGCTGCTAATTCGCGCTCGCGCGCGGCCGGTGGCGACAAGAGTGCGAGCATCGACACGCGCGCCGGCGAACGCAGCGGCAACGGTGGCCGAGCGTGCACTTCGTCTTGCAACTCATAACGCAACGGATGGGATATGGGCAGATTCACGCGCGAACACCATACCGCCTCGGGGGCCACGGCATCAAACGACCCCGTGGTGGCGTGCAAAATCTTCAATCAATGCTTTGATTCGACCGGGATGCTCTTCGTGCGCGAGGTGGCCGGCGTCCGCGATTTGTTCGATGCGCGCCGACGGTACCAGCGCCCGAACTTTGACGGCCTCGCCGGGCAAAATCATGCGATCGCGTGCACCGATGACCAGCAACAGCGGTGCGACGAGGCGCGGTAAGTCGCGCTCGATCGGCCGTAAATCCCAGCGCCCCATCATCGCGAGCGCCGCACCGACTTGCGCGGGCGTACCGGAGAGACGGCGATACAGCGCGACGCCCTGCGCATCGAGATTCGAACCCGTGCCGCGCATCAACCGCTCGAAACCACCTGGCTCGTCCATACCCGCGGCAAAACGTCGCGCCACCCAATCGGCGCCGACGATGCCGCGTACCAACGACGAAAACATCGGATGACGTAGACCCGCCAAAGGCAATAACGCGCCGTTTAGGCTCACGATCGCCGCCGGTTCGACGACCGCGTCCAACGCGAGGCGCAGTAACAAAGCGGCCCCGGCCGAGTGACCGACCACGATCCGCGGCGCGACGCCCAGCGTCAGCAGTAATTCTTTGAGGGCAGCCGCCATACCGGGCAAGGACATCGCTTGCGGATCGTCGGGCCGCGCCGTGAAACCGTGCCCCGGTAGATCGGGCGCCAGAACATCGAAGTGCTCGGCGAGCGCCGGCAATAGATCGCGGAACGAATGCGTGGAGGCCCCGGTACCGTGTAACAGCAACATCGAGGGTCCGCGACCGAGGCGTTGCACGTGCCAGCGTAAACCGCCGGCGCGGGGAAAATCGCTGACCTCGCGATTCGGCCAATCGCGCCCTTCGACTTCCCACGACATTGCACGCAGCGCCGTCATGCGTCGATGTTAGCGCCCGTGCTCGACGACCCTCAAACCTGCGCGATATTCCTCGAGGCGACGACGATAGACCTGCGCCGCGCCTGCGATCAATTGACGCTCCCGCTCACCGGCCTCGCGCACGATTTTACCCGGCGAGCCCATCACCACCGAACCGTCGGGAATGACTTTGTCCGGCGGCACCAATGCGCCGGCGGCGATCAAACATCCGCGACCGATCACGGCCCGGTCGAGCACCATCGCACCATTCGCGATCAGCGTGTCGTCGCCGATCGTGCACGAGTGCAGCAACGCGCGATGACCGACCGTGACCCGCGCACCGATTTGAGTCGGCGCACCGGCGTCGGTGTGGATCACGGTTCCGTCTTGAATGTTGGTGTCGAGACCGATGTCGATCCAGTCGCTGTCGCCCCGCAGCACACAACCGAACCAAACGCTCGCACCCGCTGCGAGGCGCACGCTGCCAATCACGTCAGCCGACGGCGCCACCCAACATTCGGGGTGAAGTTCGGGCGCGCGAGAACCGATCGAATGCAACATCGCGATCCCCGGTCAGTAGGAACGCGGCATGCCGAGCAAATGCTCGGCGACGTACGACAACACGAAGTTGGTCGAGATCGGTGCGACCTGATAGAGCCGCGTTTCGCGAAATTTTCGCTCGATGTCGTACTCGGCTGCGAAGCCGAAACCGCCGTGCGTTTGCAAACACGCGTTACCGGCTTCCCACGACGCCTTCGCAGCCAAATATTTGGCCATGTTCGCCTCGGCACCACAGGGCTTACCGTTGTCATACAACTCGCAGGCGCGATAGCGCATCAAGCTCGCCGCTTCGGTTTCGATGTGGCTCTCGGCGATCGGAAACTGGACGCCTTGATTTTGGCCGATCGGTCGATCGAACACGACACGCTCGCGCGCGTAACGCGAGGCGCGCTCGACGAACCAACGTGCATCGCCGATACATTCGGCGGCGATCAGCACCCGCTCGGCGTTCAGACCGTCGAGGATGCAACGAAACCCCTGCCCCTCGATACCGATCAAATTTTCGGCCGGAATTTCCAACTCGTCGAAGAACAATTCGTTGGTCTCGTGATTGACCATGTTCGGAATCGCGCGCAGCGATAAACCCTTGCCGATTGCAGTACGCAAATCGACCAGAAACACCGACAGCCCTTCGGATTTGCGCCGCACCTCGGCGAGCGGCGTGGTGCGCGCGAGCAGAATCATCAAATCGGAATGCTGCACCCGCGAGATCCAAACTTTTTGACCATTGACGACGTACCGGTCACCCTTACGGACGGCGGTGGTCTTCAGTCGCGTGGTGTCGGTGCCGGTGGTCGGCTCGGTCACGGCCATCGATTGCAATCGCAACTCGCCCGCGGCGATCTTCGGCAAATATCGCTCGCGCTGGGCCTCGGTGCCGTGACGGACCAGCACGTTCATCACGTACACCTGGCCATGGCAGGCGCCGGAATTACCGCCGGAGCGATTAATCTCTTCCATCACCACCGACGCCTCGGCGAGCGACAACCCCGAGCCACCGTATTGCTGCGGAATTAGACCAGCGAGCCAGCCGGCTTTGGTCAAAGCGTCGACGAACTCGGCGGGATAGCCGCGTGCGGCGTCGATCTTGCGAAAGTATTCGTCGGGAAACTGCGCGCACAGCGCGCGTACACCGGAACGGATTTCTTCGAATTGGTCGTCGGTTGCCATCCGTACATTATGGCGGCTTCGGCGCAGCGGTGCGATCCGCAGCGTCGCGGGCGGCGCCCTCGCGAGCCGATTTCTCCTCGGCCTTCATGCGCTTGATGTCGACCTTGCGAATCTCGCGGATCGGGCAAATCTGGCGGCCCACAGCCACCTTGTCGAAGGTCGTGACCGTGCGCATCAGCGTGCTCAAACTGACCGTGGTCGCAAAATCGATGTCCGGGCAGGTATCCCAAACGGTGAGCAGAAACGCTTCGTTGATACCGGTCCAGACGATCAGTTGATTGCGCGACACCGGCGTCCAGCCGTCGATGCGCCAAGCGAAGAATTCTTTGATGGGCTCGCCGGCATAGTCGACGTAGCTCTTGCGCGTCGCCGCTTCGCGCCGCGACAGGTCGCCGGCGCAACCGGCCGTCACGAGCGCAACCAGCAGCGGCAACACGAGGCGATGGCGGTTGAACGTACGCATGAGGACCTCCGTCGGCCGTTTTGACCGCGTCTTCCGCGCGAGAGTTCCCGACGTTCAGCGACCCTCGCCGCGATATTCGACCAAGCCCGCAACGGACTTCGGAGCACCGGTGTGGATGCGGCCGAGTTTCGCACCGGACTGCAGGTCGATTTTCGCAACCTCGCCGGAAAAGAAACTCGAGATGAATGCGTATCGCGCGCCGTCACCGAGATCGATGGTCGCCCAACCGCCCCCTTCTAATGCGATTTGCCGCACGCTTTGACCACCGGCATCGACGACGTGGATGCTGCTGCCACGCAGTACGTACAGGGTTCCATCGGGCGCGTACTCCATGCCGAAGAACATCGGCGGCGGACCTGGCGGATACGGCGGTGCGAAACTCTGCAAATCCGGCAACTGTCGATCGGCGACGAGGTCGTAACGCATCAAGCGCGGTCCGGTCTCCGAGCAGTAGACCAAAGTATTGCCGTCCGGCGACAGCGTCGACATCGTCACGCCCAAAAATCCGCCCATGCCGCCGTGGGTTTCAGTAGCATATTCGCGTAGCAATTTACCGTCGGCCGCAAACCGGAACACGTGCCCGTCACCGAAGCGCTGCGTGCCGGGCATGAACGGAATGTGGGTTTTCATCCGCGCCTGAATTTCCGGTTTGATCGATTCGCCCACCACGTGTTCGGCGAGCAGTAGCGAGCCGTCCGGGGCAAAGTTCACGTGCGACCACGAGCGCGCGCCGAACTCGGTGCGCCGCTCGACCCGACCGTCGGCGTGAATGTTGAGCACGACGAACGCGTGGCTGTCGAACGCCCAAAGAACGCCACGCGCATCGAATTTCAAACCACCGACGAGATGCGTGGTCGCATCGAGATACAGCTCGCCTTTCGGCTGTAAATTCGCATCGAATTGGAGAATTCGTCCGCGGCCGGCGTGATCGTCCGCCGGGTTATCGAGTACGGTGGCCGCCACGAAAACGTCGCCGACGGCAAACGGACGCAAACCCTGTGCTGCACTCATGACTCAATCCTCTATTTGATAGCGCGAGACAATATCCCGCTGACGACCCAAAAGTTTGCCGACCACGCGACCGAGCATGCGACCGCCGGTGAGCCAAGTGATGTCCTCACCCTGCTTGCTGGCGGCCAGCACGCGTTCGACGATCCACGGCGTCGTGGTCTCGACGTGCTCGCCGATGAAGTTCAATTGCGCGAACGACTTGGCGCGCTGCGCTGCCGGCAACGCCCGCATCTCGCGCAGCATACCTTCGGTGACGTTGACGCCAGGACTGATCGTCCCGACCAACACTCGCTCGTCGCGCTTCTCGCGACGCTCTTTGACGAGCGCACCGGCCAGATATTTGACGGCACGCTTGGTGGTCGAATAGGCGGTCATGCCCGGTACGACGCGTCCGGTCGCGCCGCCACCACCGAGGGTTAAAAATAATTTGCCACCGCCTTGCGCCGTCATGCCAGCGATAGCGACATTGGCGGCATTGATCGAACCGATCACGTTGCCGCGCACCATCGTCTCGATCTCCGTCGGGGTGTTGTCGAGAAACTTTTGACCGGTGCGCGCATAGCCCGCGTTGTGCAACCAGATGTCGACGCGGCCGTGGCAGGACACGGCGTGATCCCACAAGGCCTGAGTCTGCTCCATCGAAGCCGCGTCGCAGACCCAGCCTGCGACGCTGCTGCCGTGTGCCGCAGCCTCAGGCGCGAGACGCGCCACCGCATCGGCGACGCGCCCGGCGTCACGCCCGCTCAAAACCACCTTATGCCCACGACGCAAAAATTCCCGGGCGTAGCCGAACCCCAAACCCTGCGTACCACCCGTGACAACGACGCTTTGCGACGACATACGAACCCCCCGTCTTGACGCCGTCTCGATCGACGGTCGGAGCATAAACATCGGGTCGACCGCCGGCCGTCGCTCGCAGCGGTTGACCACTGATCGGACATCGCCCGCCCACCGCGGCCGCGCGAGTCGCGCGCGTTGCATCATCGCTGCGGGGCCGATGAGCGCCCACGGGGGAATAGCGTATGTCCGAACGCAATGTCGTGATCACCGGCAGCACGCGCGGGATCGGCAAGGGAATCGCCGCAGAACTTTTGAAGCGCGGCGCGAACGTGATGATCAGCGGTCGCAGCACGGCAGCGGTCGAGGCCGCGCTCGCCGACTTGCGCCCGCACGCGACGCGTTCGAGCGTCGCAGGTCTCGCCTGTGACGTCACGAGCGGCGCCGGCTTGCAAGCGTTGTGGGATGCCGCAGCGCAGGCGTTCGGCAAAGTCGACATTTGGGTCAACAACGCGGGGATCTCGCATCCGCGACAACGTGCCGGTGAAATGCAATCCAAAGACGTGAGTGCCGTCCAAGAGACGAATCTGCTCGGCGCGATGCTGGCGACACAGATCGCACTACGCGGTATGCGTCAGCAAGCCGACGGCGGGACGATCTGGAACATGGAGGGCTATGGCTCGAGCGGCATGATGACGCCCGGCATGAGCTTGTACGGCGCGAGCAAATTCGCGCTCACCTATTTCAACAAGGCGATGATCGAAGAGACGCGGGGCAGTTCGGTCAAAATTTGTTATCTGAGCCCGGGCATCGTATTGACCGATCTTTTGAAACGCGACGTCGGTAGCAATACACCCGAGGATCTGCGGCGTACGTTGCGTGCGTACAATATTTTGGGTGATCGCGTCGAAACCGTCACGCCGTTCCTCGCCGACGGTTTACTCGCCGAACATCGCTCGGGAGATCGCGTCGCTTGGCTCACCGGCGGCAAGGCCGCGCGGCGGTTCTTCTTGTCGATCTTCAAAAAACGTCAGGTGATGTCGGAAGCCGACTTCGCCGCTGGCTGAGGACGCCGCGCAATCAACAGTACACCGCCAGCGAACAGCGCGAGGCAGGTGAGATTGAAAATCGGGTATTCGATCGGGTGCAACCAGTATTCACGGTAGGCACCGAAATGCGCCGGCATTTCCGCCGAACCCCACAGCACGATGCCGGCGCCGATGCCGTAGCGTAGCGCCGCGGCCGCACGGATCTGCTGGGTGCATTTCCAGATGAGATAAAGCGACCAGACGGTCCACGCAACATAAAGGCCCTGTACCGCCATCGCACCCGCACCCCGCGTGCCGAAATAGATGACGTACAGCCAAAATTGATAGCAAAACCACGTCACGAACAACACCTCCATCGCGGTGATGCGCGCGAAACTGCGCTGGTTATCGGGCGTCGGCATGCCCGGTGAGAAACGCAAGTTGCGGTGGAAAAACCGCATGAAATTGCACTTCGTCTGCAGGTTGAAAATGCCATAGAGCAACAGCATGGCGAACATGATGGTGACGGTCGCCTGCAACATGTTCGCCTGCGGAGCAGCGACGTAACCATCGGCGAGTTGCGGCTCGACCGGAAAACCCGGCACGCGATACAACACGGAGAAAAATTTGAAGGAATACTCGAACCAGCCGATCCAGATGAGCCAACCGCCGAGCATGCCCATCCACGTCGCCTGCAGCTCAGTGCGCTTCAAACCGTTCCAGACGATCAAAAATCCGACGATGCCGGTGACGATCGCGGCTCGATAAACGCTGTCACTCGGGCTGACGCCCTCACCGAACCCCAACTCGAGCAGTTTGTAGGCCGTGTGACCGAGCGGCTGGGTGAGAAAGCCGACCGCGAGGCCGACGAGACCAATCAGCGGCTTGCGATATAAGCGCTCGATCATAGGATCGCGCGCACGTCCGCCTCAAGGGCCTCAGGCTTATCGAGTGGCGCATAACGACGGACAACTTTCCCGTCACGATCGACCAAAAATTTGGTGAAGTTCCACTTCACGCCCTCGGATCCGAGCAACCCGGGCGCCGCAGACTTCAAATGTTTGTAGAGCGGATGCGCGGTGTCGCCGTTCACATCGATCTTGGCGAACATCGGGAAGCTGACGTCATAGGTCAGCTTACAAAAATTTTTGATCTCAGCCTCGTCACCCGGCTCTTGGTGACCGAATTGATCGCAAGGAAAGCCGAGCACGGCGAAACCCTCGCCGGCGAGCTTACGATGCAGCGCCTCGAGACCGGCGTACTGCGGCGTGAAACCGCACTTGCTCGCGACGTTGACGATCAACAGGGCCTTGCCGCGATAGTCGGCGAGTGAAGTGTCCTGCCCTTCAATGTTGCGGGCGGAAAAGTCGTGAACGGTGGTCATGAAGTTCTCCGATCAACTCAAAGACAAAAACTGCGAGGGCAACGACAGGCCCGGGTTCGAAGTCCAGCCGCGAACCCGGCTCGCGACCAAACGATGCGCTACGCCGGAATACAGCGGGAGCACGGGTAAATCTTGCAACAGTCGGCGCTCCACGTCGACATAGCGACGCGCCCGCTCCTGCGGATCGCGCTGACTCTCTGCCAGGTCGATGCCGCGGTCGACGTCGGCTTGACGATAACCCGAATAGTTGAGGAACGACGAACTGCGGAACCGACCGATGAAGCTCGTTGCGCTCTGTACCGCGGAAAAAGGCCCGTAATCCATCAAGTCGAACTCACCGGCCGTTAGCGCGACGTTATACGCACGGCTTTCCATGCCACGCGCGACGACCTTCACGCCGAGCGGCGCCCACATCGCCCCGAGCGCTAAAAAGGTACGCTCGGTGAGGGTGTTCGCCGAGAAGATCGCCACCAACTCGCGGGGCTGCGCCCCGGACAAACCGGCCTCGCGCGCCAATCTTTGGGCCTCGGCCGAACGTCGCGCCCGCGGCCAAAGCGCTTCGTCCGGCACGGCGTGCTGCGGATAGTCGGCGACCGCTTCGGGCACGAGACTCCAAGTGGGGCGCTCGCCCAACGCTCGCACCTTCTCGCACAACACCTCGCGGTCGATCGCGAGATTCAGTGCGCGACGCACACGCAAATCGGTCAGTGCGGGGCGACGCAAATTGAGGCCCACCCAGCCGCCGCCGTAAAACGGCTCCGAGTGCAGCGTTGCGGCGAGTTCGCGGCGTGCGAGTGCGAGTTGCGCGCCGTCGCTGATCTGCACGACGTCGAGTTCTCCGGCGCGAAAGGCGCGCAGTCGGGTTGCGTCGTCGATCCCCATGCGCCACTCGACGCGCGGCACGATCGGCGCGTTACCGATGCGGCGTGGATTCGCCTCGAGAACCAAAGCGCCGTTCTGTGCCCACGCGATCGGTCGATAGGCACCGTTCACCACGATCGCAGGTGGCTTGGCCCAATCGCGCCCAAGTTTGGCGATGGCATGCAAAGGGGCGACGTAAGCGATGGCCAAAAGTTTAGCGAGATCGGTTTCGGGCCGTACGAGATCGATCACCACCCGGTCGGCTGCTGGGGCAGCGACACCGAACGCGACGGTTGCGCCTTTGCCCTCGCGCAATTCGCGCGCACCACGAATGGCGTCGTAGCGATAGGCTAATAATGCGGCGGTTTCCGGTGCGAGCAGCCGACGCAGACTGCCGACGAAGTCCTCGGCGACGAGTGCGCGCCCGTCGGACCAAAAGAGATTCGGCTGTAACTTGAATTCCCAGCGCAACCCGTCCGACGACACGCGCCACTCGCGCGCGCAACCCGGAACGATCGCACCACGCGCATCGACCGCTGTGAGCCCCACGAATAAGTCGGCGATGATTTCCATATCGGCAGCGGAAATCGGCCGGTGCGGGTCGAGCGTGGTGAGGTTGCCGCCGCGTGAGCGCCGCAGCACGCCCTCCGACGCCTGCGCCTGTGCCGCGACACCACCGAGCACCCCTGCACCAGTGATCGCGCCAGCTACCGCACTCGCTGCTGCAGTCGTCAAAAATCGACGGCGCAAAATTTTCATCTACGGCTCATCGCCTCATGCGGTCGGGCGTTCGTGCGCGCGACGCAGCAGCAACGCACCGATCGCGGCGATCGCTGCACCCGCCCAGAACGGCGCACTCGTACCGACGGTGAAATAGATGGGACCGACGACTGCCGGCCCCAAGATACGCCCGAGGCTGCTCGAAGAATTAAACAGCCCCATCACCGCACCACGCGAGTTCGCATCCGCCTCGAACGACACGAGACTGCTGATCGACGGCAAGAACAAACCGTTCGCGATACCGTAGACGACAAGTGCGAGCCAAACCATCCCATCGTTTTGTGCGATCGCGAACAACACCAGCGCGAACGCCGCACCCGACACCGCCAACAACGCCACCGGCTTCTCGCCAAAACGTTTGGTGAGCGGACCGATGAGTCCGGCTTGCCCGAGTGCCGAGAACAACGCGAGCACCATGAAGTGCAAACCGATCTCGCGCAGGTCGTAGCCGAATCGATCACGCCCCCAAAATTGGAACACGGCCTGCAACGCGCCCGCGCCGGTGGCGACCATCAGCGCCGCAGCCGAGAGGCCGATCAACACGGGCTTTTCGCGAAACACTGCGACCGCCGAGCGTCGCGGCGGTGACGGCGCACCCGATCCGTCGGTCGCCGGCGCGCGCAGCGGCTTACGCAATTCCGGCGCCAAACTTTCCGGCAACATGAATACGGTGCCGACGAGCGCCACGAACGCGAGAGCGGCCGAAACCAACGAAGGCCAATGCAAACTCGGCACGCCCGTCAACGTGCCGAGCACACCGCCGAGCGGCGGGCCGATCGCGAAGCCGATACCGAAGGCCGACGCGACGATACCGAGGCCTTTAGCACGATCTTTGGGGTCGGTGACATCCGTCGCGTACGCAAACGCGGCTGCGAGATTGCCGGACATGATGCCACCCAACGCACGTGCGATCAGCAGCGTGGTCAAGGTGTCGGCATAGGCGAGCCAGATGAATGCCAACACCGTGCCCACGAGGCTCACGATCAAAATCGGCTTGCGTCCGTAGGCATCGCTGCACCGACCCCAAATCGGCGTGGCGATCAATTGGAACAGCGAGAACATTCCCGAGCCGCCGAAGGTCTTCCAAAAATCCGACGCGCCCATCTGCTCGGCGACGAACGGAAACGGGATGATGGTGACGCCGAAGCCCATCAAGCTGATGAGCACCACCAACCAAAGAATTCCGAGCTTTTTCATGTCGATCCGAGCGGGTGAACGGGTGACGATTATCGGGTGCCGCTGCGCGCCGCGCCACGGTAGCGCACGCATCCGCGCTGCAATTCGAGCTCTAAATTCACGCGATCGGGCCATTCGTCCGTGTGATGGCTGCTCATCACCACCGTTCCGCCACCCGCGACGTAGCGATCGATACGCGTCCGCAGCGCCGCACGCGTCGCGAGGTCGACGCCGCCGAAGGGCTCGTCGAGCAACAACAATCGCGGACGAGTGACGAAGGCGCGCGCGAACAGCACGCGTCGAACTTGGCCGTACGACAGCTCGCGCAGCGGCCGGCGTAAGCATTGCTCGAGATCGAGCGCGCGAGCCGCAGCCCGTGCGCGTCGGCTCTCGTCGGCACGCGGCGCGCCGTCGAGGCCGATGGTGCGACGCAAACCGGACACGATCGATTCGAGTACGGTCTCGCCGTGCGGCGGATCGCTTTGTAGATGCGGCGCAACCAACGCACACCATTGCCTAAACGCGGCCAACGGCACGCCGGGACGAATGCCACGACGCTCTATCGCACCCCCGAGCGCGACCGAGTGATCACCGTAGAGCGTGCGTAGCAGCGTACTTTTGCCAGCCCCATTCGCGCCGTGCACCACCCAACAATCACCGCGACGGACCTCGAGCGCGACCTCGTGCAGCACGTGGTGGTAGTCGAGATAAACGTCGGCGGCGCGCAGCGCGACGAGCACGGGGCCGCGATTACGCGCGGTGCGAGTCGCCTTCGCGACCGACGGCAACGTCTCGCGACGCAGCGACGTGATCGGCCCCGCGGCGCGCACCACTCCGGCATCGAGTTCGAGCAGGTGCGTGGCGACCGGTGGAATTTCCTCGCGCCGATGGGTGGTCAGAACCCAGCTCGGAATCTGCCACGACCCACGCGCGAACCATCGTGCCATGCGCGCGCGATTGCGCGCATCGAGACCACCCAGCGTCTCGTCGAGCAGCAGTATTTTCGGTTGCATCGCCACTGCGCGCGCGACCAACACCAAGCGTCGCTCGCCGTAAGACAACGTCAAAAATCGACGCGCGGCCAAACTCGCGATCCCGAACGATCGCAAGATCTCGCGTGCCGCGCGCTCGGCGCGCGAACTCGGCGGGCCTTGCGGGATGTCGCTACGCGTGAGACCCGTACCGACGATCTCGAGCGCGGTGAAATTCCAGCCGTAGCGCTCGTAGCGATCTTGTCGCTCCGGCCCGACGTAGGCGATCTCGGCCAGCGCTTCGATGGGATCGATCGGCTGGCCCGATTTAGAGTATTGAAGACCCTGCGCACTCGCGGGATCGGGCCACACCGCACCGGCGCACAATTTCAAAAGTTGCGTCTTACCGGCACCGTTTTCACCGCAGATCACCCAACGCTCACCGGGGCGCAGCCGCCACTCGATGCCGCGTAGAATCGCGCGCCCCGCGCGGTGTAGATCGACACGCTCTAGTCGGATCTCGAGCCCGCTGCGTCGTCGCCGCTCAGCGACCGTTCGTCGCGACCGCATCGACCCAGGCTGCCGGCTCGTCGAACGCCATGTTCGAACTGTGCGAGTCGAGATGGCGGAAGCGAAAATCGCTGCGCAACGCACGTACGCGCTCGAACGTGAAGTCGAGCAGATCGTCGGTGTTGCTCAACACCGTAACCGGCGTACGCAACGCGCGCAACGCCGTGGCCATGTCGTAGCGAAAAACGGCGTGATGACCGAACCACTCGTTATGACCGGCGAGATACAAAGAAATCACCGACCACTGCACACTGTCGGGCGAGCCGGCGATGCGCCCTTTCAAATATAGCCAGCGATCGCTCAGGTGCTCGCCCTCGGGCCGGTACGTTTGGTCCCAGTGGGGTGCCGCGAGACGCGCAGCGGCTTCCTCCGGCGTATAGAGCGCGACACCGTGTAACACGAGGCGCGAAATCAACTCGGGCTTGGTTCTGGCGATCTCGACCCCGATCGTCGCGCCAGTGTGATGACCGACGAGCACCACCCGTCGCAAGTGCAGGTGCTGCATCGCCGCAGTGATCGCACGAGCGTAGTCGGCGATCGTCGGCGGCTCGGTCGGGCGCGCGGAAAGACCATAGCCCGGCGTGTCGAACGTAATGCTGCGCGCACCGCGACGCGCGAGCTCCGCTTGTGCGCCGTTGTAGTAGATGTGAAACCACGGCACCTGATGCAACAACACGTAGACGGGCTGCGAGGCGTCGAGCCGTGGCGGCCTGACGTCTTGAAAGTGAATTTGTCCGAGCGGCGACGGCGCGTAACCACGCTCGACCACGAACTCACCCGGCACGACACCGAGCGTCGCGTTCGCTGCGGTCGCGACCGTCGAGGCCAAACAAAACCAAAGGACTGCGAGCGCAGCGATCACGTGCGCGCCGCGAGTGGCAACCGCTCGCCTAAGATTCGACCGAAACTGAGCGCAGGCGTCACCATCATGCCGCCGACGAACGAGCGCCCCTGCGTTTGCCCCGCTCCCAATAATTCGCCGGCCGCATAAAGATTCGGGATCGGCATTCCATCCTGTCGAATGACGCGCAACCGATCGTCGACCGCAATGCCGACGGTTGCCGTGGTCGAATGCCCTTGATGGCGGATGGCATAAAAAGGTGGTTTGACGATCGGCTTCGGCAAGTACGTGCGCCCGAGTGCGTCTTTGCCGCGCGCCACGCCGCGATTGAAATCGGCGACGGTGCGCTGCAAGCCGTCCGGATCGATGCCGCTGTTACGCGCCAAGGTCGCAAGATCGTCGGCTTGCTGGAACCATTTGTGCACGCCGAAAGTTTCGCGCATTTGCTCACGCGTCCAACCGCCGACACCCGGCGGTGCAGACGACAAAATCGCCTCGTCGAAGACAATCCAATAACGTAGATCGGGCTGCGCCAACAAAGAATGCTCGCGCGCGTCGACGCTCGGTTCGTCCTCGCGAATGAATCGCTCGCCACGCGCGTTGACGAACACCTCCCACGGCTGGCGCTCTTGCGGGATGACGACGAAGCGTGCCAGAAATCGTCCGGGTATCGCATCGTCGGTGAGGATGGAACCGAAATTGCTGAGGTAGTTTTGGCGGCCGCGCACGTAGCCACCGACTGCCACGGCAAGCTCGATGCCTGCGCCCTGGGAATATGGATAGCCGGTCGCGGCGTAGGCGCGATAACCACTCAAACGCTCGAACATCTCCGCGTTGGAACCATAGCCACCGCAGGTCAACAACACGTGGCGAGCAGAAAATACTTGTTCACGATCGGCCGATTTGACGCGCACGCCCCGCACCGCGCCTGCGGAATCCGTGAGCAACGCGCTCACCGGCGTCTGCAAGCGCAAGTCGATGCGGCCCGCCGCGCGCTCGCGCTCGAACTCGCGGCGCAACACAGCCAAAATCGAGCGCCCGCCTTCGGCGCCCCAGTAGTAGCGTTTTCGTGAATAGGGTTCGTGACCCTTACCGAGCACCGGGTGCTCCGGCAAAGGCGCAAAGCCGCGCTCCATCAACCAATCGAACGTTTTCGCCGCTTCGTCGACCGCGATGCGCGTCAAGATCGGATCGGCGGTGTTGCGGCTGATGCGCATCACGTCGTCGTAGTGCAACTGGGGCGTATCGACGATGCCGAGACTCGCTTGCAACTGAGTGCCCGCCGCACTCATTTGACCGGTCGACAGATGCAAGGTACCGCCGATGTCGCCCGCGGCATCGAGCAGCAGCACTCGGGCACCGCGCGCGGAGGCGAAAATCGCTGCGGGCAAACCGGCTGTACCCGCCCCGACGATGATGTAGTCGTAGTCGCTAGGCGCAGCGGCACGCGCAACGCGCGCCATCACACCGCTCGCCGCCGCGCCGGCGAGTCCGGCTACCCCGGCGACGAAACGACGTCGACTCATTTTTGGGCGCCCATCACGAACCAACCACCACTACCGTGCGCCGGCGCAGGGATCTCGCCACGCAGAAATTTCGCATAGCGTTCCTCGCCGAAGGAGGCCGCGTCGGGGATCGTCAGCTTGAAACATTTGTCGCGCTCGAAACCGGCCTCCGCGCACAGCGCGATCGGTTCTTGAGCGCGGAAGCTGGTGTAGAACGGTTCGTTGTTGTTGATGGTGTCCCAGTTCCAAAAGAAATTGTCGTAATCGCTCACCGATGCTTCGTCCGGCAATTCCATGTGCACCATCACACCGCCCGGCGCGAGCAGTCGATAACATTCGCGCAACACGTTGCGCGTCGCCTTGACCGGAATTTCGTGCAGGAAAAAACTGGATACGATCAAATCGAAATGACTATCCGGAAAATCGGTGTGCTCGGCGTTCTGCTGACTGAAGTGCACCGCGACGCCTTCATGCTCGGCGAGTGCGTGACCGTAGCGCAGCACCGGTGCACCGCAGTCGATGCCATGTGCTTCGGCATTCGGGAACGCAGTTTTGTACGGGAATAGATTTTTGCCCGCGGTGGTCGCCATATCGAGCAAGCGACGCGGCGCGAAGCCCGGCCGGGTGGCCTTCAACCAATGCGCGATCGACTCGGCGACCACGCCGGCGCGCTTGCGGTACGGGTGTTGGCCGGTGAAGACCTTGCCGCCGAAGCCGACCACCGCACCTTGTGCGACGTCGTCGATGGTGTGCTCGGTCGTGACCCAACCGGGTGCGAGGTGTACGTCGAGCGCGGCAAGATAGCGCGGGATCTCGAAGTTCGGATCGAGGCGCAGCGACCCGCCGCTCGGGTTGCGCACCGCCAAATCTTTGGCAAGCGAGATCATCTGCGGCAAGGCACGTTCGACTGCCGGCTGCACCGACAGATAGCACATTTCTTGCGCGTGATAACGCAACGTACTGTAGAAGCGGTAGGACGCTTGCGACTCCATCGCCTGTTCGATTTCGCGCCAGTTGCGCGGCACCTCACCGCGCTCGCGCAGCGCGGGCTCGACACGTCCTTCGTAATCGCGTTTCAACTCGGCACGCAGATCGATGATCGCGTGCTTGCGCAACATGCTGACCATCGACTGACGCGCGCGTTCGTCATGCGTCGGCTGAAAAAGTTCCTCAATATTTGGAACCGCTACAGTTTCGGCTTGTGCTGCCATCGTCTTCTCCGAAGATTTCAGTTTGCGCCGTCGGCCGCCCACTGCGAAGCGCGTTGCACCGCCGCTCGATAGCGGCTGCGACCTGCAGCGAGTATGCCGATCCCGATCATGCCACCCGAAAAGCATACGAGCGCGAGGCTCGGCGCGATGCCGGTCGGGTAGTTGAAAACGTGGTCGGACAACAGCCCGACGGCTCCAGAGCCGACGGCGATGCCGACGAGCCCGGTGAGCAGAGTGTAAATCGCGACGACCTGGCCGCGTAGTTGATTCGGCGTGACTTCGTTGAGGGCGGTCAACGCTGCCGTGACCGCCCAAGTGGCGAACAAAGACGTGCCGACGTGCAACACGAGCGCGAGCTCGGGGGTGGGCGCGAAGCATTTCGCGGTGCCGAACAACACCCACGCCACGCACTGCAACATCATCACCAGAATCGGCCCGTCGGTACGGCCGCGCTTGGCGAGCGCCGAGAGCACCCAACCGGCGGTGATCGCGCTGATGATGCCGAACGGCACGCCGACCACCGACAAAGCGAGCGCGATGCGCGCCGGTTCCCAACCGTGCACGCGTACGAACAGCGTCGGAAACCACGATAGCTGCGCGTTGACGATCATCACGTTCATGATCGTGCCCAACATCACCGCCAGCAGTGCCACCCGGTTGACGCGCAACTCTTGCCACAGCGGCAGTAGAGAAATCTGTCCGGGCGCGACCCGTGCACCACGTCGCGCGGGCTCGGCGACCGTGAGCGCGATCAGCGCCGCGAGCAGCAAGCCGGGCGCCCCGACCACGAACAGCACAACCTGCCAATCGGCAAAACCGCCGAGCAAGGTGGGTGCGAGGGCTTTGACGCTGGAGGCGAGCCCGATCGCGACGCCGCCCAACATGTACGCGATGCCGATACCCACCGAGCCGCCCATCGCGAATACGCCGTAGGCGCGCGGTCGCTGTTGAGGAGGAAACAGATCAGCGATCAAGGACGCCGAGCCGGGCGTGGTGGTCGCCTCACCCGCTCCCATCACCACGCGCGAACCGAACAAGCCCCAAAAACTTTTGGCGAATCCACCCGCGACCGTCGCGAAACTCCACACCGCGAGCCCGGCCCAGATAACTGGCACGCGCCGCACGCGATCGATCAAAAACCCGAGCGGTAAGGTGAAGACGCTATAAAACACAGCGAACGCGAGACCCTGGATGATGCCGATCTCCGTGTCACTCAAATGCAAGTCGGCTTTGATCGGCTTGACCAGTAAACCGATCACGATGCGATCGACCACGCCGAGCGCGTAACCGAGCATCAACAATACGACGACGTACCACGCGTATGCCGGTCGCGGCCAAGCCGCGCGATCGGTGACTTCGTTCACCACCGCATCCCCGCACGGTAGCCCTCGCCCGTCGCGACCAACAAGGAGCGCGGCGCCTGGCAATCACCGATCACCGCAAGTTCGACGCCCGCAGCGCGCAGTGGCGCGACGAGCTCGTCCCGCGGTACGCGCGGTGTCGCATGAGTCAACAAAGAAACCCCCTCGATCTTGACGCTTCCGACCCCGAACACGTTCACCAAAGTCACCACACCCTCGGCAAGACCGTCGTCAAACACCGGTTCACAAAAATTTTTCACTTCGATACCGAGTTTGGCGAGTCGTCTTTGGATACCTTGACGATTGACGAGCGCTTCCTCGGCAGCGACACCTTCGCGCGCCGTGGCGATGACGACGCGCTCGTAAACTTTGGCGAGCAGCACTGCCGTCGCATAAGTGAACGACGTGTGATCTTGATCGACGATTAGCGCCGTACCCGACTCGCGCACACTGCGACCGACGAAGCGCGCCGCAACGGTGCGCACGTCAGGGAAAAAATCGAGGTCGTGATAGTCGTCGGGCAGCCATCGCGGCCAAGCCGGCGTCGCACCGCAGGCGAGCACCACCGCCTCGGCACCGATCGAACGCAATTCGTCGATGCCCGCGCGCACCCCGAACTCGAAACGCACGCCGTGTGCGGCAGCGCGCAATTGTTGATAGTCGTAGACGCTGCTCAAGCTCTCGCCGCCCGGCAACGCCGCGTGCAAGCGCAATTTACCGCCGCTCTCGGTACCGCTCGCGAACACCGTGACCTCGTGACCACGTGCGGCCGCCACCCACGCAGCCTCGAGTCCTGCAGGACCGGCACCCACCACTGCGATCCGCCGCGATGTAGCCACACGCGCTGGTCGCCAATCGGTTTCGTCATCGGCACCGACGCGTGGATTGTTGTCGCAGGCGAGTGCGTTGCCGCCCACGATCGCACCCCAGCAGGTGTTGCAGGACACGCAATAGCGGATCTCCGCTTCGCGACCGGCTTGTGCCTTGAGGCCCCACGCCGGGTCGGTGACGAGTGGTCGACCCAACATCACGAGATCGGCGAGCCCCTCGCGCACGAAGCGCTCGCCTTCGTTCGGGTCGGTGATGAGACCGAGTGCGCCGATCGCGATGCCCGGTGCGTGCTGACCGAGCACCGCGATTTTGTCGACGTACGGCGCACGCGCACCGTGCATGTCGGGCAAGTGCCAATCGAGCGTCGGCGAGTGCGACCCCCAACACCACGTCAGATAATCGACTGCACCGGTCGCATGCACGAGACGCGTGATCGCCGCCGAGGTCTCGAGATCGATGCCATCGGGCATGCCGTCTTCGCCCGGCAATTTCACGCCGATCAAAAAATCGGCGCCGCAGACCTCACGCAATCGACGACACAAATCGGT
>Ga0214917_10001607_pt1 | contig 28879 bp, 25 predicted proteins | sample LL_1208_BB_MetaG_FD_177983 | JGI IMG/M metagenome (GOLD analysis project Ga0214917, IMG submission 177983) | Freshwater microbial communities from Lake Lanier, Atlanta, Georgia, United States - LL_1208_BB | ecosystem: Environmental > Aquatic > Freshwater > Lake | place: USA: Georgia | collected... | reverse complement strand
GACAACCAAGCGCGCATCGTTGCCGCGCTGCAGTCGGTTCTGCGCGATGCCGATGCCGTCATCGTGTGCGGCGGGCTCGGCCCCACCCACGACGACATCACCCGTGAGTCGATCGCCGAAGTGATGGACACCACGCTCGAGATGCACGACGTGATTGCCGATCGAATCGCTCACATGTTCGCCTCGCGCAACCGCAAGATGGCCGAGAACAACCTCCGCCAGGCCATGGTGCCGCGTGGGGCGAGCGTGATTGAGCAGAAGCGTGGCACCGCCCCTGGCCTCATCTGCCCGGTGGGCGACAAGGTGATTTATGCGGTGCCTGGCGTGCCCTACGAACTGCACGAAATGTTCGAGCGCGCGATTCTGCCCGACTTGTTGGCGCGCTCGGGTGAGCCGCGCAAGATTGCCTCGCGTGTGTTGCGCACGTGGGGCGAGAGCGAGAGTGGGCTCAATGAGCGCCTGCAGCCGCTCATCGACGAACTAGACCGCGTGGGCAATCCGACGCTCGCGTTCTTGGCGAGCGGATGGGAGGGCATCAAGGTGCGCCTCACCGCCCGCGGTGCCGACGACGCATCGGTGAAGTCGCTGCTTGATTCGTGGGCCGAGCGCGTTCGCGCCATAGTGCCTGAGGTGGTGTTCGGCTACGACACCGACACGATGGAATCCGTCGTGCTCGACCTGTTGCGAGCCCAAGGCCTCACTATTGGAGTCGCCGAAAGTGTGACGGGCGGTTTGGTCGCTGGTCGTTTGACCGCCACCCCCGGTTCGAGTGATGTGATGCGCGGCGGCGTGGTCGCCTACGCAAGCGACGTGAAGTTCGATGTGCTTGGCGTGCCGCGCGGCCCGGTGATCAGCGAAGACACCGCGCGCGCGATGGCAGTGGGGGTGTGCAAGACCGTTGGCTCATCGGTGGGTCTCGCACTCACTGGTGTGGCGGGCCCCGCCGAACAAGACGGCGCCAAAGTCGGCACCTTGTGCATCGCAGTGGCGATGCCTGCGGGCGGCCCTGGCACTAGCTCCGGCTCATCTGGTCAACTCGTCGCCAGTTCGACCACCGTGATGTTGCCCGGCGACCGCAAGACCATGCGCGAACTCGCCGTCATCAGCGCCCTCAACTACCTCCGCCAACTGCTCCAGCGCCCCTAAGCCCGGCCCAGGGCCCGAAGCCCTTTCATCGCAACCCGCACGCCCGTCGCCCACTGTTTGACAAATGGTATCAAAATGATACCATAAAGGCATGGCCATGACACTCCGACTTACCAAAGCAGAACAATCGAGCCTCAAGAAAGCAGCGAAGGCACAAGGCATCTCGATGCAAGACGCGGCTCGCACAGCTGTGCGTGAATGGGTGATTCGCGTCGATCACCACAGTCGAATTGATGATGCCGCTGAGCTCATCATGAAGGTGCACGGTGACGCATTGCGGCGACTTGGCGAATGACCCGCCCGCTTCGATTTCTCGAGATTGATGACGTCCTGAACCTAGGACGTCGGTTGCTCGGCGATCCGGTGCCAGTGCGCGACATGGGATTGCTGAATTCGGCAGTGTTGCGACCACAAACCACGTTTGGCGGCGAGTATGCCTACCGCAACATCTACGAAATGGCCGGAGCGCTCCTGCAGTCGATTGTTGGAAACCACGCGCTTATCGACGGGAACAAGCGACTTGGTTGGTTGTCAACTGCAGTGTTTCTCGAAATCAACGGAGTGTCAGTATCACATCTCACGAACGACCAGGTGTACGACTTCGTGCTTTGGGTTGCGGCGACTTCTCCGTCTCACGGAGCCATCACAGAGCGATTGACGTCGCTGCTCACGCCTACATGAGAAAGGCCCCGGTCTTTCGACCGGGGCCTTTCCATCCACCCCGAAGGGCGGCGAATTGCGTGAGCCTTAGGCGGCTCGGTAACCCTCTGCGTTCGAGCGAGCAATCGCGATGCCCAAGATGATCAAGCCGTAACCAGGCTTGGCCAACACGTCGGCAATGGTGTAGCCGAACTGGATCGCGGTCGACGCTTCGCTGCCACTGAGACCGAGGGTCTCCGACAACCAGCTCGACGAGTCGCCGAGGATGTAGGCGATCGGGTACACGCCCCAGGTTAAGAGCAGCAGGTAGCGCACGTTGTTGAGCTTCGAGCCCACTTCGCCGCTCTGCGACTTGAGGGCTTTGCCCACTTCGCCTGCGAACAATTCATAGAGCACGTAGAGCATGAAGATGCTCGAGATGATGCCCCAGACGGTGCGGGTGCTGCTGCCGCCTGCGGCAGTCTCGCCCGGGTAGCCGGTGGCGATCATCAAGAGGGCGGCCACCACGAGGCGTGGGGTCGTCTTCTTCGCTGCTTCCTTGCTCAGGCCTGACACAACGACGAGTTCAGCCACGAGCAGCGGAACGGTGAGGAGCCAGTCCGCATAGCGGTAGCCCTCGTTCCACGTGCCTCCGTCAGCGAACTGGCCGAAGATGCGCCAGTAGTGGTAGGCCGCGATACCGCAGATCATCGCCGACATCGTGACGGCGCTGCGGTACTGGGGTGCTACTCGGTTGCGGGACACGAGGAAGTACACGAATCCGATGCCCATCGCGGCGACCGCGAAGGAGAATGCGTTGTAAATCAGCTCGTGCTGACTGTCGGATAGCGCTGCTATCCAATCAACTTTGTCCATTTGGTGTTGTTTCCTTTGTTCGAACCCGAGCGACCGGGTGGCCGCCCTTGTGGGGTCTCTTCTTGTATAGGGCATGACGGGCTTCACATGAGCGCAAAACCCATTACAACTTTCTGACCTTTTCCGCCGATTTGTAACGAAACCGTAATGTTGGGGAAGGGGGTGGGGCCGGTCGACGCCACCTTGGGGCGGGCCATATCGCCTGCCACAAGCCCTGCCCCTACCGTGGAAACCGTCGGAATGTCACTCGGTGGCAGGTCGATCGGGCCCTCGTAGCTCAACCGGAGAGAGCGACGGACTTCTAATCCGTAGGTTGCAGGTTCGACTCCTGCCGGGGGCGCCACTGCGACGGTGAGCGGCGATCGCTGACGAGCCACGTGGAGCCGTGCATTGGCGTGTCACCAGCATCGGCGCGACGTGCGTAAGAAAGCCTTAGCCTAAAACGACCTGCTGGAGGCCATGCAACGTGAAGAAATTCAAAAAGGGTGACACCGTGATCTACCCACAACATGGTGCATGCACCGTCAAGGTGATCAAGCGCATGAAGGCCTTCGACACGGTGCAGGAATACCTGATTCTGGAAACCGTCATGACCGACGCAACCGGCATGAAGATGACGCTCTCGGTGCCGACGGCCAAGGTGTACGACCTCGGTATTCGCCCGCCTGTGTCGAAGAGCGAACTGCAAGACCTCGTCGACGTGCTCTCGAAACCCGACCCGCGCGTGCCCGCGAACTGGTCGCGTCGCTTCAAGAACCATCAAGAGAAACTCAAGAGCGGCGATGTGTACCAAGTTGCAGAAGTCGTGCGCAACTTGGCGGCACGCGACAGAGAGAACCAACTTTCGGCTGCCGAAAAAACCATGTATGAACGAGCACGCATGAATCTCATCTCAGAGATTGCGCCGTCGAAACGCTGCAGCCCCGAAGAAGCAGAAAAGTTTCTCGACGCTGCACTCGAGCGAGGAGTATTGAACGTCGCCAGCAAGCCGCAATTGCAAGAGCTTGGCCGTGCATCAACAGGCGGCAAGAAGAAGAAAGATGGCGACACGCCGTCACGATCAAAGAAGTCACCTGCGGCCAAGGCGTCGAGCAAGAAGAAGTAACGACGCATGGCTGGCCGGTCGAGATGCGACGGGGCGGCAGTGAAACATCGGGTGGCGAGATGAAACAGCCCACCCGCGATGAGCTGCGCGACTCGATTCGTCGCGGCGACATCGACACGGTGGTAATGGCGTTTCCTGATCTGCAGGGTCGTCTCGTTGGCAAGCGCACGAGCGGCTCTTTCTTTCTGCAGCAGGTTGAAGAGCACGGCACCGAGAACTGCGACTATCTGATCGCGACCGACTTTGACGACGTCGCGGTGCCGGGCTACAAGTTCGCGTCATACGACCTTGGTTACGGCGACATGATCGCGCGAGCCGACTTTGGCACCATTCGCGTCACGCCCTGGGTGCCCAAGACGGCGCTCATCTTCTGCGATGTGTTTTCGGTCAAGACAGGCGAGCCGATTGCTGTGGCACCCCGCCAGATTCTGCGTGACCAGGTCGCGGCTGCACAACGAATGAACCTCGAGCCGATGATCGGCAGCGAGATTGAGTTTTATCTCTTCCGCGACTCTTACGACCAATTGCACGACAAGGGATACCGCAACCTTCTGCCGCACTCGCCATTTATGGAGGACTACCAAATCGTGCAGACCACCCGCGACGAATACGTCGTTGGTGAGATTCGTCGTGGGCTTGAGGCTGCGGCGATTCCGGTTGAGTTCTCCAAGGGCGAGGCGGGCCGCGGGCAACACGAGATCAACCTGTCATACACCCGCGCGGTCGAGATGGCTGATCGCAACACGGTGTACAAAACGGCGGCAAAAGAGATCGCGGCAGGCCTTGGTCGCAGCGTGACGTTTATGGCGAAATACGACTTCGCTGAGACCGGGTCGTCTTGCCACGTGCACTCGAGCCTGTGGCACCTCACCGAGGGTGCGGTGCGTGGCTCGGCGTTCGACGCGGGTCACGGCGGCGCAGTGGGCCACGGCAACGCAGCGGGCCACGGCACGCCCGCGATGACCGACCACTTTCGCATGTATCTCGCGGGTCAACTTGCCGCTGCCCGCGACTTCAGCATTCTCTGGGCGCCGACGGTCAACAGTTACAAGCGCTTTCAACCTGGCTCGTGGGCGCCGACGGCGGTGGCGTGGGGCGTCGACAACCGCACGCTCGGCTATCGCGTGGTCGGTCACGGCGCCGGCACGCGCGTTGAGTGTCGCATTCCTGGCGCCGACGCCAATTCATATCTCGCCTTTGCGGGCACGATCGCTGCTGGCCTCTATGGCATTCGCCATCGTCTGCAACTCACCGATGCGTACGCAGGTAATGGTTATGAAGCGAAAGACTTGCCGCGAATTCCCACCACGCTGGCTGAGGCTGCCGACCTGTGGCAACAGAGCGAGATCGCGCGCGAGTGTTTCGGCGACGACGTGCATCATCATTTGCTGAACATGGCGCGACACGAATGGTCGAGTTTTCAGCAGACCGTCACCGATTGGGAGCGTGTGCGCTACTTCGAGCGCGCTTAACCCATGACTCGACTCGCTGGCAAGGTTGCGCTCATCACGGGTGCGGCGAGTGGTCTTGGCCGAGTTGCTGCCGAACGGTTCGCCGCCGAGGGTGCGCGTGTGGTGGTGGCTGATGTTGGCGATGCAACTGACGTGTTACGCGCCATTGCCGCATCAGGCGGCACTGCCGCGGCGGTCAACTGCGATGTCAGCGACGACACGGCAGTGCGAGACGCAGTTGCGTTTGCCGTGAAAACGTTCGGCGATCTTCACGTGCTGTACAACAACGCCGGCGTGATGCTGTCGGCTGATGACGACCCGATTTCAACACCTGATGACGTCATAGCAACCACGCTCGACATCAACGTGAAGGGTGTGATGTACGCCTGCCGTCATGCGCTGCCGCACATGATCGAGTCAGCCAAGCGCTGCGGAGAAACATCGTCAATCGTCAACGTGGCGTCGTTCGTCGCACATCTCGGTGCGGCAACACCGCAGATTGCCTACACCGCTTCAAAGGGTGCCGTGCTTGCATTCACACGCGAGGTCGCCGCCATCTACGCGCGCCAGGGCGTGCGAGCCAACGCGTTGTGCCCGGGGCCGGTCATGACACCGCTTTTGGCCAAATTCTTGAGTGACGCCGCGAAGCGTGAGCGACGCCTCGTGCATATTCCGATGGGAAGATTCGGTGAGCCGCACGAAATTGTGAACGGTGCGTTGTTTCTTGCCTCGAACGAAAGCAGTTGGATGACCGGTCAGAGCCTGATTATTGACGGCGGCATCACGTCGGCATACGTGACGCCTGAAGGCCCGGCTTGGTCGTGAAGGTTGCAATGACCAGCAGGGCGGTGGGGCAATGAACGTCGCGTTCGTTGGTCTCGGTGTGATGGGTGGTCCGATGGCACGTCACCTTGCAGCCAAGGGTCACGACGTCACGGTGTACAACCGCACTGCGGCAAAAGCTGCGGCGTGGGTCGCTGCACATGGCGGCACGGCGGCAGCCACACCGCGTGAGGCGGCAGCAGACGCCGACATGGTGATGGTGTGCGTCGGCAACGACGACGACGTGCGCTCGGTGATCTACGGTGTCGACGGCGTGCTCGCCGGTGTCACTGCGGGCGGCGCGACGACACACGGGGCTGCCCAGCGCATCATTGTCGACCACACCACGGCATCAGCCACGCTCGCCCGAGAACTCGCCGCACGGTGTGCCGAGCACGGTGTTGGCTTCATCGACGCACCAGTGTCGGGCGGCCAGGCGGGCGCCGAGAATGGCCAGCTCTCTGTGATGTGCGGCGCCGATGATGAGGCGGTGTTCGATCGGGCGTATCCGGTGCTCATGAGTTATGCCAAGGTGTGCAAACGTCTCGGCAACGCCGGCTCGGGTCAGCTTGCGAAAATGGTCAATCAGATTTGCATCGCCGGCATCGCCCAAGGTTTGAGCGAAGGGCTGAATCTTGCACTGGCCGCCGGGCTCGACCCCGACGCGCTCGTCGAAGTGATTTCGCAAGGTGCCGCGGGCTCGTGGCAGATGAACAACCGCGCCAAAACTATGGTGCGTAACGAATTCAACTTCGGTTTCGCCGTCGAATGGATGCGCAAAGATCTCGCAATCTGTCTTGAAGAAGCGCAGCGACTCGGCGTCGACTTGCCGATTACCAGAATCGTCAACGACTTTTATGGTGAAGTGGTCGAAATGGGTGGCCGCAGGTGGGACACCTCGTCGCTCATCGCGCGACTGCGAGCACCAGACGATCAACCCCGCGAATAGTCAACCGATCACGCCATTTCGGCTCGGCGGCCAACTCGATTCGCGAGAAGCGTCGCAGAAGCGAATCGATGGTCACCTGCGTTTCCATCTTTGCCAGCGATGAGCCGAGGCAGTAGTGAATTCCGGCGGCAAAACCGAGGTGCTTGTTGGCGTTCGGTCGCCGTAGGTTCAATCGATGCGGTTCGTCGAACACCTTCGGGTCATGGCTCGCTGCGCCGAGACTCGTGAGCACTCGACTGCCGGCAGGCACCTCAATCGTGCGGTCGCCGACCACGAACTGCACGGGTTTGAGCGGCACGCGCACCGTGTGCTGCACGGGCCCGTCGAAGCGCAACAGTTCGTCGACCGCGTTCGAATCGAGACCGTGTTCGCGGGCCCATACCAACTGGTCGTGGTGATGGAGCAGTGCGAGCACCGAGTTGCCCACCAAGTTGACCGTGGTTTCGTGGCCGGCAACGTAGAGCAACACCACGAAGGTGACGAGTTCGGCGGTCGACATCGTGTCGCCTGATTCTTCGGCGGCAATCAGCGCCGAAAGCATGTCGCTGCCAGGTCGTGCGCGCCGGTCGGCGATTACCTCGCTCAAGAAGGGAAGAAACTGCTCCATCGCGCGATCGGTGTCGTCGAGGTCTTGCAGCGTCACCGTCGGTTCGAGCGTGCGAGTCAGCAACTGCGACCATTCACGAATCTCATCGACCCGCGTGGTCGGCATGCCGAGCATTTCTGAGATCACGAGAAACGGCACCGGAAACGCCAGATCGTCAATCAACTCAAACTCGCCACCTTCGCGCACGCGCTGTTCGGCGGTGTCGAGCGCTTGGTCAACGTATCGCTGCACCATCGCGCGCAGTGGCTCGATCGAGCTCGGCGTGAATGACTTTGACACCAGGCGACGCAGACGCGTGTGATCGGGTGGGTCAAGATTGAGAATTGACTTCGCCGCATTGTCGCTGCGACGTTCACGCCGACGATTGGCGATGGGTGTATCGACTGGGGTGGCCGATTTCTCGATGTCGCGGCTGTAGTCATTCGACCGCAGCACTGCAGCGACATCGTCGTAGCGCGTCAAGACCGTGAGACCACCTGGCACTTGGTGCACCGGGTCGTGTTCGCGTAGCGCGTCGTAAAACGCGTGAGGGTTGGCGCGAAACTCGGGGTCGAACGGGTTGAAGACCGGCTTGGTCACTGCGGGTTTGTCGGAAACGGCAACACCGCTTGTTCATGCAAGATGGGGTCTTGATCGGGCAGCACAATCCAGTGCGCGCCGTTTACTCGGCGAGTGAGAGCACTCGAGACAGCATCGACCACCTGCTGAGTCTTCATCAGCGGCATGCCGAGTTCGGCGATCCACTCGCGGGCGCGCTCGCTGATGAGCGGTGTGTCGACGAAGCCGGGGCAGATCGCGCTGATGCACACGTCGTATTCAGCGAGACGTGCGGTGAGCGACTTCACCAGGCCCGACACGGCGTACTTGGTGAGACCATAGATCGGGTCGGGAGGAATTGGCACAAACGCGGCGATCGACGCCGTGACCACGATGTCGCCGGCACGCCGCTCGCACATGCCAGGGATCACCGCACGCGCCCCGAACACCACACCGTCGACGTTCACACCCATGATGCGTCGGTATTCGTCGTCGGTGAGCCGTTGGAGCGGTGGCTGCACGGGTTCTTCGGGCCCGTCGAGCACCTGGCGGTGCGTGGTGATGCCTGCATTGAGATGCACCAAATCGAAGTGATCGTGCGATGCGACGAAATCGGCCCATGCCTCGCTCGATGCGACGTCGAGCACTTCGGCGTGAACGCCGAGTCGTTTTGCGGTTGCATCGAGCGCGTCTTTGTTGACGTCGACGACCGTGACGGTGGCGCCTGCCTTCACCATCGACTCAGCGACGGCGGCACCGATGCCGCTTGCACCGCCAGTGACCAGAGCATTTCGGCCGGTGAGCTTCATGCGGGCGACTGGACCATGTGCGTTGTTGGGTTCATGCGACCGCCTTCACGTGTTCGTGCAGGGCCGAAGCATAGGCGTCCATCAATCGGCCGAGTTCTGCGTCGGTGGTGACGAGCGGCGGGCAAAAGGCGTTGGTGTCGGCCCCGATACCACGCACGATGGCGCCGTTGCGCAGTGCAAGGTCGCGCACCACCATGGCGTCGTGTTGCTTGTGCAGACCAGCCGCCCAGACTGCACCGTCGCCGCGCACTTCTTTGAGCAATCCGTCGCGATGCAGCGCGTGCAGCGCCTGTGACACCAGCCCGCCGATGTGGGTCGCGCGCTGCACCAGCCCCTCGCGCTCGATGATTTCGAGATTCTTCAACGCGGCTGCACACGCGGTGGCGTGACCTGAGTAGGTGTAACCCGTGCGCAAGAAGAAATTTGGGTCGCTCTCGAGTGCCGCGCGAGGCGCGGCGCCGACGAACACGCCGCCGAGCGGCACGTAGCCAGAGGTGACTGCTTTGGCAAAACAGGTGAAGTCGGGCGTGACGCCGTAATGCTGCGCGGCAAACCAATGACCCAGCCGACCGAAGCCAGAGATCACTTCGTCGAAGATGAGGTACGCACCGTGCTGGTCGCACAGCTTGCGCAACGACGCGAGGTATCCGTCGCGTGGCGGAAACACGCCGCCCGCACCTTGCAGCGGCTCGACCAGCACGGCGGCGATGCGCGCACCGTCGCGACTCATCATCACCGACAAGGCTTCGATGTCGTCGGGGTCGACTTGCGTTACGTCGGGTACCAGCGGGTCGTAACCAACCCTGTTGAGCGGCAGGCCCTGCGCACTTGTGCCGCCGAAGTTGGTGCCGTGATACCCGCGACCACGCGAGATGATGATCGTGCGCTCGGGTCGCCCGGCCTGCACGTGCGCGAGACGCGCCAGTTTCATCGCAGTGTCGACGGCCTCAGAGCCACTCGAGCAGAGGAACACTCGATTGTCTTTCATCGGCGACAGTGAGTGCAGCTTGTCGGTGAGCACGTCGGTGATATCGGTCGAGAATGGGTCGAAGTTGTTGTATGACTCGAGCGTGGTCACCTGTTTGGCAATCGCGTCAGCCATTTCTTTGTTGCCGTGGCCGATGTTGCAATACCACAGGCTCGCCATGCCGTCGATGTATTCCTTGCCGTTCGAGTCGTAGACGCGGGCGCCCTCACCGCGCACCATGGTGAGAAACTCGCTGCGCGACGGTTTCGTGAAGGCATGCAAGTAGGTGCGTGGCACGGTGAAAACCCTAGTTATTCACGCTGAACTAGCCTTAGTTCGAGATGAAAGGTCTGATTTTGTCGGGCGGTGCTGGCACCAGGTTGCGGCCCATCACCCACACCAGCGCCAAACAGTTGGTGCCGATTGCCAACAAGCCGATTTTGTTCTACGGCATCGAGGCGATGAAGCGGGCAGGCATCAACGAAATCGGCATCATCGTTGGTGACACCCGCAGAGAAATCATGTCGGCGGTCGGAGACGGCGCACAATTCGGCGTGCGAGTCACCTATATTCCGCAAGATCAGCCGCTCGGCCTCGCGCACTGCGTGCTGATTGCCCACGAGTTTCTCGGCGATGAAGACTTCGTCATGTACCTGGGCGACAACATGCTTGAACAAGGTCTTGAGGGGTTCGTGAACGAGTTCGAATCGGCGCGCGCCAAGGGCGGTGCGGCGGCACCGACGGCGCAAATCTTGTTGTGTCACGTCGATGACCCGCGGCAGTTCGGTGTTGCCGAGGTCACCAAAGAGGGTCACGTGAAGCGTCTCGTCGAAAAGCCAAAAGACCCACCGAGCGACTTGGCACTCGTGGGTGTGTATCTCTTCGACAAGACGATCAACGAAGCGGTGCGTGCCATCAAGCCATCGAAGCGCGGCGAACTCGAAATCACCGACGCCATTCAGTGGCTCATCGAGCAAGGCAAGACCGTGCGACACGAAGTGCTGCGCGGCTGGTGGATCGACACTGGCAAGAAAGACCCGCTGCTCGAATGCAACCGTCTGGTGCTCGAGGTGCTCGAGCCACGCAACGAGGGCAGCGTTGACGCCTCATCGCAGATCGAGGGGCGAGTCGTGATCATGAAGGGTGCCAAGATCGTCAACTCGCGCGTGCGCGGCCCAGTGGTCATCGGCCACGACACGGTCGTGGAGAACAGTTACATCGGCCCCTATACGTCGGTGGGCAACAAGTGCAACATCGTGCACTCAGAACTTGAGCACTCGGTGCTGCTCGACGGTTGCACCGTCAACGATGTGCACAAGATGAGCGACTCGCTGCTCGGCCGCAATGTCGAAGTGGTGCGATCGCAACGCCGGCCGCGCGCACTGCGCCTCATGCTTGGCGATGACTCGAAGGTTGAGCTAGACGCCTGATGCCCAAGATCACCGAATCTGACGTCATCAAGGGCGTGCAAATCGTCGAGCCGCAGATGCACGGCGACGAACGCGGGTTCTTCATCGAGACGTATCGCCGCGAATGGTTTCCGCTCGGGCGTGAGATGATTCAGGGCAATCGTGGTGACCGCAAGGCGGGTGCCATCGTCGGCCTGCACTATCACCTGCACCAAGCCGATTACTGGTACGTGCCGTACGGAACCTGTCGCGTCGTGCTGCACGACCTGCGCAAGGGTTCACCCACTGATGGTGCGACTCAAGTGATCGATCTCGGCGCACGCAACGACGGCACGCACGACCATCGTGGTGTGTTCATTCCGCCGGGTGTGGCGCACGGGTTTGCGTCGCTCACCGACATGACCATCACCTATCTGGTCGACGGTTACTACAACCCCAACGACGAACTCGGTGTCGCCTACAACGACCCGGCAATCGGGGCTGACTGGGGCATTGCTGCGCCGACCCTCAGCAAACGTGACCAGGCCAACCCGCTGCGCAAAGATCTCGCCGCGAACCTGCAGCCGATTTGGGGAATGCGCACGTGATGCCCCAACCACTCAGCGCCACGTGGGGTGCTGACCAGTCGTGAAAATCTTCGTCACCGGCGGTGCCGGGTTCATCGGCAGCAACTACGCGCGCTGGGTGTTACGTAACACCGACCACAGCGTCACGGTGTACGACGCGCTTACGTATGCGGGCAACCTGTCAACGATGCGCGACCTCGACGACAACCCGCGCTTTTCGTTCGTGAAGGGCAACATTTGTCACCCAGGTGACATTGAGGCTGCGATGGCGGGTCACGACTGGGTCGTGCACTTCGCCGCCGAGAGCCACGTCGACCGTTCGATTGCCAGCGGTGAAGACTTCATTCTCACGAACTGTTTCGGCACCAATGTGGTCGTCGACACTGCGCGACGACTCGGCATGCAGAGAGTGGTGCACATCGGCACCGATGAGGTGTATGGCAGTGTCGAAGTGGGGTCGTCGAAAGAGACCGACCCGCTCGAGCCGCGCTCGCCGTATTCCGCCTCGAAAGCCGGCAGCGATCTGATTGCGCTGTCGTATCACTCGACACATGGCACACCGGTGCTCGTCACCCGCTGCACCAACAACTTCGGGCCCTGGCAATACCCCGAGAAGGCGATACCACTCTTTACAACGAATCTGCTCGACGGCAAGAAGATTCCGCTTTATGGTGACGGGCTCAATGAGCGCGACTGGTTGTTCGTTGACGATCACTGCAGCGGGGTTCATCTCGTGCTCGAACAGGGCGTTGTCGGTGAGATCTACAACATTGGTGCGGGCAACGAAACCCCGAATCGTGTGCTCGTCGACAAGTTGCTGGCATTACACGGCAAAGACGAGTCGAGCGTGCAGTACGTACAAGACCGCAAGGGGCATGATCGTCGCTATTCGGTTGACATCTCGAAGATCACCAAACTGGGTTGGAAGCGTCAGCGCTCACTCGACGAAGCACTCGACGAGACGGTTCGCTGGTATCGCGACAACCGTTGGTGGTGGGAGCCGCTCAAGGCCAAGCCGTGAACATTCTCGTCACGGGTGCGGCGGGGCAGTTGGGTCGCGAACTCGTCGACGTGGCAACTGCCGCTGGGCACGAGGTGTTCGCAGCATCGCGCGCTGAACTCGACGTCACCAAGCCCGAGGCCGTGCGTGCCGTGGTGATGCGCGAACGACCCGAGGTGATCGTGCATGCCGCAGCATGGACAGCCGTCGATGCGTGCGAGGGCGACCGCGACAAGGCGATGCTGCACAATGGGGCAGCGACACGATTCGTGGTTGATGCAGCGCGAGAAGTCGGCGCACGAGTGGTGTACATCTCGACCGACTATGTGTTTGACGGCACCAAACCCACGCCCTATGTCGAGACCGACACCCCAAACCCACAGTCGGTGTACGGCGCATCGAAACTGGCGGGCGAGCAAGCCGTCGACACCTCAATCGACATGGTGGTGCGAATCTCATGGGTGTGCGGTTTCCACGGTGCCAACATGGTGAAAACGATCTTGCGAATCGCTGCCCAGCAAGACACGCTCACCTTCGTCGACGATCAGATTGGCTACCCGACGTTTGCCGACGACGCGGCGAAGATGATCACTCGCCTCGCCACCGAGGCGCGCACCGGCATCTGGCACGTGACGAATCAAGGGGCAGTCAGCTGGTATGAGTTCACTCGCGAAGTGCTGCGTGCCGCCGGTCACGACCCGGCACGGGTCAAACCGGTGCGTACGCGCGACTTGACACCACCACGACCCGCACCGCGGCCCGCCAACTCGGTGCTCGACAATGCAGCATTGCGCTCGGCGGGCATCGCGCTGCTCGATGACTTTCGACTTCCGCTCGCACGGTTAGTCAAGCGCCTTGTGGTGCACAACTAGGGTGAACTTATGACGCCCGTTGAATTGCTCGCTCTGCTCGAGCCCACCGCGGCGAAGCTGTACGACCGACACATGGGTGTGGCCAAAGAGTGGTTTCCGCACGAATACGTGCCGTGGAGCCGTGGCCGCGACTTCGACCCTGAGCGACCCTGGAGCCCCGACGATTCAGATTTTGGCGAGGGCGGTTGGAAACTGCCCGATGCGGTGCGTGCCTCACTCTTCGTCAACCTTCTCACCGAAGACAACCTGCCGTACTACACGCGCGACATTCACGGAATCTTCGGCGGTGACAGCGCTTATGGCGCCTGGGCACGCAACTGGACCGCCGAAGAAGGTCGACACGCCATCGTGATTCGCGACTATCTCACGGTGACACGCGCACTCGACCCTGTGGCACTCGAGCGAGCGCGCATGCATCAGGTGCGGGGTGCGCAGGTTCCGGCACCCGACGACCTCTACGAAGCGCTCGCGTATCTTTCGATGCAAGAACTCGCCACTCGCATCGCCCACCGCAACACCGGAAAACTGATCGAAGATCAGGCCGGCCAAGACGTGATGCTTCGCGTTGGCAACGACGAAAATCTGCACTACCTGTTTTACCGCGACCTTGCGACGGCTGCGCTCGAAGTCGACCCGTCGAGCATGATGATTGGCATCGAGCGAGCGGTGCGCAACTTCGCGATGCCAGGAACCGGAATCGAAAACTTCGACGCCCTCGCCAAAGAGATTGCGAAGGCTGGCATCTACGACTTCAAGATTCACCACGAGCAGATCTTGGTGCCGGTGGTCTTGCGCCACTGGAAGGTCACCGACGTAACGGGCCTCTCTGCCGAAGGCGAGAAGGCTCGTGACGCCGTTGTAAAGCGCATCGACAAGATCGGCAAGGTCGCCGGTCGTTTGTCGCGCGAGCCCGAAACGGTGTAGACCAAGGCGGTGGGCACCGCCGAGCCGCAGCCGAGTGGCGCACCTGCCAGCTCGCCACCGCCGACTGGCGCACCATCCATCGAGCAACTGAACCGCGTGCTCGCCCCGCGGCTCGGTGCGGCACGAGTCATCGCCGCTGCCGAAGAAACCATCGGCACGGGGCAGATGTCAGAGAGTCGTCGGCTTCGACTCACCTACAGCGCGCCGTGCGATCTGCCGGCGACGATGATTGCGAAGTTTCCGAGCAACGACCCCAAGAGCCGTGCCACCGGCAAGGCGACTCGCTGTTACGAAGTGGAAACGTCGTTCTATCGCGACTTGCGTGACGCGCTCGACGTCGCCGCACCGCAGTGCTACTTCGTCGAGCGAGACGAAGCCACCGACGACTTCTTGTTGCTGCTCGAAGACTTTGCACCGTGTCGCCAGGGTGATCAGATTGCCGGCTGTGCACTCGACGAAGCCGAAGCGTGCGTCGATGAATTGGTGCGTCTGCATGGCCCGCTGTGGAACTCGCCATTTTTGGCAACCTTGCCGTGGTTGAATCGCAGCACCGACAGCGATCGATCGGGCAGCCAGGCGTTGATGCAACAGGTGTTCCCGGGGTTTCTTGCACGATATGCCGATCGACTCAACCCACAGGCGCGCCGAGTGGGTGAAGAATTCGTTCGCGATTCTGGCAACTACTTTCGACGCACATTGCCACACCGCTCGGTGGTGCACGGCGACTTTCGGCTCGACAACTTGCTGTTTCGCGCTGCGGGCGGTGTGGGTGTCGTCGACTTTCAGACCGTCACCCATGCCTGCGCACCACAAGACGTCGCCTACTTCATTGGCGCTGGTCTCGAGACCGAAGCGCGGCGCACACATGAGCGCGCTCTGGTTGGTCGCTGGACAGAAGGATTGCGAAGTTACGGTGTTCAACTCACGACTGACGACGCGTGGCTTGAATATCGCCGCTATACCTTCGCGGGTTTCGTGATGGCAGTGGTGGCGTCGATGATTGTGAAGCAGACGCCGCGTGGTGACGAGATGTTCCTGGCGATGGCGAATCGTCATGGTGTGCATGCCGCCGACTTGAATTCATTGTCGGCGGTGCGGGGCGAGGCGTGACTCGTTCGGCTGTGCGAGACTGATCGTCGTGGGTCGCTACGACGCCGTCGACGAACGCTTCGGCCACCAGCTGCCCGAACCGTTCCGCAATACCGTGCTGCATCACCACGACTGGCGCGAGAGCTTGTTCTTCGTGATGCACCCGACCGATCAGTTGGGTGACGTCTACATTCTCACGCTCGCCAACTTTCCGGCGCGCAACGAGATGGATTCGCTGCAGCTCGGGCGGCACGGCGACTCGCCGATCTTTGCACGCCACGCCCGCCATGTGAACGGCGACCATGATGAGTGGCAGGTCGGCCCGGTGCAGATTGACGTTCTTGAACCACGCAAGAAAGTGCGCCTGCGTGTCGCGGGCGGCGATTTGCCCTCGGGCAGCTTTGCCGCTGGCGGCAAAGTGCCGCTTGCGATGGACATCACCTACACCGCACGCGTGCAGCCATATCAACTGCGACGCGGCACGATGAAGGCTGGCAGCGAAGTGGTGTGGGACCAGTCGCACATGTTTCAAAGCGGTTGGTACGACGGAACCGTCACCCACAACGGTGAAACTCGCACGATCACCAAGTGGTGGGGTCAACGCGATCACTCGTGGGGTATTCGCACGCACTATCGCTGCCCGATGTGGATGTGGCTCGCAATTCATGTTCCTGAAGGAATGCTCGCCGTGTGGTGTTGGGAGCTGCCGAATGGTGCGCGCATCTACACCGACGGCTGCCTGTCGCCAAGTGACGGCGGCGACCCGATTGCCGTGCGCGAGTTTCGCCACGACCTCGCATGGCTTGACGCCGCCAGCAACCATGTGTCATACGAACGACACGGCGAAAACGTAACTGGCCTCGCTGGTGACGTCACCTTCGTGCTTGACAACGGCCGCCACATCGACGTGCGAGCTTCAGGTCGCTGGGCGCAGCGGTATGACGCGTTCAATCCCGGCAAGCAGAATTCACTTGGCGGCGGCCTCAGTGAAATGTTGGTAGAAACCAACGACGGTCAGCGCGGCACCGCGATTTATGAAGTGACAGGTGCATGGCACCACAAGTATTTTCCGCTCGCACGTGGCGAGCGACTGCCGCCCGACGGTCGTACGCCGGGGGAGAATGAGCGAGCATGACGCAGGCAACACCCGCCCAAGCTGCGGTGGGTTGTGACGGCAGCGCACGCCGCCTCGGAGATGACTACATCGTGTCGGCCGAGGAAGTTGCTCGTTTCAAGCGCGACGGATACGTGCACCTACGCGGCGTGATGTCGGAGTCGGAGATGAAGGTGATCGACGATGCCTACGACGCGTTTCTCGAACGCCGTATCTTGGTCGAGGGTCGTGATTTCAACGACATGACAACCGGCGAGTTCGGTACTGACCCGGCGAACTACGCGATCGTCAACGTGATGTTGCCGCGCAAGTATCTGCCGTCACTACAGGGCAACCTGTTCGAGCGTCGGGCAGCATCGATTGCAAAGCAGTTGTGCGGCGACGGCATGGTGATCGACTTCGACCAACTGCTCGCCAAGCAGCCTTTTCGCAACGATGCGGTGTTCGCCTGGCACCAAGATCAGGCCTATTGGATTGACACCCCCGATCGTCGCACCGCCACATGCTGGTTGGCAGTTGACGACTCGAACCTCGCGAATGGCTGCATGCAGTTTTTGCCGGGCTCGCAGAACGAGCCAGTGCGACCGCATCGCCCTCTGCATGGCGACCGCGACGCCAGCCACACGCTCGTCACCGATTTGCGCCCCGGTGAAACCACGACGCCGGCGGAAATCTCGCGAGGCGACATCACGGTGCACTGCGAAGGAGTGTTGCACGGCTCTGGCGGCAACTCATCGGCGTCGCGACGACGCGCCTACATCGTGGCGTTTCGCTCGAGTGACACCGTGGCGAAAGAGCGCAGTCTCGGTTTCACCCACTCGCACAACGACGACAAAGGCGTCAAGGATTCTGTCGACGGGCTGCAGGTCTAGATCGCGTTGATGACGCGCGCGAGCCGTGCGTCGGCGGCCGGGCGAGCACCAAGGTGCTCAATCACCCATGCGGCGATCACCGTGGCGAATCGGGCGGCATCGACGGGTGAGCCGTAACGCGAGAAGTGGGCTAGGTAGGCACCGGCGAACGAGTCTCCGGCGCCGGTTGCATCGACGAGGTTGTTGGTGGCAGGTGGAACAATCGTCTGCACGCCGTCGTGGTGCACCAGCGCACCGTCGGCATCGAGCTTCACGATGATGGTTGCATTCGGCAACTGCTCGGCAAGTGCTGAAGCGATATCGGCTGGTTCGTAAAGGCCGGTGAGCGCGCGGCCCTCTTCGTAGTTGGGCAGAAATACCTTGATGCCGAGATCTTTCACATACGACCAGAACGTCGGCACGCCCATGTCTTCGATCATCTGAAACGATGCTGGGTCAAAAGAGATCGTCGTGTCACCGGCACGAGCGATTTCGGCGGCAAACCGGGCGGCGGTGCGAGGCGGGTCGGTGAAGAACGACCACGCAGTGAGGTGCAAGAACGTCGACCGATTGATGACCGACTTCGGAAGTTCCTGCGGCAGCAAGAAAAAGTCGGCGCCACGTCCAGACACCATGCTGCGCTCGCCGGTCGGGTCAACGAACACGGCGACGCTGCCGGTGAGTTGAGCGTCGGTCTGAATGAAGTGGTGCACCACGCCTTCGCGCTCGAGGTCTTCACGCGCGAGGTCGCCGAGGCGGTCGCGGCCGATTTTGCCGATGAAGTGTGTGTCGAGGCCACAGCGTCGTGCCCATACGGCGACATTTGCGGCACTGCCGCCCGGGGTCAGCATCACTTCGCCGAACGAGTCGCCGCCCTTCAGCACGTCGTTGTTGGTGCGAATGAGAACATCCCACGCGAAGTCGCCAACGACGCACAAACTCATGCATTCACGCTACCGATGCAGGCTTAGGTGGCTATCGGTGTCATTACTCTGGTGTCGTGAGTCTGGCTGCAGGCACGGCGTTGCATGACGTACATGAAGTTGGTCGCGACGCGATTGACGACTATCGCACCAAGGGTCACACGGTCTTGCGTGGGCTCGCCTCGCAGTCAGAGATTGACGCGTATCTGCCGGCCATTTCTGACGCAACTTTTCGCATTCGTGGTGACGAGCGGCCGCTTGCCGAACGCGACACGTATGGCAAGGCCTTTATTCAGTCGATGAACTTGTGGACCATCGATGACACCGTGCGACGATTCGTCTTTGCGCGGCGTTTCGCTCGCGTGGCTGCTGAACTCATGGGTGTGTCTGGTGTGCGGCTATACCACGATCAGGCGTTGTTCAAAGAGCCGGGTGGCGGTCTCACACCGTGGCACCAAGACCAGGTCTATTGGCCCCTAGATACTGACAACACCATCACGATGTGGATGCCGCTCGTTGACGTGCCTAGCGATGTGGGCTCAGTGGAATTCGTGTCGGGCAGCCATCGCAGCGGTGACCTGGGCGGGACGGCAATCGGCGACGACTCGCAGCGATTCTTCAATCGACTCATCGCTGAGCAGCGCTACACCACTCAGTCGTATGCACCGATGCGCGCTGGAGATGCCACGTTTCACTCGGGCTGGACACTGCACGGCGCACCAGCCAACGAAACGCAGACGATGCGCTGCGTGATGACGATCATCTATTTCGCCGATGGCACACGAGTCGGTGCGCTCGACAACCCGATGCGCGAAGACGACGCACGCCAGTGGCTGGGGTCACGACGCACCGGCGAGTTGGCAGACGGACCGCTCAACCCGCTGCTCTGGTCGGTGTAGATGCCCTTCAGCGTTTGATGTCGAACGTCAACGCATTGACGATGCGTTGCGGCAGCCCGACGAGCACCGGATACACCTTGGCCCGCTTCGGTAGGCAGACGTTTGCGGTGTTGTGTTCGATTGCGTTGCATACGGCATCAGCGACACGCTCGCGCGGCACCTCAGGAAGCAGTTGCATGCGGCGCAGGCGCGCGAACATTCGCTCGGCGGCGCGCAGACCTTTGACACTCGCCAACATGTCGGTGGGTATCGGGCCGATCTCGACCAAGGTCATGCCGACGTAAGAGCCCTTCAGTTCGTGGCGCAACACACGGTGGAAGCCCGAGAGCCCCGCCTTTGACGAGCAATACAGGGACATGCCAGCGAAACCACCAGCAGCCGCCAGAGACGAGATGTTCACGACGTGACCGCGGTTGCGCGACTGCATTCGAGGTAGTGCCTGACGCATGAGTTCAATGGGCGCAATCTGGTTCAGTGTGATTACTCGCTCGACATCTAGCGACGATGCCTGCGCGAACATTCGCGTGTCGTCAACGCCCGCATTGTTGATGAGCACGTCGATGGGGCCGTGCACAGCCTCGAGTCGCTCGACGAGTGAAGCACGCTCGTTGTCAACCGTCAAGTCGCACGAATAGGCGACGCCGCCAATCGACTGCATCACCGCGTTGAGTGCAGTGGCGCCACGGGCGACCCCGATCACCTTCGCGCCTCGTCGCACCGCCTCACGGGCAATTGCCTCGCCGATTCCACGCGATGCGCCGGTGACCAGCACCCGAGCACCGTTGAGGTCCACGACCTGAGAGTAGTAGCGCCTATCGTTGCGCTCGTGACAGCGAGCGATGCGGCCCACGATCGTGCGCCTGGTTCGCCGCTGCGTGCGGTCATCACTCGTGTAGGTCAAGTGCCGCAGCACGAGTGGTCGAGTGCTACACGAGGCAGTGTGCGCTGGTGGGAACTTATCGGCGGCGACACGATGCCGACGACCGAGTTGGTGGTCGGTGTCGCTGAGATACCGGTCGGAGCTGGTCGACCACCACGCGGTCACACTCACGCACCAGCCGAGGTGTACTTCATTATCTCTGGGCGCGGAGAAGTGATGATCGATGGCGCCACGCACTCGCTCGAGTCAGGTGACGCGGTGTGGATTCCGCCGAATGCCGAACATGTCGCCTACAACGTGGGCGATGAGCCACTGCGTCTCGTGTACGCATTCGCAAGAGACAAGTTCAGCGAGATCACGTATTGCTTTCCAGGTGAACCGGCGATGGGCGGAACCGCGAACGGCTGATCCGGTGAGCGCGCGAACGGCTGATCTGGCGAGCGCGTGATTGTCGACCGGCGTAGTAGGCAAACCGCTGAAGGGCGATGTAAGGCGTGGCTAACTCGGCGTTGGCGAGCCCTGAGGGCTCGCCAAGTATCATCGTGACATGCTCAGAAAAATAACCGCGGTCATTTTCGTCGCCAGCTTTGGAATAGCAAGTATTCACGGCTCAGCTCAAGCCGTATTCCTTGATGCCCAACAGCGGGCGTGCATCACGAAGAAATATGGAGCCAAGGCGGCTGCGGCAATTGTCTCCGCAAAAAAGTTGACCGCAGCGCAGATCAAGCAAGTCAAAGCATGCCCAGTCACGTCGTCGGCGGGCTCGTCGGGTGGCACGGGCTCGACGGGTAGTGCTGGTTCGTCGGGTGGCACGGGCTCGACAGGTGGTGCTGGTTCGTCGTCGCTGACTCCCTTGACATGGGGTCTGATGTGGTCGGCGGGCTCAAATCAGTCGGGTCTCGGCAATGTCAGCGACCCAGCGTTGCTGCGACTTGCAGACGGCACACTGCGTATGTTCTTCAAGAACGGCAATGAGCCTCAGATTCCGATCAGCGGATTCGACAACAAGATTCACTCGTATGTCTCGAGCGACGACGGAGCCTCGTGGACGCTTGAGAGCGGGGTTCGTATCGACGTTGGTTCACCTGTCACTGTTCGAGTGGCGGAGGCCGGTGGTTACGAAGCCTGGGGCTGGGCTCCTGGCAGTGGCGGGGTAGATCGAATGGTGAGATTCACATCAACAACAGGCAGAGACTTCACGTCCGGCAGTGGCTCGCTCGTGCCGACGACTTCCTGCAAGAACGCTGACGGAAAGAGCGCGGGTTTCTTGGGCGACCCGCAAGTCGAGAAGGTTGCAGGCGGGTATCTCGCCTATGCACACGACCTCGCCGCTGGACAGTCGCCCCCGTTCAAACGGCAGGCGTGCAAAATCACCTCGTCGGATGGGACGAACTGGACCATCGATTCCGGTGGAACGTTCGCGTTGAGCCACGACATCCAGACGAACCCAGAGTTGTATCGCAATTCTTCGGGTCAGCTGGAACTGTGGTTTCCATCCGACAAGGGAAACATCAAGACCACAGAAATTCGAACATCGACCAATGACGGCGTGACATGGAGTGCGGCGACGACCTTGTCGTGGATTGCGCCCGACCCAGATCGCCTTGACTTGCCGAACGGCACGTCGCTACTCGCCTTTGGCGGTTTCGACTCTCGCATCGGTGGACTGCTAGCAGTCTCGAAGAAAATCGCGGGCACCTATTCCGCGAGTCGCGACGAAAAAGTTGATCAAGTCACGTGGGTCGTTTCGGGTGCAACGCGGAGTGAGATCAAGGTGAAAAATCTCTGCCGCGGTCGTGACGAAACAGCGAACGCGACGTTCGGCACCAGTGGTTCGAATGTGACCGTCACCTTCAAAGACTCCACCGTTGGGTGCGCGTTCATCGTGGTGGGTGCTTCGCAGGCACTTAGCTAACCAAGCGCCGCGTGCTCAGGCAGGCGGAGACCTGACCCAAGACCCTGGGCGGTTGTGCGCATTCGCACGTGCGGGGTTGGCCACCTCGGTAGCCTGAGGGTGCTCGGGTGCCACCGCATCCGCCGTCTGTTAGGAACCCCCACCCGTGAGCCGCATTCTCGTCGTCGGAGCCGGCGGAGTCGGGGCCAGCATGGCATCCATTGCCGAAACGCGGTCGTTCTTCGACCACTTCGTGCTCGCCGACATCAACGAGCAGCGCTGCATTGACGCCCTGAAGGCCCTCGACAACTCGGCGCGTTTCGCAACCGCCAAAGTTGACGCCAGCAACAAGGCCGACATCGTCGCCCTCGCTCAGGCGCACAAGATCAACATCATCGTCAACGCCTGCGACCCCCGCCTGAATGATCCCATTTTTGAGGCGGCTTTCGAGGCGGGCTGCACCTATGTCGACATGGCGATGAACCTCTCGAAACCGCACCCGACGAACCCGTACAACGAAGTCGGTGAGCCCCTCGGCGCGGCCCAGTTGGCGGCCGACCCGCACTGGCGCGACAAGGGTCTGTTGGCGCTCGTCGGCATGGGCGTCGAGCCGGGCTTGTCGAACGTGTTCGCCCGCTACGCCGCCGACCACCTCTTTGACACGATCGACGAGATCGGTGTGCGCGACGGCTCGAACCTGTCGATCGATGGCTTCGACTTCGCGCCTACCTTCTCGATCTGGACCACCATCGAAGAATGTCTGAACCCGCCAATCGTGTGGGAAAAGTCGCGTGGCCTCTTCACCACCGAGTGTTTCAGCGAGCCTGAAGTGTTTCATTTTCCCGCTGGTATCGGTGCCTATGAGTGCGTGAACGTCGAGCACGAAGAGGTGCTGCTGATCCCGCGTGAGATTGAGTGCAACCGCGTGACGTTCAAATACTCGCTTGGCGCCGAGTTCATCGACTGGTTGAAGACGTTCGCCTACCTCGGCCTCGACTCGACGGAAAAGATTCGCGTTGGTGACACATCAGTCGCACCGCGCGATGTGCTCGCCGCCGTGTTGCCGAACCCGGCGAAGCTCGGTCACCTCATGCATGGCCGCACGTGCGCAGGCACCTGGGTGAAGGGCACGTCGTATGGCGAACCCCGCGAGGTGTATCTGTATCACGTGGCCGACAACGAGACCACGATGCGCGAATACGGCGCGCAGGCAGTGTTGTGGCAAACCGCGATTTGCCCGGTGGTGGCGCTTGAGTTGTTGGCGACGGGCGCGTGGAAGGGTGTGGGTGTGCGAGGCGCTGACGCCTTCGACGCCGTGCCGTTTCTCAACTTGCTTGGTGACTACAACACGCACCACGGCATGGTCGAGATGGGGCCGCGGTTGTGGCCGAGCCCGAAGTCGACTGGTCAGCGCGGTTGGGATCGCCCGATTCGTCGCGCGATCGTGCCGAGCGCATAGCGCAACTACGCCGAGCCGAGCCGAGCGCAGAACTATTTTCCGGCGAGTGCTGCCACCACCGGAGCAAACGACTCGACGTCGTCGCCGCCGACGATCACGTACGACAGCCCGAATTGTTCGCGGCGGCGCTGCAACGTTTCGATGAGTTCGTTCGGCGGGCCGATGAGCGCGAACGGCGAATCATGAATGAGCGCCGCATCAACCCCCATGCCTTTGGCGAGTTTCTCGCGCGCACCGAGGCCATCGTCGGTGACGTTCACCAGAAACGTGCGAATGTTGAGCTCAATGTCACTGAACCGATCGCCGGCTTTCTCTTTGACGACCGCGATCTTTTGGGCGACTGAGGCCGACGACATGTCGGCGATCACTTCGGGGCCGACGAAGCCAGGGGTAAGCGACGGGTTGATGCCCACGATGTCGGCTTCGCGCGCGGCAATGCCCAGCATGCGCTTGCCGCCGGCACCGATGAGCACGGGCGGGCACGGCTTCTGCAGCGGCTTGGGAAGACCGTTGTAGTCGGTGATTTTGTAGTGCGTGCCGGTGAACGAGAACGCACCGTCGGCCATGCAGCCGCGAATCACTTTCAAGCCTTCGACGAACCGGTCGATGCGCACACCCGGCGTGTCGTATTGCATTCCGGCTTGGTCGTAGTCACTGCGCATCCACCCCGCGCCGAGGCCGATGTCGACGCGGCCATCAGACAACACGTCCATCGTGGCGAGTTCTTTGGCGAGCACGACGGGGTGCTTGTAGTCGTTGTCGAACACGAGTGCACAGACGCGCAGCGTCGTGGTCACGCTTGCGGCAACCGTCATCGCTGGCACCGGTGCGAGTTGATCGGTGAAATGGTCGGGCATCGTCAGCACCGCATAGCCGAGGTCTTCAGTGCGGCGAGCGAGGTCGGCCCACGCTGAGCCTGAAGGTGCGGTGGATGCTTGCACGCCGAAACGGAATGGTCGAGGTTTGGTCACCCGCGCGAGAGTAGCAATCGGCACCACGTGTTGGCGTGTTGCGGCGCGGTGCATGCAAGTAGCGTCGTAGGCACGTGCGTCTAGCAATGTGGTCGTTGCGACTCGTCGTCGCCGTTTTGTTGTCTGCTTTGCTGGTATCAGCGCTCGTAGTGGGTATGGCTCCGCAGGTGTGGGGAATGCTCAATGCCCACGAAGAGACCCCGATTTCGCTCTATGAGGTAGGTGGCTTCACCGGGCTTGCCGAGCGCAGCGTGGTGTACGACGTGAAGGGTCGTCAGATCGGCGTCTTTCAGGCCGAGAACAGCCAGCAAGCGTTGATTTCTGAGATTCCTGATCACGTGGTTGATGCACTGCTGGCTGTGGAAGATCGCAACTTCTTCCAACATCGCGGGGTTGATCTGCGGGCAGTGGGTCGTCAGGTGCTGGCAAACGTCAACGATGGTGCGTCGGGTGGTGCATCGACCATCACCCAGCAGGTGGTGAAGAACGAACTGCTCGCCACGCTGCCGCGCGACGGTCGTTACAAGTTGTTGCAGATGCGCTATGCCGTGCTGCTCGAGCGCGAACTGAGCAAAGAGCAGATTCTCGAGCGGTGGTTCAACACCAACTTCTACGGCTACAACGCCTACGGCATCAAGGCGGCGGCCGAGGTGTATTTCGGCAAAGACGTGAACGACCTCACCATCGAAGAAGGCACGTTCTTGGTTGGTCTCGTGCGGGCACCTTCGGCGTATGACCCGATCAATAATCGCACGCTCTCGCTGCAGCGGTTCATCGTCGCCCTGCGGCGGGTACGCGACGAGGGGCATCTTTCGCTCACCGATGAGGAAATTGTGCGGCGTGCGGCCGAGGTGCTGCCGAGCGGTGTGCGCAGTCGCCCCGACGAACCCGTGCAGCGCACGCACTTCACCGAGACCGTGAAGGACTACTTGCTCAACCAGACGACGATTCTTGGCGCGACCTATCAAGAGCGGTACGCCAACTTGTTTCGTGGAGGCTTGCGTATCTACACCACACTCGACCGTGACGTGCAGGCCAGCGCCGACGAAGCCGTGAAACTGCTGCCAGACAACAGCGTGAACGCGCAAGCCGCCCTCGTGACGCTCGACAATGCAACGGGCGCGATTCGCGCGATGGTGGGCGGCAAGCCGTTCAAGGCAGGGGAGAACGAGGTGAACCTCGCGCTGCGCCGCCGACAGACGGGCTCAAGCGTGAAGATGTTCATTCTCGCTGCTGCGCTCGAAGCAGGGGTTGAAAGTGACGACCTCATCGACGGCACATTGCCGTGCACGTTGCCCAACCCTGAGAACCCCGACGAGCCGTTCGTCATTGAAGACGGTGTGAGCGAACCGGTCGGCTCACTACGTCGCATGACGTGGTTGTCGATCAACTGTGCGTATGCGAAGTTGTCGCAGATCGTCGGGCTCAACCGCGTGGTTGATCGCATCTATGCGATGTCGGCGAGTGAATGGCTGACACCTGAGAAGCATCCGGTGTATGCGTACGCGTCGCTGGCGACCGGTGCCAACGAACTCAGCGTGGTTGACATGGCGGCAGGCGCCCAGAGCATCGCGAACCTCGGCGTGCACCACGAGCCGTATTTCTTAGAACGCATTTATGAGCGTGACAACTCAACGCTGGTCTGGGAGCGTGCCGTCAGCGTCGAAGGTACCGAGGCCCTCACGCGTGCGACGGCTGCAAAAACCGTCGACATCATGCGCGGAGTTTTGCGAAGCGGCACCGCGCGTCGTACGCCGCTGGCCGATGACCGACCTGCTGCTGGCAAGACGGGCACGCAATTCAAGAACACCAACGCATGGTTCGTTGGGTTCACACCGCAGTATTCAACCGTGGTGTGGGTGGGCGACCCGCGCGGCTACACGCCGATGCGTGGCGTACCCGAGTTTCGCGACCAGATTGTTGGGCAGTGGAAGTTCGCGCGCAACACCGTGACGGGTGCGACGTACCCCGCGCACATCTGGAAGCTGCACATGGACAAGATTCACGAAAGTCTCGACATCGTCGACTGGGGCACGAAGAAAGACGACGAAGAGTGGAAACTGCTCGTTGCACCAGCGCGACCCGTTGCTCGTCTGTATCTGCCGGGTGTTGAGTGTGTGGCGCAGGTGATCTCGGGTACTCCACCCGCCCCATCAACGACGATCGCCCCAGGCAAGACCACGACGACCACGATTGCCGACCCTGCTACCTCGACGACGGTGGCAGGGCCCGTGGTGGTGTCGGTGTTGCCGACGAGCACCACGATTGATCCGACCGAGAAGAACCCATTTGCGCCGGTGCCGTCGATACCTGCTGGTGGCAACATCGTGTACGACTGCGCGACTGGGTTGCCGAAGTGGGCGACGCCGTCGGGCGTGGGAGGCTGACGAGGTGGACTTTCGTGCGCTGCTGCCGATTCAGGCGGTTGACCAGCGCATTGCGCAACTGCAACACAAGCGCGCACAGTTGCCCGAGCACGCCGCCGCAGCATCGGCACAACGCGCGCTCGATGCGGCGCGGGCAGAGGCGAATCGACTTGCCAAGCGCCAGGGTGACATCACCGGCGAGATCGACAGGCTCGAGGTACAAGGCAGAGACCTTGACGCCAAGAAAAAGAAGTACGAGACGCAGTTGAAGAACGTCGTGGTGATGCGCGAGGTCGAGGCGCTGCAACATGAGATTGCCACCATCAACGCACAGCACTCGAGCCTTGATGACAGCGAGTTGGCGCTCATCACCGAAGACGAGACACTCGAGGCGTCACTCGCCGCGTTGAACGCATCACTGCCGGGGCTCGAAGCCGCAGCGGCTCAAGCGGCCAGTGCACTTGCTGCAGTGCTCGAAGTCGTCGATCGCGACCTTGCGGCTGCCGGCGACGAACGGGCGAAGTTCGTGGCGGCAGCCGACGCAACGGCAGTCGAGTTGTATGAGTCGACCCGCAAACGTCTGACTGGCCCGGCGGTCGCTGAGTTGCAGAAAGGTGCATGCGGTGGGTGTCGCACGCCGATCACCGCCAAAGAGCAGGCGGAGATCAAGAAGTCGGCGAACACCACCGACGCGCGCTGCCCATATTGCGGTTGTCTGCTCGCGGTTTGAGCACGACATGAGTGCGGTCTGAGCGCGATATGAGCAAGGTCTGAGCGCGACATGTTCTTCTGGTTTCTTGCCACCGCGATTCTGACCATCGCCTGGGTGTTCAAAGATCCCCGTTTTGACTACCGACTCCTTGCCGTTGGTGCGGTCCTTCCCGACGTCATTGACTGGCCAACCGGCTGGCGCGTGATGCACTCGGTGGTCACGAGCATCGCGGTGCTGGCCCTCGTGATGCTCGTGTCGCTCGGGCGCAAGCCGTATCGAAAGCTGTTGCTCGGCTTGCCAATCGGCATGTTCTTGCATCTCGTGTTCGACGGTGCGTTTACCTCGGCCGAGATGTTCTGGTGGCCGATTGGTGGCTGGCAGTTTTCTGCCGACGACTTACCGGTGGTCGCGCGCGGATGGTGGAATGTGCCGCTCGAACTTGTCGGTGCGTTCGCACTTTGGCTGTGGTGGCGACGCCGACGCGCCACCGCCTGATTCACCGCCGACGCATGGCGGAATGTGGTGACGGCGAGTCGATCTATAAGCGGGATTCTGTACCGACGACCCTTACGAATCGTCGGCGGTGACCATCCATCTTGGCGATCTACCCGAAGGTTGCCTTGCGGCGAGCGGACCGCTCATGCCTTCTGTTCGATCTTGCTTCGAGTGCCGTGCCACCGACCGACATCGCTGCCGACCGTGGTGCGCTCTTACCGCACCGTTTCACCCTTGCCTGATCGCAACCGAAGTTGCGCCATCGGCGGTGTGTTCTCTGTTGCACGGGATGTCAGGTTTCCCCGACCTGGCTCGCGCCAGCACTCTGTCCTGTGAAGTCCCGACTTTCCTCAACCGCGCGCAAAGCGCGCAACTGCGGTCACCCGACCGACTCGCCGTCAGGTTTAAGGCTACGGGCGTCGACGCAACTTGTGGCCCGCGGAGCTCTTCTCGTGGCTCATAGCCTGCGGGGCGTGCCGCAGACCGTGCTCGTGACCGGCGCGACCGGATACGTCGGTGGTCGACTCGCGCCGCAATTGGTTGACGA
>Ga0214917_10001606_pt1 | contig 28898 bp, 32 predicted proteins | sample LL_1208_BB_MetaG_FD_177983 | JGI IMG/M metagenome (GOLD analysis project Ga0214917, IMG submission 177983) | Freshwater microbial communities from Lake Lanier, Atlanta, Georgia, United States - LL_1208_BB | ecosystem: Environmental > Aquatic > Freshwater > Lake | place: USA: Georgia | collected... | reverse complement strand
CTTCCATCCCTCCAGAGATTGGTCAACTGAGAAACTTGACTGAACTTTTACTCAGCAACAACCAGATCACTTCCATCCCTCCAGAGATTGGTCAACTGAGAAACTTGACCACATTTTCGTTATACAATAACCGGCTTACATCCATCCCTCCTGAGTTTGGTCAACTGAGAAACTTGACTGAACTTTGGTTGAACAACAACCAGCTCACTTCTATCCCTCCTGAGATTGGTCAACTGAGAAACTTGACCACATTTTCGTTCTACAATAACCGGCTTACATCCATCCCTCCAGAGATTGGTCAACTGAGAAACTTGACCACATTTTCGTTCTACAATAACCGGCTTACATCCATCCCTCCAGAGATTGGTCAACTGATAAACTTGACTACACTTCGGCTCAGCAACAACCAGCTCACTTCCATCCCTCCTGAGATTGGTCAACTGAGGAACTTGACTAGACTTTGGCTGAACAACAACGGACTCACTTCTATCCCTCCTGAGATTGGTCAATTGAGGAACTTGACTAAACTTTGGCTGAACAACAACGGACTCACTTCTATCCCTCCTGAGATCGGTCAACTGGTGAACTTGACTGAACTTTGGCTCGACGACAACGGACTCACTTCCATCCCTCCTGAGATTGGTCAATTGGGAAACTTGACTAAACTTTGGCTGAACAACAACCAGCTCACTTCTATCCCTCCTGAGATTGGTCAACTGAGAAACTTGACTGGACTTTGGCTGAACAACAACCAGCTCACTTCTATCCCTCCTGAGATTGGTCAACTGAGAAACTTGACTGGACTTTGGCTCAGCGGTAACCAGCTTACTTTCATCCCTCCTGAGATTGGTCAACTGAGCAACTTGACTCAACTTTGGCTCAGCGGTAACCAGCTTACTTTCATCCCTCCTGAGATTGGTCAACTGAGCAACTTGACTGGACTTTGGCTCAGCGGTAACCAGCTTACTTTCATCCCTTCTGAGATTGGTCAACTGGCGAACTTGACTACACTTTGGCTTGGCAGTAACCAGCTCACTTCCATTCCCCCTGAGATTGGTCAACTGAGGAACTTGGCTGCACTTTCGCTTACTAACAACCCCATCGAAAACATCCCGTTGAATGTGGCTCGTCTACTCAATAGACAAAGGACAGTTCGTCCAGGAGTTTATACAGACACCCAGTCTGTTCACAACTCAAACATCCAAATCACACTCAGGGAAAGTATAATGAGATTACTAAAGGAACAGGTACCCGAGAAGGATGTGACATCCCTTATCTTGTCAGATACTACTCTTTCTCCCTTTACAAAGGAAAGTTTGATTGAGTACTCAAAAGACGAGAGTGTACATACGCAGTTGAACCTTGCCTTCTCCGACCTCTTGGTTTTGGTTTGGAATCGGATTATGGTTTCACCTCATGCCGAGGAAATTAAGACAGTTCTCAACACAGAGATGAGAGATGCAGAATGCAAGTGCTTTACTGGTAGGATTTCACGACTTGTGAATTGTCTCAACGGGTTCGACCCTCTTGTTGTCATTCAAATCAGCGACAACGAACAAATCGGAACAGTCATCTCGCTTATCAAGACACAACTAGAGGAGAAGAACGAGTACACTGTAGAGAAGCACAAAGAAGAAGCAAAGAAGAGATTGATAGAGTTGGGGATAGGAGCGGATGAGATTGATGTTTGGTTGTCATACATTGAAGAATAAAACTTGTGCGTCGTTTCTGTTTTGTTCTTAAATTAAATTGATTTTTAGAGATTTTCTTGAGAGCAAAGATACTATTTACAACGCATACACAATGGCTATTTGGAATTACAAACAATACAAAGCTTGGATCGATGGCGGATGTCAGAAAGATGATAGTGTTGTTACACTTTGGCTCAGCGGTAACCAGCTCACTTCCATCCCTCCAGAGATTGGTCAACTGAGAAACTTGACTGAACTTTCGTTCTACAATAATCATCTCACTTCCATCCCTCCAGAGATTGGTCAACTGAGAAACTTGACCACATTTTCGTTATACAATAACCGGCTTACATCCATCCCTCCTGAGTTTGGTCAACTGAGAAACTTGACCACATTTTCGTTCTACAATAACCGGCTTACATCCATCCCTCCAGAGATTGGACAATTGAGGAACTTGACTACACTTCGGCTCAGCAACAACCAGCTCACCTTCAGTTCCTTTTCTCTAATTTGATACAGATTATGAAACCAAGAGTTTATAAACTTTTTCTCGTCTTTTTCTACCGAGTTTAAATACACCTTTTTTATCCTTTTTCCGATTTCGTATATGGCATCAACTAAATTATCTTTAAGATCTAAAAACTCTATTAAATTTGCCTTCAATTCTGGCTGAATTTTTGCACGATGAAGTATTTCACTTGCCCATACAACACCTATACCGGCTATTTCAGATTGATCAAGAATCAACGCCCCAACTTGCTTTTTTCTTTTAACCCATCCTTTGACAATATACTCTATCTCTTCTTTCGTTGCTTTCATCCAATCAACTCCGAGTTTATCTTCCACTTCTTTTTTCTTTTGCACCTTTAACTTGTACCCAGAAGGTAATGTCCGATGGTTTATTTTGGATACACTTAGATTATCCTCTACCTTTATCTTTCCGCCTAAACCAAAAGAGAAATCAAAAAGTTCTCCAGTATGTGCATCTCTTAAAATCAGATGCTTTCCGATGGAATCTGATTCGAATCCAATGGACTTAAAAACTTTTGCTAAAATATATACTTCAGGACCTTCTGGCATTTATTTAATATAATACTTGTCTTGAAGAATATATTATAAGACTTGCACTTGACTATCAAAAAGGTCGTTGTAGCTCTTGCTTGCTTGTCTCATAACGAACTCTTTGTTTCTGTACAGCTTTGGTAGGATCCAAAAGTAAATCTTCCGCTGGGCAGCGTCTCGGATAGCGGCCTGCTGTGCCTTGTAGGCGATGAAGCCTGGTGTCTCGTATCCGTTCAATCCGTATAGAGAGAGCCAGTATGCAATCTTGTAATCGCCATTCTCGATAGCGAGATCGAAAAGATCACTAGTTAGTATTCCTCCGTAAAAAAATAATAACTTTAGCATCTCAAAGTCTCCGTGTTGAACTGCAGACAGCATCGGCAGCCCATACAAACAGTTTGGGTTGGCTCCATGATCAAGTAATACTTTTGCAAATTTTATCGTTCGCTCTTCGACTAGAGCGTATACAAGATTTATTCCATCATCTACGTTTTTGCACACATAATCAATTACTTCCATATTGCCGGTTTCAATGGCTAAGATTATATCATCACATTGGGGAGGGGGGACAACTGTCAAGGTATATTCGAGAACGTCAATACGTTGAGAAACGATGACACGTGGAAGGAGAACAGATGGCTCTAACGCAATATGAAGGTTCTCGCATAACAACTGCTTGAAAGCTTTGAGATCGCCGTAGCTTCCCCGGATCACAGTTTTGAGAAACTCTTCTCTGTTCATAATCTTAGACAAAATAACCACAAGTATGAGTATGAACAAAAAAATCATTTTATCTTTGAAATTAACAATACTAGAAAGCATACGCCTCCGGTCGCAAAAATTCCGCAGATGAGACACACAATGGAATAATAAATTATAGTTCTGAGTCTCTTATTCTTTCGAGGTTCGAAATCAAATCCATAAGTATCGGAAATGTCAATATCAATACTTTCGTATGTCATTTATCACTATACTTGAGACTTAAAATCATTATCTTAATTAATTTTTAAGATAATAAATAAATTCTTTACTGCGGCTTGGCAAAGTGGTTCTTAAGCAACTTCTGCATAGAAGGATAAGTGAGAGGTGCACCACTCTTTACGTCGTAATTCAGAAGCTTAGACAGGGCGGGATCTGCGTTGATCTGACGCTTGTTATCGGGGTTCTGAAGATTCTTATCCTTGATGTACTTGCAGAGAAACTTGGTAACATCCACACGAGAGTGCTGGACCTTTGGATCAAAGCCGGTAAACTTTGCCATATCAGAAGAGATATTAACAGGCTTCAAAAACCCAGAGTTGTTGTTACGACGACCGGAAGGAGCCTTGTGCTTAAGGACGCGAGCAGTATTGCTCTGGAGAGCACGCAGGCGGCGAAGAATCTGGCGCAAGTACTTTGCGGAGTGAGACTTATCAGAACTCTCGCGAAGACGCTCAATCTCGCCGTCTACAAGGCTCAGCAACTCTGCGAAATCGGTCATAACACTCTCACGAGTGGGAACCACGCGGGTCTTAGTCTCACCCTCGGCTCCAGAATCCTGAAGAGGCTCGGTAACTGCCTCCTCTGCAACCGGAACAGCAGGAGTCTGAACTACAACGGGCGGGACGGGGACCGCCTCTACTGCGGTAGTAGTTGCATTCTTTCCACGGGGCTTACGAGCAGGATCGGTTGCAACAGCCGTGGCTACGGCGGGTGAAGTAGCGGTTGCAACCGGAGCATCCTGCGCAACAACATTCTTAGTATCGGTAGTCTTGGTCTGACGGGGCATTTTTATATATCCTGAGACTACCTTTAAACCGATTTAATCATCCAAGGCTTATTATGACTGAAAAAATAATTCTTTTTAAATCCCCTTTGTTTTAACCGAAGCATTTAATAGTACTGATTTTCTTATAAACCTTGGCTATTAAATTGATGGCAAAAAATACTCGAATAAAAAAAATGTACGACTTAAAAGATTTATCGCAAACTTGGAACGGAGAAGAAATTTTAGAAGTTTTTAAGCCGTTTGGGTACACGCCAAAAGAGGTTGTAGAAGAAGTGAAAAAGAAAACGGGGGCAAAGAAAGGTGCGTTCTCTGGTCGTCTTGACCCGATGGCGTGTGGATGTATTAAAATCTTTCTTAATGATTCTTGTAAGTTGGCGAATACGTCAAATAAGATAAACAAAACATATCGGTTTATCTTCGCGTGCAACATATCTTCTTCCTCGGGAGATATGCTAGGCGTTCCGAACTATAAACGAGAGCTGAAGGGAGTTAGAAAAGACGATATTGTCATTTTTTTGGAAACCATAAAGGGAGGCAACTACGATCAGATGATGCCAGCATTGAGTTCCTATCAAGTTTCAAACGCAAAAGGCGAGAAGCACCCACTCTGGTGGTGGACACAAAATGAACGTCTTGATGAAGTATATCTGCCTTCATTTATAAAAACGCTTTATAAATATGACATTAAAGGCTTTGGGTTGATATCTTTACGAAACCTTGCCGATTTGGCAATCTCTCGTATATCTTTGATTGATAGGAAGCATTCATTTAATCAAGATTTTATATTAAACTATTGGAGACGTCTTAAAGTATTACCCGATAATATTTTAACTTTTGAGATGTCCGCAACCGTGTCAAGTGGGTTTTATATCAGGCAGCTCGTCAAAGATATTGGAACGTTTATTGGAGTGGGTACGATGACGGTAGAAATTGAACGATTATTTTTTTTAAAAAAGTTTATATAATAAATATGAACTTTGATCCGGAAAATCCTGAAAACGAAATCAAAAGAATATTAGAATACGATATGGAGAAGAACAAGGAGTACAGCAACGAACAACTATACGATGTTGAACGTGCTATTCCTTGTCTTCCATTAGACATCATAGATAGCATAGACGAGTATTCCAACTCTCCAGAAATTAATCGTATACTCAGAGATCTCAAAAACACGCCAGAAAAATCCATCGAGTCTCTGGACCCCGATACGAAAGAATATATAGAAAAACTGGATGCAGCTTTTGATCTCGTCCCGCCTCTACGTAATAGTATATTGGTATTTAGAGGTGTTAGACCCGTAAATGGACAGGAATATTTTCCTTTTGATGAAGGCTATGTTTCAACCGCACTAACACCTAAAATGCCATTGCATTTTATAAATCTCAGAGGCAGCGCCAATTGCTGTCTCTTGGCAATTATAGTTCCAATAGGATCAAAGGTTTTAAGAATAACTGGAGAAATTGCTCGATACGGAGAGCAGGAAGAAATTCTTTTGTATAGAAATGCGACTTTTAGGCATGTTAAAAAGATGTATCATAATGGTATGACCATTCACTTTCTCACGTATATAGAATCAACAATTCCACCGGCACCTACAGAAGACAGAAAAGAATACATAATACGAAAATCGATATGCAGACGGCAAGATGATATCGATTTTATAAAAAGTAAAATCGTGGATCCATTTTCGGCAAAAATTATTCTAAAATATTTAATAGAAAAGTCTATCCGCGATAAGGAAAATCAACTTTTTCACCGCATATTGTCTCTCATCACGTTTATCCAAGAGAGATATCCAAAGGTTTATCAAGAATGCTTGAAGGGGGCCAAGAATATAGAGAAGTTAATTGATAAATCAAAGTACTATGAAGATGCTCTCGATAAATTTATAATAGCTGGTCATAAACTATACAAAATGCGCCCTTGGTTATTTAATAATCCTTCTGCTATGGAAAATGAAGAGGTCTTTAAAAATATAAAACTACTGTCCACTGATATCCCCAGTTCATTGAAAACTTTTTATTTTTATCTTAATATACTCAATGAAGACGACTACGCCAAGATAAAATCTTATCTTTCCAATCAAAAGATCCGTGAGCTGAAAGTAGTCGTAAATCACATTAAACGAGACTTTACTGGATTATACGTACCTCTTGGGAGTTTAAATGTACACCAGAACGTGTACAACGTCTTGGAATTTTACAACCAGCTGTCTTTCTTAGAAAATTTATCAAAAGAACGCGACGATGTTTTCAAAAACATTTCGGATACTAACCTAGATATCGCCCTTTTAAATTCTAAAATAAATTATAGAAAGGATGGAGGAATGGGAGATTTTGATAACCTTTTCGTCATATCGTTCGTCTTTAAAAATTTAATAAATTCTTTCAGGGAACCATTTATTCAGTATGTCTCTGAAACGTTTAGCAAACAAGTACCTCTTTTGAGCGACGAGTTTCGTATCAACGCGAGTAAAAAAGAAACTACAGCAGACTCTGTGAGTTGGGAATTCAAAGATAGCAATGGCCAACCAATTGGATTGCTCGAGAACGCACGTGTATTACGTGGAGCTACGGATTACAACATCTTACATCGTATGACTGTCAACTTCGCATTGAGTACTCTACGCACTGATACACCTAACATAAACGTTTTCTACACAGGCTTTATGTGTTCTCCCGCTGAGAATAGCGTAGATGAGTTGTGTTCAAGTACAGCTGTTGATAAAGTAAACTTTGTATACATCAGAGAGTGGCAGAAGAACATACCCTTTACAGAAGTTTTTAATAGAAAAGACGTAAGAGAAAACCTCAGTATGATTTTACAAATTATATTTACGTTGATGATTTTTCAAGATGCGTACAGTTTTGTACACGGAAATTTACTCGCCGAAAAGCTTAAAGTTGTGCCTTTAGAGGAAGAGACGACTTTTGTGTATACAATGCCAGACGAAACGACTTCATTTAAGATCAAAACTAAGCACGTTGTTAAGATTGAAGACTTTTCCCAATCTACCATAGTGGTGGGCGAAACACCGCAATTAAAGATAGGATCGTCTTTCCTGAAAGACGAGACCAATGCCATAGGCGATAAATTCTTACGATTGTACGATCTATCCGTTCTATTCCATGATCTCAAGAGATATGACAAGTATTTTATTCAGTCTAACAAAAAGATGCGACACGTCGCTCACATACAAAAGGAATGGATAGGAAAGGATAAGAAAAAGAAGTATGCAGAAAAAATTTTTTCGGGAAAACAAGGCGACATTGCGGACCTAGCAACATCTTTGTACACTTATTATAACTCTTTGAGCAGAGAGTCTGAAGCTTAATTTTAAAGCTATGACATACAATCTTCTGGTAGAAGATTGTATCAATGAACGTTTACTTTTTCCCACAAGTTTCGTGTATAAACCAACCAAGAAAAAGATATTTCATTAGTTCTTTTGACGACTTCTCTTTTTCATCTCCAAACTTAAACTCCATAAAGAACTCGGAGACGATCCTCTTCTGCTCTTCTGATAATTTATTTTCTTCATAGTCGACTACAAGTTGTTTTAAAAATGTTAAGACATGTGCTTCGTCCATTTTTAAAAGTATGTACATCTTTAAAGTCGTCTCTAAAGAAAATCCAGATGATTGTAAGGAGGAACCTTTTCGTATCCTCGTGCCTTGAAGAATGCGAGGGCGTGTTCTGCGGCAACCGCCTTTGCCTTTTCCTTTAAAGATCCTGAGCCATATGCGATCTTAGCCCTAACACCCCGCAGATTCGTCCAGTATATATCTATCGACTTCAGCTTATTACTCTCATCGTCATCGTCAGTGCCAGTCGGACTAACATACTCATACTTTCCCAATCGCCCCTTTCCCGGAAAGTTGTAATCAAAGAGCTCTTTTAGTCTTGTAATCGGATCAAACAACTCTTCATACTTGATCGACGGAAATGGCATCTCGGAAATCATTCCTTTGAATATCTCATTACAGATAGCGTATCCAACTCCTTCTTTTGTTTTTTTGTCAATGATCAACTCTGTCGCTCCAAAGAACGCCTCAAAGCAGTCTTCAAGAACTCCATTGCGTTTCACCTTCATAACATCTTCGTACTTGTCTTTGACTCGCATCCATCCCGATGAAATAAATTTCTCGAATCCGAGGCTTAGAGCAATGTTGCTGAACGTTTTAGTCGATTGCAGGGTGTGGAACAACCTAGAAAAAATCATAAGCCCCTGTGGCTTGCTCTCCAGCTTTGGAAATTTTCTGAAGATGTACCACATAATCGCCTTATTGCACGTAGAATCTCCGATTTTTTCTAGCATCTCATAGTTGTTGACGGGGTCGGCTGTCAGATTTGTAAATGCCTTAGCATACAAATCCATGGATTCATCGTCGAGCAGGTACTCAATATACTTAGCTTTGATCCGCCCCTTTCTTAGAAGGCTCTCTATGAACGCCTTGAATTCACCTCCGCGAATTCCATGAGTGATCGTTCCTGGTGTCTGCATTTTATCTATTTATTTATAAGATAAATAGAATAAAAAATCAATTGTGTATGCCTTTAGTGCATGCTGCCCAGAGTAACATAGCCGTTCCCGCCCTTGTTCATATAATTGGCGTTAGAGTTGTAAGTTACGTGAGTGTTAGGATTAACACGACCCGAAACCATTCTGTTATACCGATTTTGGTTATTATAACCGATGTTTAAGTTCTGGCTTACACGACGAGCCTCAGCATCCATCGCGTCCATATCCTGAGACTGGTATGCATTCGCAGCAGACGTATCAAGCCGACCTCCGCGAGAAGGAAGAATCGACTCGGAGCTTACCAAGCCAAACTTAGGGTAAGCACTTCTCGCCTTTTTCTCAGCCTCGGCTTGGTTAACGCCAGTCTTACTAAGGTTTGAACCATAATCGGCATTCTCACCAGAAATTCCAGAAGCGGAAAGGGTTACAAAGTTAGCATACTTGGGACGCTGATCGTTTTCGACCTTTATACGGTCGAGTGCAGAGTGGCAACCTCCGCGTTTGGTATAGAAGGAATCGGCACACACCTCGCGTCCAGCCAGATCTTGACCACCCCATACAGGACACATCATGGCACTCGGCTCTTGGTTGCGATAAGTCTGGATACGTTCGGCATTTCCGGTAATTACTTTAGTATTAAGAATAGAAGCAGTAAGTCCAACAGACATTTATTAACTATGTAATTTTTTTACTTTTTTTATTTCGCTTGACGTTTTTATTTTCTCTCGTTCATTATTTTTTTCGCAATTTCGGTCTTTGAAGTAGAATAGTGTTGATTATATTGGATATTACGTTCGCGTTGAGGAATAGTGGGAACTGCCTTGAACTCTCCTAGAGATAAAGCCTCTGGAAGACGTTGATATACTCTCGTCCCGACGTCTACATGTATATTCTCTGTTTTATTTGTTTCGGCTGTTGCTATAGGCATATTATTTTCAAAGTTATAATCCACTTCGTGGGCAACTCGAACAAACTTGCTATCCGACTTTTGTGATTGTAAGAGATAATGCGGAAGGTTATTATCTAAGGTCATTTCATTGTTCAATACACCGTTCCCGCCTATATTGTTTGATTTCTGAGTTTGCAAGAGATAATGTGGGAGATTGTTATCTAAGGTCATTTCATTGTTCAATACACCGTTCCCGCCTATATTGTTTGATTTCTGAGTTTGCAAGAGATAATGTGGGAGATTGTTATCTAAGGTCATTTCATTGTTCAATACACCGTTCCCGCCTATATTGTTTGATTTCTGAGTTTGCAAGAGATAATGTGGGAGATTGTTATCGAGAATAATTTCTTTGTCTGGTGCGACAAAGCGAGAAATGTTTTCGCTCTTGTTTGTATATGCAGAGTACTCGGGAATATTCCTGTCTAACTCTACGTTGATATCGTCGGCGTACTGCTCTCGCTTATAATTTTTATTCGAATAATACTTCCCTCTTAACGGGTTTTCTACGATGTATGAAACCACGAAATGTTCTTTTACAGGCTTATCTATCTTCATAGTTTTTGTGGGAGGTATAAACCCTTCTATTTTATCTTGGACGATTTGTCGGTGTATTTTGGGCTGAGAATCGCACAAAGCCGATTTTGTATAGTCGATATAACCTTTTTGTGATTCTACCTTTGTTGGAAGGCGCGGCTGTCTTGAAAGAGGAAGGAGTTGCTCCTGACGCAGCTCGGGAGGTCTAAATGCACCTCCGTTCATAATACGATAAGGAAGTTTTCCACTACCACCTCCATTTACGTTTCCGTATTGTACAGACACCATAGGATTAACACCTCTTGCAAATACGTTGATGTTTTCAGCGAATCGATCACCGGAGTGATAAAACATTTCATTTAAGCTTCCGTCTTCGTTTACTTTATCTATACGCCTAGTCATAATGGATTTGGGAGGATCTCTCAAAATATTGTTGTTTGTTCCCCAACTTTCTACCGAAGGTAATGTTACTTTTCCTTTATGACCTATAACAGCATTATATGAGATTGCCATTTATTACACTTTGATTTAATTTTAACTTATTATCTATTTAATGCTATACACCGACAATAAAAGATGCCTTCCATCACAGTAAAGCGAGTTCATCCTGACGCAATTTTGCCTTCAAAGGCACATGAAACAGATGTGGGATATGATCTCACTCTTGTGAGTTTGTCGAATATTGTCCTTGTAAATGGTCGCTATCCAGATCCTCAAGCAGTTATGTATGACACTGGAATTGCGGTTATTCCAGAGAATGGATACTATGTAGAGGTGGTACCGCGGTCGTCTCTTGCAAAGACAGGTTATATGATGGCGAACAGCGTCGGGATCATTGATCCCGACTATCGCGGAACTATTAAGATTGTTCTGGTTAAAATCGACAAGACTGCAAAGGATATCGAGCTGCCATTTTGCGGGTTTCAGATGATTGTTCGCAAGCTTGAGCAATCGTCTCTTACAGAGACTACAGGCGATCTTCCTATGACAGTTCGCGGCGATGGAGGCTTTGGAAGTACCAATGTTGAAGTTCCTGTTCAGCAAACATTTACTCCCGCGCAACCTTCGCGCGGGAAGAATCGCCGGGGAGGAGCTTCCTCGCTTGGAGATATGATTGAGTGATTCATTTATATATTTTATAAATGAATTAACAAACTGGTACATTATTTTAAGAAGTATTTTTTGAATTAAATGCTTGTGGGAAGTAATAAGTTCCAAGCTATCATCAACTATCTTGTGCAAATTTCGGAACGTAGTACGATAAGAATGCATAAACACGCCTGTGGACTCGTAAAGGGCGGTAAGATACTTGAATGGAGCGTGAACACAATTTCAAATAGACAAGTAGGGCATGCAGAGCAAATGATTCTCCACAGGTTTAAGAAGCGGTACGATCTTAAAAATTGTACATTATTTGTCATCCGGGCATCAAAGACACATATCCTAGATTCAAAACCGTGTAATCATTGCTTGAAAAGCATTAAAGCATATGGAATAAAAAAAATAATCTATTCAACTGATAATGGATATGATATTCTATCTTGCGATAATCAATCCAACAACCACTTATCGTGTCATTATAAATCCAACTCGAATTTAAAATCGCACTTTATATCTGGAAAGAGATAACAAAATAATTGGTTCAAATTTTGTGTTTACATAACGCTAAAATTTTTGAATAGCCGATGCAAAGAGCTGAATAGCCACTTGTTTAAAAAAACTGTGGAAGGAAAATACCGAGAAATCAAATTGATTATTTGTTTCATCATATAAACAAATAATAGTTTACAGGAAATGCCCCGCAAGGAATATAAAGAACAGGAAGCAGAGAATTGGGTCGACGAGTGCGATCAAGACGAATACGACGTAGAAACGGAAGAGGAACGCAAGACTACATACAACAACATGTGCTCCGATGAAGACGAGAACGAACCAGCAGATTATCTAAACAGCCGCTACAAGAGACGCATTGTGAAGAGTGTCATTGTCAATCTTCCAATGTTGACCGTTGATAGCCCTCGACATGAGTCGCTTACTTCGACAAGCGAAGTCGACGCCGTTAAGCTGAAGCTGCCGTCTGGAGGTTGGAGCATCCAAAAACTTTCAGTACAGGATGTATCGAGCGATACGCCCACCCTGTCTGACTCGAAGTTAAAGATAGGCAAGAAGAAGTTTAGTTCTGGGAGGACAGGTGAGTGGAAGAAGATGACAGATTTCTTTTCCAACGTTGCTCACGAACCTATTGAGTTGCCTCCAAAAGAGGAGGCGTTCGTGAAGGTCGAGAAGAGATCCAGAGAAAGATCTGCGCCCAGACCTTTTCCAGTGGCTGAAGCACCCCCTCCAACAGAAGCTCCTCGAAACCTGAAATGTACAAAGATGTGCAACTCGGGAAAGGATTGCAAGCGTCGTCCAGAGTGCAATTACGCTCATACTATAGAAGAGTTCAACCCAGTTCTCTGCAAGTTCCAAAGCAGATGCAAAAACGTCTACGAGTGCAATTTCAAGCACGACTTTGAGACAAAGGAAGCATTCTTGGCAAGGACAAAGGCTCTACCCAAGTTTGTTCCTGACCATCGCGCCCGAAAAGGGTTTGCCAGTTGAGTTCACAGGACGATGCCCGAATGTGTAGTAGCCAATAATTGCGATTTGAATCCCAAATCCCACTCCGGGCAAAAACATACCACCTATAAGGATAAGTGTTATATACCACTGAAGCTTCATTGACATAAGGCAGTAGAGTGTGTAGATTAGGAGGGAAATATCAAGTATAACTAAAATAACAAAAATAATAACCTCTTTCCGGATCTTTGTTTTCACATTTGAAATGTTTCCATCATCGGGACAATTACAGGCGCACATTTTTTCATAGTTTTCTTTCTTACCTAGCTTAATAAGAAAGGCGGTTGACAACATTTATTAATCTAATAAAATTTTGATTAATAAATGGATTGCTTTACGATACCAAAACAACTTCGAGATGTTAAGAGAAAGTTTGATTTAGCCGAGTTAGATATACGTGTTCAGGATCCCGTGAGAGGCGATATAAGCTTTATAGAGTCTATCCTATTGTCGGCATTTCCTAAGAATGAACTTTTTAAGCCGTATATCGATACCTTTCTGACGTTAGAGTTTTCGGATGACGGTGACAGACTGAGAAATTTTTATGAACTATTAAATACCGCGTACGCAGATCGCCTTGCTTCTTTTGTCGTATTCGCCGCCGAACGCAAGTTTACAGAGAAACTGCACATTGATCCAGCAAACATTGAGCTTCAATTACTCGACAATACGGTATACCGAATCGTAAATAGTAATTATGAAAGGTTCCTACTCGATAACATGAGTCCGTGTAAAAAAGGAATAGAAGGGATGTACCAAAACGAGGATGACTTGCTTTACGACATCTATGTTGCTACTGAGATGGCAGACCACCTTAATAAGTACGACTACAATTTCTACTCCAACTCAGAATATCTTGATGTTAACGTTGCGGAAAACCCATACCACAAAATTTTTTCTGTCTTTGAACATTGTGATGTGTCTGGAAAGGCTGAGCTTGTTAGTTCCTTTATAGATAAAGGCTTTTTTCTTCGTAGTTTTAAGGCAAACCCCAGCTCTTATAAAAAAGTTTTTGAAGAAATAAAAGAGCCGTACCAGTTTATACGACGCTCTTGGAACAACACCATAGATAGACGGAAAGAGTATGCAATGTTGTGCATCAAGATTGCAACTTTGATGGAATTTTTTAATAGGTTTGTCGAACCAAACATTATAAAAGAACTCACAGAATTGTATACTTCTGGGAATGGTGATCCCAATTTTGAGAATCACGAGCACGCAATCGGGTATGTCTTCTCAAAGTTCGGAGAGCTTCTTGTTTTTCTGTACAATCCATATAAGGATATCATCTCTCACGACATAGAGATGCTTGATCGGGTTTATAGCCTTTATGATGAAAGTTTGGTTCGGACATCGAGACCTGAGTTTATTGACAGGTTGAGTAATTTAAACTCTGTGCTTGTACAAGTTCGTCTTACTTTTCCGAGTTTAGATATACCTTCTATGGATCTCGTGTTTAAGAAACAAAAGAAAATTATCAAGATTTATTCTGACAGAACAGAACCAAAGGAATATCGAGCTATATCCCTTGGAGATAGCAGTAAGCCTTTTGATGTTCAAGGCGCTGGCAGATTCGATTCTATAAAAGAGTTTATGACGTTCGCCGCATTAGAAACAATATTCGATATACCAAAGGATGAAGCATACTCGAAACGAAAAAATTTCGAGCTTGTCTCGAAATTATTCCAGCAGCTTGTTTGGTGTTCTGTTAGGGATGCTATAACGACACACGTGGATCGTCTTGTGAAGCGCGATGATGTACGTATAGAGCTCTTAAAGAAGCCGAAAACTACTGGTTTTGTGTATACTTTGAATGTCCCAAAAACACCATTCTTTATATTTTTTTCAGACTATCTAAATGCATATTTCACGAACACTGCACCTTCATCTGAAGTAGTTATGATGACAAATCCAGTTATTATCGAGTGGATAGAAAAGAGACAAAAGCACCTTCAACAGATATTTCTGGCTATACGAGAGGCGTCGCAGGTCAAAGAAAAAATTACAAAGAGGGATTCGCTATTTAATTTATTTAGCGTTATCTTTTGCCTAGAAAGGATCGAAGCGAGTGTAAAGATTCCGGAGAAGACGCAGAGTAAGCTTTTGGAAGATTGTGAGCTGTATGTCAGAGAGGAACTATCCTTTGTTATAGCAAATACTGGGGTAGATCAAGATGAACTTGCATACCTTTTACAGCACAACGGAGTGTCTGTTGCAGACAGATATTCGGAAATGACCATCTATGATATATATAATACGATCGAAATTCTTTACGAGAAGATTGCACCTTATATTTTTTCTGATCCATCTGTTATCAGTCAACAGGGCGCGAATTACGACTTGTGTCTTTCTATTATACTCGGTAAAAAGGTTAAAGGTGTTACAAAAGACAATCTCGGTACAAAGGTAGAGGAAAACGCTCAATTGAGACACGCTTTAAAACTTATGTATCACTTATACTTGATGCAGTAAATTTATATTATTTTTACTAATATAAATGTATAACGTAGGTCAAGCCGATAATCTCCTTTCTGGGGGGAGAGTTGCATATCCAAAGTACGAAAATTCCTGTGTCTCTGAAAAAGAGTATCCGTGTACATACATTTCTCCAGATACAAAGAAGCGACCGGAAAGTATACCACTGGGACTGTACAAGAATCCGTACGATGAAAACGGATACGTAGAGAGATACGTTGAAGATACGCAACAGAAAAGAGCCGGAGAAGTATCTGACAAGTTTCTGTTAATTGTAATGATTATTTTGCTGGTTATTCTTTCCATATGCACGTTTATATCCTTTCAAGATAAGATGTGAACGACATATGGCTTCGCGCTCGTATCGAATTGCTCTATAATTTTATTTTTTTCGTCTTCGTCCAATACCGATCGACGCATAGCCTGTAAAAAAATGCTGACGTGCTTTTCTATGATCTCGAATAATGGATGCATCTCGTTGATGTCGATTTCTTTTTTTAGGTTGCCTATATTTTTGTTATAGATGCATCCGAGAAATGATATGTATTTTTCGAGAAGTGTATGCTCTTCATTACTTAAAACTATAATTGGATTACCTTCCTTTCTAAGGATATCATTATACTTTGGAAGTATCCGGTCTTTCAGGAAAGGAAAGACTTTAAAACGGAAAACGATTGGAAGCATTTATTAAAGGCTGTACCAACTTAAATCACTTATTTACACGAATTTTTATATTAAATCTTTTCTCGGTATCTTTAACACTATCGTTAAAACTCGGAAGATTCCATAGTATCCATCTCGCCCAGAATCCAGCGGTTTCAATACCGCTCTTCTTCCAGTTCTCTCGTGCCTTGTGTCTATTAATATATCTGAGGTGTCTCTCGTAATCTTTATGCATAGTGTAATCTGAATATCCTTTGGCTCCAAAGTGCACTACTTTACCATCTACCTTTACCATGTACTTCTTATCATCGCGTGATGATCTTGACAATACAATTTTTTCCATTTATTTAATGGAAAAAATAACTAAACATTTAGCTAGTCGTACTCTGCTGATCGTCAATGTCTGGGATATCGTCGAGAGACACCGTAGGACCCTTCATCTTACGCTTCTTTATACCAGACTGCTGCTGATTTCCAGAAGCGTTCGAAGAGAGCCCGTTCATCGCATTCATTAGATTCGAACCGGTCTTCTTCAGAATCATCTTAGAGATAATAAAGAACGCCGCGTTCATAATAACAAGGAATAACAGCCGTACTTCTACAGGCCATTTAGAACCAGTCGGTACATACGACTTCTCTCCAAGCTCTATCAACAACTTTTCATATGAACTCATCGAAACCATCTGCTGCTGGGTGAAGCCGCTCATATCGAACCCAAACCAGTTCCCACATACAAACTCCATAAGCATAAAACCACCCATAAGATATCTCTTATAATCCTCTACAGACTTATCGAGTGACAGCGTTCTCAATGTCATCTCATACGACTTCTTCATTTGATCATAATCGGAATGAATCGAAAATTCAGGTATATTATCGGTCTTATAAGACTTCTTTAAAAGTTCGAACTTGAAGAGAAGTTCTCGCTTTGCATCATCCTTTTCTTGTTCCGAGAGGGAAGTGTGTCCGATATCTTCGATCTCTCGCTTTCGAATAAATTTTCCACTTTCTTCGAGAGCTTTAAGAGACGGCGCGTTATATTGTCCCTTTCTATCGTTTGATGTAGTGGGTCTTGGTCCGCTTTCTTCATCCGAACTATCCAAAAGTTCTTTCATTCGGTTTGACAATCGTGTTGTGCTTTTGTTACCCTCAGATTTCAAGTCTTCAGACATCCGATCTGAGAACTCACTTGCACCAGATTCTTCTGGACTAGACATCCTACCACTCTCGTCATTACTGTCATTGTCCTCACTTTTATAGTTTTCAATCGACCTAGAACCAGATCGATCAGGCGATGATCGAGGGGAGTCTGCAAACTCCAGCGTAGGACCCTCGTCCGAAGGCGAGTTTGCAGACGAGTTTGCGGGTGAGCTTGCGCCGGGCGGTTCATATGCTTTATTCACAAGTTCGGGCTTGATTTTCGCCTTATTTTCGAGAAGCTCTAGATAAAGAATAGGCATACTCGGAAATTTTTGTGTAAAAACTTTGTTTTTTAATTCTGGGTGTAATGGAAGCTTGACTATCTTAACTTTTTTAGATGTCATTTTTAGAATAAGACTTCTACTTTAAATTATAATACGCCAGGCAAAACCAATTTTCCGCGGCATTCAAAACATTCCTCGGGGTTGTTGCACGACACGTGGCAGGAATGGCACGTGTATGATTCGTTGAGTGAAACCAGTTCAGGTTCTGTTTCGCTACACATCATTTTTTTCTTGCAATTGGTACAATTTGTCGGATCTGAGCAGCTAAGCGAGCAAGCTCTACACGTTGAATTTACCGGAGCCACTTCATAACATATAGAGGGAACTTCTTTTCCATAGTTTCCAAGGTTCATACTATAGTTCTCTTCAAACTTTTTAACAAGAACTACCAACAAGATAGCTAGTGCAACCATTCCGCAAAGATAAATGTACGAGTTCATTTATCTTTGATAATTATTTTATTTAGTTGTATTCTATTTCATTGCCACTTATTATTTTACATTTTGAATTGGGTTTCTTGAAACAAAGAAAAAATACGTTTTTGTATTCTTTGTCTACGAGCTTGTAAAATTTAAGACCATACTTGTGTTTTAAGTAGCAAATCTCCTTTGCGGTGACTCTAAGCCCACCTTGGTCATTTTTTAAGTCTCTCTCAGTTGTTACTAGTCGAATCACGTCCGTGTCGGAAAAGGCGCCCGCGAGAACACAATCAAGAAACTGCATGTTAAGCTTTAAATTCCACATCTCATCAGGTACCGTAAAAGTCATAAATAAGTCATCGCAAACATAATATGGAAGGAGATACTTCGAGGTTCCGAGAACGATTTCCTTCGAATCTTTATTGTTGATCTTAGGTAAGAGAGGTATGTTAGATATAGCGGCGAACCGCATAGCTTTCTTTGTGTTAGAACTAAACTGAGGCCTCAGTCTCTTGCAATCAGTTACACTGATATGAGCAGGTTCATAATCATCATCATATTTACACTCCTTCTCGTGAAGGCTATTGAAATTTTCTTCTTTCAAGACAACCCTTTTCATTTATTTTATGAAAATAAATCAACAATTGGTAATAAATTACAACACACCTTCGACATTTCGTCTGACACCACTCATAAACGCGGTACACTTGGAACAGTCTGAAGGGCTCGATCTTTCATTCCTTCTATTGCAGTTCTGGCAGGCAAGTAAATAACGTTGATCAACTACTCTATTTGTAGGATCTGCTCCAACTCCTTTAAAGAACTTCGTCAAGCTCTTATCTAAGTGAACAACATCACCTTCTAATAATGGGTCGTATACACCTTCGTATTTATCTTTCTTTGTGAAGCACCATATGCCTATACCCAAAAGTATCACTGCAAAGACGCCTATAGCTACATAATATTTTGTATTTGGATTTCCCATTTATATACACTACGATTTTTATATTTTTCCAATTCCAGAATTTAGGAGAGTTATTAAAAGCAGTGTTTGTCTTGTCGCTTTTGAAGCCTTCGCGATTAGCGAAAAAAACGATAGCTGCACTAATAACTACTATACCCGAAACCATTGCTATCATCATTAAGTCGTTCATTTATATTGAAAAATATAATTACAGAAAACCGAATTTCACCAACTCTTTTTTCTACGTATGCCTTACGTCATAATGAACTATCCCTATACTAAACGCTGTGAAAATTTCTCAGTAGACCGGCTATGGATGAAATTGAAACGGTGTGAATTTAATGCAAATATAAATTCAAGACGCACTCACGCACTCACGCACTCACGCACTCACGCACTCACGCACTCCGAAGAGCTTGTCGTAGCTCTTGAATGCTTGTTTCATGATAAACTCTTTGTTGCACATGAGTCTTTTCATGTACCAAAAGTAAATCTTTCTCTGTGCTTCATTTTCCTTTTCTCTTTTGAGATCCAAAAACTCTTGGGTGTACAAACTCTCGTGGCACCGGACTCCTTTCGCATATATCCAAAAGGCCACGTCGTTATGTCCCCAGCGACACGCTTCACGAAGGGCAGAAGGCGTTAGTTTACCTCCACGCGCATGAAGAAGCCTTAAAATTTTGAGATGGCCACGTGCAGCCGCGTTTTCTACGGCTCCGCCCAATTCGCAGTGGTTTGGATCTGCACCAAAGTCCAACAGCAAGTTGACAAACTTAATGGGCGCAGAAGCAACAGCACCGACCAAAGCTAGATTGATGCTGACAGGCAAAGCGTGTTGACAGACCAAGTTTACCACCGCGGGGTTTCTTGTATGGAGTGCGGTGTGGAGGTGGGTGTAATCCGGCTTCGTTACCTCTGTCAAAAAGTACTCGATCGCATCCAAACGTTCGGATGCGATGACTCGCTCAAGAGCTCGATTCCAGAAAGAGGAGGAGAAATTGCGATTTTTCATATGGCCTTTGATGAGGTTCTTGAAAACATCGATGTTCACGGGGTCTTCTTTGCTAGAAAGAATGTCGTACAGCACGAAACCGTTGAAGAAGTTCGCCATCCAAACACAGTAAACTAAACCATAAAAGAAGGTAAAAAAAATCATTTTCGATAAGCTTCTAAATAAACCCGAATTTCACCAGCTCTTTTTTCATATACTGTTCTATATCTGTATGCTTTACGTCATAAGGAACTTCTATAAGCTTTATTCCGTTATCCCTGCACATAACCCTCTTCATATAATCCCTGTACTGCTGGTTTTGAAACGCTTCTTTGTTTCTGTGGAAATATGGGACATACTTGTAATGCTGCTGACCTTGGTACTCGAATGCCAGAGCCAATTCGGAGTTGTACCCGTCAAGCTCGAGATTATATGTTCCTCCTGTGACAGGGTTGTTTAAGAACTGGGGTCTCGCCTTTGAGAAAGGTTTTCCAAATGTTTTTTCTAAATAATTTCTACATATAGTTTCTCCTTTACTTTCTTTTAACTTTCTGCGCGGTTCTTGTAGATACATTTTCGGTATGTTCACAGATGTATCATATGTTCCTTTCTTACCTATTCGCGTGAAGGTGTAAATGATTAAAAAGAGGACGCTTATTATGAGAAGAATGTCGAATCCATAACGATCCCAAAAATTAGATATTAATTCGAACATTTATTAGAAAAATCATTTATTTATGTGATACAATAAATGAATAAAGAACAGATATGTAATGAGTGGAGGAAAAACCCTCTGGTGAATCCGGAGACAAAAAGACCGATTAAACAAGACGGGCCCAAGTACAAAGAATTAAAAAGGTTGTGCACTCCCGCGGCTGCGGCCGCAGCCGCTCAAGGCAAGGTCGTGGCGGTGGCAGCAGCCGCTGCGGATAGTGATATATGCAAAGAATGGCTTGCCAATAAAGGAGTAAACCCAAGAACAAAGGCCCGTATCAAGATTGGCGGCCCAAAGTACAAAGAGCTTGAAAAAGAATGCTCGGGAGTTAGATTGGCAAAAGAGGACAAAGAAGATGTCGTTGTGCAACCGAAAACTTTGAAAGAATTACGGGAGCGTGCTAAACAGCTTAATATCCTAGGTTACTCTAAGATGACAAAAGAGAATCTGATAAAACGAATCGCAGAAAAGGAAAAGCCTAAGAAAGGGGCTTTGCGCGTTCAGGCGTTATCATTTTCCCCAATAAAAGGCCCTGAGCCAACGATAGGCCTAGTTCCGCCGCCAAAAATTGTAATACCGCCGCCGCCAAAAATTGTAATACCGCCGGCACCCCCTGCAGTACAAGTTGTAAAAATAAACAATATAGACCTAACAAACTATCTTTTTAACTTGGTGATGTCTAAACAGATAACTCTTGATCCGTGCTTGTTAGCACACAAGTTTGCTATTGCAGGCGTCGTTGAACCAGTGCTTATACCAAAAGGAGGCAAAAGTGATAGTATAATTTCTCAATTGAACATAACCCTAAACGATGGGAAAGTACTCCGTGCTTTCTTAAAAATTTGGTTTAGTAAAACAAGGTTCAACGAGATCACGTCTATGGATTACGAAAAAGATGTATACATCTATATTACAGAAAATATAATAAAGAGAGTCCAGTCTCCAAATTTTATTCCTATTCTCGCAGCAGCCGAGTGTATTCCAAGGACGGTAAAGATAGGTGGTATCGATGCATGGACAGAGTTGGGTAAAGTGTCCGGTGGAATGACCCTTATACCACCCTTGTATGTAAATAATCCGAATTCTCGTATTGGTGCGTTTATAACTGCTTCTAGTCCAAACATAAGGGGCAGTTTGCACGAATTTTTGGTTAAGACAAAGCTTCCAGTAGAAGAGAGATCATCTATTATATTCCAAATGATACATGCAGTTTATTGTCTTACACTTCACAAGATTTCGCATTCGGATTTACACTTTCATAACGTATTAGTAGAAGAATTAAAAGATCCTATATGCTTTCGCTATATAGTGGGACGTAACGAAGTAACCTTTAGAACCAAGTGTATCGTAAAAATTTTTGATTTTGATAATGCACACGTAGACGCATTGGGTTTAAATCCGGATAGCAAAAATTTAGCTCTCACACTCGATCCTCGTAAATTCAGAGAAGAGCGCGACCTTTACCAAGTATTGTGCGGCTTTCTAGCATATCCAGACCTTCAAGAGTTGATATATGAAATCTTACCAAATAGAGAGCTGACTTATTCCAAGATGACGCATCAACAAGACAAAATAGTACGTATAAAAATTTCATCCCGATCTGGCGCCAAGATAATTAATGAACCTCAGAGAAGCATACAAGATATATATCTTATGGCTACAGAAAAACTTAAGAGTTTTTTAACCGCTACAGAATTTGCAGATCTTCGTAGAGTATATCCGAAGATAGATATGATGTCCGAGATTTTCTTTAAATTGATGTCTAATCAAATTGTTATAATACCAGGATGGTTGTGTGCGATGAAAGACATTTTGAATAAAGATAACTACTATCCGATCGACAGATATTTCACGGATGTGGCATTGTTCAATCGTTTAACTCGCCATCTTGATAAGGGCGGTGTACCGGATGGAACCTTTCGTATTTAAAAAAATGGTACGTGGTTCCATCCAAGCTCTTCGAACAAGGTCTTGAACACGTCATCGTGAAATGTTTTTCTATCTATTGTTTTGAGTATATTAAACTCTTCTTTCTTGCAGTGAAATTTATTTTTGTTTAATAACTGAAAGAAGACATAATGTATGTTCATAAAGCTCTTTCGAGCGATCTTTTGTTCGTACTTGAACCGTTTAATATACAAGTTAACAAGCGTATCGAAATCGCTCAAGAGTTGGTCTTCTAGGTGTGAGATGTCGTGGCATCTCACACCTGTTAACTGTGAATGTATATAGTTTACATTTTCGTATTGCTTATCATATCGTAATTCCTTTAGGAATAAAAGGATATGATCTTTCTTTACTTTTGCATAGCGAACCTCCTTTGGCGTTTTTTCATCTCCAACGAGTAGATTATGCTTCTTGAATTGCTCGTCCAGATCCTTGAACACGTTATCTGGTATTTTACAGTTCTGTTTGCCTTGGAATTGGTTGATGCAATCTCTGAAATGCAACCGGCGTTCATACGTGTACTTTTGAAGAATATTTGTCCTCGACATATCTTTGTACGATATCAACTTCATACCAACATCGCTTTCCGTGCCGCAAGATGCACACAATATACAGTTATCATATAGAATTAAACTTTTTTGTTTACAGTTGGAACACGTATCCTTTTTTTCGTTATTGTTATCCTCAAGTGAGATGGTTGTGTACTTTTTTGCTATATTCAGAAACTCGTCTACAAGCCTTTGTTTTTCTATATTTTCTTCGGGTTTAGTGTGAGACACAAAGCTGATTTTTATAGGCTTTTTTAACATCGCTTTATACTTTTCAAGTATCATTGCAGTATCGTTGAGATAAAAGTTGTATGTTTGATTTTTTTCCAAGTCTTCTACTGCAGTGAGATATTCAGCCTTTGTTTTTTCTAATCGTTTTCTGAGCGAAACATCTATGCTAGATTTTTCTAAAAGTTCGTCTATGTCGTGAACCGAATTCTTATATTTTTTTATTTTGTCTTCTTCTTGCCTCAATTTTTCTTGAATGCTTTCGTCCACTGTGATGATGTCTACTTCCATTTGTTAGAATTTAAAGGGTATTTTTAAATTCTCTTTAATGAAAAATTTTTAAAATATAAAAAATTTCCATCTATAATAAATGTCGAATCAATCTTTGACCGCTGCTTTTATTGACGTCGCTACGTTCGATGAGCTTGAAAAGTATATGTACGGTGGTTCCGATGCCACGGCTTACTTTGTGTGCAACCACAAGACCGCCACATGGTTTACCATTATCCCCACCCAGCTGCAGACTTCTATGGGTCAGGCCAACACCTTCAACTCTGAGTGGGCTGCCTCGATTTCTCGCGCGGGTGACTACCTGAAGAGTGTATGGCTTCGCACGATTGTATCTGGTGTAGAGTTCGTACAGAATGGTGGTCAGGTTCTGGGTCGCTGGACCCACAATCTTGGCCACAATCTGATCAAGGAGTGTAACATCACCTTCAACGATTTAGTAGCTGCCCGCTTTGACAACTATTACTTGGACTTTTGGGCCGCGTTTACCGTACCCGCTTCCAAGCAGGTTGGTTATAACAATATGATTGGCAATGTTCCTGAGCTTACCCACGGTGCTCAGAAGCTTCCTTCTTACACTCTGAACGTACCCCTGCCCCTCTTCTTCACTCGTGATACCGGTGTAGGTCTTCCCACGGCTGCTCTTCCCTACAACGAGATGCGTATCAACTTCCAGACTCGTGATTGGAAGGAGCTTCTGGTAGTTTACCCCAACGCCACGTGCCCCGGCCGTGCCGCCGTAGATTCCGATGTCAAGTCTGCCCCTACCCTGTCGAGCACTTACGTATGGGGCGAGTACGCGCTTGTGTCCAACGATGAGCGTAAGCGTATGGGCTGCGCTCCTCGTGATATCCTCATGGAGCAGGTCCAGACTGCTCCTCGCACCACCTTCAACCTCGGCAGACAACAGGCTTCGTCCACGGATATCCGCTTCTCTCACGCTGTAAAGGCTCTGTTCTTCTCTGTCCGCAACACTACCGTATCGTCGGAGTGGTCCAACTACACGGTTGGCAACATCGGCACTGGCGGCCAGCCCCTCCAGAACGTTGACCCCGTATCGAACGCGACTCTGCTGTACGAGAACACCCAGCGTCTTGCTGGTCTGCCCAACGACTACTACTCTCTTGTCGAGCCTTGGCTCAAGGCCCCCACCATCCCCACGGCTACTGGCTACCACATGTACTCGTACTCTCTGAACATATACGACATCAACCCTATGGGTTCTACCAACTACGGCAAGCTGACGAACGTGTCTCTGGATCTGAGCTCTGATGGCCGTGTTCTTCCTGCGGATTCTAGCAAGACCAACTACACCTACCAGACCATCATCTGTGCTCTGAACCACAACGTCATCCGCATTTCTGGCGGTGCTCTGGGTTTCCCTGTACTGTAAATCATACCCATACTGTTTTATATTTTATTCTTCAAGATAAAATATACCTTGTAAATTGAACGTGGATTATGGAGAATAATAAAAATGAATCCTCGCGAATATGTGTATAGAGCCTGTTTTGATGGAAATATAGACGTAATAAAATCGTCCGACATTATACCGGACGACAACTTCTTTTATTATGCTATAATTAAAGATCGAATAGAAGTGGTAAAATATCTAATAGAAGAATTTAAAATGTATCCCGAGAAGGATACGTTTTTAGAGGCAATAAAAAGGAATTATGTGCATCTTTCACTATATATGAGTCAATATATACCTTTTGACTACGAATGCTTGCAGACAGCACTTGAAAATAACTGCTTTAATCTAATCGATATTATGTTAGACAAAGGATTGAATATATTTAGCGATCATGTCCCTATTATTTTGTACGGAGAAAATATAAAAAAGTATATAGAATATCGAGAGAAAACTGCATACTCGAGAGAAAAGGCTGCAACAAAAATTCAGAACTGGTGGCGATATGATCTCGGAAGGAGACGCGTGATTTTTTTTCAACAGACGCTTTAATAGTTCATATTAAAACGTACCTTATTGATGTTCTTTTCATTTATTTTTAATTCTGTATATTGTCTTAACCCGTGTTTGTTAAAATCGCCTAATACAGTTGTCCATACGGTCAATCCTCGATTGTTTTCCTCCATTTCATACTCGGTTTTTATTTGGTTAAAGATAATCTGCACAACCATATCATTCATCGTTTTTATATCGTTTCTCGGTTCTGCGGCAGGTATGATAAACATCGTATACATATCTCCGAGTTGAGGGCGATTCTTGCTAAAAACTTCGCTCATAATATGGGCTATGACGCGATCTGCTACTACTACAGGTCTTCCGTCTTTTCTGAGACACTTGAGCAACTCTGTTAGTCGATTAGAAATGCCTTTAAGATTTTGAACGGAAAAGAATCGCCTGTCAAGATCTTGTTCGCTTTGCTGCCATCCAACAAATCTATAGAAATTTTCATCCATTATCTTGCCGTTTCCATTGTCTTCAATTACGCAAGCATATTCCATTTATTATAATTTAAAATATAAAAGCCGAAATTTTTAAATGGATGCCACTATTTGGATTGTAGCGTACTCTAAGTATTCTAAAATGTGCGAAGAGTTGCTAAAAATGATCGATGGTCTTGATTTACCCACGCCGTTTCAGTATCTTGACATAGATAACAAAGAACTACGCAAGCGTATCAAAAAAACAAAAAATTTTTCTATAGAGTATGTCCCGTGTATCATATCGATAAACGCGATGGGAGTTGCTTCTCAGTATGAAGGGACAAAAGCATTTGAGGTTGTTAAGCTAATGCAACCACAACCACCCCCTCGACCGCATGACATTCCTGTAGCGCCGCCAATTGTGGAAGATATTGTACCGCGGGCTTCTCGAGAAACAGGTGTCACACTTATTGAAAATTTAGCGGATGAGATACCTGAAACACCTCCTAGAAATTCTGCAATCAAAGGAAACAAGGTGTCGGTGTCTCAGATTATGAAGAACGCGCCATCACTCGATAATCCCAAGCCGCAAGCTCCTGATTCTAATTTTGAGCAAAAGAAAACAGGAAGTAAGATTTCTGTGTCTGAAATAATGTCTCAATATATGAATAAATGAACAAGCGATTAAACGTAGTTCTTGATCTCGACCAAACGCTTGTATGTGCCGAAATTTTGGAAACCTTTGATAAGAAAAAGCATCGCCAAAAGATGGCGCATTACAAGTACGAAATTTTTGATAAAGATTACATCATTTTTGAGCGACCCGGACTGCAGGATTTCTTAGACTATCTTTTTGAACATTACAACGTTGCCGTCTGGACTGCTGCCTCGAAAGACTACGCACTTTTTATCATCGAAAAGTTTATCTTAACAAAGCCCGAGAGAAAGCTCGATTTTATTTTTTATTCTTACCATTGCGATATGTCTAAGAAAATAAAAAAAGGGTTAAAGTCTTTGTGTATGCTTTGGGATGTATATAAACTCAAAAGGTACAACGAAAAAAATACAATAATTATAGACGACAATCCATCTGTATTAAAAAATCAAGAAAAGAATGTGATTCCAGTAGTAGAGTTTCATTTTGAAAGCAGGGCATCTTACAGAGACACAGAGTTCAATAAAGTAAAGGAAATTTTGGACATCAAAAGCAAAAATCTTAGAATGAAGGGGAGTATATCAGCTTAAAGACAAAATTTGTATATGTGCACCAATAGCTCAACAGGCAGAGCTTTCGGCTGTTAACCGAAAGGTCGAGGGTTCAATCCCCTCTTGGTGCGTTTATTTTTTTTTAAAAAAATAAACGCTTATGTAAATGGATCAGCTTATACCTTCGTCGGCCGAAGAATTTCAAGGTTTGTCGCAAGTCATTTCTCCGGTAAAAAGTAAATTTTTAAAAGAAAGCGATGTTTATGTATTCTCCGCGAATATTATTAATCCGAATTATTTATCTGATAACCAGTCTTTTGTAACTTTTTCTAAAGTAAAGAAATTTTTGAATCAATCGTTTTGTGTCACTTGTAATGGCCTGACTGATATAGCGATATCTGGAATATATAACAATTCGCCCTCGGTTAAAACTCTTGGTATGGAGATAGTGTCGAATCTTACGGAAAACGACTGCCTTATTATCTTGCAATTTAACGACGTGTCACCGGATCTAAATCAAGTCCTTTTTATAAAGTCTCAGGAAGTGTATTTATCAGAAAAGATAAAACTAAGGCTCGAGCAAAACGATGGAATCGCCGTTATCTTAGGGAAAACAAACGTAAATGATCCCGCAACCAATGACGTAAAATTAATTTTCGACGCTGAACCTGAAACAAAGAACGAACATAATATCCGAAAGATGGCTTTTGCGGTTATTATGTTCGTTCTTTTGGTTGCAATCGGGGTACTCATATATAGTCTTTTAAATCAAGCTCAAACAACTAGAGCAAACTTTCGCAGCAGACGTCGCTATTGATTTAGATATACAACGCAGTTATAAGTCTCTAGCGCAAGACCAATTGTACCGGTATCACTATAAGGTTGAGTTTGATTCTTTGGCATCAAAAGAGTAATAGATATAGGAAACGCCTTGCATGAATAATGGGACTTGTCCGGTGTCTTTTGGGTTATTTTGATAAGGTTAATTTTATCTTCCTTATGACTATAAGAATGGACGGGTGCTAGATGCTCTTCGTCCAAAGCCCTTGTTTGGAGGATCTTCCACCGCAAATCACATAGGCTCACAACCTTGTCGTGTTTAGAGGAGTCTTTTGGTACGACCGCGAATATGTATCTCTTTTGCCTTGCAAGTCCGGATTTAATTTTGCAGCAATAGATTAAGTTGTTTCCGTCTTCTCTCACAAAACTCATCCTTGGATTGTCAAAGTACCCAGTAAAGAAGCTGTATGTTGATAGTTTATCAAGATTTATAGTGTCAAGTAACTCTCCGTAGCAAGCCATTTAAAAATAATTAAACTTGGTTTTTAAATGAAAGTATCGCTTCCTAGTTTTATTTATTACATCATAAATAAAATGAACAACACTCAAATGAATCTTCAAGAGTATTATGCTCGTAAAAAGGGCATAGTT